>Ga0160473_100352_pt1 | contig 34780 bp, 28 predicted proteins | sample HID1975I_E11MG_FD_108217 | JGI IMG/M metagenome (GOLD analysis project Ga0160473, IMG submission 108217) | Enriched soil microbial communities from UW Madison campus, WI, USA - HID1975I_E11 MG | ecosystem: Environmental > Terrestrial > Soil > Unclassified | place: USA: Madison, Wisconsin... | reverse complement strand
CGGGCTGGTCCGGCTGATGGAGTCGGACCGCGACGTCACCGGTCCGATCAACCTGGGCAACCCGACCGAGTTCACGATGATCGAGCTGGCCGATGCGGTGCGCGAGCTGACCGGCTCGAAATCACGGCTCGTCCACATGCCGCTGCCGTCCGACGATCCGCGCCAGCGCCAGCCCGACATCGCCCAGGCCCGCGACAAGCTCGGCTGGCAACCCAGGATCCAGCTGCGCGAGGGCCTCGCCAAGACCATCGACTATTTCGCAACCGTGATCTGACGAGCGCTAGCCGCGGCGCTGGCCCAGCACGCGCTCCCAGGCGAGCGCGTCGGCAACGATCGTGTCGAGGTCGTTCCGCTTCGGACGCCAGGGGAGGCGCTCGAGGATCGCCCGGTTGTCGGCGACCAGGGCGTCCGGATCGCCGGCGCGGCGCGTCTCCATGCGCCGTTCGATGCGCATGTTGGTGGCGCGATCCACGGCATCCAGCACCTCGAGCACGGAGAAACCGCGCCCATAGCCGCAGTTGAAGATGTGGCTCTCGTTGGGCGAGGCGATCAGTGTTTCCAGCGCATCGACATGGGCGGCGGCCAGATCACTGACATGGATGTAATCGCGTACCCCGGTGCCGTCCGGCGTCGCATAATCCGTCCCGTAGACCGAGACATGGCTGCGCCGGCCGGTCGCCGCCTCGACGGCGACCTTGATGAGGTGCGTGGCGCCGGCGGTGGACTGGCCGGACCGGCCGGCCGGATCGGCACCGGCGACGTTGAAGTAGCGCAGCGCGCAATAGTTCATCGGGTGGGCACGCGCGACATCCGCCAGCATCGCCTCGGTCATCAGCTTGGACATGCCGTAGGGATTGATCGGCCGGGTCGGCGCACTTTCCGAGACCGGTGACGACTCGGGCACGCCGTAGGTTGCGGCTGTGGACGAGAAGATGAAGTGGCGCACGCCTCCGGCGACCGCACTCTCCAGCAGCGACCGGGTCTTGGCTGTGTTGTTGTTATAATATTTCAGCGGGTTTTCGACGGATTCCGGCACCACGACAGATCCGGCGAAATGGATGATCGCGCCGATCCCGTGCTCCGCAATCAATCGACCGACCAGCGCACTGTCGGCGATGTCGCCCTCCGCGAACGCTGCCTGTTCGGGGACTGCCCAGCGGAAGCCAGTCACGAGATTGTCGATCACGACCACCCGCCACCCTGCATCCAGCAAGGCGAGGACGGCGTGACTGCCAATATAACCGGCCCCGCCGGTGACGAGCACGGTCGGACGCGGAAGGCTGGAAGTAGCGGACAAGGAGGGTACCCCGGGATCGATGCTGTCGAGCGGCTTGCACCATCATTTTGCGCCCGGCGCAACCTTCGCCGCCGCCGGCCGGCCTCGCTGGGGCCGAGCATCTCGAGCGGGCCGGTAACGTAGTTCGACCGCTTCGCGCCGCACAGATCGTACCTCTGGTTAATTTGCGCGTTACCTTCCCCCGCCACTTGTTCGCACAAGCAGCAAAGACGTTGTGCGTGTGCCCACGTTGGTTCGCTGCTCCGCGCTGCGGTTTGCTTACGGCGGCGCAACAGGGATTTCCGCCCACTGTAATGTCGGTGGCACTAAGCCCCGCTTGCGAGAGACCGCAGCGATCCAGCATGTTCCACGATTGTCGGGGACAATAACTACGAACGGGAAGCCTGCTGGAGTACGGGGCTAGTGCCCGGCTCGCCTCCGCCTGTTCGCATCTGTTTGGCGATGGGGTTCGCCAAGATTGCTTCACCAACGCTTCAGGTTCGTTACTCAAAGGGTGCGAACATGAAAACTGACCCGAATCGGAACCGATCTGGCGAGCCGTTGCTTGGCTTCGCGCATTGGCAGGGATATTGCACCGCAAAATAATCTTGCATTTTGATCCAATACGGTGACGGATGGCGCGGGATGTTCCGCGAGCGCGGCAGCGGCTAGCGACCGGCGGAGGTGCATTTGAAGATCGAATTCGGAAGGCTCGACGGTCTCGACGGGGGCAGGACCGGGCGCCAGAAGGAAACGGGCCCGGCATCCAAGGAGGCACTTCGCCTTCGCCTTTACCTCGCCCTGATGATCGTCGACTCGCTTGCTCTGATATTCGGCTTCGCTGCGGGAAACCTGGTGCGTTTCGGCACGCCGGTGGTGTCGCAGGGGTTCAATATGTGCCTCATGCTGCTGCCGATCTATCTAGGTACGGCGATCAACAGCCGCGCCTACGGCATGCACGTGCTCACCTCGAGCCGGCTCGGCATGTACCGGGCGTTGACTTCGCTGCTGTTCGCCGTCGCGGCGGTGACCTTCTTGGCCTTCTACCTGCGGTCCGGCGTGGAAATGTCGCGCATCGTGCTCGGTGCCGGCGCCATCTTCACGGCGCTGCTGATGGTGATCGGCCGCAAGCTGATGGCCGCCGCCTCTGACCGGCTGTGTGGCGGATCGCCGCTGAGCGAGGTCGTCATCAAGGATGGTCGGGACTGCGAAGTCGCGCCAGGCGCTTATCTGGTCGAGGCCCGGGCAATGAACCTGCGGCCCGACATCGCCGATCCGATGATGCTCGACCGCATGGGCCGGCTCTTGAAGAATGCCGATCGCGTGGTCGTGGCCTGCGCGCCCGAGCAGCGGACGCGCTGGGCGCTGGCGCTGAAGGGTGCCAACATCACCGGCGAACTGATCGTCGCCGAAGTCGACGAACTCGGCGCCATCGGCACGGGCCGTTATGTCGGCCAGTCGACGATGCTGGTCTCGGCCGGCCCGCTCGGACTGCGCGACCGCATCATCAAGCGCGCTCTGGACCTGTCGGTGGCGGTGCCGGCCTTGATCCTGCTCAGCCCGCTCTTCCTCATCATCGCGGCGGCGATCCGGTACAGTTCGCCCGGGCCGGTCTTCTTCGTCCAGGAACGACTCGGGCGCGGCAACCGGCTGTTCAAGATCTACAAGTTCCGCAGCATGCGCGCGGACCGTCTGGACGATGCCGGTCACCAGTCGACGTTGCGGGACGACGACCGCGTGACACCGGTCGGCAAACTGATCCGTAAGACCAGTTTGGACGAACTTCCTCAGATCCTGAACGTCATTCGCGGCGAGATGAGCCTCGTCGGCCCGCGGCCGCATGCATTGGGCTCTACCGCCGGCAACGCTCTCTTCTGGGAGGTGGACAGCCGCTACTGGCTGCGTCACGCGTCCAAGCCCGGGCTGACCGGGCTGGCCCAGGTCCGCGGCTTCCGCGGGGCGACCCACTGCCGCAGCGATCTGACGAACCGCCTTCAGGCCGATCTCGAATATATGTCCGGCTGGACGGTGTGGCGCGACATCTCGATCATCGTCGCCACGTTCAAGGTGTTGGTGCACCGAAACGCCTTCTGATGCCGAGGCGGATCCCGGATCGACCGGGCTCCCCCTGCCGCGTTCCAAGCTTCGTTCCAGTCCTGAAAGCCTCCTGAAACCCTGCGCAAGACGCGGGGCGATCGAGCCTTATTGCCCGTCCGCCCGGGCGGTTGCTCCGCTGCGGTGCGGCATCCAACTGGCGTGGCCCGATCCGGATCGCTAAGGACCGGGCGAATTGGCGACCTTTGGGGTACACGCTGTGCGCATAACGATGGTGGGAACGGGCTATGTCGGGCTGGTTTCCGGAGCCTGCTTCGCCGACTTCGGCCACTCGGTCGTGTGCGTCGACAAGGATGCGGGCAAGATCGCGGCCCTGGAGCGCGGCGTCATGCCAATCTACGAGCCTGGTCTCGCGGAACTGGTTGGCGGCAACGTGCGCGGGGGGCGGCTGTCCTTCACGACCGAACTCGGCGCCGCGGTTGCCGACGCCGATGCCGTGTTCATCGCCGTCGGAACGCCGTCCCGGCGCGGCGATGGCCATGCCGACCTGAGCCACGTGTTCGCCGCGACCGCCGAGATTGCGGCCGCGCTGCGCAAGCCGGCGGTGATCGTCACGAAGTCGACGGTTCCGGTCGGTACCGGCGACGAGGTTGAGCGCATCATTCGCGAAGTCGCTCCGGCTGCGCGGGCATGGGTCGTCTCGAACCCGGAATTCCTCCGCGAAGGCGCGGCCATCGCCGATTTCAAGCGGCCCGACCGCATCGTCATCGGCAGCGAGGATCAGGATGCGATCGCGATCATGCGCGAAATCTATCGCCCCCTGTACCTGAACCAGGCGCCGATCCTGTTCACCAGCCGGCGCACGGCTGAGCTGACCAAATATGCCGCCAACGCGTTTCTCGCGACCAAGATCACCTTCATCAACGAGCTTGCCGACCTGTGCGAGATGGTCGGTGCGCAGGTCCAGGACGTCGCCCGCGGCATCGGCCTCGACAATCGCATCGGCAGCAAATTCCTTCATGCCGGTCCGGGCTATGGCGGCTCGTGCTTCCCCAAGGACACGCTGGCGCTCCTGAAGACGGCCGAGGACTATCAGTCGCCACTGCGCATCGTCGAGGCGGTGGTCCAGGTGAACGACGCCCGCAAGCGGGCGATGGGCCGCAAGGTCGTGCGGGCAATGGGCGGCGATGCCCGCGGCAGGACGGTCGCAGTGCTCGGCCTGACCTTCAAGCCCAATACCGACGACATGCGCGATGCACCGGCTCTGGCCCTGATCCAGGCACTGGAGGATGCCGGCGCAAAGGTCCGCGCCTATGACCCGGAAGGTGTCGACCAGGCGCGGCCGCTGCTCGGCAATGTGGAGTTCGCCGAGGATGCCTATGCCGCCGCCAAGGGCGCGGACGCACTGGTGATCGTGACTGAATGGGACGAATTCCGCGCTCTCGATCTGAAGCGGGTCGCGGGCCTTCTGGCGCGGCCGGTGCTCGTCGACCTGCGCAACATCTATACCCCTGACGAGGTCGAGCGCGCCGGCCTGCACTATCACGGCATCGGCCGTGGCACCCCCCCGGAGGCCCACCGCCAGGAAGACGCGGCCTGACCGCCAGGTTCGTCGCGCTCGCGGCGCGGCGAACCTGGTGGGGTTGATCTGCGGCGCATCGCAGTCCTGAGTGTGAGTGCCAGAGCGGAAGTCTCCAGTCGTCCTTCAGTAGAAGCGGCGACACGGTCCGTTGCGGACGGCTCGGCGAGGGTGCCTGTGCTGAGTCGCTTCTGCCGCAGCCGGTGGTTCGTTTTAGGGCCCAGCGATCCTCTCCGGTGAAAATGAAAAGTAGACAGCGACCCGTCGCCTCGGGATAACAGTTTGCGCGATTCTGGTGGCTTTGGCCTTGACCGACGCGCGGAACGGGCGGGACGGCGTTCCAGGGGAAGCATGAGTGGGCGAACGTCGGTGCTGATGATGCGCGATCCGGTTGCGCGGCATCTCGGGACCGTCGTCGAGAGCGTTCGCGTACAGCTCGCGCTCGGCCTGCTCGGTGGCGTGGCTCTCCCGGCGATGCTGCTGATCCCGTATCTGGGTGAGGAGACCCGCGCTGGCCGCGGTGTCACCTACAGTATCTTCGGCGCGATCTTTGCCATCATCGTGGCGACGTTGATCGTCCGGCGCGTCGCCGCCTTTCCCGGCACGCGCGCCTTTACCTACATCGTGCCATCGTTTGCCGGTACATACGGGCTGGTCCTGGCCTCGCTGCTGCTGGCGCGCCTGGAATATAACCGTCTGTTCCTGTCGGTCTCGTTCGCTTCATCGCTGCTGATCGCGCTGGCCATTGCCTTGCACATCGCCCGCAACGTGCGGCGGCGGTTCTGGCTGGTGCCGTTCGGCCGCACCGACCGCGTTCGTGAGACGCCCGACGTCGACTGGGTCGTGATGACAGAGCCGGTGCTGCCGCCGAATGCCAATGCGGTGATCGTGGCCGACCTGCAGCACGACCACGACGACGAATGGGCGCGGATGCTCGCGATCGCGGCGGTCAGGGGGCACGAGGTTTACCACACCAAGGTGTTGCTGGAATCGCTGACCGGCCGGGTATCTATGGATCACCTCTCCGAGAACAGCTTCGGCTCGCTGGTCCCGAACCTGGCTTACGTGCAGGCCAAGCGGGTGCTGGATCTGGTCGGCACCGTCGTTCTGGCCCCGCTCATCATCCCGATCCTGCTCGTCGTCGCGGCTTTAGTGAAGCTCAGCTCGCCAGGTCCGGTGTTCTTCATCCAGGAACGGATGGGCTATCGCGGCGTGCCGTTCCGGATGATCAAGTTCCGGACGATGTACGTCCGCGACGGCGTCAGCAGCGAGGCGGCGCGGGGCGAGGCGATGACCGCCAAGCGCGATCCGCGCATCACCCGCATCGGCCACATCCTGCGGCGGACCCGCATCGATGAACTGCCGCAGGTCTGGAATATCCTGAAAGGCGAGATGAGCTGGATTGGCCCCCGCCCGGAGGCGATCCCGCTGTCGCGCTGGTATGAAGGGGAAATTCCCTTCTACATCTACCGCCATATCGTGCGGCCCGGCATTTCCGGCTGGGCCCAGGTCCAGCAGGGCCACGTGACCGACCTCGCCGCGGTCAGCGCCAAGCTCCACTACGATTTCTTCTACATCAAGAACTTCTCCGCCTGGCTCGATCTGCTGATCGCGCTCAAGACGCTGCGCACGATCCAGAGCGGGTTCGGCGCACGCTGAGCGCACGTGGCGAGCCGGGTGCGACGTGCTACATGGCGGGTCAGGAGATGACGGCCGTAACCGCATCCCTGCGCTGGCCGATCAGGAGCTTACGTGCGATTTCCATGGTTCTCCGGGCGTAAGGCGACGAACCGCGGGGGCGTGGGCGCTGCTCCTGCCGTGCCGCCTGGCCAGCGAGTCTATGCGATCGGCGACGTCCATGGGTGCGCGGATCTTCTGAACCGACTGCTCCACCAGATCGAAGCCGACCATGCCGCGCGCGGCCCGGCCGAACTGACGATCATCCTGCTCGGGGATCTGGTCAACCGCGGGCCCGACTCGGCACGCGCCGTCGGGTACGCCCGGGACCTGCTCGGTTCGGGTGTCGGCCGGCTGCTCAAGGGCAATCACGAGGAACTGTTCGTCCTCGCCACGCGCGGCGACCGTCAGGCGGTCCGCGCCCTGGTCAGCAACGGCGGAACCGCCACCCTGATGAGCTTCGGGTTCACCAAGGAGGAGATTGATCGCGGCAACTATGCCGACCTGGCCAACCTGTTGAAGGCACGGATTCCGCGCGACGTGGTCACCTTTCTGGATGCGGGCGAGGACAAGATCGCGATCGGCGACTATCTATTCGTCCATGCCGGCATCCGCCCGGGTGTGTCGCTCGCTGAGCAGGCTGGCGCCGACCTGCGGTGGATCCGCAACGAGTTCCTCGAAAGCCAGGCCGACCATGGCGCGACGATCGTCCACGGCCACACCATTGGCGAGACTGTGGCGGAGCGGGAGAACCGGATCGGCATCGATACCGGCGCCTACCGGAGCGGCGTCCTTACCGCGATCGGCCTGGAGGGCACGCAACGCTGGTTCCTGGCCACCGCGCCTTGAACCAATGTATCGCGCCGGCCGGCGGACTTGCCGTGCAAGCGGGCGTGGGGCATGAATGGTGCTCGGGGCGCGGCCGGCCGAAGGCCCCACCCCATGCGTTTGCGTGATGAGGAGGGTCGGTTGAGTTTACCGCTCAGACTGGTGGGGCTGACGGTGGGCATCTCGCTCCTGGCGGGCTGCGGCGCGCATCGTGACAGCCGGATGAACTACAATCCGACCACGTTCGCCGCGCCTGATCAGTTGCCGGTCTCCGAAACGCTGATGACCTATCGGCTCGGGCCGGGCGACGTGGTCAACATCTCGGTGTTCAGCGTCGACTCGCTCTCCGGCGACCGCCAGGTGGACGCGGCCGGGAACATCACGATGCCGCTGATCGGTGCGGTGCCGGCGGCCGGCAAGTCGGCGGAGGAGCTCGGCGCGGACCTGACCGGCCAGCTCGGCAAGAAGTATCTGCAGCAGCCGCAGGTCACGGTCGCGGTCAAATCCGCCGTGGCGCGCACGATCACGGTCGACGGCTCGGTGTCTTCGCCGGGCCTCTATCCGGTTGCTGACAAGACGACGCTCTTGAAAACGATCGCGATGGCGCACGGCACGTCCCAGGGTGCCAATCCCAAGAAGGTCGTGGTCTTCCGCCAGGTGAACGGTCAGCGGCACGCCGCCGCGTTCGATCTGACGACGATCCGCGACGGCATCGATCCGGATCCGATCATCTACGCCAACGACGTTGTCGTCGTGGACGGGCGGCAGACCAGCCAGGCATGGATTACCTTGCTGCAGACAGTTCCGCTGCTGGGCCTGTTCACGCGTTTCTAGTCTGTGCCTGCCTGGTACGAACCGGGGACAGAGCAGGGCCGAAGTCACCGGCGTGCTTGAGCCGCTCGTAGCGCGAGCGACTTGTGCCAATACGGATGCGATGATAAGGTTGCGCCGGACAGCAGGTGCCTTTTTGGGCGACCGGCTGCAGTTTTGTGGAGGTTCGATGCGCAAGATCGCGACGATTGCCGCCGTCATGGCGCTCGTGACTGCCGAAGCAGGCGCGATCGCGCAGGCCGGCCCCGGAAACGCAGCGGGCGCGAGCCAGTCGGGCGCACCAGCGCCGGGCGGGCGCCGCCGGATCACCGACGATCCGGGCAAGCTCATCCTCTCGCTGGCGGCGCTGAGCGAGTTCATTCTCGTCTTCGCCGTGGCGGCCAAGAAGCACGGTGGTGGGCGTCCGGCGAGCCCGTGACCCGGGACGTAGCGCTCGGTCCTCCTGCCTCGCCTGCGCCTACGCGCGCCTCACCGGACTGCCGGACCTGCCTGTGCCCTGATGCGGGCGTGGCGTTAGCGTCTCAGCTCAATACCGAGGCTCCCTAATTGTCGCGCGTCATCAGCCGCTATCTTGCACCGGCCTATCTCCTGCTATGTTTGCTGCTGGGCGGGGCGAGTGCGGCCGGCTTCCTGGCGAACGGCATGCTCCAGATCGTCGGGATCCTGGGCATCCTGATCGTCGTGTTGTCCGGCTCCCTTCCCGAGTTGCCGAAACGCGCCCTTCTCCTGCTGGCGCTGCTCGGTGCCGCGGCCGCTCTCCTGCTGTTCGAGTTGGTGCCGCTGCCGCCCTTCCTGTGGCAGCTCCTGCCCGGTCGCGGCCCTGCCGCTGAAGGGTTCGCGCTGCTCGGCGGTGGCGTCCCGTGGCTCCCCATCTCGTTGTCGCCGGACAGCACACTGGCCGCACTGCCGTCGCTGGTGCCACCGCTGGCCATGATGCTGATGGTCTACGCCTCGTCCGGCTATGGCCGGCTCTACTCGGTATATGTCCTGGTGACCGTCGCCACGGCGTCCATCTTCCTGGGGATCTTCCAGAAGATGCAGGGTCCCGATTCCACTTATTACATCTACGAAGTCACGAACCGCGGTGGCGTGGTCGGCTTCTTCGCCAACCGCAACCACCTCGCCACCTTGCTGCTCATGACGCTGCCCTTCATCGGTGCGCTCGCCGTCAGCCCAAAGCGCAAGTCCCAGCAGGACACGAAAGTCGGGCGGCTGATGATCACCGGCTGCATCGCCTTGCTGATCACGGTCGGGCTGGTCGTCGTGAAATCCGCCGCCGGTTGGCTGCTCCTCCCGCCGGCCCTGTTCGCGGCCGCGGCGGTGTTCCTCCGGGGCGAGCACGGCAAGGTGCCGCGCGCCTTCCTTCAGGTCGGCATGATCGTCGGCCTGGTGTGCACCGTTGCCGCCGTCGTGGCGCCGATCAAGCTGAACGATCTCGGCGAGAAGCTGAGCGGCATCGATCCGCACATGCGCAATCTTTCGATCCGCACCACTGCCGCGGCCGCGCTCGATTATCTTCCGTTCGGATCGGGCGGGGGGACTTTCCGGCGCATCTACCCGAACTACGAGAACGTCGAGGAAGCCTCGCTCGAATATCTGAACCACGTGCACGACGACTATGTCGAGATCGCCCTGGAGCACGGGTTGCTCGGCATGGCGCTGATCGCGGCGGTCGGGGCGTTCTGGTTCCTCCAAGGCAAGCGGCTGTGGTCGCGCGGCGAGGGCGATGCGCTGGCCCGCGCCGGCTTTGCCGCGTTCGGGCTGCTGCTCGCCCATAGCTTGGTCGACTATCCCGCCCGAACCGCAGCGGTGGCCGCGCTCGGAGCCTTGGCCGCCGCGCTGATGGTCGCGCCCGAATCGGTGGAAATGCCGGTCTGGCAGTCCACGCGTCGCCGCCGCCGCCGTGGGAGCGGGGCGCGCACGATCGAAATCGCGCTGGTGGAATGATGAACGCCGGCCTTCTCTCGAACCGTCGCCTGGTGCCGCTGCGGCACAGCGCAGGATCCGCCATGTCCCGACTGGGCCGGCCGGCGCGCGCGACGGCGATCATCTGCCGGACGGACGCGAAGCCATGAACGACATCACCGCAAACTTCCCGCCGGATCGCCCGGAAGGCTCGCGCGGCCAAGTGGTCCGCCAAGGAACGACCGCGCTGGCCGAGCCGATCGCGGCCGAGAAGCCCGCCAGCCACTTCGACGTGAACGAAGTGTGGCGCGTCCTGATGAAGTGGCGGTGGCTCATCCTGGGCGTGCTGATCGCTTCGGTCGCCGTCTCGATCGTGGTCACGATCTCGACCACGCCGGTCTATCGTTCCACCGCCACACTCGAAATCAACACCCAACCGCTGCAGGTCATGCAGCAACAGACCGACGTTCAGCCCGCATCGCGCAACGAGGCGCAGTTCCTGGCGACGCAGATCGGCCTGCTCAGCAGCCGCACGCTGGCGGAGCGGGTGATGCGCACGATCGGCCTGGCGGACGACGAGGCGTTCGTGAAGGGATACGCCAATCGCGGCGATCGCGAGGGCGCTGCCGTCGCCAAGCTGATGAGCCATTTCGAGGTGACGCCGCTGCGCGGCAGCAACCTGATCATGATCGGCTTCAGCGATCCCGATCCCGCCCGCGCGGCGCGGATCATCAACGCTTATTCCCAGGGCTTCATCGATTCGACGCTGGAGCGTCGCTACAACGCCACGGCGTTCGCCCGCCAGTTCCTGCAGAGCCGGCTCGATGCCACGCGCACGAAGCTCGAGGCGAGCGAGCGCGCGCTGGTCTCCTACGCCCGCGAGCAGAACATCCTCTCGCTCGGCAGCGGCGGCAGCGGTGACAAGTCGGGCGGCGAGGGTGGCTCGGCGCAGGATTCGTTGTCGGCGCAGTCGCTCGTTTCGTACAACGATGCGCTGTCCGCGGCGACACGGGATCGCATCGCGGCCGAGCAGGCGTATCGCCAGGCCCGCACGACGGCCGGCGCGGCCGCCAACGGCAACCCGGCGATCCAGGGGCTGCGGGCGCAGCTGGCCGGACTCGAGGCCGACTATCAGCAGAAGCTCAACACCTTCCGTCCCGACTTCCCGGAGATGGTCGCGCTGCGCCAGCGGATCGATGCCATCAAGGGCAGCATCACCAACGAGGCTGGTTCGGTCAGCTCGGCTGAGCGCGATACGCTGCGGGCCGCGTTCGAGGCGGCCCGCGGACGCGAGCAGCAACTGTTGGCGCAGGTCAATTCTTACCGCTCGAACGTGCTCGACCTGCGCAACCGCGGAATCCAGTACAATATCCTGCAGCGCGATCTCGATACCAACCGGGCGATCTATGACGCGCTGCTGCAGCGCTTCAAGGAGATAGGCACGGCCGGCGGCGTCGGCGAGAGCCAGGCGGCCATCGTCGACAACGGCATCGCCCCGTCGGCGCCGTTCACGCCCAACGTCTACAAGAACCTGGCGCTGGGGCTGCTCGCCGGTCTGGTGCTGGGGCTCGGCCTGGCGTTTGCGATCGAGTTCATCGACGATACGATCAAGACCCCGGACGACGTGGTCAACAAGCTCAAGGTGCCGGTACTCGGCGTGGTTCCCAAGAGTGCCAAGAACATCTCGTTCCTGGAGGAGCTTAAGGATCCGCGGTCCGAGATCAGCGAAGCTTATTACACGATCATGAGTTCGATCCAGTTCGTGTCGGGCAACAGCTTCCCGCGCACCGCGCTGGTGACGAGCACGCGGCCAAGCGAGGGCAAATCGTCGAGCTCGCTGGCCCTGGCGCAGAACCTCGCACGGGTGGGTGCCAGCGTGGTCCTGGTCGATGCGGACATGCGCAAGCCGTCGTTCAAGACCAGCCAGCCGGAAGAGATCGGCTTGTCGACGCTGTTGATCTCGACCGGAAGCGCGATGGAGCATGTCGCGGCGACATCGGTTCCGAACCTCTCACTGCTGCCGAGCGGGCCGATCCCGCCCAATCCTGCCGAGCTGCTTGCGACCAACCGCATCAGCGCGATCCTCGCCGAGCTCAGCGAGCATTTTGACATCGTGCTGGTCGATTCGCCGCCGGTCCTGGGTCTCGCCGACGTGCCGGTCCTTTCGGCGATCTGCGAGGCGACGATCCTGGTGGTGGAGGCGGGTTCGGTGCGGCGACCGGCGGTGCTCAGCTCGCTGCGGCGGCTGACCTCCGCCAACGGCCACGTCGCCGGTGCGATCCTGACCAAGTACAATCCGAAGAACGGCGGCTACGGCTACGGCTATGGGTACGGCTCGGGCTATGGCTACGGCTATGGCCTGCGGAAGCCGCAGCGCTACGGTGAGGACGCCGAGGTCCGGCAGCTCGACATCGACCACGTCGCGTGATGGCCGAGAACAGGCACTATCTGCCGGGTGCCGGTGTCCGGCTCGGGATGCTGGCCGGTGCGCTGGTGATCGGCTGGGTCGCCATCCGCGCCGCCACCCAGAGCAGCTTCCAGGATACCGCGCCGCAGATCGCCGCCCAAGCCTGGCCGGCCGACGGCCTGACGCTCGCCGGTCTGGCGCGACTGCGGGTCGCCGCAGCCAGTGGCGAAGTCGATGAGGCGACGCGCGGATTGTACCGCGCCGCGCTCGCCCGCGAGCCGCTGCTTGCCGACCCGCTCGCGCTGGCCGCGCTGGATGCGGCGGCACAGGGGGATCCGGCGCGCGCCGAGCGCCTGATGATCGCCGCCCGGGACCGCGACCCGCGTTCGCCGCTCTCCCGCTTCTGGCTGTTCGATCACTTCGTCCGAACCGGGCGGATCCCGGATGCCCTGAACGAGGTCGGGCCGGCGATCCGGCTGCAGCCCGATGCGATCACGGCGATCATGACCGTCCTGGCGGCTGTCGCCGATGTCCCGGAAGGTCGGACGGCCCTGGCGCAGAAGCTGGCAACGCGGCCGTTCTGGCGCACCGCTTTCTTCCAGACGGCGGCGAACAGTGCCTCGCCCGATGCGATGCTCGCACTTCTGTCGAGTTCGTCCAGCGCGGCCGACCGCAAGGCCGCCGAGGAAGAGCAACGAGCGGTGTTCCTCGCCTTGATCAACGCCGGTGCCGGAGTGCGCGCCTTCGACACGTGGCGCCAACTCCTCCCGGCCGCCTACCGCAACCGCGTCCAGGGCATCTACGACGGTAATTTCGGTCGTTGGCCAGGTGCCAGGCCATTCAACTGGCGGCTCGCCGAGGACGACATCGGTACGGCACGGATGGTCACGGCAGGCGATCTGCCGCAGTCGACGGCGCTCGACGTGCGCTATTTCGGCTCGACCAGCGGTGTGCTGGCCGAGCAATATGTGTTCGCCCGGCCGGGAAGCTACACGCTGCAGCTCGCCGCGCGGCGGCGCACGACCGGCGCGACCGGCGGTCGCCTGAGCATGGAAGTGCGCTGCGTCCGCGGTGAGATCATCGCCACCCTGCCGCTCGAACCGCTCGACATGCAGCTTCGCTCAATGGCGACGCCGGTTACCGTTACTCCCGGCTGCGAGCTGATGCTCGTGCGGCTGATCGGAACCCCGGGCGAGGTGTTCAGCGAAGTCGAGGCGCAGATCACCGGCGTCGCTTTGGTGCCCGGTGGGTGATCACGCCCGACGACGCCGGTGACCCGCGCCGCGGTCGCGGCGAGCCCGGGGCCTCGCCCAGCGTACCCGGAACGCCAGAAGGCAACATGCTGCGCCGCCTGACCGGGTTGGTCCGGGTCGGGCTTGGCCGTCGGCTCGCGGTCGCCACCGTGGCGAGCGGCGGGATCTGGGTGGCGGGTACATTGGCCACCTTTGCGCTGGGTGTCGTTCTCGCGCGTAGTCTGGGGCCGACCGGCTACGGCATCTACGGTACCGCGATCGCCGTCGTGAGCCTGGTAGCCGTGCCTGCGCAGCTTGGCCTTCCATTGCTGGCGACCCGAGAAGTCTCGGCCGCCCGCTCCCGCAGCCGCCCGGCCGAGGCCGCCACGCTCGGCATCTGGTTCGTCGGCGCGGTGGCCGGCGCCTCGCTCATTCTGGCGGCCGCGCTTTGGCTTGCCGCCGGCGTGCTGCCGCTAGCGCCTGCGCTCCGGCCGGCCATCGCGGCGGCAGCGATGCTGTTGCCCGTTCTGGCGCTCTCGGGGCTGGCCGCCGGCTTGCTGCGCGGCCAGGAGCGGGTCGTCGGCAGTCAGGCGCTCGATGTGCTGATCCGGCCGTTGCTGTTCGTCGCCGCGCTGCTCGCCTGGCCACGTCCGTTCGGCGTGTCGGGGGCGATCGGTGCGCAGAGCCTGGCGGCAGCAGCGATCGCGCTGGTCGGCCTGGCCCTGTTCTTCCACCGGACCCCGCTCGGCCGCGGCAGCGATAGGCCGCACCTGCGCCTCTGGACGGCGGCGGCGCTGCCCATGATGGTGCTCGAGGCGATGCGCGCGCTCGACGGGAGCTACGGCGTGCTGATTGCCGGCTATGCCGCCAACCTGACCGAAGCCGGGCTGCTGCGCGTCGCGCTGGCCAGCGCGATGATCGCAACCGTGCCGGTATCGCTGCAGAACATCGTGGTGGCGCCCTTCCTCGCCGGCGCCCATGCCGCCGGCGAAAACCGGCGGCTGGCGCGGATCGTGGCCGGGTCGACCGTGTTCATGACCCTCGCGGTCGGGGCCGTCACCCTGGTGGTCGCGGCAGCGGGGCAGTGGGCGATCCCCCTGGCGTTCGGCGCAGCCTTCGCTGGCGCTTACTGGCCGTTGGTCCTGCTTTGCTTCAACCAGTTGCTGGCCGCGGCGCTGGGGCCTGGCGTCATCCTGCTCAGCATGACCGGGCACGAACGGATCGTTGTGCAGGCGTTCGCCCTGTCCGTGGTGGCAGCGGTTGTAACGGCGCTGCTGCTGACACCCAGGTTCGGTGCGGTGGGCACGGCGTCCTCGACCATCGTCGCAACGGTGCTGCGGGGTGCGATCCTCAACCGTGTCGCACGACGCCGGGTGGGCGTCTCGCCGTCGATCGTCGGTGCAGCCGGGTTGCTTCGCGGCGGCTCGGCCCGCGCTTCCCAGTTGTAAGGTCCGCCGGTGGGCAGGATCGTTGACCGTGCCGATCGCGATACGACAGGCGTGCCGGCCGGCCGAGGCTTGCGCCATCTGCTCGCCGGCGGCGTGCGCCGCGCCCGATCCGCGCTCTGGAGCGCGCGCGCCCGGTGGCACCGGACCATCATTCGCATCGCCTATCCCGGAATCCGGATGGGCGCCGACGTGACCATCGATCCGACCGCGATTGTCGGCGCGAGCGACGGCGGCACCATCGAAATCGGATCCGGCACCGTGATCGCCGCCCGCGCCACGGTGCTGGCCGAAGGCGGGGCGCTGCGGATCGGGGCCAATTGCCACGTGGGCATCGGCACCACCATCCACGTCAAGGCGGGGGTGGAGATCGGTGACGATGCGCTGCTCGCCCAATATGTGGCGATCCGTGACCACGATCATGCCACAGCCGACCCATCGATCCCCTACCGCCTTCAGGGATTCGTGACGGCGCCGGTGCGGATCGGCCGCAACGCCTGGCTGGGCGCCAAGGTCACGGTGCTGAAGGGGGCAAGCGTCGGCGACGATGCCGTGGTCGGCGCGAACGCCGTCGTCACGGGCGCGGTCGAGCCGGCGACGATTGCGGTCGGCGTGCCGGTACGCCCCCTCCGTCCGGTCCATCGATGAGCCTGGTCAGGGCCCTTGCTGCGCGGATGCCGGTGACAGCCCGCCGGGCCGGCCGCGGCATGCTCAACTATTTCGACCGGATCGCCACCTGGCGGGACATCCTGCGCGAGATCGATGGCGCGACGCCGCAGGACAAGCGGTGGCTACGCCGATCCGCGCTGGCAGCGCCGGTCACGGCGTGGGGTGGCTTCTACGGTTGGCGCAATCCCGTCCTGCTTCACGACGTCGACGTCGACGTGCCCGTCCTCGGCCGCTTCCGTGCCCATGCGCGGAGTGACGAGTTGTACCTGCTGCTGCCGCAGCGCGAGGCGGCGGTCTATGCGGCAACGCGTGCGCTGCTTCGTCCCGGCGACACGGTGGTCGACGCCGGGGCCAATATCGGCGCGTTCAGCGTACTGGCGGCGCGGCTGATCGGCCCCGCAGGTCGCCTGGTCGCGATTGAGATGATGCCGCGAACGGCCGAACGACTGCGCGCCAACCTCGCCCGCAACGGCCTAGCGGCGGAGGTGGTGGAGGCGGCGCTCGCGGCCGAATCGGGCCGGATGGTCACGGCGGCAATCGACCCGGCCAAGGGTGGCCAGGCGACCCTGGCCTTGGCTCACACGCTCGACCGGCCCGAGACGCATCATGTCGTCACCCGCACGCTCGACGAGGTGCTGGCCGGTCACGGGGAGATTGCCCTCCTGAAGCTCGACATCGAGGGCGCGGAACTCGACGCGCTGGCCGGAGCGGGGGCGGTGCTCCGGCGCACCCGCGCGATCATCTTCGAGCAGCTGGACGATGCCGGCCTGATCGCGGAGGCGATCGTCCGCGCGGGCTTCACGGTGCAGCGGCTCGACCGGCACAATTTCCTGGCGCAGCGGACGGAGCGCTGAGTGGCCCGAATAGCGCTGCTCCTGCCGAGCCTGGAAGCCGGCGGCGCCGAGCGCGTCGTGTTGACGCTCGCGACCGAGTTCCTGGCGATGGGCGATGCGGTCGACATCATCGTGCTGCGCCGCGAGGGCGCGCTGGTCGATGCCGTGCCTGCCGCGGCGCGGCTGATCGTACTGGATGCCAGGCGGCTGCGGAACGCCGTCCGTCCGCTCGCGGCCTATTGCGCGCGGGAACGGCCGGATGCGCTGCTCGCATCGATATGGCCGCTGACCAGCATCGCCGTCTGGGCGGCGCGGCGCACGAGCACGCGCGTCGTCGTGGTCGAGCACAACACGCTCTCCGCCGAAGTGCAGCGGTGGCGACCAACGGCGCGTCTCCTGCTGCGGCAGACCTTGCGTTGGAGCCATCCGCGCGCGGCGGCGCGGGTCGCGGTATCTCGCGGCGCCGCCGACGATCTTGCACGCCTGTGCGGGTTGCCAGCGGATGCCGTCCACGCCATCCATAATCCGATCCCCGCCCCGCCTACGGTGCCGCCCGGCCATGCGCCCGACTGGCACGGCACCGCCGGCCGCCGTATCCTGAACGTCGCGACGATGAAGTCGCAGAAGAACCACTCGCTGCTTCTCGAAGCCTTCGCCAGGATGGCGCGGCCGGAGGACCGGCTCGCGATCGTCGGTGACGGTGGCGAGCGCGCCGCGATCGAGGAGGCGGCCGACCGGCTCGGCATCGCCGACCAGTTGCTGCTGCCCGGGCACGCCCCGGATCCCGGGCCATGGTATGCGTCGGCCGACCTCTTCGTGCTCTCGTCAGATTACGAAGGTTTCGCAAACGTCGTCGCCGAGGCGCTCGGCCACGGCATGACGGTGGTCTCCACCGACTGCCCGAGCGGGCCTGCCGAAATACTGGAGGACCTTGGGCGGCTGGCCCCGGTCGGTGACGGGGCGGCGCTCGCCGACGCGATCGAATCGGCGCTGGCGGATCCGGACGATCCCGCCGCTGCGCGCGCTCGCGCCGCCGCGTTCGAACCGGAGCGGATCGCACGCCGCTATCGCGCGCTGCTGCTGGACGAGGCGGCGTGAGCCGGATCCTGCTGCTCTGTGCGGAGCTGCGCGGAATCGGTGGCGTGGAACGGCTGCTGGCAGGCTTGTCGGCGCTGCTGGCGGCCCGACACGAGGTGCATGTCGCGAGCTTCGATCCGCCGGAGACCACGCCCGGCGTCCCGCTGGCTGTCCCGTTCCATCCGCTCGGAAGCGGGCGGGCGGGGCCGGCAGTGCTGCGGCCGCTCACCTATGGCGCGCAGCGCGATCGGCTGCGGCGGTTGGAGCGGGAGCTTGGCATCGACGTGACGATCAGCAATCTGTGGCGCGCCGATCTCGTTAGCGCTCTGGCGCGGCAGGGCAGGGGCGGCCCACGGCGGATTGCGCTGGCCCACATCAACGTGGTCGGCAACCCGACCAACCGCTTGATGCTGCGCCTGCGCCCGCTTGTCGCCGCCGCCTACCGGCGGCTGGATTGCCTGGTGGCCGTCAGCGAAGCGCTCGCCGGCGAGCTTGCCGGCCTCTACCGGCTTCCTGCGGACCGGGTGCGCGCGATCCCGAACTTCGTGCGGGTGCCGGCGGACCTGGGCGGGCAATCTCGCCTCGCCGGACGGCTCGTCTGGTGCGGCCGGATCGTGCCGGAGAAGAACCTGCCCGCGCTGGTGGCGATCGTTGCCGGAATGGCTGGGGCAGGACAGGCGGTGTCGCTCGACGTCATTGGTGATGGTCCGGAGCGGGTAGCCGCGGAACGGGCGGCCGAGCCTGCGCCGCACGCGATCCGCTTCCTGGGCCAGCTCGGCGATCCACTGACGGTCATCGCCAGAGCCGCGGCGCTGGTTCTGCCTTCCCGCAGCGAGGGGTTGCCGATGGTGTTGCTGGAGGCGCTGGCGCTCGGCACCCCCGTCGTGGCCGCGGATTGTGCGGGTGGCGGCGTGCACCAGGCGCTCCGCGCGGAGACGCCGCACGACCCGAGCCGCGATGCGGCCGAGATCGTCCCGGCCGGCATGCTCCTCCCGGTGCCCGACAGCGCAGCGCACCGGGAGCTCTGGGCGACGGTGCTAGCCGATCTGCTCGCCGACGCCCCGCGGCTGGCAGCCGCGGCAAAAGCAGCGCGCGCGCTCGCCGCGGATCACACGCCCGAAGCGGTTGCCGGCACGTGGGAACGGCTGCTCGCGGAGGTGATGGTATGACGGTGCTCTACCTCAGCCAGAACGGCATCACCGATCATATCGGCCAGTCCCAGGTCGCGCCCTACGTGCTCGGCCTTGCCGCGCGGGGCTACCGCATCCACCTGCTGACCGCGGAGAAGCCGGGGCGCGACGCGCTCGCCGCCGAGTATCGACGGCGCTTCGAGGCTGCGGGCGTCCGCTGGACCACGATTCGCTACCATAACCGGCCCCCGCTGCTGGGCCAGCTGCTCGACGTCGCCGCCATGACCCGTGCGGCGCGCCGGATCACGCGCACCGAGCGCATCACGCTCGTCCACTGTCGCAGCCATCCGACGATGCCTGTCGGCCTGGCGGTCAAGCGGTGGACGGGCGCCAGGCTGTTGTTCGACTTTCGTGACTTCTGGGCGGACACCGGCATCGCCAAGGGGCGCTTCGTTCCGGTCTACCGGTACATGAAGCGGCTTGAGCGCGGCTTCGTGCAGCGGGCGGACCACGTTAACTGCCTCACCCGGCGCGCGGTGGACCATCTGCGGACAAGTTATGTCGGGAGCGCTGCGGCTCCGGCGTTCTCGGTCGTGCCGTGCTGCGCCGATTTCGATCTGTTCCGACCCATGGACGAGGCTTCCGCGACCCGCGCGGGCTTGGGTATTGCCGCCGACGCGACCGTGCTCCTCTATCTCGGCAGTATCGGCGCCGACTATCTGCTCGATCGCATGATGGCGCTGTTCGTCGAACTGCGCGCACTGAGGCCGGACGCCATATTCCTCTTCGTCGTCAACAATGCCGAGGATGCGGTCCGCGCCGCGGCCGCGGCCGCAGGATTGCCGCCCGATGCAATCCGCCTGACCAACGCTCCCCGTGCGGGGGTACCCGCACTCGTCTCCGCGAGCGACCTGTCGGTGATCTTCATCCGCGCCGATCTCTCCAAGATCGGTTGCTCGCCGACGAAGCTGGGAGAGACCCTGGCCTGCGGTGTCCCCGTGATCGCGAATGCCGGGGTCGGCGATCTCGACGAGTTGCTCTCGCCCGAGATCAATGGTTCGCTCGTCCTGCCGGACTTCTCACCGGACGTCATGCGCGCGGGACTTGAGCAGCTACTGAACGGGTGCCTGACGCCTGCGAAAATTCGCGCATCTGCACTGGCCCTCAGTCTTGAATCCGGAGTAGATGCATTTGCCTCCATTTACGAGGCAATTGGGGTCGGGCGGGCACATGAGCAGGGTTGACGAAGATCGCGTGCGGGAGCCGCGATGCTGAACGTTGTCGTCCTCAACGGCGGGCGCGGCGCGGCGACTCTGGTTCCGGCGCTCCTTGGCGTGCCGGGCCTGCGGCTTACCTCGATCGTCAACGCCTATGACGATGGCAAGTCGACCGGGGAGATACGCCGCTTCTTCGACATGCTCGGGCCGTCCGACCTGCGCAAGGTTCAGGCGCTGATGTTGCCGCAGGACGATGCCCTGCCGGCGACGCGGGCCTTGTTCGACCACCGCTTTGCCGCTGATGTTAGTCGCGACGAGGCGGTGGCGGCCCTCGCCAGTTTTCGCGACGGCGCCGCGACACTCGCCGGCGTAGGGCCGCTGCCGCCGCGCATGGCCGAGGTGCTGCGCGGCTGGACCGGCCTGTTCCTGGATGCCCTGCCGCTGGCCGAGACGGTGATCGGACGGACATTCACCTTCGCCGACTGCGCGGTGATGAACATCCTCTACGCCGGCGCTTTCCTCGCCCACGCCCGCGACATGGAGGAGACGGTGTCCGCGGTCGATCGGCTGTTCCGCCTGCGCGGCTTCGTCCTGCCCAACAGCTGCGACGATCGATGGCTCGCCGCCGAACGCGAAGACGGCGCGATCCTGACGTGCGAGGCCGACATCGTCGAGCTGCGCTCGAATGACCGCATCGCGCGCCTCTTCCTGCTGGAGCGGCCGGTCGATCCGCAAGCGCTCGCCCGTCTTGACGCGGGCGACCGGGCGCGTTTCCTCGCGCAGCGGCATACACCGGTGCGCCTCTCCGCGGGCGCGCGCCTGGCAATCGAGCAGGCCGATGCGATCATCTATTCGGCCGGAACGCAGCACAGCTCGCTCTACCCGACCTACATGTCCCGCGGGCTGGCAGCGAGCATTGCCGCCAACGCCCGCGCGCTGAAGGTGTTCGTCACGAACATCGGTGCCGATTACGAAACGCCGCGCTACCGCACCTCCGACTTCGTCGCCGGCGCGCTGAAGTTCCTCCGGCTCGGAGAGGAGCGCCGGATCGCGACGGAGGACCTGATCCAGGTGGCGCTCATCAACTCCAGCCGGATCAAGCCGGACGAGACCTATGTCGATGACGATGCCGAGAACTTCGCCGACCTGATGGTGGAGCGGGTCGTCGCCGATCTGGAATCGCGCGCCGCGCCGGGCAAGCATGACGGGGACGCCATCGTCCGGCAGATCCTCGAGCAACTGGAACGCCGCCCGGACGTGCGCTGCCATGCCTGGGCCTGAGGCGCTGCTGGCCGGGCGCCGGCTGTTCATCTTCGATCTCGACGGGACGTTGGCGGATACCTCGCCGATCCACGCCGCCGCCTTCTCGGCCGCCTTCGGTGCGCCGGTCGACTATGCGGCCATTGCCGGTCTCGCCACCGACGCCGCGATGCGCCGGCTCCTTGCAGGCGCCAACCGCCCTGTGGAGGACGAGATGGTCGCCGCACTGGTCACCGCCAAGCGCGCGGCGGCCCGGGTTGGCCTCGAGGCCGTACGGGAAGTTGCCGGCGCCGGTGCGTTCGTCGCCCGGGCGGCCGCCTCGCACCGGCTCGCGCTCTGCACCTCCGGGGCCCGCAAGACGGTGGAGGGCACGCTCGCCCGCCTCGGGTTGACGGGAAGGTTCGATCCGGTGGTGACGGCCGACGACGTCGCCCGCGCGAAGCCGGCGCCGGATGCCTTCCTGGCGGTGCTCGACCGCACCGGGATCGCCGCTCTGGATGCCCTCGTGTTCGAGGATAGCGACGCCGGCCTCGCTTCGGCGCGGGCGGCGGGTCTCGACGCCATCCGCATTGGCCCGGGCGGGGCGGAATGGCCCGCGCTGACCGCCATGCTCGCGGGAGTGGCCGCTTGAGGATCCTGGCGGCGGTCGTCACCCACAATCGCTGCACCCTGCTGGAGCGTTGCGTCGACCATATCGCGCGCCAGACGCGCGCGCCCGATCACGTCGTGGTGATCAACAACGCCAGCACCGACGGGACGGTGGCGATGCTCGACGCCAAGGGTGTCGCGCATGTTGATCAGGCCAATCTCGGCTCGGCCGGCGGCTGGAACCGGGCCATCGCCGAATGCCGGGCAGGGGGCTTCGACGCCGTCTGGCTGATGGACGATGACGGCTTTCCCGACCCGGCGGCCCTCGCCGAACTGGAGCGCGCGTTGGCTCCCGGTGTCGCTTGCGTGTCCTCCGTCGTGTTGCGGGAGGATCAGCCGAGCCACTTCGTCTTTCCGTTCCCACTGCTGGGGCGGGCCGGGCTGCCGGTGGTCGCGGGTCTCCGGCGCAAGCTGCCGACCCTGGAGGAGCTCCAGCGGGTGGCGAAGGACGGCACGTATCCCTTCGCCCACCTCTTCAACGGCGCGCTGGTCAGCCGTTCGGCGATCGAGGCGGCGGGAACGGTCGATACCCGCTTCTTCATGTTCGGCGACGAGGTCGATTACTTCTTTCGTCTGCGGCAGGCCGGCGAGGTCCGCTCGGTGCTTGCCGCCCGCCATTACCACCCGGACGTCGCAAGCCGGCCACTCACGCCGGCCAAGCTCTACTATTACGTCAAGAACACCCTGGTGCTGAACCGCCGCTACTTCGACAAGGTGGCGCTGCGCGATGCGCTGACGCTCGGCATCGGGCTGGCGCGCTATGGCGCGCGCAACGGCTGGACGACGTTGGCGGGCGTGCTGGTCGGGCGGCAGCGGCGGCTCGTGCCGCGGGCGGTGGTGCGGGGCCTGCGCGGGCAGGTGGGGGCCGACTTCGATGGCTGATCCCCGCGTGCTGATCGCGGCCGCTGGCGCCGGCACGCGCGCCGGCCTGCCTTACCCGAAAACGCTGCATCCGGTCGCCGGCCGGCCGATCTTGGGCCGGATCCTCGACGTGGTCGGCCATCTCGATTCGTGTCCGACGATCATCGTCTCACCGGTCGGGCGCGCCTTGGTGGCCGACTTCCTCGCCGCCGATGGCAAAGCCGCCCATCTGGTCGAGCAGGCCCTGCCGACCGGGATGGGCGATGCCGTGCTGACCTTCGACAAGTCGCCGGCAGCGGCGGACGCGGGAACGGTGGTGCTCGTGTGGGGAGACATCCCGCATCTCTCGTCCGAGACGCTCGCGGCCACGATCGCCAACCATCGGCGGACGGGTGCGACGCTGACATTTCCGTCCCGCCAGGTAGAGCAGGCTTATACGATCGTGTCGCGCGGGGCCGACGGAGCCGTCACCGCGCTCGACGAAACCCGGATGCTGGGAGTGGAGCCGCAGCCGGGCGAGCGCGACATCGGCCTGTTCGTTTTTGAAGCCGCCCCGGTGCTCGCTGCCCTTCGTGCGTCGGCGGCGGAGCATGATCCGGCGCGGGGAGAGCATGGCTTTCTTCAGGTTGTGCGGCGCCTTGCCGCGACCGGCCAACGTGTCGAGGCGCTACCGATCGCGACGGCGCGCGAACTCGTCTCGCTAAATGCGCTGAGCGACCTGGAGGTCGACGCCTGATGTGCGGCATTGCGGGGATGCTGACCACGGGTGAGGTGGCGCCGGCGGCGGTACAGGCCATGGCCGACGCTCTGGCCCATCGCGGGCCGGACGATTATGGCGTCTGGACCGATCCCGGGGCGGGGATAGGCTTCGGCCATCGCCGCTTGTCGATCGTCGATCTGTCCGATGCCGGGCACCAGCCCTATCACTCCCATTCCGGCCGCTACGTCCTCACCTACAATGGCGAGATCTACAATCACGCGGAGCTGCGCCGCGCGATCGAGGCGGAAGGGCCGATCGCCTGGCGCGGTCATTCGGATACAGAAACGCTGATCGAGGCGATCGCACTCTGGGGACTGCCCAAGGCGCTCGAGCGCAGCAGCGGCATGTTCGCGCTCGCCCTGTGGGACCGCGAGACCAGAACGCTGAGCCTCGCCCGCGACCGCATCGGTGAAAAGCCGCTCTTCTACGGATGGAACGGCAACAAGATCCTGTTCGGCTCCAGCCTGGCGGCATTGCGCGCCGTGCCGGGGTTCGCCGCGCAGGTCGATCCGGACGTGACCGCGCTCTACTTCCGCTTCAACTGCGTGCCGGCCCCGTTCTCGATCTACCGCGGCATCTTCAAGGTCATGCCGGGGACGATCGTAAACCTCGATGCCCGCACGATCGGACAGCCCCCGACACGGCCGCCGGTAGTGCCATCGGTGGAGCCGGGGATCCGCTGCGAACGCTATTGGTCGATCGCCGACGTCGCGCGCGAGGGAGTCCGCGCGCCGGAGCACGACCCTGAACGCGCCATCGCCATGCTGGAGGAGACGCTCACCACGGCGGTCGCGCAGCAGACGATGTCGGACGTGCCGATCGGTGCCTTCCTGTCGGGGGGCGTCGACAGTTCGCTGATCGTCGCGCTGATGCGGCGGGCAATCGGCGGACGGGTACGGACCTTCACCATCGGCTTCGACGAGCCCGCCCATGACGAGGCGCCGCACGCCGCCGCCATCGCCCGCCATCTCGGCACGGAACATCACGAGCATTACATCACCCCGGCCGAGGCGATGGGCGTCATTGCGGCGCTGCCCTCCATCTATGACGAGCCCTTCGCCGATTCGTCGCAGATCGCGACCCACATACTCAGCCGGGAAACCCGCCGCGCGGTGACCGTGGCGCTCTCCGGGGACGGCGGCGACGAGTTGTTCGGTGGCTATAATCGCTACGTCATGACGAGCCGGATCTTCGACCGACTCTCGATGTTGCCGGCGAGCGGGCGCCGCGGCCTGGGACGCATGCTCGGCAGCGTGTCGTCCGACATGTGGGACCGGATCGGCGCCCTGCCGTTCGTGCCGGCAGTACCCATGCTCGGCAACAAGGCGCATAAGGTCGCCCGGGCCATGCGTTCAGGGGGAGCGCTTGAGGAGATTTACGCCGCCTTCACCGAGGAGTGGCACGCCGGGGTGCCGATCGCGCATCCCTCACGGCTGAGCGCGCCCGTGGCGGACGAGGCGTTCCGCGGGTTGAGCCGCGAGGAGCAGATGATGTACTGGGACATCCTGTCCTATCTGCCCGACGATATCCTGACCAAGGTCGACCGAGCGTCGATGGCCGTGGGCCTCGAGGTGCGCGCACCCATGCTCGATCGCGATGTCGTCGCCTGCGCGTGGCGAACGCCGCTGGCGCTCAAGATTCGCGGCGGCCAGAGCAAGTGGCTGCTGCGGCAGGTGCTCTATCGCCACGTGCCGGCGGCGATGGTCGAACGCCCCAAGGCCGGCTTCGGCGTACCGCTCGACCGTTGGCTGCGCGGCCCGTTGCGCGAATGGGCCGAGGAACTGCTGTCGCCGTCTTCGCTCGCGAACCTCGAGGGCCTCGACGCAGAGGCGGTGCGGCGGCGCTGGCGACAACATCTGCAGGGCAGCCACGACTGGACGGCGGCCTTGTGGTCGGTCCTGATGCTGATCGGGTGGCAGAGCCAGTGCTGATCTACTGGATCTTCATCGGCTTCACCTCGCTGATGGCCCTGCTCGAGCAGGGCGCCGAGAAGGTGAACCACCGGCTCAACTTCCTGTGGATCGTGTTCACGGTCGCGCTCGCCTTGTTCATCGGCGGGCGCTGGAAGACCGGGGGCGACTGGGGCAATTACTATTCGAACCTGGAGCCGTTCTACTGGCTCACCGTCGACAAGGCGGCGGCCACGACCAAGGATGTCGGCTACACCCTCCTGTCTATCTTCGCTTCGCAGTTCACGACCGGCATGGTCGTCATCACCATGTTCAGCGGCATCGTGATGGCGGCGGCCCTGACGCGCTTCTCGCTGGCGCAGCCGCGGCCCTGGCTCTGCATGGCGGTCGCGATGCCGTACCTCGTCGTGGTCTGCGGGATGGGCTACATCCGCCAGGGCATCGCGATCTCGTTCATCCTGATGGGCCTGCTGGCGCTCGGGCGCGAGAGTATCGGACGCTATACCGCCTGGGTCGCGGTTGGAGCGCTGTTTCACGCGACGGCGCTGGCGATGATCCCGCTCGGCGCGGTGGCGAGCCGGAAAAACCGCCTGATTGTGATCGCGATGGTCGCCGCCGTGACCATCATCGCCTTCCGTGCGCTGATCGCGTCGCGCACGGACGTGCTCGTCACCAACTATGTCGATGCGGACGCGACCTCGTCCGGCGCGCTCGTCCGCGCCTTCATGGGCGCGTTGCCCGGCATCCTGTTCCTGGTCTTTCGCAAACAGTTCAAGCTGGAAGGTAGTGCGCTGATCGCCTGGACCGCGCTCAGCGCCCTGGCGGTCGCGACTGTGCCGGCGGTGCTGCTCTATGCGTCGTCGACGGTGGTCGACCGGCTCGGTCTTTATCTGCTGCCGGTGCAGTGCTTCGTCTATGCCAGGGTTCCGGACGCGCTTGCCCGCTCGAATCAGCAGCGGCAACTGTTCGCCGTGGGTATTATCCTCCTCTACCTGATCGTGTTCTTCACCTTCATAAACTATGGCGACCATGCCAATTCGTGGGTGCCGTATCGCTTCTATCTGTTCGAGGACGGCGTGTGCCTCGAGTGCGGCGATCCGCGCGACCGGTCCTACTGACGTGCCGATGCGATCTATCTCGCCACGGACGCGATCGGGCGGCGGGGCCCGTCCGTCGGCGTTGCGGGAGCGGCGCTGAACATGGCCGAGCGTGACCCGTCACAGGACACGCCCGTGCCGCTGATGCCTGTCACGAAGGTCGCCCTTCGCGATGCCAAGGCCGGCAGCATGGTAACGGCGGTGCGCCGTCTCTTCGCGCAGCTTTCCCCGCAACGCCGACGCATGGCGGTGCGGATCTGGCTGTTCATGCTCGTCGGCGCCTTTGCGGAAATGGCGAGCATCGGCGCGCTGCTGCCGTTTCTGACGCTGCTCGCCGCGCCCGAGCAGATCGAGCGTTTCGGCCTGTTCGCGCGGACCGTCGACCGGCTGGGGCTGCGGCGCGAACACCTGCTGCTCGCCGCGACCCTGCTGTTCGTCGCCACGGCGGTGATCGCCACCGTCATCCGTCTGCTGCTGTTGAGGGCGGCCCAGCGCTTCGTGTTCGCCGTCGGCCACGATCTCGGGACGAAGCTCTACGATCACCTGCTGCACCAGAGCTACCTCTACCACACGCTGCACAACAGCGCCGAGGTTCAGGCCGGGATCCAGAAGGTCAACAACATCACCAACCTGTTCCTGCAGCCGCTGATGCAGGGCCTGATCTCCCTGACTGTGATGCTGTTCATTGTCGCCGCGTTGGCTTTCGCCGATCCCGTGCTGGCGGGGGTGGCGATGGTGAGCTTCGGCGGCGTTTATATCGGGATATCGTTGACCGTGCGCCGCGTCCTCCAGCGCAACAGCGGCCGGCTGTCGGGCTTGGCGGGGCAGCGGATCCAGGCCATCCAGGAAGGCATGGGCGCGATCCGCGACGTCCTGATCGAACGCGCCCAGCCGCTATATCTGCGCAAGTTCGCCCGGCTCGACCAATCCTTCCGCGATGCCCAGTCGGTGACGACGTTCCTGGCCAATGCGCCGCGCTATCTGGTCGAGGGTGTCGGTATGGTGCTGATCGCGCTGCTCGCGGTGGGGGCGTCGCGCCAGCCGGGCGGTTTGACGGCGGCGCTGCCGGCGCTCGGTGCACTGGCGATTGGGGCACAGCGGCTGATGCCGCTGCTGCAGCAGACCTATTTCGGCTGGTCGCAGATGATGACCAACTACGTCAATCTGACCAACGTGCTCGACGTTCTGGACCAGCCGGTAGAGCGTCCCGACCGGGACGCGCCGCCGCTGGCGTTCGCCCGCGCGATCGAACTGCGCGGCGTCTCGTTCGGCTATGGGGCCGCGGGGGCGGTGCTGCGCGACATATCGCTGGCAGTGCCGAAGGGGGCGCGGATCGGCCTGGTCGGACGCACGGGCAGCGGCAAGAGCACCATCCTCGACATCGTGATGGGTCTCGTCCAGCCGCAGCAGGGCGCCGTGCTGGTCGACGGCAGGCCGCTTGCCGACGCCCAGGATCGGTTCCGCTGGCAGGCCAACATCAACCACGTGCCGCAGGCGATCTTCCTGTCCGATGACACGCTGGCCGCGAATATCGCCTTCGGGCACGAGGTCGATACCATCGACATGGCGCGGGTGCGCGCCGCCGCCGAGGCTGCGCACGCCGCGGAGTTCATCGAAGCGCTGCCCGAGGGCTATGCCAGCAAGGTCGGCGAGCAGGGGATGCGGCTGTCCGGCGGTCAGCGCCAGCGCATCGGGCTGGCCCGCGCCCTCTATGCCCGCCGCCCGGTACTGGTCCTCGACGAGGCAACGAGCGCGCTCGACGCGGCGACCGAGGATGCGGTGATGGAATCGATCCGCCGCCTCGACGAGGATCTGACGGTCATCATCGTCGCCCATCGCTTGAGCACGCTCCGGCACTGCTCCACCATCGTTCGGCTGGACGCGGGACGGATCGTCGCGATGGGCTCGTTCGACGAGGTCATCGGCCAGGATCCGGCCGATCGCCCGCCTATGGCAGCGAAGGCATGACCGGGCCTGCTCTCATCGCGCCGGGACCGACAGGACGAGGGGCGACCGTCGTCATTCCGACCTTTAACAGCACGGCCACCCTGGCGCGCGCGCTCGCGTCGATCGAGGACCGTGCCACAGAGGTCGAGATCCTCGTCGTAGACGACGCGTCCGAAGACCTGGCTGCGTTGCAGGCGATCGTCGCCGCCGATCCGCGCGCGACACTGATCGCCAAGCCGGAGCGGACCAACGCCGCGCACTCCCGCGCGATCGGGCTGGAGCGCGCGGCCGGCGCGATCGTGCTGTTCCTCGATTCCGACGACGCGTACCTGCCCGGCCACCTCGCCCGGCGGCGCGCCATCCATGCCGCCCAGGAGGCGAGCGTGGTGATCGGGCGGTTCCGCCTGAGCGACGGCGCGCGCGCGTGGGACGGACCGATGTCCGCCTACGATGGCGGCAACGTGGAGGATTATATCTTCGCTCGCGGCGGCGATGCGCGATCGTCGACCATCTCGGTGGACAAGCGGGCACTGCGCGGCACCACCTTCGATGCCCGGCTGGCCAAGCATCAGGATTGGGGCTTCACGCTGGCCGCGTGGCGTAATGGTGAGCGGATCGGGTTCGATCCGACACCGGGCGTGACGATCAATGTCGCGGGGACTGGCCGGATGAGCGCGCGATCGAACGTCGAGGCGAGCCTCGCTTTCGCGCGGGATCACGTGCGGGACGCCGACAATCGCCGCCGGTTCCTGATCGGGCGTCTGCGCACCAGCATCCGCCTTGGCGACGTGCGCGCCGCGCGGCAGTTTCGCGCCGCTCTCCTCCAACTCGACCCGACAGGGCGTGAGCGTTGGGGAAGCGCCGCGATGATGCTGGCCGCACAGCTCGGCGTCGCCGCCCCGGTGCACCGAATGCTGGCGGCGCGGCGATGACGGCCCCACGGCGCTCGACTGGTGAACCGGTCCGCGCGAACGTCGGACGGGAGGTGGACGAGCGCACCTTGCCGCAGATCGTCCATGTCATTCCCTATGACGGCATCGGCGGTGTCGAGACCGCGGTGGCGAGCGTCACGGCCGGGCGCTACCCGGGCTTCGTGTTCCGCAAGGCCTATGTCGCCAGCAACAGCCGGCCCGAACATCGCCCCTACGTATTCGAGCCGGGGATCGGTTCCGAGAACAACCCGCTCGCCTTCGCCCGGACGATCCGTCATCTGGTCGGCTTGAGGCCCGCGGTTCTGGTGCTGTCGCTGTGGCGATCGTGCATCGTCGGGCTGGCGGTAAAGGCGCTGCGCCCGCGCACGAAGCTGGTCGTGTTCCTCCACAATATCCGCGATTCGAACTGGGTGGATGCGGTGCTGACGCGGGCCGCCGCGCAGGTCGCCGACGCGATCTGGGCGGATTCGGCATCGACCGCGACGCAGCGGCTCGGCCCCGCCTGGACGTCGCGGGCGCGGCCGATCTCATTCCTAACGGCGCGAATCGAGCGAGTGACGGGCGGCCGGCCCGCGCCCCAGTTCATCACCTGGGGGCGGCTGCACCCGCGCAAGCGGATCGGGCTCGCGCTGGAATTCTTCGCCTGCGTCCACGCCCGCCACCCCGATGCACGCTTCGTCATCATCGGCCCGGATCGGGGCGAACAGCCGATGCTGGAGGCAAAGGTCGCCGAGCTCGGACTGGGCGACGCCGTTCGCTTCGTCGGCCCGGCCGACCTGTCGCAGATCGCCCGTCACGCCGCGTCGGCTTCCTTCTTCGTCCAGACCAGCCGCTCCGAGGGCATGGGCATGGCCGTGGTCGAGGCGATGCAGCTCGGGCTGGTCCCGGTCGTGACGCCGGTCGGCGAGATCGGCACCTATGTCGAGGATGGGCGAAACGGCATCTGGTTCACCGATGCCGCGGCGACGTGCGACCGTGTCGATCGCCTCCTGGCTGATCCGGCGGCATTCGGAGCGATCAGCGAGGCGGCGGCTGGCACCTGGCGGGGCCGGCCGCTCTATGGCGACGAGTTCATCGGCGCGTGCACGGAGATCGCCGCGAAGCTGGACGTGCCTGTCCGGTGAAGATCGTCGCGACCGTCAATGCCGCCTGGAACCTCGTCAATTTCCGGATGGGCGTGCTGCGTGCCCTAATCGCGCGCGGGGATGAGGTCGTTGCCGTCGCACCCGAGGATGCGGCATCGCGCGCCACGCTGGCTGAGGCCGGCATTCGCCTGGTGGCGCTGCCGATGGACAGCGCCGGTCTCTCGCCAGCACGCGACCTTGCCCTCCTCGCCGGCTTTCGCCGTGTGCTCGGCCGGGAACGGCCGGCGGCGATGCTCGGCTACACGATCAAGCCGAACGTCTACGGATCGATCGCGGCGCGCAGCCTCGGCATACCGACGCTCAACAACATTTCCGGACTCGGCACGGGGTTCATGCGGCAAGGCATGCTGAACCGGGTGGTCCGCGGGCTGTACCGGGTCGGGCTGGCCGGCGCGCATACCGTGTTCTTCCAGAACCGCGACGATCTCGCGCAGTTCGAGACCCTCGGTCTGATCCGTCCGTCGCAGGCGGTGCTGCTGCCGGGCTCGGGCATCGACCTCGACCGGTTCGCCCCAGCCCCGGCCGGCGATCCGACGCGCCCGCTCCGATTCCTACTCGTCGCGCGAATGCTGTGGGACAAGGGCGTGGGTGAATATGTCGAGGCAGCACGGATGCTGCGGCAGGCCCACCCTGACGTTCGCTTCGGCCTGCTGGGCGGGATCGGAGCCGAGAACCGCACCGCCATTCCCGCCGCGACGGTCGAGGCGTGGGTGCGCGAGGGCGTGGTGGACTATTACCCGGCGGTTTCGGACGTGCGTGCGCCCATGGCCGATGCCGACGTGATCGTCCTGCCATCCTATCGGGAAGGCACCTCGCGGGTGCTGCTGGAGGCATCGGCGCTCGCTCGGCCGACCATCACCACCGACGTGCCGGGCTGCCGCGATGTCGTCGACGACGGGGTCGGCGGCCTCCTGTGCCGGGTCAAGGATGCCGCCTCCCTCGCCGATGCGATGCGCCGGATGATCGCGTTTTCGCCGGCCGAGCGCCACGCGATGGGACAGGCGGCACGCGCGCGCGTCGAGCGCGATTACGCCGAGCAGCGCGTCATCGACATCTACCTCGACCGGATCGCGGCGGCGACGGGCCGCCGCGCGGCTTGACAGCATGCGCCGTGGTGCCGATCGGCTCGCCGCCGCAATGAACAGCCCGCATCATCCGGCCGGATCGGCGCCGCTCAGGATCTGCGTCGTCGTCGCGCGCTTTTCGTTCACCGGCGTGCCATTGACCCAGATCCGCTTCGCCCGCGCGCTTGCGGCGCGCGGCCACGATGTCGATCTCGTCTTCGGGCAGGTCGATCCGGCGGCGCGACTGCCCGATCGCGGCGGTGCCCGGCTGGTCGTGCTCGACCGCGCCACCGCTACCGGCATGTTGCTGCCCTTCTGCCGCTACCTGCGAAGGGCCAAGCCGGACGTCATCTTTTCGTCGCAGGACAATCTGAACGGCGTCGTCCTGCTCGCGGCAATCCTGACCGGGTCGAAGGCGAAGATCAGCGGCTCCTCGCGGGTCAACCCGTTCTACACTTACTCGAAGCGTCCGTTCACCCGGAAGTGGCTGTTCCGGCAGGCGATGCGCGCGGTGATGTGGCGCGCCGACGCGCTGACCTGCGTGTCGCAGGGCATGGTCGAGGAATATCGCGCGCTGTTCCGCGATCCGCCGCATGTCGCGGTCTACAATCTGGTCGACGATCCGCCGTCGCGGGCGCGGATCGGCGAACCAGTCGACCACCCCTGGTTCGCCGACAACGCGGCGCCGATCGTGGTCAGCGCCGGTACGCTGTCGCCGCGCAAGGGCTTTGCGGACCTGATTGCCGCCTTCGCCCGACTGGTGGAGGAGGGGCGCGACGTCCGCCTCGTCATCTTCGGCGAGGGGCAGTCGCGCGGCGAACTGGAGGACCAGGTCCGCGCCCTCGGCCTGGAGGATCGCGTATCGCTGCCGGGGCAGGTCGCCAATCCGCTGCGCTATTTCGCCAGGGCGGAGGTGTTCGCGATGACCTCCTACTTCGAAGGGCTCGGCAACGTGTTGATCGAGGCGATGATGTGCGGGTGCAGCCTGGTCGCGACGGACTGCCCGAGCGGCCCCGCCGAGATCCTGGATTTCGGCCGCTACGGCAAGGTGGTGCCCGTCGGAGACGTCGCCGCACTGGCAAGCGCCATCGCCGCGCAACTCGATCAACCGACCGATCCGGACGTGCTGGCGGAAGGCGTGCGCCGTTTCGGCGAGGATGCGGTGCTGGCCCGGCATTTCGAACTGCTGGATCTGGCCGGACGCGAGAGCGTGGTGGCGTGAGCGGTCCGAACTTCATCTGCATCGGGCCGAAGCGCTCCGCGACGACCTGGCTGGCCGACCAGCTCAAGTTCCATCGCGATATCTGGCTGACGCCGATCCAGGAACTCAGTTATCTGAGCGGCGGGTTCGCCGCGCACCGCGGCAAGCCTTATCTGGCGATGCGCTGGACCGGGTGGGAGATTGCCAAGCGCGTCATCCGCAACAAGGGTCCGGGCATCGCCGCCGATCGCGCCTTCCTGCGTGTGGCACGGCGGCTGGCGGAGGAGGACGCGTTCGACCTGACCGGCTATCGCGAGCTGTTCGCGCCGGCTGGGCGACGTATCTCCGGCGACATTTCGCCGATGTACGCATCCATGGGACCGGCCGAGATCGCGCGGGCACTCCCCGTGCTCGCCGAGGCGCGGGTGTTCCTGCTGGCGCGGGACCCGGTGCAGCGCTTCTGGTCCGAATTGTCGATGCATGCGCGCAAGCGGACCTTCGGCGAGGTCGACTATGGCTCGATCGCCGCCGCCCGAGCCTTCTTCGATGATCCCGAGCGGCAGAAGCAGCATCTGCTGAGCGACATCGTCGCGCGCTGGCAAGCGGGGATCGGCGCGGACAGGCTTGACATCCTGTTCTTCGACGACATCGTCGCGAACCCCGAAGCGTCGCTGTGCCGGATCGTCGAGGATATCGGCGCGGATTGGAGCAAGCGCCTGTCCGCGGTTTCGCCAAGCCGCAACCGCAAACGCGGCAATGCGCTGCTGGCGCCCGCAGCAGACGTGCGCGCCGCAGTGCGCGCCTGGTTCGCCGACGAACTGGATAGCTGCGCCGACCTGTTTCCGACCCATGGCCGCGTCTGGCGCGAGAGGCATGCCCGGGCATGACAGAGGCCGCGCCGGCACGTTCCATTGCAGGCGGAGCCGGGCAGGGGCGTGCCGATACCGATCGACGGCTGCCGGTGGTCGACGGGCTGCGCGCCTTCGCCGTGGTTGCGGTGGTGCTGTTCCACGGCTTTCCGCAAGCGGTCGGCGGCGGCTATCTCGGCGTCGACATCTTCTTCGTCATATCGGGGTTCGTGATCGCGCTGCGCTACCTCGAGGCGATGGTGGCGGGCGAGATCAGCTATCGCACCTTCTTCCTGCGCCGGGTGCGGCGCCTGGTGCCCGCTTATTTCGCGATGCTGGTCGCGACGACGCTCGTGGCGGCCTGGGCGATGGTACCCAAAGACCTCATCAACTTCGGCACCAGTCTGATCGGCCAGGCGCTTTACGTGCAGAACATCGTGTTCTGGATGCAGGGCGACTATTTCGACGCGGCCTTGCTCAAGCCGCTGCTGCACACCTGGTCACTGGCGATCGAGGAGCAGTTCTATCTCTGCTTCCCCCTGCTGGTGGTGGCGCTCCGCTGGCGGCGGCGGCTGACGATCGTGGCGTGTCTGTTCCTGGCCGTCGGTGTAATCGGCATCGGCGCGGCGGTCGAGCAGATCAGCCCTAAGACAAGCTTCTACTGGCTGCCGTTCCGCACCTGGGAGTTCCTCGCCGGGATCGGCGCGGCGATGCTGTTCCGGCGTGGGATCGGCGCAACCATGCCGGACGCACTGGCAAACTCAGTCGGCGCCGCGGCGCTGGCCGCGCTTCTGGCGGCAGTCCTGCTGTTCGATGACGACAGCGCCAGCGTCCTGACCCAGGGCCTGCTCGCCGTGTCGGCAACGGTGGCGCTCTGTTTGGTGCAGGAGCGGTTGTCGACCGGCGCTGCCTACCTGTTCACCAGCCGAATCGCCCAGCATTTCGG
>Ga0160473_100350_pt1 | contig 34823 bp, 30 predicted proteins | sample HID1975I_E11MG_FD_108217 | JGI IMG/M metagenome (GOLD analysis project Ga0160473, IMG submission 108217) | Enriched soil microbial communities from UW Madison campus, WI, USA - HID1975I_E11 MG | ecosystem: Environmental > Terrestrial > Soil > Unclassified | place: USA: Madison, Wisconsin... | reverse complement strand
TCGCGGCTGGAACCGGAACTCGCTGCCCGCCGGCACCAAGATCACCGTGCAGGCGTTCGCCGCGCGCGATGGTGACACCCGGGCCAGCGCCGCGGACATCAGCTTTCCGGACGGTCGCCAGCTCTCGCTCGGCAACCCGACCACGGAAGCCGCTGCCGCTGCCGCACGGCGCGCCGGTCAGTAACACCTTTGCCCGCGAGGGTTCGGCAGATCATGCATCGCGGATGCTCGTGAGAGCGTCCGCGATGCACCTCCAAACCGGTCAGTTGGGCGTTGCGAGCACGGCCCGCCGATAGGGACGCAGCGCCATCCACATCAGCGCCGCCCCACCCGGCGCCATCACCAGCGCAAAGCCGCTCATCGAATAGCGCAGCATCGCTTCGTCCTTGAGCAGCAGGTCGGTCGTCAGCGCAACGACTAGCGGTCCGAGGCCGCTGCCGATGACGCTGATCGTGAACAGATAGACGGCGCTGACCTGCGCCCGCATTTCGTTCGGCACCACGATCTGGATCGCCGCATTCTGCGCCGGCGCGCTCATCAGCCCGAAGATCGATGCGAACACGCCGCAACCGAAGGCCAGCCACGGGCTCGGCATCAGCGGTGCGGCGATCGCGAACGGCGCGGAAATCGTCTGGGTCAGCGCGCAGACCCGGACCATCGCGTCGGCATCGCCCCGCCGCGTCATGTGTTCGGCCAGCCAGGTGCCGATGAGAAGCGCGATCGGCGTCGAGATCAGGAGCGAGGTGCCGAGCAAGGGACCGATCTGCTGCGGTCCCCAGCCATAGGTCCGCTCGTAAAAGGCCGGACGCCAGGTTGCGAGGCCGACATTCTCGATGCTGCCGATGCCGATGCTGAGCAGCAGCGGCACGAACAGAGCGCGGTTCGTCCACAGATAGCGGCCGACTTCGGACAGCGGCGCCGAGCCGGCGACCCGCCGGTTGCGCCGGACCGGCTCACGCACGGTGAGCAGGAGGAGCAAGGCGGTGAGAAGGCCGGGTACGGCGCAGACCATGAACACCATCTGCCATTCGCGCGCCGGGCCGATCACCGGCAGGGTGACAGTGCCGACGCCGGCAAAGAACGCGACGAGCAATCCGCCGAAGAACAACGCGGCGGCCTGGCCGGCGCTGATGCCGAGCTGGTAGATCGCGAAGGCGCGAGGCAGCTTTTCGCGTGGGACCAGATCCGATATCATCGACATCGATGCGGGCCCCGCGACGGACTCCGCGCCGCCGACCAGCCCGCGCGTGACGAACAACTGGCCGAAATTTCGGGCGGCGCCGCACAGCGCCGTCGCGATGCTCCACACCGACAGGCCGATGGCGAGGATCAGCCGCCGGCTGCGCACGTCCGACACGCGCGACATCGGCAGCCCGACGAGCATGTAGAAGAGTGAGAAGGCAAAGCCGATGATCAGGCTGATCTGCGTGTCGCTCAGCAACAGATCGCGTTTGATCGGTTGAACAAGCAGATTGATGATGCTGCGATCGACGTTCGACAGCATCGTCACGAACGCGATCAGCGATACCGTGTACCAGGCCCGCCGCGGATCTGGCCACGGCGGTGCCGGCGACGCCGGAGGAACGATCGTTTCTTCGCTGGCGCTCACATGTCCCCCGATGTCTTGGCCGTTTATCGACGCACGCGGACACCGATCCGGTAGCTGCGGCCGATCTGGTCGAAGAGGACCTGATTAGTGATGCCGACGGCACTGGGCGCGATCGGCGGATCCTTGTCGAACATGTTCCGAACCGCGCCGAAGAATTCCATTTTCGACAAGCCCGCATCGACTGCCCAGGTCAGCGTCATGTCCGCATAGAAGCGTCCCGCCACCCGGTTGGTGTTGATGCTGTTGGCCAGCGTGACGGCATAGCCTTCGTCCTCCGGCCCGACGAAATCGGCGTTGAACTTGCCCTTGGGGATGTAGCGGCCGTGTCCGGTAATGGTCGCCGGGCCGACGCGCAGGTTGGCAATGCCGTCGACGATCCAATCGGGCACGCCGGGCGTCGTGCTCGCGCGGAAGCCAGTCTGGCCCGCGCGGTCAGTGGAGCCGGCGCTGTCGGTGGTCGAGAGCTTGAACACCTTGGTGGCGAGCAGCCGCAGGTCGAGGCTGTTGTCGCCCCCGATCCGCGTTCGATACGTCGCCTCGATATCCAGGCCGCGGGTCGCCAGGCCGTTCACGTTCTGGAGGCGATCGTTGATCAGCGTCACCTGGCCTGCACTGTTGCGCGTGATCAGCGGACAGAATTCGGTCGCGCCCGCCAGGCAGCGGTTGGCGATGGTCTGCGACCCGACCTGGCCAATCGCGCCGTCCACCTTGATGTCGTAATAGTCGAACGACAGGTTGAGCGCGGGCAGCACGAAGTCCGGCCGCAGCACCAGACCGACGGTATAGGTGTCGGCGATCTCGGGACGGAGGACGTCGTTCGCGCCGGAGACGATCTCGATCAGGCTTTGCTGGCCATTGGCCGGATCGGTGAAGGACGAGAAGCTGCGCGTGACCGAACCGAACAGTTCGTTGACATTGGGCGCGCGGATGTCGCGGGATACGGTGCCGCGCAGCCTGATCTGATCGACCGGCTCGAAGACGCCGCCGACCTTCCACGTCGTGACCGATCCGCTGGTGCTGTAGTGCGTGCGACGGGCGGCGCCGTTGAACTCCAGATCGCCGACCGCGCTGTCCTTGAGCAGCGGAATGACGGTCTCGATATAGCCTTCGTTGACCTCGATCTTGCCGTTCGATGCGGCGAAGTTCGAGACGTAGAAGCCACCGACTGAGGAGATCGGATCGACACTGCCGCTGACCGAATCGCGGCGATACTCATAGCCGGCGGCAATGCTGATCGGTCCGGCCCAAAGGTCGACCAGATCACCCTGCACGTTCGCCGAGGCGACATGCTGCTGCACCGTCAGATCGAGCGACGACGTGCCGGTAATATAATCCAGCGCCTGCGGGGTGAAGCGGTTCTCGCCGATCAGGTTGAGCGGCTGGCAGCCGTTCGACGGGTTGGTCAGCGTCGACCGGCAGACGATCGCTCCGCTCGGCGCACGCACGGCATCGACGGCGAGGAGGATGTTCGACCGGATGATGTTGTTGTTCGCGTCCTGCGAATAGGTGCTGCGGCCGTACTGGTAATAGGCGTCCCACTTCCAGGAACCGGCGATGTTGCCCTTCAGGCTGACAACGGTGCGGAACGCGGTGCTCTTGGAAGGGCCCTGGACGTTGCCGATGTCGAGGCCGGAGCGGCCCATGGTGAACTGGGTGATCCGGTTGGCGTCCATGATCGCGGTGATCGACGCCGGCAGATAGGGGTTGTCGCGCCGGATCGGGCCGATGATCGAACCGGTATCGCGGAGCTGCGCACCGACCGAAAATGCGCTGACCTCGCCGTAGGAAACCTCGATCGCGCCGCCGATCGCATCGCTGAAGTCGTACCCGGCGCGCCCATAGGTGCTGAACCGCTCGACCGGCACCTTGAGCAGCAAGCCGGAGAGGAAGGCATTGCGGCCGTGGCCACTGCCGCCCTGCTGGAACAGGCCGGGCAGGAGCCCAGGTGTGAACGGCACCGGCGTTCCGTCGGGTGCGAACTGGATGTTGCGCAGCGGCCCGGCGCTGGTGATCAGCCCGCCCGGCGCCATCGATGCGGTGTGGATGTCGTTGAAGATGTTCAGCGCCGGCAGGCCGAGCCGGCCCGGCGGCGTATTGCCGAGCAGCGACCATTCCTCGGCGCAGATCGGTCGCGCCGTGTAGCATTCGCTTAGGCCGTTATTATCCTCATACTCGCCGCCGACCACGACATGGCCGCGACCGCCGGCGAAGGCCGTGCCGGCGGCCATCGACAGGAACTTGGTGGCATCGTCGCCACGCTCGGAAATGCCGGCCTGGGCCTCGCCCCGGAAACCCTGCAGCTCGGAATCGAGGATGAAATTGACGACGCCCGCAACCGCGTCCGACCCGTAGGCGGCCGACGCGCCGCCGGTCACCACCTCGGCGCGCTGCACCAGGATCGCCGGGATGTAGTTCGCATCCACCGTCCCCTGCGAGGTCGTCGGCACGAAGCGGCGGCCGTTGACCAGGACGAGTGTGCGCGGCGCACCTAGCCCGCGCAGTTCGAGAACGCGCGAGCCGACCGTATTGCCGGGGTTCGTCTGCGTCGCGGACGGACTGCTCGAGGCGCGAAAGCTCGGCAATTGGTTCAGTACTTCGCCGATGTTCGATGCCGCCAGATCGTTGAGCCGGTCGCGCCCCACCGTCGTCACCGGTGTGGGTGCGGCAAACCCGGTTCGTGCGATCCTGGAGCCCGTCACCACGATCTCACCGGACGAGGGTGCGGCATCGGCAGATGGCGCTGCCGTGGCGGCAGGATCGGCCGGAACCGTCGCTGCCGGCGCTGCCGGCGCGTCGCTTTCCTGGGCGAGCGCCGGAGCGGGGAGGACAAGCCACGCGACTGCCAGTGCCAGGGTGCTGGCCGCGCCTAGGATGCCGCCGCCGTAGCCACCCGAATTCGCCCGCATACCGCCCCTCCCATGTACACACACTGGCCGGCCTGGCCCGGTTCAGCGCGCGCATACGTTGCTTATTGGTGTTATTAATTAAGGTTGCTAACAATTGACTTGGGGGTGGTCAAGGCGACTTGGCAGGACCTGCCCGGTCGATATCGAACCGGCGCGGCGCCACCTTCGAGGCACGGAAAGGGAAACTCGTCATGGCCGAGCCGGAGCAGGCCAACTCTCCTCCTGCGGAGAGAGCGGCGGATACGTTCATACCGCAGGTCCACGATCCGGAATCGATCGACGGGCAGCGGCTTATCCTGTCTTGGTATCTGGTCAGTACCGGCCGCCAATGGTCGCGGCTGCTCGACGAGCGGTTGCGCGACGCTAGCCAGACCCAGCCGCGCTGGCGCGTGCTGGCGTGGGCGAAGATGATGCCGGGCATCAACCAGACCGATCTGGCCGAGCGGATGCACATTTCCGGCCCGGCCCTGGTCGGCATCCTCGACGGGTTGGCGAAGCTCGGCCTGATCGAGCGGCGCCCCTCCCCACGCGACCGCAGAGCGAACGAGATCCACCTGACCGCCAAGGCGGCGCCAGTGATCGAACGCCTCACGTCGCAGCTGGCGACGATCCGGAACGAGCTCTTGCAGGACGTCTCGGCCGAGGAGCTGCGTGTCTGCCTGTCGGTGCTCGATCGCGTCCGCCGCCGGATGGGAATGGTGTCGCCGGCCGATCCGGCTGAAACCACTTAACTTCCCTGATCGACGCTATGACTGGCCAGCCGATCGACGCTACAATGCCCCGACAAGCAAGACATGGCATGTAGCGGAGGGGCAGCGATGAAGATCGGGCGGAGGGCATGGCTCGCGGCGGCGGCGTTCGGGGCCGGGTCCATCATGGCAGCGCCTGCTTCGGCCAAGGATTGCGGCGAGATGAGCCGCCTCGCCCTCGCCGGAGGGAAGATCACCTCGGCGACATCGATCGCTGCCGGCGCATTCCAGCCCGCGGCTGGGTTTCGGGCACCGCCGGGCATCGCCGAGAGCGGCTTCCGGACGCTACCGCAGTTCTGCCGCGTCCAGGCGACGCTGACACCCACTCCGGACAGCGACATCAAGGTCGAGGTGTGGCTGCCGACGGAAGGGTGGAACGGAAAGCTGGTCGGCATCGGCAACGGCATCTGGGCAGGATCGATCAGCTACTCGGAGATGGGCCCGACCCTGGCGCGGGGCTACGCCGTCGTCGCAACCGACACCGGCCACACCGGCACCGGGCTCACCGCCGAATGGGCGGTTAGGCACCCCGAGAAGCTGGTCGACTTCGGCTCCCGCGCCGTTCACCTCATGACCGTCACTGCCAAAGCGGCGATCAAGGATTTCTACGGGCGCGCCGCAGCCTTTTCGCTGTGGAACAGCTGCTCGACCGGCGGCCGGCAAGGGCTGATGGCGGCGGCCCGCTTTCCGGAGGATTTCGACGCGATATCGGCCAAGGCGCCGGCCAACCCGATGACCGACCTGATGACCCAGAGCATGTGGGCGGGCTATCAGGCGAACCGCACCCCCGCCGCGGCGATGACGCCGGCGCTGCTTGGGCTCGTCCACAAGGCGGCGGTGGCGCAGTGCGATGCTCAGGATGGCTTGGCGGACGGGCTGATCTCGCGACCGGGCAGCTGCCGCTTCGATGTTGCTCGGCTCGCCTGCAAGCCGGGTGAGGCGGGCACCTGCCTGATCCCGGATCAGGTTACGACGATGAAGGCAATCTACGGCGGTGTCGTCGACGCCAAGAGCGGCAAGCAGATCCTGCCCGGTTGGCCGGTCGGCAGCGAGTTGCAGCTTGCGGTGCTGATGATGGGCAAGGAACCGTTTCCCGTCGCGAACGACTATTTCCGCCTGCTCGTCCACGCCGACCAGCCCGGCTGGGACTGGAAGGCGATGGACTATGCCCGCGAGACGCAAGCCGCCCGCCAGTTCGGCGCGAGCCTGTTGAACGTTGCGCCGGCCGAGCTTCAACCCTTCTTCGCCCGCGGCGGCAGGCTGCTGCTGAGCCACGGCTGGACCGACGGGCTGATCCCCGCCACCAACACGACCGCGTTCTACGGCGAGCTGTTGAAGGTGAGCTCGAAGGCGGTAGCCGACCGGCAGGTGCGCCTGTTCATGGTGCCCGGCATGGATCATTGCGGCGGCGGCGAGGGTGCGTCGAACTACGACACGCTCGGCACGATCGACGCCTGGGCGCAGGGCGGCCCCGCCCCGGAACGCATCGTCGCTAAGCGCGACGGTGGTCCCGCCTTCCCCGGCGCACCGGCGCTGCCGCCGCTGTCGCGCCCGCTCTGCCCCTTCCCGCAAGTCGCCCGCTACGACGGCAGCGGTGCCAAGGACGATGCTGCCAGCTTCTCCTGCGCTATCCAGCCGTGACGGGCGTCGCCACGGAGACCCTGGCCTGAACCACGCGTCGTGAAAGAGGGTGCATGTCCGACGACCCTGCGAGAGAGATGAAGGCACGGATGAGAGCGGATCTCACCGACGCCATGAAGGCGCGGCGAGCGGATGAGGTCACGCTGCTCCGCTCGCTTCTTGCCGAGATCGACAATGCCGAAGCGCCAGCGATCGACGGGAAGGCTGGTAGCGGTGCGAGCGAAGTCGATCGACTCGCTCTTACCGCCGCAGCCGTGCAGGCGGTGCTGATGTCGCAGATTGAGGAGCGCGAGCGCGCGGCGGCAGAGATGACCCGTCTGTCCCATCGGGACCGAGCCGAAGTGCTCCTCGGCCAGGCCAACATGGCCCGGCGCTACCTCACGTCCTCTTTGTAAATCGAACAGCGCCGATGGTCAGCGCCAGCCCCGCGCTCGAACAGCGACAAGCGCTGGCGAAACCCGTCACCCCTCTTCAAGGTCGAGGAAGGGGACCACGTCATTGTCGGTCGCGAGCCAGAGGCCGTCCTGCACGCCCTCCGGTTGCTGCCGCGCCAGGCTGAGCGCCTCGGCCAGTGTCCCGTACATCAGCGTGGTGGCGCCGCCCTCCCCCTCGTCGAGGTGGTACAGCCTGACAGTGGCGGATGCCGAGACGGTTCGCATGACCTCAGAATGGAACGACTGACGACGCCGGGCAAGCGCTCGGACGATGAAGGTCAGCCCGCGTCGGCTATTTTGCCGACCCGGGGCATCGCCGCGCCAGCGAGACGCCGCGCAAGAAGCCGCGTCGGGCGAAGCCGGCGTCGACCGCCGCGTTGAGCCTGCGCTGCGCGGGTGCGGCGCCCGAAATCTCCCGAACCAGGCCACGAAACGGCACGAGCGTGTTGACGATCGTTCTGCCACCCGCCTCGGCCAGTCGGCCGGCCCTGTTTTCCTTCTTGTTGTTGCCGACCACGAAGTCCGGGCCGAGAACCTTGGTGAGTTCGTCGACGTTGCTTTTGATCTGGCCGCAGGTCTTCAAGCCGGTGAGGTCGTAGGGATTGTCCTGCGCCTTCTCGAGCACGACGGGGATGACGGTCTTGGCCGCGCCGACGTCATGCGCCGGCTGGGCGATGATCTTGCCGCTGCGATCCAGCGTCTCCCGCACTCGGTTCGGTTGCTCAGGAGTTGGCGCGGCGGGTTGGGCGGCTGCGGCCATCGCGAGAAGAATGATCATCATTGTGCCTGGATGCACCCGATCGCCCCGAATCACCAGAGGCCGCGGCATCGCGGTCGGCACAGCCGGCCTGCCCTGATCGCCGCTGCGAGATCTTCCGTCACCGGCGGGCACGCACCCCCTTTCCGCAGACGCGATCGCGCCGCATAGGTCCGCGCGTGCATCGATGGCGCGCGGCGGGAGTCCCGTGGCGGCCGACTCGATGGACCGGATCGGAATGCGTCGCGTTCATTGCGGTGGACGAGCGCTGTGGAGTTGAAGATCGATGACGTCGCTGACCAATGACAGGGCTGCCATGGAACAGGTCGCCGAAGGCAAGGGCCTGAGCCTGCAGACCGTCACGTGGGTCCATCACTGGACGCCCGGCCTGTTCAGCTTTCGGATCGAGCGGCCGCAAAGCTTCCGCTTCAGTTCGGGCGAATTCGTGATGATCGGCGTGCTCGGCGACGACGGGAAGCCGATCATGCGCGCTTATTCGATCGTCAGCCCGAGCTGGGAAGAGCATCTCGAATTCTTCTCGGTGAAGGTCGCCAGCGGTTCGTTGACATCGCGCCTGCAGCACCTCCAGGTCGGCGATGCCATCTTCCTGAGCCGCAAGCCGACCGGCACGCTGGTGATCGACGCGCTGGATCCCGGCAAGCACCTCGTCATGATCGGCACGGGCACCGGCCTTGCGCCCTTCCTGTCCGTGCTGCGCGATCCCGACACCCACGAAAAGTTCGAGAACGTCATCATCACGCACACCGTCCGGCAGAAGGAGGAACTGGCCTACAGCACATTCCTGCAGGAAGAGATCCGGAACGACGAGATCTTCGGCGAATTGCTGCGCGACCGTTTCACTTATTACCCCACCGTCACCCGCGGCGATTTCCATACCCGCGGCCGGATCACCGATCGTATCCGCGAAGGCCTGTTCCGCAGCGACGTCGGTCTGACCGAGGCCGATCGCGAGGGTTCCCGCTGGATGGTCTGCGGATCGATGGACTTCAACAAGGAGATGATCGAGATCCTGGAGGGCTGGGGTGCCAAGGAAGGCACGAGGAGCCAGCCGGGTCAGTTCGTCGTCGAGCGCGCCTTCGTAGGCTAGCCGGACCACTGTCCGGATGCACGCCTGCCCCGCTCGGGCAGGCGGCGCCTTCACTCCCCGACCGCGTCTTCGAAGATGCGGTTGAGCAGGCCGGCGCAAAGCTTCAGCTCCTCGACGCTGAGGCGGGAGAGTATCTTCGAACGTTCGCGGTCGAGGATCGGCTGGATCTGCTCCATCACCTCGACGCCGCGGGGCGTCAGTTGCGCCAACTTTGAGCGTCCGTCACCCGGATTGTCCTCGCGCAGGATCAGGCCGTCGGCGACCATGCCTTCGATCACGCGCACCATCGTCGGCCACTGCACCCGTACCCGGCGGCAAATCTCGCTCAGCGTCACCGGCTGTTCGGCAAAGGCCAGCGCGAACAGCACCTGCCAGCGCGCCCGCGTCTGGCCGGTCTCCGCGCGCAAGATGTTGTCGATGCGGTTGACCCAGCCGCGCCCGGCCAGAACCAGCATGCGGGACGTGCGATACTCCAGGTCGAGCCGCGACCTGTCTGGGTAATATTGGTGATAGCGCGTGGTCCAGGCATCGAAATAGTCGTTGTTCGTCAACGACTTGGCCGACTTGGTACGGGCCCCGCCGACGGCATTGGACTTCTTGCTCACCACATACTCCTAGCGGCGCCCCATGCCGTGCATGACCAGGCCGCGGCTCAACCGCAACGCTTCCTGCAGCAGCCGCTTCCCTGAAGTTGCCTATCATGATAGTAAAAGGGCCGCACTTGCAACCTGCCACGGTGAATGACGATGCTCACGATAAAGCCCATTCTTCCTCGTTTCGGCGCCGAGATTTCCGGCATCGACATCTCGCAACCGCTCGACGAGGCGCAGCAGCGCGCGATCGTCGATGCGCAGAACAAGTGGGGCGTCACGGTCTGGCGCAACACCGGCCTGGACGACGAGAGCCACATCCGCTTTAGCCGCATCTTCGGGCATCTCGAGCTTTCCCCGCGCCCGGCGAACAGCAAGGGGCGACTCGCCTATCGCGAGCTGTTCGACGCGAGCAACCTGGATGTGGAAGGCAATATCAGCCGCAACCCGGCAGCGATCATGTACCGCCGCGGCGACCGCCTGTGGCACACCGACAGCGCGTTCATGCCAAAGCGCGACTCGCACTCGCTGCTGCTGGCGCACGCCGTGCCGAGCGAGGCGGGCGAGACTTTCTTCGCCGACACCCGCAGCGCCTATGACGATCTGCCCCAGGCGATGAAGGACAAGATCGAGCATTTGCAGGGCGAGAATTCGCTGTGGTGGTCGCGCAAGCTGGCCGGTGCCGACATTACGGAGGAGCAGATCGAATCCGGCCTGAAGGCGGTCCACCCGATCGTCCATGTCCATACCGGATCCGGCCGCAAGGCGCTCTACATCGCGGCTCACACCAAGGACATCGTCGGGATGCCGCCCGAAGAGGGCCGCGCCCTGATCCGCGAGCTCATCGAATGGGCCACGCAGCCGCAATATGTCTTCAGCGTGCGCTACCAGCCGGGCGACATGGTGATCTGGGACAATCTGTGCAGCATGCACCGCGGCGGCGAATTCGACTACGAGAATGAGCGGCGCGACATGCGGCGCACCACGGTGCGTGAGGGCACGGCGCCGTTCGCGGTGGAGCAGGACGATCCCTTCTCCGAACTGTTCAGGGAAACGCCGAAGGCGGTGGACCGGATCAACGCGCCAGCTTGATCCGACCATCTGCGGCACACGACGTGTCGCAGCATCCTGGCCAGTCCGACGAGGCCGCCCTGCTCTTCCGCGCGAAGGCATGGGCGGCTTTTTTCGTTGCGGAGTGTTGCGCAAAAGCTGCGCCGAAGAAATATAGCATGGTAGGTAGTTGAGCCTCTTGAACTACGTAGCACGATAGGTAACCTTCCGCCGACTCCTGAAGGGCAGAAGGGCCGACAAGGCACTCGTCCGAGGGAGCTTCTCGGGGGAGGCTGCCATGACAAAACTACGCGTGAAATCCGCTCGCCTTGCGTTCGCCTGCTCGACCGCGATGGCCCTTACGACGATCGCCGCGACCGCCCATGCTCAGGAAGGCGTTCCGTCCGCGAGCCCCAGCGAAGCGACCGTCGATCAAGCCGCCCGCAGCAACCAGCCGGTCTCGACGGCGAGCGCCAACGAAGCCGAGACGATCGTCGTCACCGGCTCGCGAATCCAGCGCCGCGACTTCGAAGCAAACAGCCCGATCGTCACCGCCAACGAGGAACTGCTCGACCAGTCCTCCACGGCCGCCATCGAGACCAACCTCAACAAGCTGCCGGCCTTCACGCCGGTGCAGACCCCCGCTCTGGGTGGCGACATCCAGGCGACGGCAACCAACACGCCGGGCGCGGCGACGATCTCGCTGCGCAACCTCGGCACCAATCGCAACCTCGTGCTGATCGATGGGCGCCGGGCGACACCAGCGAACGCGCTCGGCCCGGTCGACATCAACACCATCCCACAGGCGGCGATCGAGCGCGTCGAGATCATTACCGGCGGCGCCTCCGCCACCTACGGCGCGGACGCGGTCGCGGGCGTCGTCAACTTCATCCTCAAGAAGAACCTGCAGGGTCTGCAGCTCGACGGACGCATGGCCGTCTCGCAGCGTGGCGACGCCTTCGAATACCAAGTGTCGGGCCTGATGGGCACGAACTTCGAGGACGGTCGCGGCAACGTCACCGTCGGCTTCGCGGTCAACGACCGGTCGAGCGCCAAGCGCACCGGCCGGCCGTGGTTCCGCAAGCAGATGCGCGACCCGCGCTTCGCCGGCAACGAGTTCTTCCCGGATTTCTCCGGCTACGATCCCGGCACCAATCCTCCGAGCCAGGCGGCCTACAACGCACTGTTTGGTGCCGGCAGGGTCACGCCGGGCAATGGGCGCCTATACTTCAACAACGACGGAACGGCCTTCACCGGCTTCTTCCAGAGCGATCTCGACGGTGCCTTCCGCTTCAACGAAGACACGTCGGGGCTGAAATGGGTGCGGACCGCCGATGGCGGGCTCAAGCAGAACTTCCAGGACGAACTGCTGGTCCTGCCGCTCAACCGCTACAACATCTACGCGAACGGCAATTACGAGATCACCGACTGGATCAGCGTCTTCACCCGCGGCGACTTCACCCGTGCCTCGACGCACACGATCGGCCAGCCCTCCCCGTCCGTGAACGGGTGGTCGGCGTTCGTACCGGCATCGAACCCGGTGCCGGCCGAGCTGCGCGCCGTCTTGAACAGCCGCGCCAGACCGAATGATCCGTGGCAGCTGGTCTACTATCTCAACCAGAAGAACCGCGAGGTCTTCTCGGATACGAACACCTTCAACATCGTCGCCGGCTTCAACGGCAAGATCCCGGGCAGCGACTGGACCTGGGAACTCTACGGATCCAAGGGTGAGTCCTCGACCAGTTCGTTGACGACCGGCACCGCGTCTCTGGAGCGCTTCCGGGCGATCGTCGGCTCGACTGCCGCGGGACCCTATGGGGCCGGATTTAGAGCGCAGGGCAACCCGCTGTTCGGCGGCTTTGGCGCCTCGACGGCCACCTGCACGAGCGGCTTCGATCCGTTCAACAAGGGCAACGTCTCGGCGGACTGCCTGGAGGCGATCGCCGCCGATCTTCAGACCCGTTCGATCATGAAGCAGTCGGTGTGGGAAGGTAACGCGCAGGGCAGCCTCTTCACCCTGCCCGCCGGTGAACTGCGCGTCGCGATCGGCGCCACGCACCGCGAGAACAACTACCGCTACATCAACGACACGCTGACGACGCAGGGCCGCTCGTTCCTGGACCAGACGATCGGCATCTACCCGAGCGGCAATTCGCGCGGCATCATCAAGGTCGACGAGGCTTACGGCGAGTTGCTCGTGCCCGTCCTGGCCAACCTGCCGCTAATCAAGAAGCTCGAGCTCGAACTCGGTGCCCGCGAGTCGAAGTATAATACGACCGGCAACGCCTTTACCTGGAAGGCACTCGGCGACTGGGAAGTCACCGACTGGCTGCGCGTCCGCGGCGGTTTTAACAAGGCGGTGCGTGCACCGAACGTCGCCGAACTCTATCTGGCGCCGCAGCAGACCTTCACCGCAGCCGGCGGCGGCGACGTCTGCCGCCTGAACAACTCTCTGCCCTACTCCGCCAACACCGCGACGAACCCGAACGCTGCCAATGTTCTTGCGGTCTGCCAGATCCTGATGAACCAGGCGACGCCGGGGACCTCGGCGCGCTTCTACGGCGATCCCAACTTCTTCGCGCCGGGCAGCCCGATCGCATTCGCCTTCCCGACGCTCACAGGCAATCCGAACCTGCGGCCGGAAAAGGCGAAGACCTGGACCGCCGGCGTCGTCATCAACTCGCCGTTCGAGGCCGAGGCGCTGCGCCGCCTGAGGCTCTCGGTCGACTACTACAATATCAAGGTGTCGGACGCGATTGGCCCGTCGACGCTCGACAGCGCGCAGCTCCAGTGCTTCAGCCCCGCTTACAATGCGCTGATCTCCAGCAACCCGGTTGCGGCGGCCGCCACGGACGCCTGCCAGCGGATCGGCCGCGTCGCTGGCGACGGTGCACTCGGCAACGTCCTGGTCACCTACCAGAATAGCGGCCGGTTCAAGACTTCGGGTATCGACGTCAACCTCGATTGGCGGGTCGATGTCGGGCCCGGCACGCTGTCGCTCAACTCGGTGTTCAACTATCTGATCGAACTCAAGTCGGCCGCACTGCCGACGGCGCCTTTGGTCGACTATGCCGGCACGCTCGGACCGTCCGGCAGCAACGGTATCGCCGAGAATGGCCTCAATCCCGGCGCGTTCGAATGGAAGATGCTGAACACGCTGGGCTACTCGATCGGGCCGGCGACGCTGTCGCTGCAGTGGCAGCATCTGCCGTCCGCCAAGTCGATCAACTTCACCTCCAACCCGAACACGCCCAACATCGGCGCGCCCAAGTATGACGTGTTCAACCTGAGCGGATCGTTCGCCGTCACGGAAAACGCATCGTTCAGCTTTGGCGTCGACAATCTGTTCGACCGGGCACCGCCGTACACCGAGTATAATCCGAACGCGACCGGGCTCGCCAATGCGCTCGGCGGCAACCCGATCAACCCCTTCTTCTACGACCTGAACGGTCGCCGCTTCTACCTGGGCGGGAAGGTAAAGTTCTAAGGGCTCTGCCGGATGGGCTCCCTGCCATGCGGGGAGCCCATCCTGTCGGCGGACACTCGGCCGCCCGCGCGTTCGTTGCTTGACTTCGCTTAAAGGTGACTATGGCGTTCAACCGCATCTCGATCCTCGGCATCGTCCCGCTCCTGGCGCTTGGCGCGGGGTTCGCGAGTGCCGGTGCGCCACAGTCCGCCCGCGTCGATCAGGCCCGCCTTCAGGCGGCGGACGGCGACCTCGACAACTGGATGTCCTACGGCCGGACCTGGGCGGAACAGCGCTTCAGCCCGCTCAGGGACATCGCCGCTACCAACGTGAACAGGCTCGGCCTCGCTTGGTCGGTCGATCTCGACACCAACCGCGGTCAGGAAGCCACCCCGATCGTCGTCGACGGGGTGATGTATATCTCGACGGCCTGGTCGAAGGTGATGGCGATCGATGCCGTCACCGGCAAACCCTTATGGTCGTTCGATCCCGAGGTGATCGGCGCCAAGGGGGCGCACGCCTGCTGCGACGTGGTCAACCGCGGCGTCGCGGTGTGGAACGGCAAGGTCTTCGTCGGCACGATCGACGGCCGGCTGATCGCGCTCGACGCAGCCACCGGCAAACAACTCTGGTCGGTCGTCACCGTCGACCAGTCTAAGCCGTACACCATCACCGGCGCCCCGCGCGTGTTCAAGGACAAGGTGGTTATCGGCAATTCCGGCGCCGAACTCGGCGTGCGCGGCTACATCACGGCCTACGACACCGCCACCGGCAAGCTTGTCTGGCGTTTCTACACCGTGCCCGGCAACCCCGCCGACGGACCCGATCATGCCGCATCGGACGCGGCGTTCGCCAAGTTCGCCGGCGAGACCTGGGCCGGCAAGTGGTGGGAAATGGGCGGCGGCGGCACCGTCTGGGACTCGATCGTCTACGATGCGGAACTCGACCAGCTGATCGTCGGTGTGGGCAATGGCAGCCCGTGGAATCACCGGGCGCGGTCGGACGGCAAGGGCGACAACCTGTTCCTGTCGTCGATGCTCGCGCTCGACCCCGATACCGGCGCCTACAAATGGCATTATCAGGTCAACCCCGGCGAGACGTGGGACTTCACCGCGACGCAGCAGATCACGCTCGCCGACCTCACCATCGGCGGACGCCCTCGCAAGGTGGCGATGCAGGCGCCCAAGAACGGTTTCTTCTACGTCGTGGATCGGACCAACGGGAAGCTGATCTCGGCCGAGCCTTATGCTCCGCAGAACTGGGCCGAGCGGATCGACATCGCGACCGGCCGACCCGTCGAACGGCCCGAGTCACGCTATGCGAGCAAGCCGTACCTGATCTATCCCTCCGGAATCGGCGCCCACGCCTGGATGCCGATGAGCTATTCGCCGATTACGGGCCTCGTCTACATTCCGAGCATGCACGTGCCGCTCGCCTATGGCGACGACGTCAATTACGAGCGCCACATCGGCCGCTGGAACACTGGCGTCAGCTTCCTGGAGCCGCCGGAGGGTTCGGTGCCCGGCAAGGACGCAGCGGAGCGCCGCGCCAACCTCAACAAGATGAACCGCGGCACGCTTGTCGCCTGGGATCCGGTCAAGCAGAAGGCGGCTTGGAAGATCGACCAGCCGTGGCCGTGGAACGGCGGCACGCTCGTCACCGCCGGCAACCTCGTCTTCCAGGGCGATCCCTACGGCTTCTTCCACGCCTATAGCGCGGACACGGGCAAGGAGCTGTGGAAGTTCCAGTCGCAACGCGGAGTCATGGCCGGGCCAATCAGCTACCGGGTCAAGGGCGTGCAATATGTCGCGGTGATTGGCGGCTATGGCGGATCCATGGGCATGGCGACGGCCTCTCCCTTCATGCGCCGCCCGCCGCCGAACGGTGTGATGATGGCGTTCCGGCTCGACGGCAAGGCGAAGCTCGCGCCGCTGCCGGCGGAGGAACCGGCCCCGTTCGTGAAGAGCGACGAACGCTTCACCCCGGCCCAGCTGGCCGAGGGACGGAAGTGGTTCTTCACTTACTGCACGATCTGCCACGAAGGGCCGGTCAACCCGAACCTGCTGCGCTCGCCCGTCGCGGCAGACCGGGATGCCTGGAAGTCGGTGCTGATCGATGGCGTGCTGGCCCCCCGCGGCATGATCAGCTTCAAGCCCTATCTCACGACGGCGCAGGCCGAAGCGGTGCGGGGCTATGTCGTCGATGAGGCGCGTCGGTCCGCTTCTGCGACGGCGGCCGTGAAGTGATGCTGGGTATCAACCGGAAGGCAGACCACATGGCAGTGAGACGGGCGATCGTGATCGCAGGCGCCGGGACGATCTTCTGCCTGCCCGCGCCGGCACTGGCACACGATCCGGGTCTCGCCCGCTGCTTGGCCATTGCCGACAGGGACGCACGGCTTAGCTGCTACGACGCGATCGCGCGTGCCGAGCAGGGCGCCGCCGCGTCCGCCCGGCCCGCCCCGCCTGCTGCTACCGCGTCGCCCGGAATGGCCGCCCCCGCGCCGAACCCGCGCGCCGAGTTCGGCTTCGGCGCGGCCGAGCGCGAGGAGCGCCGCGCTGTCGAGCAGCGCCCCATCGACGAGATCACCGTCCGCGTGAAGGAAGCGCGCGAGGTCGGTGCCGGCTACTGGCAGTTCGTGATGGACGACGGTTCGATCTGGCGCCTCGCCGAAACGCGCTCGTCCTATAGGATGCCGAGGGCGAACGATGACGTGAAACTGGTTCGCGCATCGCTCGGCAGCTACCTGCTCGTCTTCCGCAACCAAGCATCGCTCCGGATCAGGCGCATCGACTAGGCGGGCGAGCTCGCGCCAGCAGGCCGCTGCGAGCGCCCGCTTCGTTCGACGATCGGTCAAAAGCGGTAAGAGACCGTGCCCATCACATTGCGCGGCGCCCCGACGAAGCAGTCTCCCCGCGACAGGCACGAAGCGTAGAACTTCTCGCCGAGCAGGTTCGTCGCGTTGATCGCGAAGCGCCACTGCCGCCAGTTCATCTCCGCCAGCGCGTCGATCTGCGTGTTGTCCGCCGTTACCAGCGTCCAGGCCGGCCCGATCGACCGCCGCTTGCCGGTGTAACGCACACCCGCACCGGCCCGGAGCGAAAGATCGCCCGAGAGCGCGACGGTCTTCGTCGACCATATCGAAGCATTGTGCCGGGGCAGATAGTCGAAGAACGGCGTGTCCCGAGAGACGAGCTTGTTGTAGCCGTAGTTGACGAGCAGATCGAAGTTCCCAGGCAACGACCGGCTTCCTTCGACCTCGAACCCCTTGGTGGTGAGTTCGCCCGACTGGGTTACGACCGATCCCGGCCCGAACAGTGGCCGGCCGGTTTCCTTGATATGGAAGCCGGTCACCGTAACGAGGGTCTTGAGGTCCGGCTGCCATTTGACGCCAGCTTCGAACTGCCGACCGGTCTGCGGCTTCAACGCGCCGTTGCCTGATCCCGCGATCGGCAGGAACGACTCGGTGTAGCTGAAGAACGGCGAAAAGCCCGCGCCGATATCGCCGATGATGCCGGCGCGAAAGGTGGTCGCCTTGTCGACCGCATCTACGGCATTGAGCCCGCTTGCCGGACGGCTCTCGGTGCGAACGCGATCGCGCCGGACGCCGAGAACGACGGACACGCGGTCCCAGAACCTGATTTGATCCTGCACATAGAAACCAAGTTGCTTCTGTGTATCACGGTTAAAGTTCGGGTCGATCGATGGGATCGTCAGCGCGTCATAGTCGATGTCGTAGATGTCGATGACTTCGTACCCGAAGCCGCCACGCTTGCGTACCTTGTTCCAGCTATAGTCCAGGCCGGCGAGCAGGGTGTGCTCGACGGCGGCACCGGTGTTGAACTTGATCTGGACGTTATTGTCCGTCGAAAAGACGTTCAGCCGAGCGATGCTGCCGTCGCTGTACAGGCCGATCTGGCGACGCGCCGCATCGAGATACGGGTTGGTCGGGTTGCTGTAGCTGTCTGCATAGTGGGTGAAGTAGCTCAGATCGCTGTCGATGTAGCGCGCCTTGAGGTTGACCGCGACGTTGTCGCCGAACCGCTGGGAGATGCTGCCGCCGCCCTGCAGGGAGCGGCCGTCATAACGATCCCAGCCCGGCTTGCCGACGAACAGGTAGCGGTCCAGCCGCGGGTTCGTGCCGTTGGGCAAACGCGTGCCGACGACGGGCAGGAACTGGGACGTCGATCCGCCGTCATCCTCCTGGTACAGGCCGAGCAGGGTGATGTCGGTGTCCGGGGTCGGCTGCCACCGCACCGAGGGCGCGAACATCACGCGGTCGTCAGGCACATGGTCGACATAGGTGTCGGCATCGCGGGCGCGGCCGACGGCGCGGATCGCGAAGGTGTCGCTGAGCGCCAGATTGACGTCGCCCAGTATCTCCTTGCGATCGTAGCTGCCGTAGACGGCGCTGATCTCGCCCTGGGTTTCGAAACCCGGCGTCTTGGAGACAAGGTTGACCAGGCCGCCGATCGATCCTTGCCCGAACAGTACCGACGCCGGGCCACGCACGACTTCCACCCGCGAGAAGTTGTACGGATCGGAAGTTATACTGGCATAATAGCTGAAGATGTCGCGCATGCCGTCGCGAAATTGCAGCGCATCGATACCGCGGATGACGAAGCCGTCGACGCGGGTGTCGCGGCCATAGGGATTGGCGGTGATGCCGGCGGCGTAGCGCACCGTGTCGCTGATGTTGATCGCGCCCTGGGAGAGGAACACGTCGTCGCTGATGACGGTGATCGGCTGCGGCGTCTCGATCACCGGCGTCTCGGTCTTGGTGCCCGCGAACGAGTCGGTTCGGTTGGCGGTGACGACAATGGTGCTGCCGGCCTGGTCATCCAGATCCTCGGCAAGCGCCGCTTGCGGCGCGAGCAGCATAGCCGTTCCTACCAGCGTGATGATCCGCATTCATTCCCCCTTTGCAGCGATGTCTCGTGTGGCGGCGCCCTATACGCATTTGCAAATCGTTCGCAATAGCGATAATGAAGGTGCGCCGCAGGTTGACTGCCTGCGTCGGCGGAGGAACGGGGTGGGCCGATCGGCTGAGAAATGGGTCCGGATCCTCTTCGCAGGACCGGGTGCGATCATCGTCGCCGTAGCCGTCATGGCCGGCATGACGCGGTGGGTACCCAGGGGTGCTGCGGGGATCGACAACCTCGTGCTGCCACTGGTGCTAGCCCCGCTGATCTGGGCAGGCTTGTTCTTCCACGCCTGTCTCGATCGCAGCGTCGCGCGGATCGCCTTCATCGCGACCGGCTTGCTGGTGGTTCATGGCGGGCTGGTCGCTCAGGCCTTTCTGAACAACCCAGCAGCTACCGAGGCCGCACGATGATCCACCTGCCCCGTGACGAAACCAAGCTGATGGTGGCGGTCCACGGCTGGTCCGGCATCCTGCTCGGCCTCCTGCTCTATGCCGTCATCCTTACCGGCACGACGGCGGTCTTCGCGTCCGAGATCGGCAGCTGGTCAGCGGGCCATGTCCGCACCGAATCCGCCTTCAGCAGGCCGCTCGACGGGATCGTCCGGGGCCTCGCCGCCCGCACGCCGGCCAAATACCATGACGGCGTCAACCTGTTCGAGATCGGCGATCACGAACTCGGCGCCTACTTCCACCGCGACGAGGTGGACGCGGCAGGCATGCCCGTCAGCCGCGGCATCTACTATCAGCTCGACGGCCAGGGGCGCGTTGTCAAGGCGCTCCATGGCACGGACGAGGAAGTGTTCGGCCCCCGCAACGACGATGCCCTGAGCAGCTTCCTGGTCGACACGCACGTTCGGTTGCATTTGCCGAATCCTTGGGGATTATTGCTGACCGGCATTCTGGGGCTGGCGATGCTGGTCGCGGCGATCTCGGGATTGCTGATCCACCGGCACCTGCTGAAGGACATCTTCACACTGCGCCGCAACGCCAGCCGCGTGCTCGTCGACCGCGATCGGCACAGCGTCGCCGGCACATGGAGCCTGCCCTTCGCCTTTGTCCTCGCCTTCACCGGCAGCTTCTTTTCCTTCTACGGGACGGTCGGCGTACCGATCGTGGCCATGGCGGCCTTCGGCGGCGACGTGCAGGCCCTGAACGAGACCGTGTTCGGCAATCCGGGCAAGCCTGATCCGCGGCCGGCCGCGATGGGCAGCCTGGATCGGATCGTCGGCGATGCCATCCGGCGGACGGGAGGCGACCCGACCTTCATCGTGATCGAGGGGATTGGCCGCGCCGACGCGCGGGTGACCACCTATCACAACCCCGGCCCCGGCGACGTCGAGCCGCTGACCCTGCTTTATCGGGGTGCGACCGGAGCGTTCGATCGCATCAAGCCTTCCGTGGGCACGCGCCCCTCCGCCGGTGGTACCCTGGCCGCAGTCATGAGCCCGATGCACTTCGGCAACTTCGCCGGCTTGCTGTCCAAGGCGGTGTGGTTCGCGCTCGGCTTCGCGATGTGCTACGTCACGCTGACCGGCCTGCGATTGTGGCTCGTCCGGCGCCGCGGCGATACAGGGTCTTTCGAGTGGCTCGACCGGACCGTCTCGACCGTCGGGCTTGGCCTGCCGTTTGCCCTGGTCGTGTCCGCGGCCGCCTTCCTGATCGCGATGCCACAGGGTAGCGCCGTCTTCTGGACTCCCGCTGCTTTCCTGATCGCGTCTGCCGGCGCGATTGTTGGTGCCATCGCGATCCCGTCGCGCGATATGCTCGACCGGGCGCTGCAGTTCGGAACCGGGGTGACGATGCTGCTGCTGCCGTTGCTGCGCCTGATCCTGGGCGGCCCGACATGGTCGGCGGCCATCGCCGCCGGCCAGCCGGTCATCGTCGGCCTAGATCTCGCCTTCCTTGTCGCTGGCGGGTGGATGGCTTGGCGGATCGCTCGCGAACGCATCGGGTCCGGTGCGGTCCCTGTCGCCACGCTGATGCCGGCGGAATGACAATGCTGGCGCTCGCCTCCATCGTCTTCTCCTGGGCGCTCATCATCGCGTTGTGCCTGGGCGATCCGAAGCGCCGCCGCGCGCAGCGGCTCGGCAGCGGCGGCCAGAGCGCAGCTATCCGGCGCGGGATGGCCGCCAGTGCCTGCCTGCCCGGCTTGCTGTGCGCCCTGCTCGGCGATGCGTCGGCGTTCCTGATCTGGCTGGGCGGGAGCGGGCTCGCAGGCTGGGCGACCGCCTCATGGTTTGCGCGGCCCGACCCCGCCCGATCGGCAGGCCGGACGCGCAACCTATAGCGTTCTGGGCGGCCCAGCCTGCCCGCCGGCGTCAGCTTGCCTTGTAGAACCGGATCCTGACCGCCGGCTCCCCGTTAGGCCCCTTCGCCAGATCGAGCGTACCGACGAAAACGGTCTGACCGAGCCACTGATATTTGCCCAACGGCGCCTCGAAGCGCGGCGAAGTCCGGACCGGCCGCGCGGCTCCGCCCGGCATTGGCGGGCACAGGGCGCCATCGTTGACCACGTTGATGATCACGCCATCGTCGGTCCTGAGCATGTAATCGGCGTGCACATCCGTGCAGCCATCCGCCCGGGCCAGTTGCCAATCCCACCCGCCCGGCACGACCACGCCGCGAATACCCGGTCCCTCGAAGGTGCCGCCGGTGATCGGGATCATAGTTCGCTTGCCATAGGGCGTGTTCCCCGCCGCGATCGCGGGCGCGAGCGTCACCACCTCCTCAAACACGAATTCCAGCTGCGGCGTTGCCTGAACCGGCGCCTGCGCCACGGCGGCGCTCATTCCGCACCACGCACCCGTCATCAACGCGGCCACCAAGGCCGCTTTGCCGATCGACTGCACCTGCATTGTCTTCTCTCCCCCTCGGCGGTCGTTCTGCGGGCCGCCCATTCGCCAGACCTACGCAGGACCGGCGCGCCGGTTCGTTCTAGACTGCGATCGGCCGCTTGGAAGAGGAGTTCGATTCGCATGAGCAAGCCGGAGCAATCAGCGGACTGGACGCGCCGTCGCGCCGTAAAAGGTGCGCTCGGTGCTGTTGCGCTCGCGGCCGCCCCGGCATCGACTCAGGTGCGGAAGCGGCCGCCGAACATCCTGTTCATCCTTGCCGACGATCTCGGTTACGCCGACCTCTCCTGCTACGGTCGGCGCGAGTACAAGACAGAGGTGCTCGACAGGCTGGCACGGGAAGGCATCCGCTTTACCCATGCTTATGCCAACAGCGCCGTGTGCACCGCGACGCGTGTTGCGCTCGCCACCGGTCGCTATCAGTACCGGCTGCCGATCGGGCTGCAGGAGCCGCTCGGCCAGCAGGATGTCGGCTTGCCACCCGAGACACCGACCGTCGCCTCGCTGCTGCGGGCGCAGGGCTATGCCACGTCGCTCATCGGCAAGTGGCACATGGGCTCGCTGCCGAAGTACGATCCGCTGAAGAGCGGCTATGACGAATTCTGGGGGCTGCGGGGCGGTGGCGTCGATTACTTCCGCCACGGCTTCAACGGCAATCTCGACCTGTGGGATGGGCCTACAAAGGTCGAGAAGACGGGATACCTGACCGACCTTCTCGCCGACCGCACGATCGCTGCACTGGAGAAGCGACAGAGGGATCACCGCCCCTTCTTCATCAGCCTACATTTCACCGCTCCGCACTGGCCGTGGGAGGAGCCCGGCGCCAGGGGCCAGGCGGAATCCGATCGCATCGCCGCGTCCAAGAACCCGACCGGCTATTTCGACCATGATGGCGGCACGATGGATGCTTATGCCGGGATGGTCCGATCGATGGACGCCAATATTGGACGGATCCTGGCCAGGCTCTCCGCCCTCGGCATGGACGACAACACGATCGTGGTCTTCACCAGCGATAATGGCGGAGAGCGCTTTTCCGACACCTGGCCGTTCACCGGCAAGAAGACCGAGCTCCTCGAAGGCGGTCTGCGCATCCCCGCCATCATCCGCTGGCCGGGCGTCACCCGCGCGGGCGCGATGAGCGATGCCCAGATCATGTCCATGGACTGGCTGCCGACCTTCGTAGCGGCCGCAGGCGGCGCTCCGGCTCCACAGGCGCCGAGCGACGGCATCGATCTTCGCGCCGCGATCGGCGGTTCGGCCCTACCCGAGCGAACCTTGTTCTGGCGGTTCAAGAACATGGACCAGAAGGCCGCCCGGCGCGGACGGATGAAATACCTGTCCATCGGGGGCAACGAGTTCCTGTTCGACGTCGTCGCCGATCCTCTCGAACGGGCTAATCTCATGGAACGCGAACCCGCGACCTTCGCTAACTTGAGACGGGACTTTGAAGCCTGGAACAAGAGCATGCTCAGCGACCCGAAGGCGCCGAGCTACGGCTTCCCCGCTCGCGACGTCGCCGATCACTTCGGATCCGACAGCTGAACGGCGGAGCGGACGGGTGGTGTTCGATCCGCATCCAGCACGACCATGTCGGAACAGGCTGTGAAGCAGATCCTCGCGGCTCAGGACTAGCGTGCTCCCCTCGATCCGGCTGGATCGCGATCTCGTGTCGAGGCGCCGCTAGTCCGCGGCCGGCAAGGTCAGGATGAAGCGAGCACCCTGCCCCGCCGCACTGTCGACCGCGATGTCGCCACCCATGGCGCGAGCCAGCCGGCGCGCGATGTAAAGGCCCAGGCCGGTACCGCCCGGCTCGGTCGGATCGACGCGTTCGAACTTGTCGAAGATGCGCGCCTGGTCGGCCTCCGCCACGCCCTTGCCCTGATCGGCGACGATCACCGCGGCCGAGCCTGCCGTGCGCTCGCAGCGGATCCACACCATCCCGCCGTCCGGTGAATAGCGGACGGCATTGCCGACGAGGTTGACCAGGATCTGCAGCGCGCGGCGAAACTCGCCGGTTGCGGGCAGCGTCTCGGCCGGCGCGGGACGGTCGATGGTGACCCGGCGATCGGCAGCGCGCACCGACAGCAAGCCGGCGGCGCGACGCGCCACGTCGGCCAAATCGATCGTCTCGCGCATCGGCACGAAGTCCGGCCGCTCGATGGATTGCAGGTCGACGAGATCGTCGACGAGGGCGAGCAGGTGACGCCCGGCGCTCGCGATATCGGCCGCATATTCGGCATAGTCTCGGCGGAGTGGCCCCTCGCTCTGGCTGCGGATGCTCTCCGCATTGGTGATGATCCGGTCGAGCGGCCGGCGCAGCGCCGCATCCAGCCGTTCCCCGAACGCGCCGCCGTCCGTCTCGGCCGCTGCCGGCGATGACTCTGCGAGCGCCGAGGCGACACCGCGAAAGCCCGCGAAACGCCCCTCGCCATCGATCAGCGGCACGGCCGCCAGCCGCAGCCGGACGCCAGGGCGGACCTTCAGCTCGGCGATCTGATCGTCGAACCCGGCCTGCTGCGCCAGTGCTTCGAGGATCGGCAGCACGCCCTCCTCGCTCTCGACTAGCGTGAACAGGCGGGTGAGCGGCTGTCCGACGATCGTCGCGGCGCCGCTGCCGATCGCCGCTGCGGCAGCCGGACCGATCGTACCGAGCCGCAGTGCCTTGTCGGTCGACCAGGCCCAGTCGGCACCGGCACGCAGGAAATCATGCTCGCGCTCGGCGTTCGGCGCCAGGAAAGGCGGTGTGGCCGGCCGTCGCGTCCAGCCTACGATGGCGAGATCGACGGCATCGCCCTCGGGTTGCGCGCGGATCCAGAGGTCGACGTCTTCCGGACCATCGGCGGCGATGACGCCCCGCGAAACGATGATGCCGAGCCGCCGGGCGAGCCGGGCCACGGTCGCGATCTGCGGCACGGCCAGCGTGCCACCGGGCACCCCACCTGCCCGCCGGTGCAGCGCCGCCAACGGGCCGTCCGCGGCGACGAGGTGACCGTCGCGGTCGATGCGCCCGCGTACCCGGCTGCTGTCTTCGGGCAATTCGCTCACCGGCCGTTCCCCCCGGCAAGACCATCGGTCAGTTCCGCGATCGCACGACGATATCCCGGATCGCACTGCCAGAGTCGCAGCGCGTCGCGGGCGGCGAGTGGATCCAGGCGATCGAACGCTTCCAGCCTCTGAACGAGATCGGCGCCACCGACACCTGCCGCGGCAAGGTCGCGCAAGATCGCGGCGGCAGTCCCTCGCGCAACGCCGGTGCCCCGCAGCAACAGGGTCAGGCGGCTGCCCTCCGGATCGGCAACCATCTCCCAAGCCGCCGTGAAATCGATCGCGCCCCGAACGGCCAGCATGGCCGTGGCGAGCGCGACCTCGCCGTCGCCAAAGGCACGGGCGAGCAGCGCGTCGTCCAGCTTGCGGCGCTGGTGCAGGCGCCGGGCGACCTGTATCGCGCGCCCTTCCAGCGAACCGTCTTCGTCATATCCGGCCAGCATCGCCGGTACGGCGGCGGCGAACGCGCGATCGGCCTCCGCTGCGGACAGAGCGCCGGTTTGCAGGACATAGTGGCGCAGTGCCGCGGCGATGCGCCAGGCAAGCCGGTGCTGGAGTTCGGCGGGAAGGTCGGTCACGGCCACCGTCGCCGCATCCAGGTCGTTCGCCCGGCGGCTGCGGGCGATGAGCAAAGCCATGGCAAGGGCGGCGAGCGGCTCATCCCCGCTCTGCAGAAAGGTTTCGAGGATTGGCTGTGCGAGCGGCCCGGTGGGTCGCATCCGCTCGGACAGGCGATGCGCCTCGACCCGGCACAGCAGAGCGGCCACAAGCTCCGGGTCACCCAGAACGCAGGCCCGATCCAGGATCGGCGCGGCGATTGGCAGCGTACTTGTTTCCAGCGATTCGATCAGACTGGCCGGGGCCGTACCGCGCCACGACGCGACCAGACGGTCCCGCAGATCGTCCTCCACGGCGACCACCAAAGCGGCGAGGAGCCGCGCCAGGTCCATGCGGGTGCTGGCGCTGATCCTTGCGCCGCGGGGAGTGGTGAGGTCGGCGACAGCCATGCCGACGCGGGCACGCGCCGCCTCCGCCGCGCCGGCGGCGTCCGCCAGCAACCTGTCGGCGTTGGGACGATCGCCCTGCGCCTGCTTCCGATCCGGGACCGACATGACGATGGCGTAGCCCAACGTCGTTAAGATGACCTAAACTGCAAGACCGACGCGTTTCGCCACCCGGCGCTGGACGTCGAAGAAGGAAGCCAGCGCGTAGAGGATCAGGGCGCCCACCCCTGCATCCCAGCGGCCGGCCGCCGCAAACGGCAGCATGACCCAGATCAGGCCATCGACACTGGCCAGCCACACCGGCGGAGGTGGCGCGCCGAGCGCGGCGAGCGTGCGCCGTTCGACGGCCAGCGCTGCGCCACCCGCAACCGTCACCGCGGCCGCCAAAGCGATCCCCCAGCCGTTCACGGGCATCAGATAATAACCGAGCGCCAGCAAGGCCGCCGCCGCCGCACCATCCCGCAGTCCGCCGAGCAGCCCGGCGCGACGGACGACCGCCAGGCGGGTTGCGGCGAGGCGATGGGCGATCGCCACCAGCGGCCCGGTCAGAAGCAGCAGGATGAGGGACGCCCATGGCCAGCCGGCCAATGCCGCAGGCACGGAGAGGAACGCCGCCGCGACACCGGCAGCGGCGAACCACGTCGGATCGATGCTGCGCCCCGTCAGCGGCCGCAGCGCCAGTTCCTCGATCGGCGGAAACAGGTACCGCCGCGGCCAGGTCGTGGCCCGGCGGCGGGACGCGCGGATCAGCCGGAGGTCGATACCCTGGAGAGCGGCAGCGCGGTCGGCGATCAGCAGGAGCTCCGGCCCGCCGCTGCTGTCCGGCGGGAAGGCGTCGATCCGGGTCGGCCCTTCCTGCAGCGTCCGGCGCAGCAGCGTGGACAGCATGTCCCATTCGCCCAGCATCGCTACGGTACGGCGGAGCCGCGCCCCGTCGATCAGCGCCAGCCCACCCCAGCGGGTCAGCGCATCGATGCGTTCGAAGGCGTGGCGCTCGCCATGGTCTGGCACCGTGACCAGCGTCGGGGATGGCGCCTCGGCAACGCGGGCCAGCAACGGCTCTCCGGCCAGACAGCCGTCGGCGATGACCAGCAGCCGTTCCTCGGGATGGAAGCGATCCGCCGCATCGGCGGCGTTGCGCGCCACGTCGACGGCGATGCCGTCACGGCGCAGGCGGTCGAGAGCTGCGGTCAGGTCGGCCGGCACCCGCTCGACCAAGACGACGACGTGGTTCGCGCCGACCCTGCGCGCCAGCCGGACCTGATGCTCGAGCAAAGTCGCACCGACGAGCGGAAGGGTGGCGCGCAGCGTCTCGCCGTCGCCATGAACCTGCCCATAGGCAGCTATCAGCGCACCCAGCGCCACATCGGCTCCCAAGCTCGCCCCCGCATGTCGCCGCGATAAGCGCACGCCGGCCAAGTTGCAAAGGTCGTTGCGGCAGGTTCGGCGCGATCTTGCCGCGCCATCGTCCGGCGCTAGCCGTCGAAGGCGGCGATGGCCGTGCGGATACGACGCTGGACAACCGGATCACCCGGTGCGCCATCCGCGGCTTCGGCAGCCAGGTCCATCAGTTCGACCGCGCCGAAGCTCGCCGCCAGGCTCTGCAGACGGCGCGCTGCCATCAGCCAATTGCCATCGGAACGCGAGCCGGACAGTACATCGACGGTACGCACCGCGCTGTCGAGGAAGGCGGCGCGCAGTTCTGCGACGAGTTCGGGATCGTCGCCAACCGCTGCAGCGAGCGCCGCGCGGAGTGCACCGGGATCATAGGCCATCCGCCGCACCTACCAGCCGGATCGTTAACGCGGCGTTGCGGCGGCCCTTCCGCGAGGGCGCAAAGCTGGTAGATATGCCCGGATGGCGACAGGGGCACGATCTGTGGAAGACTGGCACGGCGACGTGCCGGCGGACGAGGCGACGGCAGGCGAGGAGCAGCTGCTCGGACACACGCCGTATGAGGACCCGGACGACGAGCCGGCTACGTCGTGGCCGCAGCGTATCGCGGCGGTGCTGCTGGCAATCGCGGCGGTCGGGTGGATCGCGGCCGTGGGCTGGCGCGGGTGGATCGCGTTCAGCGAAGGCGGCGCGGACACAGCCTTGCTGCTTCGCGGGGTGGCGACGCTCAGTGCGCCGCTGGCGCTGATCGGGATCCTCTGGCTGCTGCTGCGCCGCACCAGCCGTCGCGAAGCGCGGCGGTTCGGCCGGACCGCCGCGGCGATGCGGACCGAGGCGGCCGCGCTCGAACACGTGCTGAGCACGCTGACGGCGCAGATCGCCGAGAACCGTCGCGAACTGGCCGACCACGCCCACCAGCTGCTCCTGCTCGGCGACGATGCGACATCGCGGCTGTCCGACATCAGCGCCGGCATGCGCGGCCAGTCAGGCGAAATCGCGGTCCAGTCGGACCGTCTCGAACAGGCCGCCCGCGCCGCGCGTGACGACATGAGCGTGCTGCTTCAGGATCTGCCCCGCGCCACCGCCGAAAGCCGCGAGATGGCGACGCTGCTCAAGGCGAGCGGCCTCAGCGCGCACGAACAGACCGCCGCGCTGGCTGCAGCGCTGGCCGCAGTCACGCAACGCGGGCGCGAGGCCGAAGAGACGGCTGGCGGCGCAGCGCAGCGGCTGGCCGCCCACCTGTCCCGGATCGAGGGCACGAGCGCGGTTGCTGGGGAACGGCTGGAGACCGCCGCAGAGCAGATGGGCGGCACCGTCGACGCGGCGCTGGCGAAGGCCGCAGGTGCGGTCGACGAGGCCCGGCGCGCCATCGAGGCGCAGAGTGCGGCGATGCTGGCCATGGCCGAGCAGGCCCGCGTCGCCCTGGAGCAGGCGGGAGCCGAATCCGCTCGGGCGCTTGCTGGCCGGCTCGACGAGATCGGCGCGCGGATGGACGCCCTCGCGGCACAGCTGGCCGCCCAGGCGGCAGCCGGCGGTTCGATGGTGGAGACGCTGGACAGCGGGATTGCCGGCGTCGCCGATCGATTCGACGCGCTCGGCCGGACCGGAAGCGAACAGACCGCCGCTTTGGGCAGTGCGCTGGCGACACTCGGCCAGAGCGCCGAGCGGATCGACGCGACGCTCGACCAGGGCGTGCAGACCGCCGACGCGCTGGTCGCCCGCGCCGAGTCGCTGGGCGGCATGCTGCGCGAGAGTGGCGACGACCTGCAGGTCATCTTGCCCCGCGCCATCGAACAGCTCGAACGGCGGGTGAGCGAGAGCCATGCCGCACTCGGCGCGCTCGTGCCCCAGGCGGCCAAGCTGGCAGCCTCGGCCGACGATGCCGCGGCGAAGCTCGGCGGCGCCGATGCACTGCTGCTGCGCCAGGCGACGACGATGCGGGCGCTCGGCCTGGCGGCCGAGGAACGGCTGGAGGCGATCCGCGCCCATGCCGGCGAGCTCGAGGCGACGATCACGGGCAGCGGTGATCGCATCCGCCAGCTGGTCGACGGCGCCGGGCCGCAGCTGATCGAATCTTTGCTCCGCGTCCGCGAGACCGCAATGCAGGCGGCGGATCATGCCCGCGACGCCTTCTCCCGGGTCATTCCCGATGTGGCGGGCACGCTGCGCGGCGCGGCCGAGGAGGCCTTTGCCCAGGCGATCGACGGCAGCATCGAAACGCAGATGGCCGAGGTCGCGGCATCGTCCGAGCGCGCCGTTCAGGCCGCCCAGCACGCGACCGAGCGGTTGATGCGGCAGATGCTGACCATCGCCGATACCACCGCCGGCATCGAAGCCCGCATCGCCGAGGCCCGCGCCGACGCCGAGGAGGCCGACGACGAGACGTTCGCGCGCCGGGTGACGGCCCTGATCGATCAGCTTAATTCGACCGCCATCAACGTCGCGGGCATGCTGTCGCAGGAAGTGTCGGACAGTGCGTGGTCGGCCTATCTGAAGGGCGATCGCGGCATCTTCACGCGCCGCGCGGTGCGGCTGCTCGATTCGACCGAGGTCCGGGAGATCCAGCGGCTATACGAGCGCGACACCGGTTTCCGCGATCAGCTCAATCGCTACGTCCACGATTTCGAGGCCATGCTCCGCCGCGTGCTGGCGAGCCGCGAGGGCTCGACGCTGGGCGTGACACTGCTCTCCTCCGACATGGGCAAGCTCTACGTCGCGCTCGCCCAGGCAATCGAGCGGCTGCGGACCTAGGACGGCGCGCCTAGCGCTGCCAGGCCCGTTGCCGGAACCACTTGGTGACGATATACTTCGTGCCGCGCCGCACCTTCATGCCGTGGTGCAGGGTGGCCCCGTTCGGGCGCCCGTCCGGCAGCAGGTTGTTCCAGCACAGCAGCTTGCCGGTCTCCGGCTGGACGATCTTGTCGATGTGGCGGAAGCGCGTCGCCCCGCCCGCCTCCGGCACGTTCAGGTAGATCATCGCCGTCCAGGTCCGCTGACCTGCTTCGCCGCAATAGCGCAGCAGCGACTCCGCCTCGAAATAGTCGGTGTGCGCCTTGAATTCCTGCCCGACGGCGTAGCGCTGGCCCTGCATCGGTTCGCCATGTGACCGGTCGAGGCCGAGGAAGGCGGCGATCGCCGCGTCCGTCGCCGCGACCGCCGGTTCGGCATCGGACAGATCGCACGTCTCGCTGGTGCGAAACCCAGCGTCGCCCTGATCGTCGGCCAGGGTCGACGGGCGGCGTCCGGCATCGATCAGCCGGATCAGTTCCGTGCAGCATTCAGGCGTCAGGAATCCGCGGCGGATGAACAGATCCAGCTTCGCACTCGGCACGCGCTGCGCACCGCCGAACGGCCTGGTCGCGCCGCCTTCCGTCTGGATCGAATCGATGCTCGCCATTTGCTCGCGCTACCGCCTTCCTTCACGCGGGTGAACCCGGTTCGCGGGTCGACCCGCTGGCCAACGGCAGCACGGAGGAATAGCCTTCCGGACCTGGATCGAAAGGAGCTGCCGGATGACCGACACTATCCCGACCGACGCGACCGACAAGGCCCATGAGCTGATCTCCTCCGCCCGGGTCGAGGGCACGCCGGTCTTCGATCGTTCTGGCGACAAGCTCGGGACGGTTCATTCGGTGATGATCCACAAGGTGTCCGGCCGGGTCGCCTACGCGCTCCTGTCGTTCGGCGGCTTCCTCGGCGTGCCGAGCCGGGTCCACCCGATACCGTGGGAGAAGCTGACCTACGACACTCGGCGGCAGGGCTATGTCGTCGATCTCACCCGCGAAATGCTGGAACGGGCCCCGACGCTCAGCATCGACGGCGCGGAACGGCCGAGCGAGCGCGGCTACGAAGAGGCGCTGTTCGGCTATTACGGCGCGACGATGTTCTGGTAGGTTTTGGCTCTCGGCGCATCGATCACGGCGGACGAATGGCACGCACGCACAGGTACCGGATCGCTCTGCGCTGGACCGGGAATACCGGCACGGGCACCGCATCGTACCGCGGGTACAGCCGCGACCATGAACTGACGGCGGCGGGCAAGTCGGTCATTGCCGGTTCCTCCGATCCAACCTTCCTGGGCGACCCAGCGCGCTGGAACCCCGAGGAGCTTCTGCTCGCCTCCGTCGCCGCTTGCCATGAACTATGGTATCTCGGCCTCTGCGCCGCGACCGGCATCATGGTCACCGCCTACGAGGACAATCCCGAGGCCACAATGGTCGAGGAGGCGGATGGCGGCGGCCGATTTACCGCGATCCTGCTGCGACCGCATGTGACGCTGGCGAACCCGGCGGACCAGCCACAGGCCGCGGCTTTGCACGGCGAGGCCAATGCGAAATGCTTCATTGCCAATTCGCTTAACCTGCCGGTCGGTCATGCGCCGACCTTCGCCGTTGCGGCGCAAACATCGCAAGCTACTGAATAAACACGCACCGGGATGTTGCAGCGCAACATAAGCCGGGCGTAAGAGTTCACTCAGAACGGCCGCAACGGAAAGCATCCGACGGTACCGCAAGGAGCCGATATGCCTAAATTCCGTACCAGTCCCTACGCGCCGCAATCCAGCCGCCATACCGGCCGGCTCTCACCGCTCGCCCTATCCGGCGTAAACCCCGGCGCACTGGCCGCCCACATCCACGTGCCCGCCAATCGGGCCGAGCGGCCGGCGCTGGTGGTCGTGCTGCACGGCTGCACCCAGACGGCTGCCGGCTACGATCATGGTGCCGGCTGGTCGACGCTGGCCGATGCGCATGGCTTCGTCCTGCTCTTTCCCGAGCAGCAACGCGGCAACAACGCCAACCTTTGCTTCAACTGGTTCGAACCCGGCGATATCGCCCGCGGCAAGGGCGAGGTCGAGTCGATCCGCGAGATGATCGTGCAGGTCGTCGCCGAGCAAGATGTCGATCCCGCTCGGATCTTCATCACTGGCCTGTCGGCGGGTGGCGCGATGGCCAACGTCATGCTGGCCGCGCATCCCGAGTTGTTCGCCGCCGGCGCGATCATTGCCGGCCTCCCCTACGGGTTCGCCAGCTCGGTGCCCGAGGCGCTGGATCGGATGCGCAGCGGCCCCGGCGCGACCGATGCCGTGCTGGCAGCCCGCGTTCGCGACGCCTCCGGCCACCGCGGGACGTGGCCGCGCCTGTCGATCTGGCACGGCGATGCCGATCGCACCGTCAACGCGGTCAACGCCGACGCGATCGTCCGCCAATGGACCGCCCTGCACGGCCTCCCGCCCGCACCCACGCGCAAGGAGACGGTCGCCGGTCATCCGCGCCGGGTTTGGGTCGGCAATGACGGAACCGAACTGATCGAGGATCACCTGATCGCCGGCATGGGCCACGGCACCCCGCTCGCCCCGGGCGAGGGCGAGGATCGCTGCGGCGTCGCCGGCGCCTACATGCTCGATGTCGGCATTTCGTCGAGCCACGCCATCGCCCGCTTCTGGGGCATCTTGGACGGTGCACCGGCGGCACGTACTGCCGAAGCAGAGCCCCGCGTGGCATCGGCCGAGCGGCTGCCTGCCCGCGCGACGGCAACCGTGCCGCCGCGGCGCATGGAGGTGATCGGTCGCAAGCGGCCGGTTCCCTCACCCGTCACCGGCGTGCAGGGGATCATCGAGGATGCCCTGCGCTCCGCCGGGCTGATGAAGTAAGAGCGGCGGTTCCCGGCTAAAATGAGCCCTCGATCGCCAGCCGGAGCCGGTCGCCGGCTGGCGCAAAGCCGCTCGACAGCAGTCGGGTTCGGGCAGCAGCGTCGCCGGGCCGAACGAGCAGTTCGGCCCGGTAGCGACCACCCTCCTGGATCGCGAGCGACAGCATCTCCGCCCCACCCGGGCTGGCGAGTGGCAGCATCAGCGCTCCCCCCTCGCACCGGGCGTTGCCGGTCAGACCGCCGGGCAGCGATATGCCGCCGACGTCGCCGGACACCTGGGCCTTCACCAGACCGTCGGCATGGTCGCACAAGCCATCGCGGAAACGGACGCTGACGTCCGTCAGGTCGACGCTTGCGATCGGCAGCGGCGCAAAGGCCGTGCCGAGCGGCAGGCTGGCGGTGACGTCGTCGGCGCCCAGACTGTGGCGGCTGACGCTGACGGATCCCTCCAGCGGCGAGGCGGCATCGCCACCCTGCAGCCGATCGAACCCCACCCGCGCGCGGCCGGCGAGGAGCGGCAATGGGTCGAGCCGCGAGCGCAGATCGCCGATCGGCGCCGCACCGACCCGTGCCTCTCTCAGGACACCGAGCCAGATGCTGCCCTCCGCCTGCCGGGCCGAGAAGCCCGCCGCGTCGAGTGCAAGCCAGCCGAGCGCCAGCCGAAGCGGCAACAACGCGACCAGCGCGAACAGGAAGGCACACAGGAAGAACAGCCCGCGCCCGAGCGGCAACCGCACGCGCCTCATGCCCCCCGCCCCCGCACGCTGAGTTCGACGGCGAGCGTCGCGTCGCCATTGGTGCGCACACTCAACTGATCGACGACCAGCCCGTGCCGGCGCTGAAGATCGGCGATCCAGCCGAAAAAGGCTTGCGCCCGTGCTGCGGCAATGGTGACGCGCGCGCCCCTCGTTCCTTCCGGCGCGACGGCCGCATCAGCAAATCCCGCCTCCCTGACAGCGGTAGTGATCAGGTCGGTCACCGCAATGCCCGGCGTCGCGATGCCGCCACGTTCCAGCCGCGCGATGGCATCGGCCTGGTCGCGCATGGCGGCCAGCGCCAGCACGGCACGGCCGTGCCGTTCGCGGGCATCGGCCAGCCGGTCGCCCAGCGGGCGGATCACCAGCAGCCAGGCGAAGACGATGACAAAAAGCGCCGCCATCACCAGAAGCAGCCGCTGCTCGCGCGGGCTGCGCAGTCGCCACCAGTCGGCAAATCGGGCGATCATGGCGCACGCACCGTCAGGTCCGCGACCTGACGCCCGCCACCGGGACGCGGCGCACCTGCCGTCACGAGAAAGCCGCCGGCAGCGAGCCGCTGCTGCAATGCGGCAATGTCCCCCGCGCTCGCCGCCAGCACCGACATCTGCAGGCTCCCATCCCGATCGAAGCGCAGGCTGCCGAGATCGACGTTCGGCGTATCGCGCACCGCCGCGAAAGCCGCTGCCGCCGTCGTCCCGAACCCGGCGCCGCCACCGCGCAGGGCGCTCAACCGCTCGGCGAGTTGCACCGGCGCGTTGGCGATCGTCGCCGCCCGCGGCAGGGCCCGCCGCGCGACCACTTCCGCCTCGGCATCCAGCCGATCGGCCGCCAAGGAATAGCGCAGGATCAGAGCGAGCTGGATCAGCAAGGTCACGGCAAGGATCGC
>Ga0160473_100345_pt1 | contig 35017 bp, 34 predicted proteins | sample HID1975I_E11MG_FD_108217 | JGI IMG/M metagenome (GOLD analysis project Ga0160473, IMG submission 108217) | Enriched soil microbial communities from UW Madison campus, WI, USA - HID1975I_E11 MG | ecosystem: Environmental > Terrestrial > Soil > Unclassified | place: USA: Madison, Wisconsin... | reverse complement strand
CCTTATCGGGGGCATGTGGCGACATGGATGTCGCCACATGAGCTCAAGTCCATGGATGGACGCTTTTGGCGTCCCCCGATAAGGGGTATCGCCCCCGGACGCCAAGCGCAGAACCATGAGAGCTGCCTCCGTCAGACCAAACAGACCAAACAGGCCCACGTCGCGACCGAAATCTCATTCGGTGAGCGGCCGCCAAGGCACACTTCTGGCCTGCGCGGGCCCCGCCCGCCGTTGTCTCCTACGCGTTCCCGCTACGCCTTTCCTCAGGAGCATGCCGCCATGGCCAAGGCCAACAAGAAGACCCCCTGGACCCCGCCGTACTACCCCATCATCTACGTGCGCGGCTACGCCATGACGCGCGGCGAGATGGATCAGACCAGCGCCGATCCGTTCTGCGGCTTCAACCTCGGCTCCACCGTGTACCGCGCCGTCGCCGAACGCGAACGCGCGCCACGTAAATACGTGTTCGAGTCGCCTGTGGTGCGCTTGATGTCCGAGTTCGAATACAGCGATGTGTACGAGGACGGCCAGGACATCCTCGATCCGGGCTGGGAGTCCAGCGCCGAAGGTCAGCCCACCGGCAATCAGCTCGGCTCGCGCTCGGTGGTGATCCACCGCTACTACGATCCCGCTTCGTCCCTGTTTGGCGGCGGCAAGACGCCCAGCATCGAGGAATCCGCGCAGCGCCTGTCGCAATTGGTCGCCCGCGTGCGCGATCTCATCTGCAGCAATCCGGCCAACCAGGTCACGCCGGCACAGTTCCGTTGCTATGTAGTGGCCCATTCGATGGGCGGCCTGGTGGCGCGCGCCTTCCTGCAGAATCCCGCGCTCGACGTCGCCAAGGTCCACGATTGCGTGGACAAGCTGTTTACCTATGCCACGCCCCACAATGGCATCGACGTGGCCGGCGGCAACGTGCCCAGCTGGCTCACCGCGTTCGATATCGATAATTTCGATCGCAACAAGCGCATGCCACAGTATCTCGCCCTCGGTGATCTACCGAAGAAGAACGAGGGTCGCGTGGATCTGCTGCCGGAGGCGCTGTTTCCCTCGCGCAAGGTGTTTTGCATGGTCGGCACCAATCGCTCCGATTACGACGCGGCCGCGGGGCTGTCGCGCACCTTCGTCGGCAATGGCAGCGATGGCCTGGTCAAGATCGAGAATGCGACGCTGCAGGGCGTGAACGCCGATGGCAGCCTCGGCGATTATTGCGCCAAGGCGTTCGCCTACCGCTCGCACTCCGGCTTCTATGGCATCGTCAACAGCGAGGAGGCGTTCCAGAACCTGGCCCGCTTCCTGTTCGGCGACGTGCGCGTGGACGTGTGGCTGCAACTCGATGAAATCCGCCTGCCGGACAAGGTGCAGCAGGCGCAGGACGATGGTCGCGAGATCGATGCGCTGTACCAGGTCGAGCTGCTCGCCTCGCCCCGCGGCAAGCTCTGGTACCTCAGCCGGCGTGTCGCCGAGGAGGATTCGGTGGCCTGCATCCGCCATGCGACCTGGAAGAAGGAGGTGCCGCACTATCTGACGTCGGTGTTCCTCTCAAATGCCGCCAAGGTCGATGATGTCGATCGGTCCTTGTCCTACGGCATGACCTTGGGCATCCGCGTGCCGGATTATGAGATCGAGCGCAAGTTGTGGATCAACCAGCACTACGAGGGCGGCTATCTGTTCCGCAACTCCATCGTGTTGTCGATGATCCCGCCTCTGCGCGCCGGCAGTGCGTGGAAGGTGCGCTATGCCTGGCAGGACGCGGGTGTCAGCAGCCCGACCACGGATGTGGATGTGTCCGCAGATCAGCTGCGACAGAAGCGGGTGGACATCGATATCCCGTTCGAGAGCTTCAACTTTGGCCCGAACGGCGAGCGCCTGCCCTCGCGGCCTGGCGTGAAAGGGCGCCTGCAATTGCGGATCTCGGCCTGGAATACCTGAGATGCTGGCCGCGGCGCGTGGCTTCACGCGCCGCTAGCATCCGTTGGCCGTAACCTCGCGATTCGGCAGGCGGCAGGGGTAGGTCGCCCGGCGATCTTCGACACCGGAAGGATTCGGCGGATGAGCACGCACTATTTCGTCGGCAGCGGCATTGCGTCGTTGGCCGGTGCCGCGTTCCTGATCAGGGACGCGGGCGTCAAGGGAACCGACATCGTCATCTTCGAGGCGGCGCCGGGGTTTGGCGGTGCGCTCGATGCGCACGGTAACGCCGCCACCGGCTATGCCATGTACGGAAATCGCATGTTCTCTGGCGATTACGCCTGTACGTTCGACCTGATGTCCTCCATTCCTTCGCTGAGCAATCCGCATATCTCGGTCAACGAGGAGAGCGCGCGCGCGGCGGCCCAACACGGCCCGGCGCGGGTGCATCTGGTCGTGCCGCGAAGTGCGGCGGCGGCAGCCTGGTCCTCGACCCTGGAGGAGCGCCATCGCGATGCGCTGCGCCTGTTGCTTGATACGCCCGAGCAGGCATTGCAGGGGCAACGCATCGTCGATTGCTTCGATGAGGCGTTCTTCTCCAGCCACTTCTGGGTGGAATGGTCGACCACTTTCGCGCTGCGCCGCTGGCACAGTGCCGTGGAGTGGCGCCGGTACCTGCGACGGACGGCAGTGCACGACGAGGCGGCGGTGCAGGGCGAAGCGGGCGATCTGTACCGCACGTTCAATCCTTATGAACACCTCGCCATGCCCTTGCAGCGCTGGCTTGCCTTGCAAGGGGTCGATTTCCGATTCCATAGCCAGGTGACCGACATCGTGCTGGATGCCGATCCAGCCCATCTGCAAGTGACCGCGCTGGCCGTGTGCGTGGATGGCCATGAGCAGCGTGTCGACATCGCCGCCACCGACCAGGTTTACGCCACGCTGGGCTCGATGGTCGCAGATACGACGTATGGTTCGATGGTCGAACCGGCGCCGCTGGCCAAGTCGCCGAACGACAATGTCGATGCCTGGATGCTCTGGCGGCGATTGGCGGCGCAGCGCCCAGGGCTGGGGAATCCAGAGGCGTTCAGTCGCCAGGTGGAAGCGTCGCAATGGACCTGCTTCACCGTGACGACGGATGACCCGACCTTCTTCGCTTCGCTGGCCCGGTTCCGCGGCCAGCCCAACGCGCGTGGCGAGTTGGTTCGTTTCAATGATTCGGGTTGGTTGTTGACCCTGGCGCTGTATCCGCAGCCGTTCTTCATGGAGCAGCCGGACAACGTCGCGGTCTGGTGGGGCTACGGCCTGGCCCACGACAGCCCGGGCGATCGGGTGCACAAGCCCATGCGCGACTGCACCGGCGGGGAGATCCTGGAAGAAGTCCTGCACCAGTTGAAGTCTCCGCAGCGGGAACGGGAAACCATCCTGGCCAGTTCCAACTGCATTCCGTGCACGATGCCGTATGCCACCAGCCCGTTCCTGGTGCGCGCAATGGGCGATCGCCCGCAGCCAGTGCCCGTGGGCTCGCGCAATCTGGGCCTGCTCGGCCAGTACGTCGAACTGGCCGATGAAGTGGCGCTGACGGTCGAATACTCCGTGCGTAGCGCGCAGCAGGCGGTGTATGCGCTGTGCAAGGTGCCGCGCCCGATGCCGCCGGTGCGCGTGGACGAGCAAGTGCCGGATACGACTATCAACCGGATGCTGGAAAGCGTTGCAGGCGCGTGATCCATTCGCGTCGACGTCAATATGGCTGACGTTGTCGAGCATGCTTGCATGCCCCTGCCGATGGGTTGAATTTCCTCATCTGTCGCGACGGTGTTCGTGTTCGTCGTGGGAGTTCCTGATGCACACCGACAGACGTTTCGCACCACCTGCGGATTAAGAGTGGACGGCAAGCGCGCGCGCGGTCGCGGCGCGCTAGCCTTCGCGCCTCTCTTGCAGGAATGGATGCTTGTCACGCATCAGCATAGTGGTGGCGGATGACCACCCGACAGTCCGGATCGGCGTTGGCATGGCCCTGGCCGATGTCCCCGACATGGCGCTCGTGGCCACGGCCCATTCGACGGACGCACTGTTCGGCGTGCTGCAGCATTGTGCCTGCGATCTGCTGTTGACCGATTTGCACATGCCTGGCGGCATGCTCGCCGATGGCGTGCCGATGCTGAACCTGCTGCGTCAGGGATGGCCTCATTTGCCGGTGCTGGTGTTCACCATGCAGGACAACCTGGCCTTGCTGCAGATGGTCGCCGCGGCTGGGGCGCGCGGCGTCATGCTGAAGAGCGAGCCGCTGTCGCGGTTACCGGAGGCGATTCGTTGCGTGCATCGCGGCGGGAGCTACTTCAGTGATGCGCTGCAGGACAAATGGCTGGCCAGTGAGCGCCAGGCCCGTCGCGTGCCGGCCACGCCGTTGTCGATTCGCGAGCAGGAAGTGTTCATCGAGTTCGTCCGCGGCGCGAACATCTCCGAAATCGCGCAGCGATTGGGCAGGAGCGTCAAGACGGTAAGCCGCCAGAAGCGCGTGGCCATGGCCAAGCTGCGATTGGCCAACGACGTGGAAGCATTCGCCTACGCACACGCGCAGGGATTGCTCGACTGAGCCGGGTTCAGCCTTCGGCGGCGCCCAGGGCGCGTGCGCCGACGATGATCATGCGCAGCATCTGCGAGATCTGCTCTACCAGCTCGTCGTCGCGCTCCGGCGGCAGGTCCATCGCCGTGGCGCCCATCGCGAACACCAGCCGGGTGATCGCCTTGGCCGCCAGGGCGGGTGCATGCAACACCGCGCCGTCAGCCGCGGCCAGGCGGACCAGGTCGTGTTGCAGGGCTTCTTCGAAGTAGTTCAGTTCCCGCTCGACCGCATGCTTGAAGGCGTCCGAGCCGACCGCGCCTTCACGCAGCAGCACGTGCAGCAGCTTGTCGTCGGCGCGCAGCTGCTCCATGAAGGTTTCCACCGACACCCGGATCACGCTGCGATCGGTGGACGTGGCGCGTTCCCGGGCCTGGCCGATGATCGTGCGCAAGGAGCGCCCGGCCAGGTCGATCAAGGCCACGGCCAGTTCGTCCATGTCGCGAAACTGGCGGTAGAAGCTGTTCGGGGCGATGCCGGCCTCGCGCGCCACTTCACGCAGGCTCAGGGTGCTCAGGCTGCGGTGCGGCCCGATCAACTTCAGCGCCGCGGCCAGCAGATCCTCACGCGAAATCGCCGGCTTGCGGGCCGGGGCGGTATCGGGCAGGACGGTGGCGCTGGCAGACATGGGCATTCCAGGCGAAGAGCGCCTGAATGATAGCGCCTGCCGTGAATATACACTTGTATACACAGATGTGCGCGCACCCGTATAGTGTCCCCATGGCCACTCCGACCTCCCCCTCCCGATCTGCCGACGCCACCCGGCGCTGGCTCGATCCCGCCTTCTTCGACTTCTGGGCCACCCGGTTCAATCCGTTGTGGACCTGGGCGCAGCCGCGCGCGCGCCTGGTGGAACGTCGGGCCGAAGGCGAGGGCGCGGTGACCTTGGTACTGCGCCCGAACCGCCACTGGCGGGGTGTCGGCCCGGGCCAGCACATCGAACTTGGCGTGCAGATTGGTGGACGTTGGTTGCGTCGGCATTACAGCCCCAGTGTCACGAGCGGCGGATGCTTCGAAATCACGGTCAAGCACGCGGCCGAGGGACGGGTGAGTCCGTACCTGGCCCGCGACGCGCAGATCGGCGAGGTGTTCGAGCTGGGCCAAGGCTTTGGCGATTTCGCCTGGCCGGCCGGCACCAGCCCGATCACCCTGCTCGCGGCCGGCAGCGGCATCACCCCGATGCGGGCCCTGCTGCGGGCCGAAGCGGCGCGTGGCTTCGATCGCGACGTGAGCCTGCTGTACTGGGTACGCCGTGCCGAGGACGCCTGCTTTACCGCTGAGTTGCGCGCGATGGCAGACGCCCATCCGCGATTGTCCGTGCGCCTGTGGGTGACCGGCGAAGGCGCGCCGCGTGTGGATGCGTTGACCCAGGCGCAGTGGCCGGCCACCGATACGCACGTGCTGGCGTGCGGGCCGGGCGGCTTCGTGCAGGCGGCGCGCCAGCGTGCCGAAGGCCAGGTCGCCAGTTTCCAGGCCGAGGCCTTCTCCACCCCGGTGGTCACCGCGGCAGAAGAAGGCGAAGTCGACGTCCATCTGGCCCGCAGCGGCCGCACCTTGCGCCTGCCGCGCGGCCTGTCCCTGCTGGAAGGCCTGGAAGCGCACGGCCTCAAGCCGCGCCATGGCTGCCGCATGGGCATCTGCAACACCTGCGTGTGTCAGCGCCAGAGCGGCGCCACCCGCCACCTGCTCAGTGGCCAGCATCACGACGAACCGGCCGCGCCGGTGCGCCTGTGCGTGGCCGCGCCCACTACCGATCTGATCCTGGAACTTTGAGGAAGCCCGCATGACCCGTCCCGCCAACCGCGTGCTGTCGACGACCGAGCTGCAAGCTTTCGGCGACGAACTCGACGCCCTGCGCCGGCGCGTGACTGCGGACCTCGGTCCCAGCGATGCGCGCTACATCCGCCGCGTAGTGGCCAGTGTGCGCTGGACCGGCGTGGCTGGCCGCGCGTTGCTGTTCCTCGGCGCGTTCGTGCCGGTGCTGCTGTGGCCGGCGTGGATTGCCGGCACGCTGCTGCTGGGCCTGTCGAAGATCCTGGAGAACATGGAGCTCGGCCACAACGTCATGCACGGCCAGTACGACTGGATGGGCGATGCGCAGTTGCAGGGCAGCACCTACGAGTGGGACATCGTCGCCACCGCCGATAACTGGCGCAAGACCCACAACTTCCGCCACCACACCTATACCAATGTGCGCGGGATGGACGACGACATCGGCTATGGCCTGCTGCGGATCTTCCCGGAGCAACGCTGGAAGCCGTTCTACCTGCTGCAGCCGGTCATTGCCGTGGTGTTCGCACTGATGTTCCAGTGGGGCGTGGCGATCCAGGACCTGCGCATTGGCCGCTGGCTGCACGGCAAGATGACTGCCGCGCAGCTGTGGCGCACCACGCAGCCGGTGGCGCGCAAGATCACCCGCCAGCTGGTCAAGGACTACGTGTTCTTCCCGCTGCTGGCCGGCCCGTTCTTCCTGCCGGTGCTGCTGGGCAACCTGGTTGCCAACGGCATGCGCAACGTCTGGACGTATGTGGTGATCTTCTGTGGCCACTTCACCGCCGATGCGGAAGTGTTCCCCAAGGAATCGATCCGCAATGAATCGCGCGGCCACTGGTACCTGCGCCAGCTGCGCGGCTCATCGAACCTGGCCGGCGGCCCGGTGATCGACGTGCTCACTGGCAACCTCAGCCACCAGATCGAGCACCATTTCTACCCGGACCTGCCAGCCAACCGCTACGCCGCGATCGCGCGCGAAGTGCGCGAGATCTGCGTGCGCTATGGCCAGCACTACAACACCGGCTCGCTGCCGCGGCAGTTTGGCCAGGTGATGTGGCGCATCCTGCGCCACGCCTTCCCCAGCCGCGCCCCGGCGCCGCAGCCGCTGGTGCAGGGCGCCTGAGCCGCGCTCAGCGGCTCGCCGGCGGCAACTGCGCCAGGGTTTCGCGGGCGATGCCGTCCAGCCGCGCCTGGGTGCCATCGTTGCGGCTCACCGTGCCGCGATTGAGCGCACGCCAGACCACGCGGATCGTCTTGGGCTCGATCACTTCGACCTGCAACCCGCCCTCGACGTAACGCGCGCGAGTGAGGTCCATCACCGGCGCACCATCGCCGCCGGGCACCACCATCTGCGAACAGCCATCGGCGGTGCATTCGACCGTTGCCTGCGGTGTCGGTGCGCTGCCTACGCCTTCGTTACGCAGCAGGGTTTGTTCGCCATCGCGCACGCCCACGCGGAACGCCACCAGGAAATCCGCCTGCGACGTACTGCCCGCGGCCTGGTAACCCTTGGCCTGCAAGGCGGAATCCAGCGCCGCCTGCAGGCGCTGGCGGAATTGCGGATCGAGCACGCGCGGATCGGATTCGGCCGCCAGGCGCGCCGGCATCGGCACCCAGGCATAGCGCGGACCAGGCAACTGCGAGGCGGGCATCGAGACGGTGACCTGGCTGGTCGGTGCCACCTGATGCGTTGAGCTAGCGCAGCCAGCAAGGGCGACCAGCCCCACGGCAAGCCACCACGACGACGGGAATCTCATGCGTGCTTCTCCTTGCAGCGGTCCGAGGTGCGCCGAGCATAGCCCAGTGCCCTCAGCGCGGCTGTCACGCTGCGACGCGCGATCAAGGGGTTGCGAGCATGAGCGTTGGATTTTTCTAACGCCTTGTTCGTTCATGTCGGCCACTTCATTCCGACTTCACCGGCGCAGCCCAGCGTATTGGCTCCAATCACGCGAGAGATGCACCATGGATTCGCTCATTTTTCCCGCCACGCTTTTCTTGATCGTCGTGCTTGGCGGCCTTTGCACGTGGCTGGCCTGGCGCGCGACCGCGCCCCAGTCGCGATGGTGCGTGGCCGCTGCCTGCTTCTGGGGCGCGGTATTCGCCTTCGGCGTGGCGGTGCTGCTGCCTGCGCAGATGGATGCGCAGGGCTATCTGCATGAACCCGGCCTGCCTTTTGCCGCGATCGGCTACCTGGCCACGGCTGCGGGAACGCTGGTGACAGGATGGGCCGCCTATGGTTGGCGTGCCGCGCGCACGGCGTTCACGCGACCACCTTCCGCTTCCCGCTAACGTCACCCGCATTCGGGAGGCGATCTATGGAACGACAACGCATCGGCGGCAGCGATACCAATCCCATTTTCAAGGTGCAGGAATCGGCGGGCCGCATACAGCACGACAAATACATCGTCGGCGATACCGGCGTGGCGTTCGACACCCTGGAGGCGGCGGAGGCCGCCGCCAGGGAGTTGGACGCGCTTCCGCCGTCGCAATCCCCGCCCTGAAGCGCGGGGATTGCGGCATGGGTCAGGCAGTCGGCGCGCCGGTGTGCGGGGTGTCGATGAGCTTGGACAGATCGAAGCCCTGGCGGCGCGCTTCCGCCAGGTAGGCCTCGCGGGTGGCGGCATCGATCAGCGGCTGGCGGGCGAGCAACCACAGGAATTCACGATTCGGGGTTCCGACCAGCGCGACCTGATAGGCCGGGTCGAGCTTTAGCACCCAATAGTCGCCCTTGGTGAAGGGAATCCAACGCAGGCCTTCGGGCAGGAAGCTGACTTCGAGGCGACTATTGCTGCCGTCCACTGGCTTGGCCTGGCCGACGGATTCTTCCACCTCGCCCTCCACCCGGCAGCGGTTCCGCACCCGCACCGCGCCGTCCTCGTCCAGCGAGTAGTGGGCTGATACATCGGTGGCGTTGGCCGGCTCGTGCCGCATTGGCAGGCGGGCGATCTCGAACCAGGTGCCCAGGTAGCGGGGCAGGTCCAGCGTGGGAATGGCGGTGACGTCGCTCATGGCGGTTCCTTCGGTCAGGGCAGGCGAGGCTAGGCTGGCGGTGATCAAATCGATGTCGCCGCGGCGTGGTGGCCGCGTGTTGGCCTGGCCGCCTGGCGTCGCCGCCGGCGTTGCCTTGCATGCCCGCCCGCATTGCCCATCCCGGCGCTATGCTGCGCTGGCTGTTGCCGCCGCCTCCTTGCTCTCCGCACTTCCCGCAGTCCCACCTTCGACCCCGGGAGTATCGTCATGCTTGGAATTACCGCTTTCGGCATGTTGCACACCATCGTCAGCCTGATCGGCATGGGGGCGGGTTTCGTCGCCCTGTTCGCCCGCTTCCGTATCGGCCGTGACACCCGCGCTGGCCGTGCCTTCGTGTTGTTCACCGCGCTGTCGGCGATCACCGGACTTTTCATCTATCACCACGGCGGTTTCGGCAAGCCGCATGTGCTCAGCCTGATGACCTTGCTCGTGCTGGCGTTGGGCATGTGGTTCGAGCGCCGCGGCGTCACGCGCTGGCAGGGGCTGCGCGTGGCAGCGCTGCTTTACACGGTGGCGTTGTTCTTCCATTTCATTCCGGGGCTGACTGAAACGTTCACCCGCCTGCCGGTGGGCAGCCCGCTATTCGATAGCCCGGAAGATCCGCAGCTGAAGGCCAGCGTCGGCGTGATTGCGCTGATCTTTTTCGGCATTGGCATCGCGCAGTGGCGCTTCCTGCGGCGGCTGGGGAGTTCGGGTCCTACGCCGGGCATTGCGCCGGCGGTGTGATTCGACACTGCGATGCGGCAGTGGGCGGGCGCGGCGCAGGTCGCGCCCGCTCGTCGACGTGACTGAAAAGTGCGGGCCCTACTGCAGCGCGCGATCCATGCGTCGATACCCAATCGCCTCGCTCAGGTGTGCACGGCCAATGTATTCGCATTGCGCCAGATCGGCGATGGTGCGGGCCACGCGCAGAATGCGATGCATCGAGCGCGCGGACAGCTGCCACTGCTCGATGGCCTGTTCCAGCAACTGCTCCTCCGCTGTCCTCAGCCGGCAGTCGCGTGCCGTGCCGGCAGCATCCAGGCGGCCGTTGAGGCAGCCCGCACGGGTGAGCTGGATTTGCCAAGCGCGCTGCACACGTTCGCGCACCGTGGCCGAATCCTCGCCTCGCGGTGCATCCTGACGCAGCGCGCTGGGCGGCAGGCGCGGTACGTCGACATGCAGGTCAATCCGCTCCAGCAAGGGGCCGGAGATGCGCCCGCGATAACGTCGGATCGCATCGATCGTGCAGCGGCAGCGGCCACTCGGATCACCGGCCCAGCCGCATGGACAAGGATTCATCGCCGCAATCAACTGGAACTGCGCCGGGAAGGCGGTGTGCTGGGCCGCACGCGAGACCATGATGGCGCCGCCTTCCAACGGCTCGCGCAGGACTTCCAGCGTATGGCGGTGCCATTCCGGCAATTCGTCGAGGAACAGCACGCCGCGATGGGCGAGCGAGATTTCTCCAGGCCGGGGAAAAGAGCCGCCGCCGGCCAGCGCCACCGCGCTGGCGGTGTGGTGCGGATGGCGAAAAGGGCGGCGGCGCCACTGCGTGATGTCCACACCGGATCGACTGGCCGATGCGATCGCCGCCACCTCCAGCGCTTCGTCATCGCTGAGCGACGGCAGCAACCCGGGCAAGCGTGAGGCGAGCAAGGTCTTTCCGCTGCCGGGGCTGCCGCATAGCAAGAGATGATGGCCACCGGCCGCGGCCACCTCCAGCGCGCGGCGCGCCTGGGGTTGGCCGCGCACGTCGGCCAGGTCCGGCAATTCGGCGGATGCGGTGTCGTCGGCGGGTGCGAAGGCGTCCAGACGCGGCCACGGCAACTCGCCGCTCAGGCCTGCGCACACCTGCAGCAACGTGCGCACGGCAATCGGTGACGCGCGCTGCGCCAGACACGCTTCGTCGGCGTTGGCCGCCGGCAATACCAGCCGACGCCCTGCCTGCATCGCCGCCATGGCGGCCGGCAGCACGCCCTCCACCGGGCGCAGTTCCCCCGTCAATGCCAGTTCGCCGACGAATTCCAGCCCGGCGAGCGCATCGCGATCGATCTGCCCGCTGGCGGCGAGGATGCCGAGCGCGATCGGCAGGTCGAAGCGACCGCCTTCCTTGGGCAGGTCGGCCGGCGCGAGGTTGATGGTGATGCGACGCGCCGGAAACTCGAACTGCGCGCATAGCAGCGCCGTGCGCACGCGCTCGCGTGATTCCCTGACCGCCGCCTCCGGCAGCCCGACGATCTGCGTGGACGGCAATCCGCCCGACAAATGGACTTCCACCCTCACTTCCGGCGCCGCGACGCCTACCCGTGCGCGGCTGTGCACAAGCGCAAGGCTCATGCGGTCATGGGCTGGGGATCAGCCGGGCGGGTTTGCGCGAGCTTCCAGCGCGGCCACGGATTTCTCCAGCGCCTCGAGCTTCTCGCGGGTGCGCAGCAATACGGCACGCTGCACGTCGAACTCCTCGCGCGTGACCAGGTCCAGGCGCGAGAGCCCGGCCTGCAGCACGCCCTTGAAGCTGGCCTGCAGTTCGTCGCGCGACTCGCGCAGGCTCGGCGGCACAAGGTCGCTGAGGCGGCGGGCGAGATCATCGAGGTGGTTGAAGTCGATCACGGGGCATCTCCGGTAGGCCAGGCCAGCATCGGTTGGCGGCCTGGCGTGCGCCATCGGGGGCGCGGTGGCAATGGCGTAAGGATAAGCCGTGACCCGCGCGCCGCAACGGACGGGTTATTCTTCGCGACCGGAACCGAGGGATGCTCGATGAAGATGATCATGGCCATCGTCAAGCCGTTCAAGCTGGACGACGTGCGCGAGGCGCTGGCCGGATGCGGCGTTGCCGGCATCACCGCCACCGAGGTCAAGGGCTTTGGCCGGCAGAAGGGCCACACGGAGCTGTACCGCGGCGCCGAGTACGTGGTCGATTTCCTGCCCAAGGTGAAGATCGAAGTGGCGGTCACCGATGACCAGGTCGAGGCCGTGGTCGAGGCGATCGTGCGCGCCGCCGGTACCGGCAAGATCGGTGACGGCAAGGTCTTCGTGTATGACCTGGGCAGCGTGGTGCGGATCCGCACCGGCGAACTGGACGCCGACGCGCTGTAATCGCGCCGGCGCTTGGGCAAGCCTCAGGCCTGCTCGCCCTTCATGCGCCGGTAGAAGCGCTTCCAGCCGCTGCGGACGCGGCTGACCCACGCCGGTTCGGCAGTCAATGCGGCCTGTTCGGCCGACGGCGCCACGCCGGTCAGGCGCTGCTGCATCTTCAACAGGTTGGCCTGGTCACTGCGGCGCAACTGGCGCGAGAGCGGGTTGTCGCGCAGCCAGCGCGGAAAGCGCCATGCCGAGGTGAAATCGATCAGCACCGGCACGCCGGCACTGACCACCACGTTGGTGCCGTGCAGATCGTTGTGGGTGATGCCGGCCGAGTGCAGCTTGTCGAGCGCGACCTGCAGTTCCTTGAACACTTCCTGCCCCACCAGCGCACTGGCGCTCAGGGTCTCGCCCGGGATGAACTCCATGCCCAGCGCCAGGCCGCCCAGCGTGCCGAGCAGCGCCGGCGCGTGGCGCCAGCCCTTGAGCTGTTCGAGCATGCGCGCTTCATGGCGCACCATCAGCCGCGCGATCGGCGACAGCAGGGTACGGCGATAACGGCTGTAGTCCTTGACCACCGCCATGCGCCCATCGACGTGGGTGCGGTAGACATTGGGCTCCAGCAAGCGGGTGCCTTCCTTCAACAGGACGGGGGCATCCAGGTCAGCGCCAAGGACGGCGGACGCACGCGTATTCATTCTTCACTCCTGGCACCTGCGCCGGCAATCGAGGGGGTGGCCGGCTGGCAGGAAAAAACACGCCGAGCGCCAGGCTCAGCGGACAGGAGCAATTTTAGAACTCGTCAGTCTTAAAATTCTTAATGTTAAAAAAATGCAATGTTCCGTGGATGGAACGCAGGCGGCCGGCGCGGCGTTGTCAGCGGGGGGAAGTGCGCAGCGTGCCGCTGCCGATGACCACGGCCAACGCCAGTCCGGCGGCGACACACGACAGCGCCACCGACAGGCTGCTGGCATGCGCCAGAAAACCGATCAGCGCCGGCCCGGCCAGCGAACCGGAGTAGCCCATTGCCGAGACCGCCGCCACCGCGACCTGCGGACTGCCGCCAGGTTGGCGTCCAGCGGCCGAGAACGCCAGCGGCGCGATGTTGGAAGCGCCCAGCCCCGCCACTGCATAGCCGACCAGGGCCAGGCCAGGCGAGGCGGTCCACAAGGCCAGCGCCAGGCCAGCCACTGCCAGCACCGCGCCCACCAGCAGCACCGGCATGCCGCCGTGCCGCGCCACCCAGCGATCGCCCGCGAAGCGGCCGGCGGTCATGGTCAGCGCGAACACCGCATAGGCGCTGCCCGCGCGTGCGGTATCGACGAACTGCAGGGTGTTGAGCGCGATCGCGCTCCAATCGAGCATCGCGCCTTCCATCAGGAAGGTCGCGAAGGCCATCCCGCCCAGCAACAGCAGCCGGCCGTGGGGCCAGTGCCACCCTTCCGCGCTACCGCCAGTGGCCAGCAGTTGCGGGGCGCTGCGCCACAGGCAGGCCATGCCCAGCAACAGGATTGGCAGCACGGCCTGCCAAGGCGACAAGCCCAGCCACAGCATCGCCGCCACGCTGCCGGCGCCGACGATGCAGCCGACGCTGAAACAGCCATGGAAGCCGGACATCTGTGGCCGGTCCGATTCGCGCTCGACCATCACCGCGTGCAGGTTGATCGCCACGTCCATGCCGCCCAGCGCCGCGCCATAGACCAGCAGGCACGCCGCGAGGCTGGCCTGGCTGGATGCCAGCGCCAACCCCGGCAGGCACAGCGCGGCGAGCACGCCCAGGCCCACGATCAGCCGGCGGCAGCCGATGCGCACCGCCGCCCAGCCGGCCAGCGGCATCGCCGCGACCGAGCCCACGCCCAGCGCGAGCAGCAACAGGCCGAGTTCGGCCTCGCTCGCATGCAGACGATCACGGGCGTAGGGCACCAGCGGCGCCCAGGCCGCGAGATTGATGCCGGCGACGAGGAAACTGGCGCGCGTGGACCACTCCCGCGCGCGCTGCGTGGCCGGCACGTTCCGGCTCACTCGCCCAGGGCGCGGGCCACGAACGGCGGCGCAACCAGCACGCCGGTGTGCAGGTGGGCGGTGTAGTACAGCGTGTCGAAGCCCTTGGCCTGCGCGTCGGCCTGGCGGAAGGCGAAGTCGGCGCCGGCCTGCTTGCGGGCCAGGGTCACGCTCCACCAGCCGGTCGGGTAGCAGGGCTGCGGGAACGGCAGGGTCTTGAACGACTGGAAGCCGGCCTTCCCCATCTCCTGGCGCATTTCCTTGATCAGGTCCAGCAGCGCCAGCGGCGATTCGGACTGCTGCACCAGGATGCCGTCGTCCTTCAGCGCGCGGAAGCAGCTTTCGTAGAAGGCCTTGTTGAACAGGCCCTCGGCCGGGCCGACCGGGTCGGTCGAATCGACGATGACGATATCCACGCTGCCGGCCGGGCAGTTGGCCATGTAGGCCACGCCGTCATCGAACAGCAGTTCGGCGCGGCGATCGCCGTTGGATTCGCACAGCTCGGGGAAATACTTCTCCGACATGCGCGTGACCTGCTCGTCGATGTCGCACTGGGTCGCGCTTTCCACGCCCGGGTGCTTGAGCACCTCGCGCAGGGTGCCGCAGTCGCCGCCGCCGATGATCACCACGCGCTTGGGTGCGGCGTGGGTGAACAGCACCGGATGGCTGATCATCTCGTGATAGAAGAAGTTGTCGCGGGTGGTCAGCATGACCGCACCGTCGATCACCATCAGCTTGCCCCAGTCGGTCGTGTCGTAGATCTCGATCTTCTGGAACGGCGACTGCACCTCGTCCAGCTTGCCGGTGATCCGGTAGCCGATGGCCGAACCGGTCGGCTGGAAGTGTTCGATGTACCAGTTGTCGTTGCTGCTCATGGGGGAATCCTTGCGACGGGGCCGGCCGGGGGCAGCGGCATGGCGGGAAAGAGGGCGCGCATTGTAGCGAAGGCACCCGCATGCGTCCGTTACCGTGGCCAGCGGCCCGGCGCCATGTTGACCGCCAGTAGCCGCGGGAGGTGGGTAGAATGCGCGTCCCTCGCTCCCGCCCCCGGAAAAGCCCATGACCTGGTCCATCGACCACGCCCGCAAGACCTACTCGATCCCGCATTGGGCCGATGGGTACTTCGACGTGAATCCGGCGGGCCATATCGTGGTCAAACCCACCGCCGACGGCCCGGCGATCTCGCTGCCGGAGGTGGTCGATGCCGCCCGCGCCGCCGGGGCCAAGTTGCCGCTGCTGGTGCGCTTCCCGGACATCCTCGGCCAGCGCCTGGGCAAGCTGCAGGCGGCTTTCGCCCAGGCCGAGGCAGACTGGGACTACGCCGGCGGCTATACCGCCGTGTACCCGATCAAGGTGAACCAGCACCGCGGCGTGGCCGGCACCCTGGCCTCGCACCAGGGTGAAGGCTTTGGCCTGGAGGCCGGCAGCAAGCCGGAGCTGATGGCCGTGCTGGCGCTGTCGCGCCCGGGCGGCCTGATCGTCTGCAACGGCTACAAGGATCGCGAGTACATCCGCCTGGCCCTGATCGGCCGCAAGCTGGGCCTGCAGACCTTCATCGTCATCGAGAAGCCCTCCGAGCTGAAGCTGGTGCTGGAAGAGGCACGCCGGCTCGAGGTCATGCCGGGCCTGGGCGTGCGCATGCGCCTGGCCTCGCTGGGTGCGGGCAAGTGGCAGAACAGCGGCGGCGACAAGGCCAAGTTCGGCCTTTCCCCGCGCCAGGTGCTGGACCTGTGGAAGTCGCTGCGCGATACCGAGTACGCGCAGTGCCTGAACCTGTTGCACTTCCACATGGGCTCGCAGATTTCCAACGTGCGCGACATCGCCAATGGCATGCGCGAGGCCACGCGCTACTTCGTCGAGCTGTCGCGCCTGGGCGCGAACATCAGCCACGTCGACGTCGGCGGCGGCCTGGGCATCGATTACGAGGGCACCCGCTCGCGCAGCTACTGCTCGATCAATTACGGCCTGCAGTCCTACGCCAGCAACATCGTCCAGCCGCTGGCCAACGCCTGCGAGGAGCATGGCCTGCCGCCGCCGCGCATCGTCACCGAGTGTGGCCGCGCGATGACCGCGCACCACGCCGTGTTGATTGCCAACGTCTCGGAAGTGGAGGAGGCGCCGGAAGGCCGCGTGCCGGACGCGCATGGCGATGAGCCCGCGGCGATCCGCCATCTGCGCCAGATCCATGACGAGCTGGACGTGCGCCCGGCGGTGGAGCTGTTCCAGGAAGCGCAGCATTTCCACGCTGAAGGGTTGTCGGCCTATGCGCTGGGACAGATCGACCTGGTGCACCGCGCGCGCATCGATGATCTGTTTTACGCCATCGCCCATGCCGTCCGCGCGCGGTTGAGCTTCGACGAAAAAAGCCATCGCCCGCTGCTGGACGAACTCAACGAGCGGCTGGTCGACAAGTATTTCGTCAATTTCAGCGTGTTCGAATCGATCCCGGACGTGTGGGCGATCGACCAGGTGTTCCCGATCGTGCCGATTGAGCGCCTGGACGAGGCGCCGCAGCGTCGTGGCGTGGTCTGCGACATGACCTGCGATTCGGACGGCATGGTCAAGACCTACGTCGAGAACGAGAGCCTGGACAGCTCGTTGCCGCTGCATTCGCTGCGCTCCGGGGAGTCCTATCGCATCGGCTTCTTCCTGGTCGGCGCCTACCAGGAGATCCTGGGCGACATCCACAACCTGTTCGGCGACACGGATGCGGTGGAAGTGGCGGTCCAGGGCGATGGCTACCGCATTGCCCAGCAACGTCGCGGCGATACCACCGACGTGATGCTGGACTACGTGGGTTACGGCCTGGACGACCTGCGCACGGCCTATGCCGAACGCATCGCCGCCGCACAGCTGCCGGCCGTACGCGCGCAGGAACTGGCCGACGCGCTGGAAGCCGGCCTCACCGGCTACACCTACCTGTCGGACGAACCGCTGGCCTGAGGCCCCGGCCCGGCGGCATGCACGTGCCGCCAACGCCGGAATGAGGGATGATCGGCGCGCCCGTTCTGCGTGGAGTGCCGGCATGCTGGATCTGTTGAAGGCAGTGGCGACCGGACTGGCGATGCTGCTGCCCATCGCCAACCCGCTCACCACGGTGGCGCTGCTGCTGGCGCTCTCCGTCGGGATGACCGCGCAGGAACGCAACCGCCAGGCCCTGCTGGCGTGCGGCTACGTGTTCGCGATCATGTGCGTGTCCTTCTACGCCGGCCAGGCGGTGATGGGCGTGTTCGGCATCTCGATCTCCGCGCTGCGCATCGCCGGCGGCTTGATCGTCGCCTTCATCGGCTTTCGCATGCTGTTTCCCAGCGACAAGCCCGGCGATGCACCGGAAGTGGAAAGCCGCACCGAAGAGCTGCGCCAGCACAGCAAGAGCGATATCGCCTTCATTCCTCTGGCGATGCCCAGCACCGCTGGCCCGGGCACCATCGCGCTGATCATCAGCACCGCGGCGGCGATGAAGGACGAACAGCCGTTCGCGCCCTGGGTGATGTGGATCGCGCCGGTGCTGACCTTCTCCCTGTTCTGCGTGATCCTGCTGCTGTGCCTGCGCAGCGCCGGCGCCATCATCCGGTTGATCGGCCAGAGCGGCGTGGATGCCTTCGCCCGCTTGATGGGCTTTTTGCTGGTCTGCCTGGGGATGCAGTTCCTGATCAACGGCGTGCTCGACATCATCCAGGACTTTCCCCTCGTGAACTGAGCCTTCGGTCACCGCGGCCGCCCGGAGCAGCCGCGGCGACCTGAACGCTCAGGATTGGCGCGCAACCTGGAAGCCGGCGAATGATTGAGTCGTCGGCATGATTTCGAGCCGGTTGATGTTCAAGTGCGGCGGCAGGGTGGCGACGTAGAAGATCGACTCGGCGATGTCCTCGGCCGTCATCGGGTTGGCGCCGCCATAGAGCTTGTCCGACGCGGCCTGGTCGCCATGGGTGCGGACCAGGGTGAATTCCGTCTCGGCCATGCCGGGCTCGATCGAGGTCACGCGCACGCCGGTGCCGTGCAGGTCCGAGCGCAATCCCAGCGAGAACTGGCTGACGAACGCCTTGGTGCCACCGTAGGCGTTGCCGCCCGGGTACGGATAGCTGGCGGCAACCGAGCTGATGTTGATGATCGCGCCCTTGCGCGCGATCAGCCCGGGCAACAGCCGATGGGTAAGGTTGACCAGCGCGGTGACGTTGGTGTCGATCATGGTGTGCCAGTCCTGCAGCGAGGCAGACTGGGCCGGCGCCGTGCCCTGGGCCAGGCCGGCATTGTTGACCAGCAGATCGATCTGGGCGAAGGCGGGCGGCAGCGCCTGCAATGCGGCATCCATCGCGGCGGCATCGCGCACGTCGAACACGGCGGCGTGCACCCGATCGGCGCCGAATTCCTCCACCAGCGGCTGCAGCCGCTCGGCGCGGCGGCCGGTGACGACAACGCGCCAGCCGGCGCCGAGGAAGCGACGCGCGGCCGCCAGGCCGAAGCCGGAAGTAGCGCCGGTGATGAAGGCGGTCTGGGTCATGGCAACTCCGTGGGGATGGACCCGACGATTTTCGCACCATCGTGGCGGCGCTGCCCCGGCGGCCAGCCACCGGGCAGATAAAGCAAAGCCCGGCGCGGGGCCGGGCTTTGGGTGTAGTGCGCGCCAGGGGCGTTTACTGCGCCTTGATGGCGATCGCCGGCAGGCCGCTGCCGCTGAGTTTCTGCTTGGCATCGGCCAGTTCGCTGGCGGTGCCGTAGGGCCCCATCCGCACGCGATACACCGTGCGACCCGAGATCTCCGCCGACTCGACCCGCGCGCTGAGACCGAGCATCGCCAGCTTGGCCTTGGTCATCTCCGCGTCCCCCGAAGCACCGAACGAGCCGGCCTGCAGGATGTAGCGCACGTTGTCGGCGGTGGCAGGCTTGGGCGCGGCCGGGGTGGCCGGCGTCGCCGACGCCACCGTTGCCGCTGCCGGCGTGGCTGCGGCAGCGGGAGTCGTGGCTACCGGTCGCGGCGCTCCGGTTTCTGGCATCGGACGCGGCGCAGGGGTCTCGGCCAACGGGGCAGGCTGCGTGGCTGCTGCGGTGCTGGTGACTGCCGCGGTCACGGCAGGCGCCGGCGGCACCGGCTTGCCTTCCAACGCGGCGCGCGCACGCGCGGCTTCTTCCGCGCGGGCACTGGCAGCAAGTTCGGCATCGGACATCTGCACTTCCTTGCCGGGCAGCAAGGTGTAGAAGTCGTACTGCGTGGATGCCGCGGCATCGGCCTTGTCGCCGTTCTTGCCGGTGGCCGGCTTAGGCAGCTCGGCAGGCGCGTCCACATCGGCATCGGCGACCGGTGCGGGCTGTGCATCCGGGTTTGGCCGCGGGCCGACGCGCAGGAAGCCGTCGCCATCCTTCTTGAACAGGCCCGGCGCGGCCAGGAAGATCACCGCGGCGATTGCCGCGCCCGCCACCAGCCACACCCAGCCAGGGGTGCCGTTGCCGCTGTTGCGCTTGGCCTGGCTCTTACCGCGTCGTGCTGCCATTTACCGCTTCTCCATTGAACTGCCGTGAACCCTGCGGTTCCTTACATTTTTTCCGGGGCACTGACGCCGAGGATTTCCAGGCCGTTGGCCAGCACCTGGCGTGCGGCCTGGGCCAACGCCAGCTTGGCGTCACGTTCACCGGCGTTGTCCACCAGCACCGGCGTCCCGTGATACCACGTGTGGAAGGCGTGCGCCAATTCACGCAGGTACTGCGCGATCTGGTGCGGCTCCAGCGCCTCGCCCGCGGCCTCAACCACTTCCGGGTAGCGCGCGATTTCGATCATCAGCCACAGCGAAGTTTCGTCCTGCAGCTGTGCCAGGCCGGCGATGCCGGCCGGCAGGTCGTGGGCGAGCCCCTTCTCCTGTGCCTGCCGCAGCAGGCTGCACACGCGTGCGTGGGCATACTGCACGTAGAACACGGGGTTGTCATTGCTTTGCTGGCGCGCAAGATCGATGTCGAACGTCAGCTGCGAATCCGGCTTGCGCGCAATCAGGAACCAGCGCGTGGCATCACGGCCGACTTCATCGATGAGGTCGCGCAACGTCAGGTAGCTGCCTGCGCGCTTGGACAGTTTGACCTCTTCGCCGCCACGCATCACCGTGACCATCTGGTGCAGCACGTACTCCGGCCAGCCCTTGGGAATGCCCAGGTCCATCGCCTGCAGGCCGGCACGCACGCGGGCCAGCGAGCCGTGGTGGTCGGCGCCCAGTTCGGTGATCGCGCGCTCGTAGCCGCGCTGCCACTTGGTGAGGTGGTAGGCCACGTCGGGCACGAAATAGGTGTACGTGCCGTCGGACTTGCGCATGACGCGGTCCTTGTCGTCGCCGAAGTCGCTGGACTTCAGCCACAGCGCGCCGCCTTCCTCATAGGTATGGCCCGAGGCGACCAGCTTCTGCACCGCCTCTTCGACCTTGCCGTCGCGGTACAGCGAGCTTTCCAGGAAGTAGATGTCGAAATCCACGCCGAATGCGGCCAGGTCGTGGTTCTGCTCGTTGCGCAGGTAAGCGACGGCGAAGCGGCGAATCTCGTCGAGATTGGCCGGATCCTTGGCGCCGGTAACCAGGTGGCCTTCCAGGTCCACGGTCTGCCCGGCCAGGTAGGCCTTGGCCACATCGGCGATGTATTCGCCGCGATAGCCTTCTTCGGGCCAGCCTTCGCTGTCGGGCGTCTTGCCCAGCGCGCGCGCATGTACCGAACGGGCCAGGTTTTCGATCTGCACGCCGGCGTCGTTGTAATAGAACTCGCGCTTGACGTTCCAGCCGTTCGCGTCGAGCAGGCGCGCCAGGCTGTCGCCGATCGCCGCGGCGCGGCCGTGCCCGACATGCAGCGGGCCGGTCGGGTTGGCCGAGACGTACTCCACGCCGACATTGCGGCCATTGCCCGCCAGGCTGCGGCCGTAATCATGGCCCTGCTTGAGCACGGCAGCCGCTTCGCGCTGATATGCCGATGGGGTCAGGTGGAAATTGATGAAGCCCGGGCCGGCGATCTCCACGCGTTCAACGTCGTCGCTGGCCGGCAGGGCAGCGACCAGCGCCTGCGCCAGCGCGCGCGGATTGCTCCGTGCCGCCTTGGCCAACAGCATGGCGGCATTGGTGGCGAAGTCGCCGTGCTCGCGGGTCTTCGGGCGTTCGACCACGAAGTCCGGCGGCAGGGTGTCGGCAGGCAAGGTGCCATTGGCGCGCAAGGCTTCGATGCCTTGACCAATCAGGGCGCGGAGTTGGGGTTTCACGGAGGATTCTGCTGGAACGAGAAAGGCGGCGATTTTAACCGACCACGCGCCAAGGGACGTGGGAGCTGTTCAGCTGGCGGGTTTTGGTGGGGGCAGCCCTGCCGAGCCCTCAAACCCAGCCGCGCGCCGCCATGGAGACCGCGCGGCCCTCGCCAATCACGAAGTGATCCAGCAGCCGGATGCCCACCAGGTCCAGGGCCGAATGCAGCCGGGTGGTCAGGCTGCGGTCGGCGGCCGAGGGCTCGGTGTGACCGGAAGGATGGTTGTGGCCCACGATCACGGCCGAGGCGTTGTGGGCCAGGGCCCGGCGCAGCACCTCGCGCGGGTGCACCTGGGCGCGGTCGATGGTGCCGCTGAACAGCTCCTCGAAGGCCAGCGCGCGGTGCTTCGTGTCCAGGAACAGCGCCGCGAAGATCTCCTGCTTGCGGGGCCGCAACCGGGAGATGAAATAGTTGCCGACGGCGCCGGCGTCGCTGAGCGGGGTGCCTTTTTCGAGATTGACGCCCAGGTGGCGGCGGCTCAACTCAAGCACGGCCGACAACTTGGCCGCGCGCGCCGGGCCCAGGCCAGGCAGCGCCTTCATCTCGCTCGCTTCGCAATCCAGCAGGCCGCGCAGTTCGCCGGCGGACTCCAGCAGGCGTCGCGAGGTCTCCACGGCGTTGGTGCCTTTCACTCCCGAACCAAGGAAGATCGCCAGCAACTCGGCATTGGACAAATTGCCCGGCCCCTGGCTGAGCAATTTCTCCCGCGGACGTTCACTGATTGGCCAATGCTTTATGTGCATATGGCTAGGATGCATGGGTCGTGAGGGGTACCGATGTCGGGCCCGTCGTGACGTTCGGTTAATCTAATTCTCCTTGTATGTGTAGGAATTTTCTTACGTGAGCGCCAATCCCGAGTCCGGCCCGCTGCGGGGGCAACGTGTGCTGCTGTGCGTGGGCGGCGGCATCGCCGCCTACAAGTCCCTCGATCTGGTGCGCCGACTGCGCGATGTCGGCGCGGACGTCCAGGTGGCCATGACGGCCGGCGCGCAGCAGTTCGTCACCGCGCTGAGCTTCCAGGCGCTGTCCGGCCATCCCACGCGCACGACGCTGTGGGATAGCGCTGCCGAACAGGCCATGGGCCACATCGAGCTGGCGCGCTGGGCTGACCGGGTGGTGGTCGCGCCGGCCACGGCCGACCTGATCGCCCATCTGGCCCACGGCCTGGCCGACGATCTGGTGACCACGCTGTGCCTGGCCACGACCGCGCCGATCACCGTGGCGCCGGCGATGAACCACCGCATGTGGCTGCATCCGGCGACCCAGGCCAACGTGGCCACCCTGGCCGGGCGCGGCGTGCAGGTGGTGGGACCGGCCGACGGCCCGCTGGCTGAAGGCGAATCCGGCCCCGGCCGACTGGTCGAGCCGCTGGACCTGGTGGCCGCCCTGGCCCAGGCGCATGCGCCGGCCGTGGCGACACCCACCGCGGGTCCACTGAAGGGTCTGCGCGTGGTCATCAGCGCCGGGCCCACCTATGAGGACCTGGATCCAGTGCGGTACGTGGGCAATCGCAGCAGCGGCAAGATGGGGTTTGCGCTGGCAGCCGCCGCGGCGCGCCAAGGCGCCGACGTCGCCCTGGTGGCCGGGCCGGTGCAACTGGCCACGCCGTCGGGCGTGAAGCGGATCGACGTGCGCTCGGCTGCGCAGATGCGTGATGCAGTGCTGGCTGCCTTTCCCGCCGACATCTACATCGGTGCGGCGGCCGTCTCGGACTACACGCCGCGCCGCGCGGTGCCGCAGAAGATCAAGAAGACCGGAGAGACGCTGACCCTGGAGCTGGTACGTACCCCGGACATCCTGGCCGAAGTGGCCGCCCAGACCGGCGCGTTGAAACTGGTGGTCGGCTTTGCCGCCGAAACCCACGACGTGGAGAAGTACGCCCGTGGCAAGCTGGCCGCCAAGCGGCTGGACCTGATCATCGCCAACCAGGTGGGGATCAGCGGCGGCGGATTCGAGAGCGACGACAATGCCGCCACCGCCTACTGGCAGGGCGGCGAGCGCACTTTCCCCAGCAGCAGCAAGGCCGAACTGGCCGAGGGGCTGCTCGACCTGATCTCCGAGAGGCTGCAGGCATGAGCTTGAACGACCATACCCTGCAGCTGAAGCTGCTCGATCCACGTTTCGGCGACGAATGGCCGTTGCCGGCCTATGCCACCAGCGCCAGCGCCGGCATGGACCTGCGCGCGGCCACCGAGGCGCCGATGACCCTGGCGCCGGGCGACGCGGTGCTCATTCCCAGCGGCATCTCCATCCACATCGAGGACCCGGGCCTGTGCGCAGTGATCCTGCCGCGCTCGGGTCTGGGCCACCGGCACGGCATCGTGCTCGGCAATGGCACCGGCCTGATCGATGCCGACTACCAGGGCCCGCTGCTGATCAGCGTCTGGAACCGGGGCCGGGAGGCCTTCACCATCGCCCCGGGCGACCGGATCGCCCAACTCGTGCTATTGCCGATCGTGCGCGCGACACTGCAGGTGGTGGATACTTTCACCGACAGCGCGCGGGGTACGGGTGGATTCGGCCACACCGGCGTGCGCTGACAGGGGGCTGTCGAGATGAGCACCACACACGAAGGCAGGCCGGCCGCGCCCGGCCTGCGGCGCACTGCGCCGTTGTTGGCATTGCTGGCACTGCTGTTGGCCGCCTGGTTTGGCTGGAGCGGCTATACCCAGTGGCGCCACGGGGATGTCGCCGTTGCCGTGGAGTCGGCGCGTGATCGCGCGCTGGCCGAAGCCGGCCGCGACCTGGCCGCACAGGCGAGCCAGTACGACAAGCTGCTGAAGGACGAGGCGGTCGTGGCCGCCCTGGCTTCCGGCGACGCGAGCGCTGCTGCCACGCAGATCCGCGAGCACTTCAAGGGTGCCGAGGACGTGCAGATCTGGCCGGCCGACCTGGCCGATGCCTATGCCGACAGCGCCAGCTTTGGCTATTCCCGCCTGGCCCTGCTGGAAAGTGCACTGCAATCCGAGGGCGCGCAAGCGCGCGTGGTCCGTGACGAAGGACAGCCGCGCCTGGGCGTGGCTGCCCGCGTGCAGTTGGGCGATGCGCCGATGGTCAGCTACGTGCGCCTGCCGGTGCTGCGCCTGACGGGTGTCTTCGATTCGCTGGACGTCCCGTCGGACGGCTATCTGGCGCTGCGCCAGGGGCCCTTCAATGTCGTGCAGAAGGGAGACACTTCGCTGGCCGGCTCGGCTGAAGCCCTGTCGCGTCCTCTCGGCAAGGACGGCATGCGCGTGGCCGCGGCCGTGCGTGAGGTCGACAGCGGACCGCTGGGCCTGGGCGCGATTCCCTGCATCATCGTGGCGGTGCTGCTAGCGGTCCTTGCAGTGCTGGCGCTGCTGGCTGGCCGTGGTCGCGTGCGCCTGCCGGTGCGTCGCGTGGTCGCCGAAGACACCAGTGATTCGCCGACCCTGCGCGAAAGCATGCGCCTGGAAGCCGAGGCGGCGCTCGAATCCGCCGCGGCGGTCGCGCAGGAAGAAGATGCCGCTGCCCCCGCGCGCCGCGCCGTCGGCGCCACCGTGGTGGCCGATATCTTCCGCGCCTATGACATCCGTGGCGTGGTCGGCAAGGAACTGAACCCCGGCGTGGCCGAGCTGATCGGACAGGCCATCGGCAGCGTGATGCAGGCGCAGGGCCTGCGCGATGTCGTCGTTGGCCGTGATGGTCGCTTGTCCGGCCCGGAGCTGTCGGCAGGCCTGATCGAAGGCCTGCGTCGCGCCGGCTGCCACGTCATCGACATCGGCCTGGCGCCGACGCCAGTGGTGTATTTCGCCGCCTACCACTTGCGTGCCGGCAGCTGCGTGGCCGTGACCGGCAGCCACAATCCGCCGGACTACAACGGCTTCAAGATCGTCGTCGGCGGCGAAACCCTGGCCGGTGACGCGATTACCGACCTGTACCAGCGCATTGCCGAAGGCCGCCTGCATGTGGCCGGCGAACCCGGTGGCCTCTCGCAGCAGGACGTGGGCGAGGACTACATCCAGCGCATCGCCGATGACGTGCAGCTCGATCGCCCGCTCAAGGTGGTGGCCGATGCCGGCAATGGCGTGGCCGGCGATCTGGCGCCGCGCCTGCTCGAGGCGATCGGCGCCGAAGTCATCCCGCTTTACTGCGACGTGGATGGCACCTTCCCGAACCATCATCCCGACCCGAGCGATCCACACAACCTGCAGGACCTGGTGCAGATGGTGCAGCGTTTCGACGCGGACATCGGCCTGGCCTTCGATGGCGACGGCGACCGCCTGGGCGTGGTCACCCGCGAAGGCAAGGTGGTGTTCCCGGATCGGCTGCTGATGCTGCTGGCGGCCGACGTGCTCCAGCGCAACCCGGGCGCGCTGATCATCTACGACGTGAAGTGCACCGGAAAGCTGCAGGATTTCGTTCTGCGCCACGGCGGCAGCCCGATGATGTGGAAGACCGGGCACTCGCTGATCAAGGCGAAGATGCGCGAGACCGATGCGGAGCTGGCCGGCGAGATGAGCGGGCACTTCTTCTTCAAGGAGCGCTGGTACGGTTTCGACGACGGCCTGTACGCCGCCGCACGCCTGCTCGAAGTGCTGGCGCAGCGCGACGAAACTCCCTCGGAGGTGCTTGCCGAACTGCCCGACAGCCTGTCCACGCCGGAGATCAAGCTGCCCGTGGAGGGTTCGCCGCATGATCTCGTGGCGCGCTTCGTGGCCGACGTACAGGCGCAGGCCCACGTCGAGGGCGCACCTTTCGAAGGCGCGCGCATCGCCACGATTGACGGCCTGCGCGCCGACTTCACCGACGGCTGGGGACTGGTGCGCGCCTCCAACACCACGCCGGTGCTGGTCTTGCGCTTCGAAGCCGAGAACGATGCCGCGCTGTCGCGCATCCGTGAGCTGTTCAAGGCGCAGCTGGCGACGTTGCTCCCGGGGCAGGACATCGCGCTGTAACCCTTCCGATCAGGGCAAACGCAAAGGGCGGCCTCGCGGCCGCCCTTTCTTTTGCTCGCGCGTGGATCCCCGGCTCAGCTGGCCTTGGGTGCCTGCAACGCGCGGTAACGCAGGATGATCTGCTCGATCTCGCCATCGAGGTCTGCGCGCTGGCGCTCGAAGCTGGCCTGCAGGCGCTGCTGCCACAGCAAGGCGTTGTGGCGCGCCTGGATGTCCTTGGCCAGTTTCTCCGGCACCTTTCCACCCGACAGCTCGCGATTGCCGGCCTCGCGCAGCAGGGTGACCAGGCCCTCGCGCAGGCTGGCGACGTTGTAGCGCGCGGTCTGGACGTTGTTGTCGATAAGCGCGGTGCGTTCGCTGAAAACGCGACGCAGCTCGTCCTCGCTCTGGAAGGTCGTCAGCATCGCCTGTTCGGTGCGCTTGCGGGTCTGCTCGGCGGCCAGGTCGGCCTGCGCCTGCGCAGCGGCGACGGCGGCGGCCACGCGCTCATCGGCACTGAGGGCGCGATCGATCGCCGCGCTGCGCGCGCCGCTGCTCGCATTGATCTCATCGCGCGCCTGGTTGACTGCGTCGGCGGGCAGGGTATCGCTGCAGATCCGCTGGCCGTCCTGGTTCCAGCAGTACAGCTTTTTCTGCGTGGCCGGGCCTTTGACCGGCTTCTTCCCCGACTGCGCCCAGGCCGGCATCGCCAAGGCGGCCAGCACGGCGATGCCGAGCATCGTGACTCTGGTGTTCGGCATCATGGCAGCCCCCTGCTGTCCTCAGCCCGATGTAGCGATGCCATAGCGGGCGCGGTACGCCAGCAGTGGTTCGCGGAAGCCCACAAGGTCCGGGTTTCCGGCGGCAAAATCAAGCAGGTCGCCCAGGCTGGCCACCGCCACCACCGGAATGCCGGCCTCGGCCGCCACCGCCTGCGCCGCCGAGCGGCGATCCTGCTCGGTCGCAATCTCCTGGCGGTCCAGGGCGACCACGATGCCGGCGGGCGCGCCGCCGGCCTGGCAGATGATCGCCAGCGCCTCGCGGATGGCGGTGCCGGCGGTGATCACGTCATCGACGATCAGCACCTTGCGCCCGGCCAACGGTGCGCCGATCAGGCTGCCGCCCTCGCCATGGGCCTTGGCCTCCTTGCGATTGAATGCCAGCGGCAGGTCGCGACCACGGCGGGCGAATTCGCAGGCCAGCGCGGTCGCCAGCGGAATGCCCTTGTAAGCCGGGCCGAACAGCAGGTCGTAATCCAGCCCGGCCGCCTCGATGGCGTCGGCGTAGCAGGCGGCCAGGGTCGCGGTCTTGGCGCCGGAATCGAACCGGCCGGCGTTGAAGAAATAGGGGCTGAGCCGCCCGGACTTGAGGGTGAACTCGCCAAAGCGCAGGGCATCGGCCGCCAGGGCCAGTTCGAGGAAGCGTTGCCGGTGGTCTTTCATCGGAATGTCGGTGCGGGGGGATCAGAGGAAAAGCATAGCGGCTTCGGCCCACGGCGCGGGCTTGGGTTACGCTTTGCCGACTCTGCGGCCCCGTTCTCCCATCGGTATTCCATGCGCATCATCAGCTTCAACGCCAACGGCCTGCGTTCGGCCGCCACCAAGGGCTTCTTCGACTGGTTCGACAACCAGCAGGCCGACGTGCTCTGCCTGCAGGAGACCAAGGCCCAGGAGCACCAGCTGTCCGGCCCGGAGTTCCTGCGCAGCGGCTATCGCGCCTGGTTTCGCGACGCCACCACCAAGAAGGGCTATAGCGGCGTAGGCATCTACAGCCGCCGCGAGCCGGACGAAGTGCGCACCGCGCTGGGCTGGGGCGAGTTCGACGAAGAAGGCCGGTACATCGAAGCGCGCTACGGCAAGTTGAGCGTGGTGTCGTTCTACATCCCGTCGGGGTCTTCGGGCGAGCTGCGCCAGGACTTCAAGTTCAAGGTGATGGAATGGCTGCGCCCGACGCTGGCGCAGTGGCTGGCCAGCGATCGCCAGTACGTGCTCTGCGGTGACTGGAACATCGTCCGCTCGGCGCTGGATATCCGTAACTGGAAGTCGAACCAGAAAAATTCCGGCTGCCTGCCGCAGGAGCGCGACTGGTTGAACGGCCTGTGCGCCGACCAGGAAGACGAGCGCGACGCCAGTACGGGCCGCGGGTGGGTGGATGCGTATCGCGCGCTGCATCCGCAGGGCGAGGACTACACCTGGTGGAGCAACCGGGGCGCGGCGCGTGCCAACAACGTGGGGTGGCGCATTGACTACCAGTTCGTCACCCCGAACCTGCGGCCGCATCTGCGCGCCTGTTCGATCTATCGTGAGCAGCGCTTCTCCGACCACGCGCCGTTCGTCGTGGACTACGATCTGTGAGCCCCGCGCCGGCAACGGCCAAGCCCTCATACAAAGGTTGGGCCGGCATCCGCCGCGCCTTCGCCACGCCGTCGGCCGGCTCGATGGCGGTGCTGGGTTTCGGTAGCGGCCTGCCCTTCCTGTTGATCGCGTCGCAGACCTTGTCCACGCGCCTGCGCGATGTCGGCATGGACCTGGGCAGCATCGGCTTGATCAGCCTGGCGAGCTTCTTCTATCTGTTGAAGTTCCTGTGGGCGCCCCTGCTGGATCGGTATCCCTTCCCGGGGCTGGGCGTGCTTGGCCGCCGTCGCTCCTGGCTGCTGCTTTCGCAGCTTGGCGTGGCGGTGGCGCTGTTCGCCCTGGCGTTCTCGCGCCCGGAGCTGGGCGTGGCGGGATTGGTGGCCTGGGTGCTGTTCGCTTCCTTCATGGGCGCCACGCAGGATTCGGTGGTCGATGCCTATCGCATCGAAATCGCGCCGGAAACCGCCCAGGCGGCGCTCGCTGCCACTTACATCCTCGGCTACCGCATCGGCCTGATCGTCGGCGGCGCAGGCGCGTTGTACCTGGCCGAGTTCCTGGATTGGCGCTGGGCCTATATGGCCATGGCCAGCCTGATGGTCCTGCCCATGCTTACCACCTTGGTGTGTCGCGAGCCGGTACAGCCCGCATCGGTGGTGGCGCGCCGGATCGATGTGGCGGGCGCATTCTGGCAGCCGATCAGCAGCTTCTTCTCCACCAATGGCGTGGTGATGGCGCTGGCCCTGCTGCTGTTCGTCGGGTTCTTCAAGTTTCCCGACCAGGTGATCGGGGTGATGGCCGGGCCGTTCTACCTCGATTCGGGCTTCACCAAGGCCGATATCGCGACGGTGTCCAAGCTGTTCGGCGTGTGGATGGGCATTGTCGGGGCGTTTGCCGGCGGCGCGGCGGTGGCGGCTTTCGGCTTCCGCCGCATGCTGCTGCTGGCGGCGCTGGGCGTGGCACTGTCCAACCTGGCCTTCCTGCTGATGGCCCAGCATCCGGGCAAGCTGTGGGCGTTCTATGCCGCGCTGTCGGCCGACAACCTGTTCCAGGGCTTCGCCGGCGTGGTGCTGGTGGCTTTCATGTCCTCGCTGACCGACCGCAACTTCACCGCCACCCAGTACGGGTTGCTGGTGTCGCTGGCTAACCTGCCGGGCAAGTTTGCCGGCGGCGTTTCCGGCTACCTGGTGGAAGCGACTTCCTATTCCACCTTCTTCGTCCTCAGCGCGTTGACGGTGATCCCCACGCTGATGCTGCTGGCCTGGCTGTGGCCGCGTATTGTCGAGCCCGCCGCCAGGGTACCGGCCGGCACAGATTGAAAGCCGGGGCAGACTTGCCGATGATTCGCGTCGGGGGATCCCGGCCACGGCGTGTTGGGGAGTGAAATGACCGATCTGGTGCTGCGCGACATCGATCCGATGCTGGTAGATCGCATCCGGCGTATCTCGGTGGCGCGCGGCTGGACGCAGTACCAGACCGTGGTCAACCTGATCGAACAGGGTCTGTTCGCCTGCGAGCACGAGGTTAATGGCGGATTTGCGCACCCGGAAGTGGATGCGCTGGCCGACGCCATCGCGGCGTTGAAGCTGCTGCCGAGCGGCGGCAGCTTCTGAGGCCTCAGGCGGGGTAGATGGCGCCCAGGATGCGCGGCCCACGCGCGCCGCTGACGGAAGGCAGGTTGCCCGGACGCTGAGCAAGCGTCTGCGCGGCCAGCCAGGCAAAGCCCATCGCTTCCATGTAATCCGGGTCCAGGCCTTGGGCCTGGCTGGTCTCGACGGTAGCGCCGGGCAAGCGCGCGGTCAGGGCCGCCATCAGCACCGGATTGCGTCCGCCACCGCCGCAGACCAGCACCCGCCGGGTATCGGGCTGGTGTGCCCGCAGCGCATCGGCCACCGTGGCCGCCGTCAGCGCGAGCAGGGTGGCTTGCAGGTCTGCCGGTGAGGCGCCCGCGGCGGCCGGCGCCGCCAGCGCCCAGTCCAGATGGAACTGCTCGCGGCCGGTGCTTTTGGGCGGTGGCAGGCCGAACCAGGGCTCGGACAGCCACTGCGCCAGCAATGCCGGCAAAACCTGGCCGCTGGCAGCAAATGCGCCCTCGGCATCGAATGGCCGGCCGGTATGGCGCTGGCACCAGCTGTCCATCAGCGCGTTTGCGGGGCCGGTGTCGAAGCCGCGCACCTGGCCGGTGGCCGGAATCAGGGTGAGATTGCCGATTCCGCCCAGATTGAGCACGGCCCGGTCTTCCGCGCTGCTGCCCAACATGGCCACGTGGAAGGCCGGCATCAGCGGCGCACCTTGCCCGCCGGCGGCGACGTCGCGGCGACGGAAGTCGGCCACGGTGGTGATGCCGGTGGCCTCGGCGATCCGACTGGCATCACCCATCTGCCAGGTGAAGGCCGGATTGGACTGCGGGCGATGGCGCACGGTCTGGCCGTGCGAACCGATCGCCCGGACCTGCGCCGCGGTGACGCCGCTGTGCGCGAGCAGTGCGTTGGCCGCCTCGCCGAAGGCCAGGCCGACCCGCGCATCGAGCGTGCCAAGCACGTCCAGTGAGCTGACCTCGCCGCCCTCGCCCAGCGCCACCAGTCGCTCGCGCAGCCCTGGATCCCACGGATGCGTATGGCCTGCCAGCAGCCGGCAGCGCGGCTGGCCTTCCTGCGCCTCGGGAAAGGCGACCAGCGCGGCGTCAATGCCGTCGGCGCTGGTGCCGGACATCAGGCCGATATACAGGGGAATGCCTTCGGGTAGCGCGGCCATGCCGATCTCTTGCAGAGGGAGAAACCGATAAAGATACGGCGCCCGGGAGGGGCGCCGTCTAGGGGAACGTCTGCGGCCGGCGGGCAATCAGCCGCGGCCTTTGCCCTTGCCCTTGGCGGGCTTGGTGTCGGCATCGGCATAGATCAACTTCTCCATGCCCTCGATGCGTGCCATTGCCGGCGCGGTCTGCGCACGGAAGGCGACCAGCTCGGCGCCACCGAGCGGGGTGGGCGGCGGCATCGTCACCGAGGCCGGATTGCGCTGCTGGCCGTTGACGCGGAATTCGTAATGCAGGTGCGGGCCAGTGGCCATACCGGTCATGCCGACGAAACCAATCACCGTGCCCTGGTCGATGCGCTGGCCGCTGCGGATCTTGCCGAAGCGCGACATGTGACCGTACAGCGTGGTGTAGCCCTTGCCGTGGTCGAGGATCACCACATTGCCGTAGCCGCGCTGTTGGCCCACGTATGTGACCTTGGCGTCGCCCGCGGCCATGATCGGCGTACCGGTCGGCGCGGCGTAGTCGATGCCCTTGTGGCCGCGGATGGTGCCCAGGATCGGATGCTTGCGCATGCCGAAGGTCGAGCTGATGCGGGTGTAGGTCACCGGCATGCGGATGAAGCTCTTCTTCAGTGGCCGGCCGGTGAGGTCGAAATACTCGGCCGGCTTGCCGCCGCGTTCGAAGCGGAAACCGGTGTAGGTCTTGCCGCCGGTAGTGAACGTGGCCGCGAGGATCTTGCTGGTGTCGATGCGCTCGCCTTCGCGCCAGGTCTCGTCCATGACCACGCTGAAACGATCGCCGGGCTGCAGATCCTTGTCGAAGTCGATGTCGTACTTGAAGATTTCATCGGTCATCGTCGCCACGGCCGAAGCCGGGAGCCCGGCCTTGCGCGCGGCCACGTACAGCGAACTGGTGATCTCGCCGCTGGTGACGACGGTCCGGGTGGTGGTGGCGCGCTCGGTGACACGTTCGCGCACGCCATCGCCGTTGAGCAGCAGCTCGACACGGTGGCTGGCATCGCGATCGAAGCGCAGGGCGCGCAGATCACCGGGCTGCGGCATGTCGATGGCGATCTCGGCGCCAGGACGCAGGCGGGTCAGGGCTTCACTGGCGCCGGGATGGTCCAGGACACGCGCCAGCGTGGTGGTCGGGATGCCCAGATCTTCGAAAAGGCCGCTCAGGGTCTGGCCCGGCTTGATCCGCAACAGCTCCCAGCTCTCACCGGCAGCGCCGCGCACCTGGGTGGCCGGCAGCGGCGGCAGGGGCAGGGCAAGGGTGGCATGGGCCACGCGGGGTGCATCGATGGCGTTGGAGAAGCCCGGCACGATGGTCGCCAGCAGGGCGCCGATCGTGGTGAACAAGGTCGCGTGGATCCAGTGCCGCCGCGTCCAGCGCTGGTTGAAAGCGGCGGGAAGATGCTGCTTGAGCCTTTGATGCAAGGCCGAGTCGTGTTGGACGTGAAGACGTTCCTGAAAGCGCTGACGTCGCGCGCGGCCCTGCTCGGAATGCTGCATCTATCGGTTCCTCGGTGGCGCTGGGTAAAAGCGCAAACGCCGGTACCATAGACACCCCTCAAAGCCGCGTCAAACCATTGAGCCTGTTCATGTTTTCGCTTGGCGTGGCATTAACTCGCGTTTAACATCGTTCATGTTTTTGACGGCCGCCATCCCGCTGGAGTCCTGCTTTGTCCTCGATTGCTGAATCGCTCGCCCTGATCGGCCGTGGTGCCGATGAAATCCTCAAGCTTGAAGAGCTGGAGGCGCGCCTGAAGCTGGGGCGTCCATTGCGGATCAAGGCCGGTTTCGACCCCACCGCGCCGGACCTGCATGTGGGCCACACGGTGCTGTTGAACAAGATGCGGCAATTCCAGGACCTGGGCCATCAGGTGATCTTCCTGATTGGCGACTTCACCGGAATGATCGGCGACCCGACGGGCAAGAACGTCACGCGCAAGCCGCTGACGCGTGAGGACGTGCTGGCCAATGCCCGCACGTACGAAGAGCAGGTGTTCAAGGTGCTCGATCGCGAGCGCACCGAAGTGCGTTTCAACTCCGAATGGTTTGGCCAGATGAGCGCGGCCGACATGATCCGCCTTGCCGGCCAGCACACGGTTGCGCGCATGCTCGAGCGCGATGATTTCGCCAAGCGCTACGCAGCGCAGCAGTCCATCGCCATCCATGAGTTCCTGTATCCGCTGGTGCAGGGTTATGACTCGGTCGCATTGAAATGCGATGTCGAGCTGGGCGGTACCGACCAGAAGTTCAACCTGCTGATGGGCCGGGGGCTGCAGGAGCATTACGGGCAGCCGGCGCAGATCGTGTTGACGATGCCGCTGCTCGAAGGCCTGGATGGCGTCAACAAGATGTCCAAGTCGCTGGGCAATTACATCGGCATCAGCGAGCCGGCGATCGACATCGTCACCAAGACCATGAAGATCGGTGACGATCTGATGTGGCGCTGGATCGAGCTGCTGTCATTCGAGATCAGTGTGGACGAAGCGCGCAAGCTGCGCGCACAGGTGGAGGGGGGCGAGCTGAACCCGCGCGAGGTCAAACTGCGCCTTGCGCGCGAGCTGGCGACGCGTTTCCACGACGCCGCGGCGGCCGAGCAGGCAATCGCCGGCTGGCACGCGGTAGTCACCGGCCAGGGCGACACCACCTTGTTGCCACTGCAGGAAGTGAAGGTTCCCGCCGAGGGGTTGCGGATTGCGGCCTTGCTGACCGCAGCCGGCCTGACGCCAAGCAACTCCGAGGCGATGCGCAAGCTGAAGGAGCGGGCGGTTCGCGTGGCGGGTGAGGTTGTGGAAGACCCGCAGCTGCAGCTGGCGCCGGGGTTCGAGGGCGTGATCCAGATCGGCAAGCGGAATTTCGCCCGGATCTTGTTGGTCGTTGGCTGACGCAAGCATAGGAAGAAGAGTTGCTGGCTCAACGCGCGTCTGCGGTTGAACAGCGGCGCGTAAAAAAATTTTCACAAACCCCTTCCCAAGGGTCAGGGAAAGCGCCATACTTTCTCTCCCCCGTCACGAGGGCTTCGCCGAAAGGCGGACCAGCAAGACGGGAGTCAGCCTCCTCCGAAACGAGGGGTTGACGAAAGGAAAAAGTCCGCTAAGATGGCGGGCTCGCTTCGGGAAAAACCTTCGGGTTCTGAGGCAACGTCAACGGCTCGAAACGAGGTGTTGACGGGGTGAAAAAGCCGGCTATAATGGGCGGCTCGCTACGACGGAAACGTCGGAGCGGAAAGGGAAAGGCGCTGAGGCCGGCCCCGAAGTTCTTTGACAGTGTGCGCAGGTAATTTGTGCGGACGCCTGCAGGAAGGATGACTGTCCATCTTGCAGACGTTTAATCAAGCAACAAAT
>Ga0160473_100344_pt1 | contig 35076 bp, 24 predicted proteins | sample HID1975I_E11MG_FD_108217 | JGI IMG/M metagenome (GOLD analysis project Ga0160473, IMG submission 108217) | Enriched soil microbial communities from UW Madison campus, WI, USA - HID1975I_E11 MG | ecosystem: Environmental > Terrestrial > Soil > Unclassified | place: USA: Madison, Wisconsin... | reverse complement strand
TCGACACTCCACGGGTCGGCCATGACCTCGGCGGCGTCGATCCGGAGATAGGGGTATGCGATCGCGCTCACGGGTCAGTCCACCACGGCTAGAATTAGACCAACTGCGGCAAGCCCGGGTATCCTGACCCGGACGCGGGCTGTCGAGGTCTGCCCTGCCGGCACGACATGCGTTGCACCTTCGGTGCGGGTACCGTCGAGCATCTCCCAAGCAACAACGGAGACTGTGCCACCGCCGGGCAATGTGGTTCCTCCACCGATCTCGTCCTCGATCACGGTCCCGGGCTGCGCCTCCACCGTCAGCGGATCCCGGGAGCGGTTGGATGCCGTGACCTCGAAAAGCGCATCGACAGCCTCATCTGCGGCCTCCAGCGATACGAAGACAGGTGCGCTGACGGTCCATGGCCGGCGCCGGCCAGTCTGGACCCGACCGGCCCGCGCAGTACGGTCGGCGGGAGCGTTCGGTATCATACTCCCGAGCATTGACGCGGCGCGTGCAAGCGGCGGTTGGTCGGCCATCCCAGCAGTTACGGATCCGGCCGGATAGACAAAATCGGAGACGGCCTCTCTGATCCGTTTCAGCCCCGTTCTCACAAAGGTCTGAGCATGGCCCTTCGGCAGGTAATCCGGAGACCAGTCATCGTGCGCCGGGGGCTCGGCGGCGGCGAATGCCCGTTCGACCTCTGCCTCGGAGCTGCAGATAAAAACCCCGGCCCACTCGTGCGAACCATGGGGCAAGGCGGGGCCCTCGAGATATTTCACGATCAGTTCGACCGGACGCATGAGTGCCACGTGCCGGCTCGTCATAGGAATCACGGTTTCCGAGGCAAGCTGGCGCCGTTCACTTCGGAACCCGCGGGCAATAGAGAGATGCCCCAGCAATTTGCGCGGTTTACCGCAGCGAATCTCACGCACCTCGTGTCCGCCCTCGCGCAGCTGATGCCAAGCCTCGACAAACAGTTCGAGCGGAGGGAACAGCTCCGGTCGCGGAATAATGACAGGCTCGCCGTCAGATCGCAGCGACAACGCCATCGGCGGTCGCCCGTCTTCCCGGTCGATCATCTTCGGCCAGAAAAACCATAGCAAAGCCTCGGTGATCTCGCGAACCCGTTCCTCCATGTCACCGAATGAAGGGACCAGCACAGAAATAGTCGTGCCGGTCCCAGTGTCACCGGATCGTTCGGGCAGCCCGATGGCCCGTGCGGCCGCTTCGGCCTCCGGCCCGGTCAGCGGCTCGACATAGTCTGGGTCACTTGGATCCGCCTCGCCCCACCAGAAACGACCAGTGAAGCGCTTTCCATCGATGACATGCTCGTCACCAAGGTGGCAGGCAATGAGCCTTCGCTCAGTGCCGCCCTCTACAAGTGCGAGAGAATCGATGATGACGGTTGCCGCCGGGTCAAGCCGATAGAATGATGTCTTTCCGTATCCATAGGTTCCGCCACCGAGATGGGCATGATGACCTGCACCGATGTTACGGACGAAGTTGGCGAAATTCTGGGGTGCGCCATCCTCTACCAGATCTGCACGTGTCGGCCCGCCGAGCCCCCGCGTCTGGAAATCGGCGATTTCGAGCAGCAGCGGTTCAGCGGAGGCGAGAGCTGTCGATATTGCGTCCCGTGAAGTTGGCGCGGCGGGCAATTCAGCGAGAATCTCGGTCGCGATATAATTCCACTGTGCTGGCGACGGGCGCCTGAGATGGATGTCGAACGAGCTATGCTCGCCTCGCCGCGCGTCCCAGGAATTTTGACCTGCTTCCCGAATGACTGTCTGCAATGGTGTCAGCGCCGGCACCCCGAGTAAGCGCCTCGCTCCCTCTCCGGACATACCGCCGGACCGAGGATAGGGTTCAGTCGAGAGGCTCAGCGGCATGTGCAGAACTCTCGGGCTGGTGCATGTACGCGCGAACGGCTTCCAGGGAAGGTCATACGGCCTCCGGAATGTCGGCCAGCACGTCTTCGGATGCATCCTCCTGCGAGAGTCGAACGCGCACGTAGCTCTTGCGCTCCTCGACGTCTGGCAGGATCAGCCCAACACCGAGCACGTCCATAGCGGCGTCAAGCGCTGCGCGGGAATGACTCCCGACCGCCGGAACCGATGCGCGGTCGATCGCGTAAAGCAATAGCAGCGGCATATCGCCATCTGCCTGCGTCCGCCTGTAGGCCTTGACCCCAGCCCAGTCGTCACTGGTCGGCACACCTTCGCAGTCGATGAGGACATCCCTTCGCGACATCAGGGCCTTGATATCCGCCAAGCCGTCCTCTCGCGAGATCGAGAGGCGCGAACGGCGGACCAAATGTACGTTTCCGAGTTTGCCCAACGGAATTGCTGAGATCGGCCCCGCGTCCGGCTCAACGATCCCAACATTCCAGCATGGGAAAGCTGCTTCCCCTTCGCCTTCCCGATCAAGCCAGTGCAACAGCCCGGATGAGAACTGGTCTTGCGACGATGCGGAATAGGAGGTCAGGAATCTCCGGACGACGTCATACGGCACCGCCCGACAGAGCCGCCCGGCCTGGCGCTTTTCCCACTCAGCAAATTCTCCGGCATCATCGACCAGCTGTGCGCCTGCCGCCCAGTTTGCCTCGAGGAGATCTTGGTCGCGGTAGGGAAACCGGATCGTTTGCAGGTGCTCGCCCGAGAAGCTGACATCACAGGTCTCCGCCGCGATCATTTTTCGCGCGGCAGTCACCGCCATTCCGGGAATCTGACGGATCCGCACTGCAAAGTCCTGAGGTGTCAGGCCGCGTGCGGCATAAAGCCCGATCTCATCGCGGATTTCCGATTCGACGATCGAAAGATCGCGGAAGGCGTCGGCAAGCTCCGGGGTCATCCAGATTCTCGGCAAATCACCATATCCCCGGCGGAAGCCAAACCAGCGGCCCATCTGCAGGAGGGTGTCGTACTGACTTGAGCTTCGTACGAAGTAGCTGACTGCAAGTCCCTCGATGGTCAAACCACGAGCAAGGACCGACCCGCCAACCACGATATACTTCCGCGGCCCTCCCAGGAAATCGAGCCGGCTATCGCTCGCGCTGTTTTCAACAACCACGACCAGTGCGTCGAGTACCGCCTGAACGCAGGGCACAAGGTCGTCGAACGATAGGGGATCGTGTCCGAAGAGCGCGGGAGGAACGCGTTCCTGCTCCACGGCCCAAAGCATTGCGAGCGCTTCGTGAAGGGTTCCGTCCGACCATTCGCGTCTGAACTCGGCGAGCCATTCCCCGATAACGTTCGCAAGCCGCTGGTGGGCCGTCGTATAGACCGTGGTATGCACCAGCATCGAGCTATGCCGGTCGCCGTCGCCACGGGCCGCCCGCGCTGCACTTGCAAGGACGAACCAGCGCAGTGCGTTATCAAGCGAAGGGGGCACAGACGCATCGAACTGCTCGCGCTCCTTGGCTGACTTCGGACGCACTGCCTGTGCGTCGCCATCAGGTATGGATCGCACCATGTCGAGACCTGCCTCGGCGGGCAACACGCCATCGGCGTCAGCATCAGGTTCCCCGAACAGACTGTCAGTGCCGGAATACCCTTCCGGCCTCGGTAGCGCGACAATGAAGTCCGCTGGATAGAGATCATCTGCTTGGCCATCAGTCGTGTGCGGATTGATCAGCACGTTCGCAAATGGAGTAGCGGTGTAGCCCAAATACTGGACGCGCGGCAGCAGTGATAGCAGGCGACGGATCAACGCATTTATTGCAGTAAGGTCGTACTGACTCCCGCTTGCGTTGACACTTGCCTGGTCGCACTCATCATCTATTATCAGGACAGGAATCCGTTCTCGAAGAGCCGGTGGCGTTCGGGCGATCGTCTCGACTAGGCGGCGGAGAGGAGTAACGTTCTTCTTGATGACCGCGACCTGCGCGGGATCCATCACGGAGAACCACTGGTTCGGAGGGGTCCGGAAATCCCCGTCGTCATCGGCCGTGGTATGAAGGTGCCACCCGTACCGGTTCTGCGCCCGGAGGTCGCCTTCGAAGCGGTGCTGGGTCTGACGCCGCAACGAGTTTGTCAGGCCCGCTAGAAAGATTACAAACCTGTATCCTGCGTCCACCGCCTTGGCTGTGACAGCGAGCATATTGGCGGTCTTGCCGCTCTGGACATAGCCTACCACCATGCCCCGCCCTCGGAATTCCAGCAGCGACGGATCCTCAACCAGCGCCACAATGTCGGTTGAACTCCTGTCGAGCGACTGCACCGAAGTTTCCGACCAGTTCTGACGTACCAGAAGGTGGGCGCGCATCGGAGGCCAGTTTGAGTCGTCAGCTTGGGGGCCGCCGTACCAGTCTCGCGGTCTCGGCCGCCGGAGCACTGGTGTTGTACCGTTGGAGGAATCTTCGGCACCCTTTGTTATAAAGGCGATCGCTGCTTTCCAGGCGGCAGACTGGGCGTCGGACAACGGCGATCCCGTGAGGTTCTCGAAGGAAAGGCGTGCTTCTTCCGAAGCGGTGCGCAGATCCAGCCCTGCTGCCTGTTCCTTGCGGATCTGCCGCACCCACCCCTGCACCTGCGGGCCGGGGCGTTCTGCTATCTCGTTCGGATCATTGCGTTCCCTGCTCATATGCCGGGTACCATACCGGAATACCGGATATCCGCGCCCGACTGACAGATATGGTTCACAGCGCGAGCGCCCTTCGAAGCGTTGTTGCCGCCTCGGGTCGACGACCAGGCAACGGTTCTCCCATGATGCCCGGCACGCGGCAATTACGGATAAACCAAGTCTTGCGGGCATTGCGGACACTTGGGTTGGCGCGCAGCGCCATGCCGATCATGGCAGTCTCGAGCGCATCTATGTCCCGGTCAGCAACCTGCGAAGGTTTCGAGAACCGGTCCCTGTTGGGATCGACCCTCGCAACTAGGTGCAGCGTCGGTGAGCCCCTGCGCATTTCTGAAGCAGCAATGTAATGGCCGAGCTTGTGAGACTGAAAGATTTCGCCGCGAAAGCCGGTTTGCGCGCAGGTCTTTCCGACATACCATGGCGTAAATTTACTGCCGTGCCGGATGGAAAACACATAGACGCCGACCGCTCGTGAAAGGCCCTCGGCCCAATACTCGACGTCATCCCAAAAGGAAGTGAGCGGCGCTCCCACGGCATCCCGTGAGAACCGGGGCGAATCAAATGGTCCACATACTTCGTAACGCATTTCGCCCCCCCTTTAGGCAGTGGTGCATAGACGCGCGTCGCTCGTCAACGGCGACTATGCAGAACTGACACCGGACATACGCGTCGATCCGATTGCCAGCCATTCCGGCAAGATGCGCGGAACGGGCACCTCTGGGCGAAAGCAATCCAACGCGTGACCCCGCCAAAGCGCGGAGATTCGCTTTTTGTTCTTGCATTTTCGCCGCAAAGAGGCAGTTTTCAAGGGGGAGGATCACGCAGATAGCCAGAGCACCGGAGCGACCCAACCTCTTTGACAGCAGAGGTGAACTGGCACTGCCGCGCAGGGTCGCTGTGACGGGGTCCGTGCATGGGAATCCCCTATTTGGCTTCGCCCAGCTTGATCAGTCCGTCAGGGTGGCCGTGGTGACACATTCCGTTCGCGGTGTTGATGGCTTCCTGGCGAGGTCCGAACAGCGGGACTTCTTCGTGTCGCCACGTCCGACAAGGGTCACTGTCGAGGCCGAGGCAACCCTGCTGATAGACGGTGCGGCCAGCCCTGCCGACATTCTTGACCCACTTCGACAGGCCACATCGAAATGGATCGCCCCCACGGCGGTCAATCCCGCGAAGGAAACCATCGAGGAGGGGGAGAAGCGGTGCGATGCGATCGTAGCTGACTGGGAGAACCGGTTCACATTTCGCGAAGAGGACAGGGAGCGGGGGATCCGGGGGCTTCGTCGTCCACAGATCGGCGCGCTGTATGCGGCGCTTGCGCACTGGAGCACGACTGATCAGCCAGCGACGATCGTCATGCCTACCGGCACAGGCAAGACTGACACGATGATCGCGTTGCTGGTCAAGGCGCAGATCCGCCGCCTGATGGTCGTTGTGCCAAATGCAGCCCTGAGGGACCAGATTGCACGTAAGTTCGCCGAGCTCGGCGCGCTGCCTGCCGGCGGCTGCGTTCCGCCCGATATCCGGCCACCCGTCGTTGCGACGCTTCGGCACCGACCCCGGTCGGTGGACAAGGTTGACGCAATTTTCCGACGGGCAAACGTCATCGTTGCCGGCATGAATGTCGCGGGCCAGTGTTCGCCCGAGGTGCAGGACCGCATGGCGGAACTCTGCAGCCACCTCTTTATTGACGAGGCCCATCATATTGCTGTCCGGACATGGGCCGAGTTCCGCCGCCGCTTCGATGGCAGGAAGCCAATACTGCAGTTCACCGCGACGCCTTTCCGCACCGATACGAAGCGTGTCGATGGGCGCTTCATTTATTCCTATCCACTTTCCCGGGCCCAGGACGACGGCTTCTTCAGGCCGGTCCAGCTTCTACCGGTCGAGGAATACGACCTTGCTGCGGCAGACGCGGCGATCGCCGGCCGTGCGGTCAGGCAATTGCGCGACGACTTGGCGTCAGGTCTTGACCATCTTATGATGGCGCGCTGTGCGGACACTCCACGTGCCGAGGCTCTGCACGCGCTTTACTCGCGCCTTTGTCCTGACCACGCACCCGTTGTGATACACTCCAAGATGCCTGAAGCTGTCCGGAAAGAACGGCTTGCACAACTTCTTGGCCGGAAAAGCAGGATACTGGTCTGCGTCAACATGTTCGGCGAGGGGTTCGACCTACCGCAGCTGAAGATCGCCGCACTTCACGACCGACATCAGAGTCTCGCAATCACGCTGCAGTTTGTGGGCAGGTTTACACGCGACTATCCTAAGGATGTCGGAGACGCCCACGTCGTGGCAAACATCGCGGACGACACCGCGACCGACGCTCTCCGCAACCTCTATGCAGAGGATGCCGACTGGAACGTGCTGCTCAAGATGCTGAGCGAGACCGCAACAGGCCGCTCACAAAAGCGCAACGAGCTGCTCGAGGGCTTTACAGCATCGCTTGACGATGTCCCGCTTCAGACCCTGTTTCCGCGTATGAGCGCGGTTGTGTACCGGACTGATTGCGAGCAATGGTCGCCGACAGCAATCTACGACGCAGTGCCTGCGGCCAGACTTCATACGGGACCCGTGATAAATCCTGCGGCCGCGCTAGCCATTTTTATTACCCGTGATGAGGAGCCGATCCGCTGGGGGGAAGTCAGACAGCTCGAGAACGTCCAGTGGAACCTTCACGTGCTCCATTGGAACGAGGAACTATCCCTTCTGTTCATCAACAGCTCGAGCAAGGACTTTCACGAACGTATTGCGGAAGCTGTTGGCGGCACACGGGACCGGATTACAGGCAAGGCCATCTTCCGCGTACTCGGCAATATCAACAGGCTGGTTCTGAACAATTTGGGGGTAAGCCATGCTCTCGGAAGGAATATCCGCTACACCATGTTCATGGGCCCTGACATCACCGAGGGGCTCGGTGCCGCCGGGCTCACCAATCGCCGCATGGCGAACGTGTTCGGCCTCGGCTATGAAAATGACGAGCGGGTCACGGTCGGTGGGTCCCACAAAGGCCGTCTGTGGTCGCATCGAATTGCGTGGGATCTCTCAGAGTGGGTCGACTGGTGTGCCCACATCGGCGGCAAGCTTGTTGACGAAACCATTGAACTGGACGCGGTCTTCGACCGGCTCATCAAGCCAAGAAGTATAGCCGAGCGACCGGCAGAGGCGCCGGTGATGGCGGCGTGGCCGGAGGACTTCGAATCCCAGCCAGAAGACCGCGTCGAAATAGTTGTCGGAGCAGAGCGCCGGGCGCTATTTGAATGCGACATCGTTCTCGCCACACATGGGGTTGCCGGTCCGCTGACCGTGACCGTGATTGCAGGCGCTGAGAAGGCGGACTTCACCTGGATATTCGGTGCAGATAGTTTCCGGATTGAGCAGACCTCCGGCCCCCAAGCAGCTGCGATCGTCCGCGGGCGCGAGCGATCACTGCTTGAATGGTTCAATGACAGCCCCCCAATTGTCTATTTTGCCAATGGCGATTTTCTTATTTTCAACGAGCTTTTCGAACTGCCGCAAGGCGGTGAGCGGGCGAGCTTTGACATGGGCCACATTGACGGCTGGGACTGGTCGGGCGTCGATATCCGCCGGGAATCCCAAGGGGCAGGAAAGCGACCTTCAGTCCAGCGTCACGTGATTGATCAATTGCTGACACAAGGTGGGTACGACCTTGTTTTCGATGGAGACGGACCGGGTGAAGTAGCGGACATCGTGGCCGTCACACGTGTCGGCGACACCGTGACGGTACGGATGTTTCATCTGAAATATTCCGCCGACATCACGCCGGGAGCGCGCATCACTGATTTCTACGAGGTATGTGGCCAAGCGCAGAAGAGTGTTCACTGGCGGGAGAATCCGCGCAGAATGCTAAAGCATCTTCTTTATCAGGAGCAGCGCAGACTGGAACGGGGCGAGGCGACCCGTTTTGAGCTGGGCGATGTCGCCATGCTGAAAGCGCTGATCAACAGGGCGCGGTATCTGACCTTCCACTACGAAGCCGTGATCGTCCAGCCCGGCCTTGATCTTGGAGCCATTACTCCGCGATTTCTTGATGTCCTTGGTGCGACCGAGCTGTTCCTGAAAGAAACTTTCGGAATCCCCCTGAGCGTCATCGTCAGCCAGCCCATTACAGGCTGAAGATACCCTCAGGCTTTTCTGATACAGATCGTGCCGAGGGACGGAATCGATGGGACACCACTTCACAAGCCTTGGCACCAGTGTCGAAAAGCTGCTCGAGGCGGAGTATTTCCTCGGCCGGATCGCCTGTGCACATGGCGATGAGCTGCGCTATAACCTCAATGCGTTTCTAGCGGCTTGCCGCAGTGTCTCCTTCTACCTCCAGAAGTCGATGGCGTCGGTTCCCGATTTCAAAGCGTGGTATGCCGAGCGGCAGGCCGAAATGCGCGCCGACCCTGCCATGGGGTTCTTTCTCGAGTTGCGGAATATCTCGCAACATGAGGGGCCGGTCTCCGTCGTGGGCGGGTCCACGATGCGCCCACCGGGCTGGACCTATCGCTTTGCCGGAAACCGTGAAGCGTTGCCGAACGTACTTGAAGGCGTCACGCTCGTACGCGCCTGCGCAGATCAGCTGGTCAAGGTAGCACGTCTCATCCAAGCGTTCCGGCAGCAGTTTCCGCACGAGAGTTGCCTGCACGACGCATTCAGCCCGGATGGCATAGCGAAGCTCGGCTTCACCATGGAAGATGTGTCTGCGCTGCTTGGCTTGCCATCTGGATACCTCGATACCGGCTCCGCGATACCGGTCGGGGAAAAGCTGCGCATCCTTCGTCGAGAGGTTGATCCCATCGACGACGCAGCATTGACGCGTCTGGCGGATGGCAATCTGGATCGCGATGGCGAACCGCTGGTAATTGATGATGATGGCGGCAACGATCTGACCGATGACATAGCCTCGCTCATGGAGTCCGGCGAGCTTGGAGCCAATCCACGTGTCATTTTTCTTCACGCGGTTGGCCGTCGCATAGCGGATCAAGAGGTCGATCCTAGCAGGTCTGGCTGAAGATGGTTTCGGAACAGCCGATGAAAAGAAAACCCTCTGTCCAGAAAGGTCCAGCCTTTTCCACAAATACAAGATGTGTTATCGATGCCCTCGGCGAATTCGCAAGTCTATGATTTGACTGCGAAATCAAGCGCTTAGATGCCCAGCGATCAAGCTCTTCTGCCTATCTTCCAGTGAGGTCCACGCGGGTCCAGAAACGTCCGGACACCAGGTGATCTGAAGTACTTAGTCCGGCTCGACTTTGACCTTCTAAAGAGAGCCGGTAGGCGGGGACAAGCTCTCGGCCCGACCTTCCCAGGGTTGTCGTATCACCGGCGGGTTGAAATCCGTTCGAATACGCGGCGCCTTGTCACCTGCGCATGAACTTCGCGCCGAGGTGCAAACCGTAGAAAACGATCGGACTCGCCTCGATGCAGCCGTTCCACAGGAACGCTAGGAAGGGCACCTACCATGAAAGTCGCGCAGCCGGATGTGTCAGGACCATTCAGGGACGAGTGACGATTGCAAACCACTTTGCATATCAGCAATAACGTGCGCACGGACCGAAAAATGAGCTTGTGGTCCCTCTTGCGGAGAAGCGTGCTCTTAAACATAATGGGCGTGCAGCAAGGGGGGGTACATGCCGCATACTTTCAGGCAGTCGTTAGCCGTAAACACAAGCACGCCTGCAATTCTGCAGCTCCCATTATGTCACGTGGCTTCGTGTCGCACGATCATCGATTTCGTCGAAAATGGGATGGTTTCGACCGACGAAATCTGTGATGTCTTCGATGAGAAGCTTAACTATTTTTTCTATGGCCGCGCTGCCTACCGCCCAAAGGACGGTAGTAAGACGAATGTCGTCATTGCCGCTCCCGCAGCGTTGATCATCGCGGCGAACGCAATATCAACACCTTTCAGCGTATATCCATTCGATACCGGCGGCTTTCCGCGCTACGGCCCTGCGGCCGATGGTCATAAGCTGACGGATTTTGCCATGCAGGCAGAGGTTGCGGAGTGCGAACGAGTGATCGAGCGTCACTGGCAATCCCACGGGGATTATGTTCGGGCCGACCTAGATGGGTTCAGCCGCCGACTGGACCCCGATTGTCCAGCAGTTGAATGCTACTCGGCGATTGTGCGCGACGCCGACCCCGACGCGGCCGATGATCGGCGATCGTCGCTCGAAGTGACCAGCCTGACCGACATACCTATCGACGCGTCGAACATTCTCGGAATTGTCCTGCCCCGGCAATATGCCGACAACAGCGCCATTCGGCATCTACAATCGCAGGGAGTGACCGTTCAGAAATATCAATACATGCAGCAGCAGCGATCGGGCCTTATGTCTGTCGTTCTCGAGTATGCCTGTTCGATGGTGCAAGAGCTGCATCAGACGTTGAAAGTCGCATGACGGTGACGGTCGATTCACCAAGCAGCGAAAATTTCATTCTTATCGGGATCATCGATCCTGGCCTCGACGTCCCCGGCTTCGTAACCCCAGCCTTTGTCTCGCCAGAAGGCGAGTATTATCTAGCGAATACAGCCAACAATCTTCTGTCGATCGACTCATTTTCGCAGGCAGAAATACTGGAAGAGGAACTCTTGCCAGCCCCCGATGGCATCGAGCTTGAGTATCAGACGGGCGACGCCAACATTTTTGCGTTTCGGCACACCAACGGTGTAGTGGAAACGGGCACCCGGCCGGTAATGGTCGAGCGGCTCAAGAAGATGTTCGACGGGTTGCGGAGCTTCCCGTTTTCACAACTCGAGGTTGCGGGGTTCATCAATCAGCCGAGATTTTTGGCCGCTGCGATCCGGCGTTCACTGTTGCTGGAAACCGAAGCGCACCAAGGCAGCACGCAAAAGGCGCTGAGCGAGCTAGTGAGCGAGTTCGATATCGATGAGCGATTTGCCCGTAGCCTACTCGCGCTCGATTTTGCCAGAGCCCTTTTGACCTACTATCGCCTGTTCAATCGGTTGATTCACGTTGCCGATCGCACGACGCGCTACCAACTCACCTACCGTTTTCGGAGCGCGACCGAGAATATTATTCCGTTCCTGCTCGATCATTCGATGATCGGCGCCTTTGCGTCGGCCGAGGAGAGAAACGCGCAGCTCGAGTTGCCGGGCCGTGGTTTCGCGGCGATCCCGCCGGAATTTGGCCTCGAAGTTGCACTTCGGCGGCTCGGTGTGAGCGCGACGATCGCCGAGCGCTACGCGACCCGGACCTTGACCGCCGACGCCGATGATGAGCCAGAAGTCCCGATCGCGGCCCACGCGATCGCAGCAATTGAGTCTTTGAAGACACTGAAGTTCCGGGAGGAGTACAAGGACTTCGCAATCGGTCGGCTCGACAAAAAACACAAAAAGCGGGAACTCGATTCTGAATTCATGGATCTCGCATTTGGTCTCGCCCTCGTTCTCAGCCATGAATTGCGAATGATCAGCCTCTCGGCCTCGGACTATGTATCGGTGCGAGAGCGCCTCGGCAGATCGGTCTACAGAATTGCGAAACCCAGCGCCACTGTACCGAGTGAAGGCGAAAACCTTGGCCCACAGTAGCCTATCCAGAAATCGAGTGGTTTGAAGTGGTTGGCCCGGTCCAATGATGACCGTCTGAGGTCTCTGTACGTCCAGAAAGTTCCGCGGTCGTATAGTTGATTTACACTCCTGGCGGAGTGAAACCGCTCCTCTTGGTCACATTGAGGCAATGGGTCTCGCCGTCCCGCCAGACGGAGGCCGCTTCATCTCTCTCAATAGAATCTTTGACTCGAAAACAATCTCGCATCAAGAATATGGTTACCAGGGGGATTGGGTCATCATGAGATGGAAGTGTAATCCCTATTTTCTCACGTGCGGGGCATCACATGGGTATGCCGGGGACCAACTCGACTACTTGATTCTGACCAGTATTGATTCGCACCTTTCATTGCCGGTCATCTTGGCAAATGGGTTTCTCCTCGTAGCAGAACCCGTGGGGGCTCGTCTGCCCGCAGGAACCTATACGCTCGAAGGTGCGAGCGTGAATCGCACGATACCGCTAGGCACGATCGAGATTGACAAGAACTGTTCTCGTATCATCTTGGCGCAGCCCAGTGACGCATCGCGCGCCTACTCAATCGTTGTCTGTGCCAACGCGGCATTGACAGGAAATGATGGGGACCGGGACGACGGCTTGTTCGGCAATGCCGGCGCGTACAATTCGGCGCTAGAGGACACGATCCGCAGTCTCCTCTTCGCGCCCGAGGACATCCTCTCGCACGTGGCACAGCATGGCCGGCTAAGCCTGTCATTCCTGACGCCTATCGCTGGCAATCGGCCGACGGAAGCTCTGGTAGAAGAAGTCGTGCCCAACGTAGCAAGACCTCGCCAGCGGGCCATCGCTGACTACCTTGAGGGGCTCGGCATCGCCTGCGATGTGGCGCTCGTCGTCCACGGGTCGATGAATTACACGCGCGCCTCGGCCAAATTCACGATCGACGACAGATCCTCGGGCAAAGTTTCGTTCAGGATGGACGGCAAAAAATTCTACTTCGGACGCGCAACGAAAGTGCCCGGCGTAGCGACTTTGTCCTATTACAGCTTCGATCTCAGTCACACGCCCCTCCACGAATTCGGGCATGCCGCCTCCGAGAGCACCAACGGCAGGATCATCGATCTCTATCACGACGACCTCGACCCCACCGCGCTCCAGATCAACAAGAGACAGGGTAGGCCGATCCCGGCGACCTTCGCGAAATACGACGGAGACGAGTTCGATAGCGATCCGGTGAGAGACCACATCGGCTACGGACCGGGATGGTCGTCGTACCACCCCGCCCTCACCGATACGACCGTCCCCAATCTCATGGACGACTATTGGCAGGCACAGTCGGATCCCCTGGCCTGCCGGTTCGATGACCTCACCAAGTCTTGGTTGCTCGATCGGATCGAAGCGAAGGCGGAGGGGCCCAGATGATCCATCCGCTCATCCGCCGGCGCATGATCGAGAGGCTCGGCCTCACCGAGAGCCAGGCGATTTCGCTCGATCGGATCTACGGCGACTGCACCGAACTCCCATCGTCGAACGCAGAACTCTTAGGCCACCTGCCCGTGGGCACGAGCATGGCCGATCTGCAGACGGCCTATGCCGAGGCAGAGGCCGAGCTACGCCTCCTCACGAACCATCACAGCACCAGAGCCAAGGGAGTGGAAGCGATGACTTTTCAGCTCAATCACCGGCCAGTCCGCACTCCGATCGTCAAAGAAGTCGATCCCGACTTCTTCGACAAGAACGGGATAAAGTTGACCGAGCTCGCGACGCCCAAAGCACTTGCGATGACTGTCCCCCCCTCGTTCTCGATCAAAACCGGCATGTCGGGCGCGAAGGATCAGGGTTCCGGCGGTCATTGTGCGACTTTCGCCATTACCGGCTGTCTCGACTACTTCTACGGCAAACGCGACCTCTCGGAATCTTGCCTCACCCATGAGGCCGAGAAGCGGCACGGCGACTGCACCGAAGGCCTAGCACTTGCTCACGCGTTCGATGTGGCGACCAATCCAGGCATGGTCGATCAAGAATTCTGGGCCAATGATCCCCGCCAAACCTGCTGGGCCAGCCCGCCCGACGTGACGGGCAAGCCGCGCTACAAGTTCGCCGCAAACCGGCTCGTGTTCTACCGGACATCGGCTGCAGTGCTCAACGTCATGAAGGAGCAGCTGCGCAACGGGATCAACAATCCCTTCGTCAACTCTCCGGCGCAATATTCAGTCGACGTCTTCGACGATCCGAACCTTCCTCAGCCACAGAATTTCGTGCGCCTCCTCAAGGCCGCATTGGTCAATGCCGGCACACCCGTCGCCGTATCGATACCGGTATGGTGGGAATCGGATGGCCATTTCGAAGCGGGCTGGGAGGACGGTCCCGACATTCACATGCCGACGCCAGTCCTTCTCCAGAATTTCCTGGACAACAAGAGCCCGCCCAACGTGTCGGGTTGGCATGCCGTAGCGGTTTGCGGATACGACGACAGCAGAGCGCGCTTCGAGTTCAAGAATAGCTGGCACACTTGGTGGGGTGACAAGGGCTTCGGCACACTCCCCTACGACTACATCACCGCCTATGCGCGCGAGGCGATGCATGGCTGGGTGTGACTTCACGATAGGCCACGAGGCGTCCGGCAATACGCTTCGAACGAAATGCTCGATCGATGGGCATCCGCGCCCGATTGCCTCCGTTACGGTAACGATAGACGCCGAGTTCGTGATCGATGTTCTATCCGACCCGAGTGCACATTCGTAACATTTCGACACTCACCTCGGGCCGGTGAGTCGACGACAAAAGGGGAATTGTCGTGAGCGCTGTCACTGTAGTCGACTCCATCCATGTCGTGAATTCCGTCAGTATTGCACGCACGGTGATCACTGGCGCTTTGATCGCCGGGTTCGTCTTGGTGTTCGGACAGGAAGCTTGGACGATCTGGCGGAAGAACAAACCACCAGAGAGCGAGGCTAAAACCTACATCTGGACGGCGATAAGCGTCCTGGTCGGGAGTGTGACCGCATTCGCACTCGGCGTCGATCTACCAAAAGTGACCAGCTTCGTAGAACTGAACTCAGAGGAGAAATGGCGAGCGGTCTACGCGCTCGCGTATACCTTCAGCGGCTTGGTCGCAGTCGGAATTTGGGCACTGCGAACCGAGTGGACCAGCCCGCTCATGAAGAATCTCGCCACGACCTTCTTGGGCATCGCCGTGCCGGTCGTGAGTGCCTGGCTCATCACCAAATGAAAGGACCGGCAGAGGACCTCCGTCCCAACGGCTCGATCGAGGAATGAACGTCCGAGAATATTGAATTGTCCTTTCAACCCAGTCAGTGCCCGCGAGGAGGCGAACGATGAAGAGCGGATTTTTTCGGATCGCGATATGTTTCGCTCCAATCCTGTTAGCGGGCTGCAAGACATTCGACATCAGCAGCGCTGAAGACCTCAATGGACGGATCGATTATATAACGTGGAAGCCCTACCCCAATAACATACATGTCGAACCAGGAATGGATCTACACTTCATTCAGACGACACAACAAAAGATGAAGAGCAACGATCGCGCGCCGGTGATTGCAGAGGATAGCTGGCGCATACCAGAAAGCGGTCAAACATCGCGGTCGGATTGGTTACGTTTCCACGCGCTGCTCGTTGGTAGCAGATCATCCGATGCAGATTTCTTCGATCCAGATCAAATTTTTGCTAGCGCAGGAGAAATCTCAGACCTGGATTTCGAGAAAAAATTGGAGGAATTGGTTCTTCGCCCTGCTTTGAACTCGATGTGGGTCACATATTCGCGACCGTTTTCGACCCCACAACAGGCAAAAACGGCAGGGTGGGTCCGACAATTCATGTGCCGAGGTCAAGCAGAGGATCTCGCAAATGTAAAAGTCGAGGTGAGTCCGACGAGCAAGGAAGCGCTTGCAGGGATTGGATCCAGGATCACGTACAAGTTACAGCTGAAGCCGATTCCTGCCGATGCTGCGCAATTGTATTATCCCTTTGGAGACGACTGGTTCTATCGATCGAATCTACGTACTGAAAAACCTGCGAACCCGCCGCCCAACCCTTGGTACGATCCAAACAAAGATATCATATCGGTCCGCACGCTCGTCGAAGTTCGGATAGCGTTGCAAACCGCCCCGGGCGCGACCTCCGAACCGGCTGCACCCTGCTTGTCGGTCGCTGATTTTCAATCCCGAACAGGATCTCAGGTCATAGCCATTCGCCGAATGGCCAAGTTCGCCGTGTTCGAGGGCGATCCCATTGGTTCTCGTCCAGCGGGATCGGATGGCCGGGTCGCCATTGCGTTCAAGTCCATCCGCTCGCTTCACGGCGCAAGCGGGTACTTCAAAGCCGACCCTGCGTTCAAAACCGACATGCTGCTGGCACACGGAGACATTCTCATTCTCAAGCGTCCGCCTAGCCGCGCTGGATACCGTCTCGATTGACGGCCACATCTGAGGGGAAGTCCCATGGACCTAGAGTTGTTCGGACTCGTCCTGCCTGTCGCCAATGGCAAAGTGGGTGACTACGTTTCCGGTGATGTAACGCTGAGAGTCGTGGATAGCACGGTCACGGCCAACCGGGTCGCCATCGAAGCCGAGGTCGCAGTTGGAACCGGTCGCGATCGATGCCGGCTGTCGTTCGAACTCACCTTCAAAGTCGATGTGGTCGGCAACATCATTCGGCCCGCTGATGGGGTCCAACCGAAACCGATCTACTTCATAGTTACGAACAAAAATCTCCCGGGTTCGTCTGACCCAATCGTGATCGAGAACGGACCGTTTTTGTTCTCAATGCCAGATATCTTGACCAGGACACTTCAAGCACGCGGCGGCAAACTCTTCCTGCACTTGACCGGAACACCGCGCCGGTGGTTCGCCGCCGAAGGCTGCGGGCTGTTTCTCTCCTACGGAATGGGCGGCGTGACGGTCGATCTCGGCCGCGGCCTCCTAATCACCGAAACCGAGTTTCTTCTCGCCGAATTCGGAACGACCCTATGGCTCGCGGACGGATCGCAGACGACGCTCTTCCAACGGCTCCATAACAGCAACGCCTTCGATCTGCCGCTTCGATCACCACCATCGACTGCGAACCTGCGCTTCACCCCAGCATCGAACGATGCGGTGGCTCTCCACTCCGAGCTCGCGAGCGAGGAGGCTCCCTCTGGTCCGTCCAATCCCGTGATCGCTGCCGTGGGTCTCTCCAATCATCAGTTCGAGCTCACGTTCGGAGTGGGCCGATTGGAGCGCGTCAGAGCACTCCCCAAACGGACGGCCTTTCAGCTGCGCACCTACTTTCTGAGCAGTCCCAAAAACGAGCACCAGGTTTGGAAATGCAGCAATCCGATCGATCTGCACCTACGCCCGGCGGCGATCGGTTCCAATCCATCGAGCTGGATGATCGCCCCCATAACCGCACGCGGCGTCCAGATCGAGCGTACGGGAACCGCCGACCTCCACGGTCTCGTCGACGAGGGTCAGATCCGCTTCGGCGACACGGTCAACCTCGGCTGCCGATTGCGAGACCCCACTGCCGGTCCCGCCAATGTCGCAGCCAACATCGTCTCGCGCGCAACGCTCCCCTTCTTCGACATCCAGGGCATCAGTAGCGTCGCCGCGGCCATGCCCGGCACGAGCTATCTTCCCGATGGCGTCCCATCGAGCGCTGTTTCCTCTTATCTCCTCGAACGAAATGCGGGCACCATACCTCTTCAACCCCGACGCTTGATGCGCGCCGAGAAGGCGAGCGTCATCCGCTTCCTAGCAGACATCAATGCCAGTTGGTCGCGACACGCTCACCAACCGATGACGGTGCGACACGAGACGGCTCTGCGGAACGTACCCCCACCCGCTGCACCGCCCATCGTTTTGAAAGAACTCTTCCCGTTCGAGGGCAATCCCGCGCTCAGCGCCACGAGTTTCAGCCTCGATGCCGAAGCGCGCCCGACCTTGGCCGAACACACCGTCATCCGCGACTATGGGGTGACGGAAATAACGACGGCGATGCGGCCCGACGCCAATACCGACTACATCGCAATCACCGATCCCGCCGATATCAAGAGCCTCGACAAGGTTCAGCTCCATTTCAATCGCAACGAATTTGTGGTCAGCGGCCGGCCAGAGTACGAGAAATCAGGGACACCAGGGCGCAAAGACCGTCCGCTCGCCATCGTCAAATTGAGCGATCGGTACACGCTCGAACAGATCTTCGACCTCGAATCCAACCTATTCGACAAGAGCGTCCCGGGTCCTGTCGGCTCCACTTTCGAGCTGATCGACCCGAGCATCCAACAGAGATCTTGGCGCGGTCTGATCGTGTTCAATATTCGGGTCGATTACACCGCGTTCGATATCCTCAAAGCTCTAACCAACGCACCACTCTACCTCAACTACGTGGCCGTCACCCCCAAACGCTCTGCTGATACGACAAAGGCCGATTTCAGCATTGCCGGCCATCTCTCTTGGATCAACGTCGACCCAAATATGCCAACCGCAGGTCTTGGGCAGGAAACCCGGTTCTTCATGGAGAAGATCGACGCGGCTTGGGTCGATAGCCGGCTCTCGTCCTTCCGCACCGAAGCCCGCCTGTTGTTCCCCAAAGCCCTAGGCCTCGAAAACAAGGAAGCCCAAACGCCCGAGTTGAAGATCGTCGGAAGCTACGATCTCGACGTGTTTCGGTTCGGTGCGCAGCTCAACAAACCGCTGCCCATTCTCGATCCGGCGAACGGCTTCGGCCCTATCGCGCAGGTCTACATTCGCGGCGCCGAAGTCGTTCAAGCGCCATCTGGCGCCACTATCGACCTCGATGGCGATATCGAACTGCGATCGCTCTCCTGGGACGAAGGCCCCTGGGTAGACACCGAGCCGGGACGGCGAATTCGCTTTCGCAAGCTCAGTCTCTCCCTGCCACCACTCGATATCTCGCTGCCGAACGGATGGCGCTGGCTACGGTTCAACTATCCGTCGCTCGAGTTCGATCTCGGGCAGCGCCATTACCGCCTCTTCGGCCTCGATGCGCTTGAGCTCCAACTCGACACACTCGGGATTAGCTGGGACAACAGCTTCGACTGGGGCAGCCTCTGGCTCGATAACGGCAACTTCAAGAACGCCGAGGCCACACTCCTCCTAGGGCTGCGATTGCACCTCATGAAGCTGCCGTCACTGGCGGCGCTCTCGGTGAAAAAGCTGATCCTCGAGTTGATGATCGGGCTTCGTCCGGAAGCTGGACGTTGGACCTCCGACAATTTCAAGGTCGGTCTGCGCGCGGTCGGCTTCGAGGGGCTCCACCTCGAACTCCTCCGCTTCCTCGAAATCAACGCCGAAAAGCTCGAACTCGCGCGATACACCACAGGCGGCAACACCGTCAGCTATCTCGAACTCGGCGATGCCGAACTGCGCATTCTCGGCAAGACCATCGTCAGCGGCCTCTCGGCGCGGCTCTACACCTCGCCCGACGGAAAACGCCGGTTCATCGCCTATATCGACAAAGTCGCCCCCCTCGGGTTCCTCGACATCAAATGGCTCCTCGTCGGCCAGAACATCACGCTCCCCGAAGATCTGGCCAAAAAGCTGATGTCGATCGAAATCGATGGGCAGCCCGACACCACACGTACGGACATCGTCACGGCGAGCCAGCCGGAGGAGATCATCGTCCCTGGCACGGGTACCGAAATCGGAGAATGGCTGTTTGCCGCTGCCTTCAGTGTTCTGGGCGGCTTCTTCGAAGGAAAGTTCCTGTTCCAGGACAAGAACTTTTACGGCCTCTCGATCGAGGGAACGCTCTTCGAGGAATGGTTCGGATACCACTTCGCGCTCTCGGTCCTCTACATGAAGCGCGAGCGGGCCGAAGAAGACAGCTTCTACATCGAGTTCACGGTTCCGGCAGTCTCGATCGGCACCATTCGCTTCACCGGCGGTGTGATCGCGGTCGAAGTGGCGATGAACGGCGGCGCCATGCTCGATGTCGGATTCCCTTGGCGCGGGCGCGACGGCGCGCGCGGCTGGAGCCGAACCCTCGGGGCGATCGTGACACCCTTCCAGGGCTCAGGCGGGTTCTACGTCGCCAAGCGAACCACCATTCAGAGCGGAAACTCGAGACTGCGACTTTCGGCGGGCTATGCGCTCCAAGCCGGCCTCGGCGCGACCTACGGCGGCGGCATCTTCACGGTCTGGGTGCGAGCGGGGATATTTCTGGTGCTCGAGGGCGAAGCGCTCCTCGAGGGCACGGCGCTCCTCGGCATGCGGATCAGCGGATCGATCGGCATTCTCGTCGAGGGCGGCGGTGAGATCAGCTGGTGGATCATCTCGGCGCGCGTGTCAGTGTTCGCGTCGGCCGAGGCGATGACCACGCTCTTGTGGGGGATCGATCCGGCCACTGGCCAGAACTACGGCCAGAACCTCACTCTCCAGCTCGATTTCAACCTCGTCGCACGGGCTTCGGCCAGCGCCTGCATCGGCAGCGGGATGTTCAAGATCTGCAAGGACATCTCCGTCGGCGTGTCGATGCCGTTCCAGCAGACCATCAGGATTGGATGAGCCCGATGCCCTTCGACATCCTCCTCACTCTCGACATCTTCCGCCTTCGCTGGGATCAGCCGAGCGGCGAGGTCTGGCTCAGCGTCCTCCCCATGATCGAGCGAAGCGATCTCGAAGGCGCCATCAGAGCTCTCGACACTCCGACAGCGTTTCGGTTTCGGATGCCGCGCAACGAGCCGAACGGTGATCGTCTCGTCTGCTTGCCCTTACCCACGGGCGCGGATCTACACTTCCAAATCCACAGCGCGAACGGGGTGCGAGACGCGGCCGTCGATCGCACGAACGGCATGTTCATCGATCTGCCGGGCGCATTTCAGACCCTCAATCGGCCACCGAGCGAATTTGCGACCAATTCGGGCAAAGACGTTGCCGTCCCGCCGGCGAGAGCTGCTTTCGCGCAGAGCTACAACGAAGCACTGCTCGCCCTTTTGGACGACCGCGAGGGCGGGATCGACCGCGTAGCGGATCAACTCGCGATCGGGCTGATGGGTGGGACGACGCGTCAGATCACCCCCGCCACCGTCCTCCGCTCGGATGGCGCCATGATGCTGGTCCGAACCAATCCTGGCGAGGGTGTCACCAATCTGCACAGCCTGCTCGGGCTGATGGTCAAAATCGGCACCAAGGCGGATCTCGCCGATCTGCGCACGATCACGCGGGTCACGCTCGAACTCCCGACCGCAGGCGGCCCGGTCGTTCCGACCGACCTCGGTGACGATCCCGCCGATGACCAGTTCTTCTCGGATTATTTCTCGAGCCTCGATCCGGCCCCGCCCGCCGAGACGATCACGCCTACCTGGAACGAAGATCTCGCCTCCCGGCTCTACGCGCTCGATCATCCGACGACGACCACGCCCACCCTCATCGACGCCGTTCAATACCACCAGCTCCGGCCAGACCAGACCTATGCCCCGCGCCCCGATCAGATGCTCCTCGCACCCGCCGCACCTAGAACGGTATCGCGCATCGAACTGCGCGCACAACAGGATGGCCCGCGCCCCGTCCCAGGGACGGACATCGAGATCGCCTTCGCCACTATCGTGCTCTGCCAACTCGCGCCGTATCGCCGCTATCCGGCGACCGCGGGCAAGAATGCCGTGATGCGCCTGAGCCCAGCCAGGGGTCATGAGGAAGCGTTCGAAAAGCTACTCGCCAAAGATCCGAGAGCATTCTTCACAGCCAAGCTCGTCGGACCGGACGGGCTGCCACTACCGTCAGGTGCTCTCGCCCCCATCGGTGTCTTTTCCTTCGAGTGGGACAGTGTTCCTGCACGGGACGGCACCCCTGCCGTGCGGACCGTTCTGTTCCACGGAGTTCCGCTCGGCCGAAACATCGAAGCCGTTCAGGTGACCGCTATCGTCGCTCTCGAGAGCGGCGGCACCATTGTGCGAGCGACCGCGGTCGCTATCGACGATCGGCAGGATCCACGCGGACCGCGCTGGGAGACGACCAACTTACCGGTCCTCGACGAGGACGATTTCGACAGTATTATGGGGACCAGCGGGCTACCCGCACGCGTCCAGCCGATCGTCTACTACCACGACGACTTCGACTTCGAATTCGCTCAGAGTGCCTCTCGGATCGAAGGCATCGTACGCGTGCGCTATCCGCAGCCGCAGGGTAGTCCATCGAACGCGGACTATCTGGAGGATCTGGTCAATCACCAGGCCTTGGACATCCACGCCTCGTGGAACGGCGAACCGCCACGACATCTCAACGCGAACAGCAAGATCTATGCGGTCCACAACGAGGGGCACAATGGAGGCGCACCGCTCCATCTGTTCCATTTCCGCCGCGCCGAAAAGGTCGATATCCGTATCGATCCCGCATCGGGTCTCGACCCTCGCCAGGAGGTTCTCGACCTCTATCGCAAGGTCGGAGAGCCGCGCCCTCTGACCTTCGATATCGAGCATCGCTACGGGACGACGATCGATCTCGCAGGACTCGCTCCAGAACCATCCACCCATGCCGACTGGCGCATCACGCTTCCACAGGAGGCGACCCAGAGGGATACGAAGGACGTAGAGCCCCCATTCTCATTCCTGAGAGTAGAGCTCGATGGAAACAGCCGAGAGCTCCTGCTGCATTTCGACACGCGGATCCTCGACGGCCGCCTTGCGGGTCCCGACTACGCATCCACGATCTTGTCGGCATGGCGCTCACTCGGCGAGCTACTACGCGCCGATACCATCTTCGTGGATGGAGACCTTCAGCGCTTCGATATGGTCCAAGGTCTCGGCGCTCACGTCGAGCAGGGTGCGATGAGATCCGCACTGGTCGAAATCGGACGGGTCTCCGTGAATATAACCCAAGCCTTGCAAGACTTCGCCAGGGATTGGCTCGAGAATGCAGCCGGACTGTCGGACCCAATCCACGTCGACCTCGGCCTCGGTGATATCTCGAAGCTCTGCAATTGCGCCCAGTTCTCACTCAGAGTGACACGCAGACCTAGCATTGCCCCGTCACAGGAGGATTGGGACACGGTGCGGGCCAATCGCGCGAAGGCAGTGTCAGCGGATCAGTTCGGAAAAGAAGGGCTCGCCGTCGATACTGTAACTCCCAGCGCCGAAAGAATCAGCGAGTTCTTGAAGCCACTGACCCAAGTATCGAAGCCCCTGCCGCTCACCGATGCCGCAATGAAGGATGCCGAGATCTTTCGTTCGATCACTGGCATGACCGAGAGTTGGATTGTACCAAAACATCCGATCGATGCGCCGAGCGATGCGGTCGCCGCGACCCTCGTGCCCCTCTCGTTCCGCCCGATCAAGCCGAATCCTGCCATCGGTTGGGATACCGAGGGGACGCTCCAACGCTTCAGCGAGGCAATCGAGGTCGCCGTCGACGTGCAGTCGACTCATTGGGCAGCGAGCCGTGACGTCTTTGCTTGGCAGAACCATTTCGCAACGCTCGAAGCCAACCATGACGCCGTACTCGCCGTGATCACCGCACCTTGCGCGCTGCTGCATCCGCTCCCCGATCCCAACGCCTTGGCGAGTGGGACCGCCGCCGTTAAGCAGACCATCACCGAGGCCAAGGATCCCGCTCACCCGTTGTTCGCGAAGGCGGCCGCCTGGCTATCGAAGAAGCTCCTTGCTCAACCTTCGCTTTTCGCCAGCAGCAAAGCGATCCTCCTCAGTCATCTGCGGAAGTCCGGCACACGCTTCCCCGAGGACCTCTTCCAACTCCAGACGACCAAGCTCCTGAGCGACCCGCAGAAAGACGTACGCGAAGACCGGGACATCATGCCCTTCACCGATGCGAGCCTCGCGGGTGACACCGTGACCTTCTTCGAAGTCCTCGACGACATCTCCTACGCGAACAATTTCGGTGTGACCGATTTCACCATGCCGACCTTCGAGTCCGCGATCAGCCTCGCCGCCATGAAACACAGCAACGCCCGGCCATTCGTCGCCCCGCGAAACGAAGTCGAACTCAAATCCCTACTCGGTCCGACTGGTGCGCTGCTCGGCGGAACCGCCAATGAACCGCGGATCTGGCTCGCTGCCCGCGACCCGGTAAAGGATCCGATCTTCTTGGGATCGCGCCTCTTGGCCGAAGGCGAAAGCGATCCGATGGCCGGCATGTCGGTGCCTGTATCGCTCGAAGCGCTCAGGCGAGCAGAGATCGCGCCGGCCAAGCCCGGCGAAGGGGCGGCGCGGCTGATAGCTCGTAGTGGGCCCTGGACACCGTCGGCAGCGGTCGACTCCTTCGCCGCCTGCGCCGTGTTCTCCATCCGCGGCAATGAAGAAACTGATCTCTTCGATTCCCTGCAGACCGACGCGTTTTACGTGTCACTCGAAGCGATCGCACCGATCACACTCGGTGCCGCAGCCCTCGCCTCGCCGACGAGCGTCTCTTTGCCCGAGTTCTTCGCAGCGCTTCGTGCCGCGCCCGATCTCCGTTCCTTCCCAGAGCTCGACCGGGTCATCGATCGCGGGGTCCTATCGTTCGCCGAAAATCTCTTCGCTCCTGCAGACCCCTTCACCCTGCCGCCCGCCGCCGGCCAGAGCATCGTGCTCGAGCGCAGGAACGGGGTATTAGGACTGAAGATCGGTTCGGGGTCAAAGCTGCGCGCCGCTTATCTGTTCCAAGTCCAACAACCCGGTGGCGGCGCGGACGAGGCTCTGGGTCTCTTCCTCATGGTCGGGCTCGAAGCGCCTATCTGGCAGCAATACCGTGCCAATATCCTTCAGACCCGCAACGATGGCGGCGAAGCAGGCGAAGCCTTCGATCCCGTCTTCGTCCAGGGTTCGCGTAAAGTGAGTTCGAACGCCGTCCTCGCCGCGACCCGCGCTCGCAACCTTCTCGGTACCGCTCCCAAGCGATACACCAGCCGGCGGATCGGTGCCGCGACCCTAGTCGATCAACTCGTCGGCAGCGAGCTCTCAGCCGGAACGACGGCTTGGAAGAACGCCGATCTCAGCATCACCATCTCGCACCAACAAGCGAGCTCGGCACCATCCGGGCATCTGCTCGCGCACGACGATTTCGGGGAAGTCGGCTTCTCGTCGTTTCCACTGCGCAACTACCGCTTCGAGAAGGGCGAGATCGACGACGTGGCCAAGATCGAATTCGACGCCCCGTTCGAAGATTTCCTGGTCGATTTCCAGTGGTCGAGCACCCAGAACCTGCAATTCCTGCGCCTGTTCCAACGGCGCGTGACCATCGTATGAGGCTCGATTGGAGCCGGGGAGAACCATGCTACGCGAAACGATCCATGCTCTGGGCTGCGCCGTCACGCTGACCGCCGCAGGTTGCACGAGCCTTCCCTACGAGAAGCCCGTGATCGAAGCGATGGCGCCAACGGCACAGCGGTTCGATGGGCTTCGAGATCTTGCGCCCGGCCGGCCGCTCCAAGTCCTCGTAGTCCACGGCATGTGCACCCACGATTTCAACTGGGTCGAAGCGTGGGTCAAAGCGATGGGACGCGCCTTCGGCTCGCCCGGCGTCCAGAAGCCGAGCAGTCCGGTCGGATCGATAGCAACCGCCCGCTACGACTTCACGGACAATGGCCGCACCGTCGAAGTCACGTTCGCAGTTTGGTCGATGGCGACGGCAGCACCCAAACAGCGGCTGGCATACGATTCGAAAGGCAAGTTCCCTTATGAACGCGCCAAATTCAACGACGCCGCCAAATCCGAGCTGATCAACGACTGTTTCGCCGACCCGGTGATTTATTCCGGCTCCTCCGCGCCCGGCACGATCGGTCAGGCCCTGCGCGCCGACATGGTCGGAGTGGTCTGTGGATTTCTCGGCGGACAGTGGACCGCTAAAGCCTGTAGCGGCGCCGATGCGACCATGGACCGCGCTTTCATCACCGAGAGCTTGGGCTCGAAGATGCTCTTCGATGGCGTCGGCAGCCTGGCGGATCCCAATACCCCCGAGGCCGCGCCCCTGCGCAAGTCGCTGGCCCGGACGCGCGCGATCTACATGTTGGCGAACCAGCTCCCGCTCCTCGCGCTCGCCGAGGCCCGAGCAGGTATGACCACGTCCAGAGTGGAGACCTCCGAGCTCGGATGGTTCGGGCCGTCTCCCGGCAGAGATCTGGCCGACGCTCAGCAGAGCGGTCCAGCCCTTCAGATCGTGGCATTCACCGATCCCAACGATCAGTTCAGCTATCGGCTCACACATGCCAGCATCGGCGAAGACCCGGAACGGGTGGCGTTGTTCAACGTGATCGTCAGCAATGCCCCCACCTACTTCGGTCTCGCCGAGAACCCGTGGCCGGCGCACGTCGGGTATTGGGACAACGCGGTCGTACCACGCCTGGTCCTCGAAGGCGGCGAAGCCACTCCGGCTAAGCGCTGACGCGCCAAGCAATCGACGTCAGAGCGACAATGGAGGAACGCTTCTCACGAGAAGTCGGATGACCGCGCTATCGGTCCTCAGTCCGGACTCTCGCCGAGGTTCCAACTCTGGACACGAACGAGAGAAAGCAGCAACCAGAATCGCCCCCGTCCATCTTCGTCCAGCCTTTTCCACGAATTGAAACCATGCTAATGCTACCCACGGCGAGTTTTCAAGTCTATGATTTGATTGTAAAATCAACAGCTTAGGCTGCCCGACTGACACCTCTTCTGGGCACCATTTTCCTCTCCGAAACGTCCGTAATCTCCCCCACGCCGATGCGGCGGTGCCGAATGATGGCACGGGCGGGTTGCACTGGCGGATGGCGGACGCCAATCGGTCGCCATGCGTGTCGCCCTCTTCGAACCTGAAATTGCCGGAAATGTCGGAGCCGTATTGCGGCTCGGTGCCTGTCTGGGGGCGGCCGTGGATCTGATCGAGCCGATGGGGTTCGAGTGGGATGATCGGCGGGTCCGGCGAACGGCGATGGACTATATCGACCATGTCGCCGTCGTCCGTCATGCCGGCTTCGATGCGTTCAGGGCGGCGATCGGGCCGCGCAGGCTGGTGCTGTTCACCACGAAGGCCACCATGTCCGCCTACGACTTTTCGTATCGCGCCGACGATGTTCTGTTGTTCGGCAAGGAGAGCGCGGGCGTACCGCCGACGGTGGCGGACGGCTGCGACGCGCGCGTGCGGATCCCGATCCGATCGGAGGTACGGTCGATGAACCTTGCCACGGCGGCGGCGCTCGCCTTGGGCGAAGCGCTTCGCCAGACGTCGGCCCTGCCGGGCGGATCGGGCGACGGCCAGGCTTGATCCCGAACGGCAGCGATGCCAGGCGGGCCCGATGCAGCCACAAACCCGCGCCATCGTCGCCGCCTCCGCCCACGCGCTTATCACTGGCAAGCAGGTTGCCGGCCTGTACGATCACGCGGCCGGCCGGCACCTGCGGATCGCCGCCGAATCCCGCGGCGAGCACCTCAAGGGCTATGATGGCGACCGCGACGCGAGGTTCGGCGGGAACCTTCCCGAACTGCGTGACGCGCGCAACGGTGGAAGCGTCCACATCGAGATCGAAGGATCGTCGGCGCGAGGCTATGACCGGAGTTCGTCCGGCCACTTCACGGCAGAGGTGACCGAGCGCCTGGTGCAGCTGTACGACCACGCCGCCGGCGCGTGGTTCTCGTTCGACGTACAGGTCGCCTGAGACCGCGGCGCCGCCGACCCTCCACCTCGCCGCGGTTCAGCCGATCCTGAGCACCGGCTTCAGGACCTTGCCCGAAAGCGCATCGGCCACGGCTTGGTTGATATCGGCGAAGTCGTAGAACTGGACCAGCTTGTCGAAGGGAAATCGGCCCTGGCGCCACATCTCGATCAGCTGCGGGATGAACAGCTTGGGCACGCTGTCCCCCTCCACCGATCCGCCGATCCAATTGCCCGTGAACAGGCTGTTGACGGTGAGGGTGATCTCCGCGCCCGGATGGTAGACGCCAACAATGGCGCAGCGGCCGAGCGGCGCGAGCGATTCGACCGCCTGCCGCGCGACCGCTGGCACGGCCGTCGTGTCGAGAGCATAATCCGCACCCCCATCGCATGCCGCCCGAACGGCCGCGGTTACGTCCGCGCCGGCGGACGCATCGACGATGTGGGTGGCACCGAGTTCGCGGGCGAGTTCCAGGCGGGCAGGGTGGATGTCGACCGCGACGATCGTGGCACAGCCGACCAGCCGCGCCGCCATCACCCCCGACAACCCGACCGCGCCTGCACCGAAGACGACCAAGCTGCTCGCGAAGTGCGGCTTGAGCGCGTTGATGACGGTGCCGGCGCCGGTCTGGATGCCGCAGCCGAGCGGCCCCATCAACTCCAGCGGTACGTCGGCGGGGACCTTCACGGCGTTGCGTTCGGTGGCGAGCGCATAGGTCGCAAAGGAGGACTGACCGAAGAAGCCGCCGCTGACCGCCTCACCTTCGACGCGGATGGTCGCGCTGCCATCCGGCCGCCGCCCCGAAAAGTTGAGCGGCATCGCCTGGTGGCAATAGCTCGGCATGCCGCGCAGGCAATTGGGGCAGGCGCCGCAGGAGGCGATGCACAGCACCACCGGGTCGCCGGGCGCCAGGCCGGTGACGGCCGGGCCGACCTTCTCGACGATGCCGGCGCCCTCATGCCCCAGCACCGCCGGCAGCGGCACCGGCAGATGCTGATCGCGGACGCTGACATCGGTGTGGCAAACGCCGGTCGCGACGATGCGGACGAGCACCTCGTCGCCGACCGGATCGGACAGCTCGGCCGGCGAAAGCGTCCAGTCCGCGCCGCAGCACGGCGTGATCGCAGCGGTAATCGCAGTCATGTCCTCTCCCGTTCTCGTTCAGTCGGCAAGCTTGGCGAGCAGCGCCTGCGCCGCCGCCGGTGCGCGGACCTTGGCACCATTGATCATGAACACGAAGACGTCTCGCGGCGCGATCGGCGCGGGATCGCCGACGACATAGGGCAGATTGGCGGGTGACCGGCCGGCGGCCCAGTCCTGCGCCACCGCTGCCCAGCGATCGATCGCCGCGGGCGGATATCCGGTCGGCTCCTCCTCGCGCTGATCCTGCAGACGGGCGTAGACGAAGTCGCCGGTCAAGTCGGGGATCATCGGGTAATCGGGCGAGTCGGCGAAGACGGTGGCGACATTCGCCTGGCGGGCCATCGCTATGAAGGCGGGATTGCGGAAGCTTTCGTGGCGAGGCTCGATCGCGTGACGGAGCGGCACGCCGGCATGCTCCCGCGGCAGCAAGGCGAGAAAGGCGGCGAAGTCGTCCGGATCGAACTTCTTGGTGCCCATGAACTGCCACAGGATCGGGCCGAGCCTGTCGCCGAGTTCGGTGATGCCCTGGCCGACGAACTTGGCGACGCCCTCGCCAGCTTCGCCGAGCACCTTGCGATTGGTGCAGTAGCGCGATGCCTTCACGGCGAAGACGAAGCCGTCCGGCACCGCTTTTGCCCATTTGGCGAAGCTGTCGGGGCTTTGCAGTCGGTAATGGGTGGCGTTGATCTCGATCGCGGTGATGTGGCGCGCGGCGTGGTCGAGCTCGCGGGCATGGGGCAGGCCCGGCGGATAGAAGGTCCCCCGCCACGGCTCGTAGGTCCAGCCGCCGATGCCCACGCGGATCCTGCCGCTCGCCATGTCGCTCTCCCCTGCTCGGGTCCTTCTTAAGTCGGACCGGCGGCGGCGCCCAGCCCCAGTGCCGCGGACAGTTCTGCGGGGGCGAGCTCGCGGGCGAGCTGGTCCATCCGGCACTGTTCGGGCGCCTTGTCCGGGCGCCAGCGGATCAGGCTCGTGCCGTGGCGGAAGCGATCGGCGGTGACCTGGTCGTAGCCGACCTCGACGACCAGCTCGGGCCGGAGCGGCTGCCATTCGGCGGAACGCTCGCTGCTCCAGCGGCTCGGGCCGCCTGGGGCCTTGCCGGTGAAGCCTCGCCCGCCGGCCAGCTTCTCCAGCCGCGCGGTCAGGTCGGGACGGTCGGCATCGCCGATCGCGGACGTGAAGCCGACATGATCGAGCCGCCCGGCATCGTCGTAGAGCCCGAGCAGCAGCGATCCGACCAGCCGGCTGCCCGTCGCGTAGCGGAAGCCGCCGACGACGCAGTCGGCTGTGCGGCGCTGCTTGACCTTGATCATCGCCCGCTCGCCCGGCGCGTAGGGGCTGTCCTGTCGCTTGGCGACGACGCCGTCGAGCGCGCCGCCCGCGGCGGCCAGCCAATCGGCCGCGCGCTGCGCATCCAGGGCGCAGGGCGACAGCAGCAGCCCTGGTCCACCTTCACGCTGGTGGAACGCCTCGAGCGCCCGGCGCCGCTTCGACAGGGGCTCGCCGGCGAGCAGGGTGCCATCGCTATCGACGAGCATGTCGAACAGCATGCAATCCGCCGGAGTCTCGGCCGCCAGCTTGCGGATCCGGCTTTCCGCCGGGTGCAATCGCGCCTGCAGGGCATCGAAGGCGATGGTGTCGCCGATGGCGATCAACAGCTCGCCATCGAGCACGAAGCGGTCGGCCTTCAGGCGGCGCAGTCGGTCGATGACCTCCGGAAAGAAGCGCCCGAGCGACTTGCCGGACTTGGACATGAGCGCAACGGTCTCGCCCGCCCGGAAAGCCAGGAAGCGGAAGCCGTCCCACTTGGGCTCATACTGCCAGCCCTCGTCCGTCGGCAGCGCCGCAGCGAGCTTGGCCTCCATCGGCGCGTAGCCGGGTGCCAGCCCGAGCGCGTGCCATTCGTCCGCGGGCATCGACCTGGTCCTTCCGTTACTCTGTACATCGACGCGCGGACCGCACGGACGTTCCGGGGTCGCCGGATCCCGGATCAGCTGGCGCGGCGGGCCGGAACTCCGGTCTCGGCGATGACGCGGTTGCGGCCGGCATTCTTGGCGGCATAGAGCGCGCCGTCGGCCCGGGCGATGGATGGATCGAGGTCGCGATCGCGCGGATCGACCACGGCCACGCCGATGCTGGCGGTGAGCCGGATGGTGCCGCGCTTCGCCTCCACCGTCATGCGCGCGGTGGCGTCGCGCAGCCTTTCCGCGAGGTTCATGGCAACCCCGAGATCGGCGTTGCGCAGCAGGATGCCGAACTCCTCGCCGCCGAGCCTGGCCACGACGCCGTGGTCGCCGATCGCGACCCGGCAGATCGCGGCGAAGCTCCGCAGCGCCTCGTCGCCGCCCTGATGTCCGAAATTGTCGTTGACCTGCTTGAAGTTGTCGAGATCCGCCATCATCAGCGCCAGCGGCATGCCGGTGCGGGCGGCCCGCGTCATTTCGGCACGGCCGGCGGCGAAGAAGCTCAGCCGGTTGGCCAGGCTGGTGAGCGGATCGGTCGAGGCGAGCCACTCCAGATCCTGCTCGGCGGCCTTGCGATCGCTGATGTCGATGATCCCCGACAGGATCAGCCGGCCGGCGGTGAGGTCGAGCATCGACGCGTTGACGAGGACCGTGCGGCGCGACTGATCGGGCAGCTTCACCTGCATCTCGAAGTTACGCACCTGCCCGGACGCGTCCAGCTGTTCCAGGATCACCTTGCGGTCATCCGGATCGGCGTAGGAATCCGCGATGTTTGCGGCGTCGTGGCCGAGAAGCCGGGCCGCGGCGTCGTTGATCCGCAGCAGGCGGCCGTCGTCGCGGCTGGTCACCAGCATCGGAACGGGGCTGGCGGCGAACATCTTCTCGAGCTGCTCGCGGCTCGCGGCAAGCTCCGCGGCGATGCGCCGCTCGCGGCGGGCGGTCATCCACTCCAGCCGCTCTAGCCGATTGGAGCGGGCCACCACCAGCATCATCGCCACGTTCAGGACCAGCATGGAGAGGGCCAGGCCGTAGGAGATCGCCTGCGGAACCAATCCGTTCTCATAGGCGACGATCATCGCCAGGCTGCAGCCGATGCCGCCGATGATCCGCCACCGGAACGGCACCGGCACCGCCAGATAGTAGATGATCGGCAGCATGATCATTACGAACATCGCGATATCGCTGTGCGAACTGACGAGCGCCGCGACACCGAGGCCGTTGACGACCATCCAGCCGATCATCGCCCGGCAGCGGCCCGAAGGCGATTGATCGCTGTACAGGTAAGCGAGTGCGCCGAGCGCGGCGGTAATGACAAGCAGCCGGGCCGGGATCGCGATCAGGAAGTGGCTGGTGCCGTGAAAGCGCCAGTCGCTGCTCAGGAAGATGGTGTTGAGGATCGCCGAGGCGATCAGCAGCACCCGGGCGTGGCGGTAATCCTCGACAGCATGGCTGTCGCGGAACGCCCGTTCCAGGCCGACGTCGCGAAACTCGCCGCCGGGACGCCGCAAGGCCGCGTCCCCCGTAGCGGGTTCGAAATTGCTGTCATCATCGTCGCGCCCGCGCCGCATACCGAGCCATGTCCCCAACACTTTGGCAGCCGTAGCGAACTGGACTTAGCTTTCAGTAAAGGCGCGGGAAAGGTTGGCCGAGATCAACAATCAATCCGAAGGTCGCGCGGAAAGCGGATCTTTCACCCGTCTCGCCGACCGGCCGACTGGTCAGAGTGGCGACTTGCCGGCGCTGCGGCTGCGCAGGCGGTGGCCGTAATGATGCCAGGCGAACACCGCCGCCGCGCCGCGATGCGGCCGCCAGGGTTCGGCGAGGGTGCGCGTGGCTTCTTCGCTTGGGCGGCCGTCCAGCCCGAGCAGGATGCCGACCTCGATCTGGATCGCCAGGTCGCCCGCCGGCCAGATATCGGCGCGACCCTCGGCAAAGAGCAGGTAGATCTCCGCCGACCAGCGACCGATGCCCTTGATCCGCGTCAGGGCGAGGATCGCCGCTTCGTCATCCTTGGGCAGGGCGGCGAGATCGAGGCGGCCGCTCGTCACCTCCTCGGCAAGGCTGCGCGCGTAGCTGCTCTTCTGCCGCGACAGTCCCGCGGCGCGCAAAGTGTCGTCCGATGCCAGCGCGATCGCCTCGGGCGCGACCAGATTGGCTGCGACCAGCCGGTTCCACATCGCATCCGCCGATGCGACGCTCACCTGCTGGCCGATGATCGTCCGCAGCAGCGTCTCATAGCCGCGCGCCCGGATCCGGGGCGGCGGATAGCCGATCCGGACGATCGCCTCTGCAAAGGCGGGCTCCGCTGCCGACAAGGCATCGAGAGCCGCTTGCAGGCGGTCCGCGTTCAGGCCCACCGGCGCACGCCAGCGATTTGCCGGCGCTCGCTTTTCCGGAGCTTGATTTCACTGGGCCGGCCGGACATAGCCGCGGCGCATAGCCCGGTTTCGGGGCCGAGGGGAGAAGCGATCATGCCGAAGCTGACAGTTGTTACGCGCGAGGGCGCGGAATCGACCGTCGACGGCGAAAGCGGCCTTTCGGTGATGGAAGTGATCCGCGACAACGGCTTTGACGAGCTGCTGGCGCTGTGCGGCGGATGCTGCTCGTGCGCGACGTGCCACGTCCATGTCGACCCGGCGTTCCTGGGCCTGCTGCCGCCCATGAGCGAGGACGAAAACGACCTGCTCGACAGTTCCGACAATCGCGACGAGACGTCGCGCCTGTCCTGCCAGATCCCGTTCGGCGATGCGCTGGACGGGCTCAGGGTCACCATCGCGCCGGAGGACTGATCGATGGCAGCGCGGATCTACCAGCGGGCGAAGAGCAGCATGCAGTCGGGCCGCGCCCGGGTCGGCCAGTGGATTCTGGAGCATGAGCCGAGCGAGCCGAAGCGGGCCGATCCGCTGACCGGCTGGGCCGGATCGGGCGACGTCCGCGATCAGATCAAGCTGTCTTTCCCGACGCTGGATGCAGCGCGCGCTTATGCCGAGAAGCACGATCTGGCCTACCACGTCGTGCCGCCGGCGGAACGCAAGCTGAAGCTCCAGGCCTACGCCGATAACTTCAAGTAAGAGTTCGGGGCGGACCGGCCGCTAAGCCGCCAGCATCCCGGCCCCGAGCAGCAGCAGCAGCTTGACGTCCATCGCCAGCCCCTCGTCGCGCTTGGCGGCGACGAAAGCCGGAACGTCATGCAACGCCACGCGGTGGACGACGATGTCCTCGCCCGATACCCCGCCGCCCTCGGCCACCTTCTCCAGGCCGGTCGCGCGGACGAGCGTGAAGCTTTCCGAGACCATGCCGGGGGACGAGGCGAAGCGGCCCAGCCGTTCGATCAGCGCCGGCCGATAGCCGGTCTCCTCCTCCAGCTCGCGGGCGGCGGCGCTCTCCAGCGTCTCACCCTCCTCCTCGTCGCCGACGAGGCCCGCCGGCAGCTCCAGGCAGCGCGCCTTCAGCGGCACGCGATATTGCTCCACCAGCAATACCTGGCCGTCCTCGACCGCGAGGATCACGGCGGCGTGAATGTTGCGGGTGCGGCCGACATATTCCCAGCGGCCCTCGCGGCGGGCGACGATGAACCGCCCCTCCCACATCGTCTCGATCGTGTCGGTCATAGCTCGATCAAACGGTCCGGCAGTTCGTTGGTGTCATCGGCGCCGCGCGGAAAATACTCGGCCAGCACGGTGCCGATCCGCCCGACCGCCGCCGCCAGGCCCTCGCCAGGGCGGTTGGCGCGCACGGCATCGATCAGCGCCGCCATCGCCTCGCCCCAGACCTCGGGCCGCACCTTGGCATGGATCGCGGCGTCGGTAACGATCTCGGCACGGTGCTCGGCAAGCGACAGATAGAGGAGGACGCCGGTATGCCCGGCGGTGCGCTTCTCCGCGCCGACCCGGAACAAATCGAGCGCACGGGCCCGCGCACGCCGCGATCGCACGGTACCCGGCGTGAGCGCGAGCCGCAGCGACATCGCGGTCAGCAGCGCGCTCGCGACAGCAAAGACAGCCGCCACCCAGACAACCAGCAGGGTCATGTGGGTTCGCGTCGACAGCGTATGGCCCCAACCGCCTCGGATCCGATCGATCAGGTCGACGAAGGTGCCCGGGAACGCCGCAACGACGGCGAGCGCCAGAAACGCAGCGGCGATCGACCAGAGCAGGGCGACGTCGCGGTAGCTGTCCGAGCTGGCCGCGACTACGGTGACGATCTCGCCGGAGGTGGTCCGCTCGGCTGCTCCGACCGCCGCGGTAACTGCGGCGTGATCCGCTTCGCTCAGCCGCATCACCAACTCCCCG
>Ga0160473_100342_pt1 | contig 35162 bp, 27 predicted proteins | sample HID1975I_E11MG_FD_108217 | JGI IMG/M metagenome (GOLD analysis project Ga0160473, IMG submission 108217) | Enriched soil microbial communities from UW Madison campus, WI, USA - HID1975I_E11 MG | ecosystem: Environmental > Terrestrial > Soil > Unclassified | place: USA: Madison, Wisconsin... | reverse complement strand
GGAGCAATCGGCCTCCCCGGAAGTGCTTCTTGAACCTGACGAGAATAACCTCTCTCGCCAGGCCAGGCACAACATACAAGGAGCAGCCTTGTGCTGCGAAGCGCCGCGCGGGCGGCGCTCGATTTGCGCACCACCTCAGAACTCAAGATAAGCACCTGGCAGCCTTCACCCCATCTCTCGGCCAGCAAATTCACATCACGTCCGTAATTTCTGTTTCACTGATAGCATTCATTGCGACCTCGCGAGACAGACAAATGACTGAAGCCCCACAGCGCAGCGCATTCACCCACTTCCACCCCATCCTCACCCGCCCGCAAGACAACGACCACAACGGCCATATCGCCGGTGCCACCGTGCATGGCTTTTTCGAAACCGCTATCCAGGCTTTTCTGGTGGAGCAGGCCGAATTCGACCTGCGCGAAGGTGCGCTGGCGGCGTTTGTGGTCAGTTCGGCTGCAGACTTCTTCGCCCTGCCGGGCTTTCCGGATGTGCTTGAGGTGGGGCTGGGGGTGACACGCCTGGCGGGCAGTACCGTGGAGTACCGGTTGGCCCTGTATCGCCCGGGTGAAGCAGACGCCTGTGCGGCGGGGACGGTGGTGCAGGTGTTCATCGAGCGGGCAAGCGGCCGCCCTGTGCCGTTGCCAGAGGCGCTGCAGGCAGTGCTCGCTGGCCTTCAGCTCGGACAACAGGCATAAAAAAGCCCCGCCGGTGCGGGCGGGGCTTTTGTTGCCAGGGCTGGGCCCTCAGGCATTAGTCGCGCCAGTGGCGCTTGTGCTTGCGGTGGCCGTAATGATGGCCACGGTCGTAGTGACGGCGGTCGTCATAGCTGCGACGGTAGCGACGATCGTCATGGCGCTCGTCTTCGTCGGCCTTGTTACCCATGTAGTTACCCAGCGCGCCACCGGCACCACCGCCGGCTGCCGCACCTATGTAGCTACCGGTGGTGCCGCCCACGGAGCGACCGACCACGTTACCGCCTGCAGCGCCCAGTGCGCCACCGATGGCGGCTTCGCCACGCTGACGTTTGTCGGCACCCAGTGCACCGCCGGCGGCGCCGCCCAAGCCGGCACCAATGGCGCCGCCTGTGCTACCACCGATGGAGTTGCCCACGACGGAGCCGAGTACCCCACCCAATGCGCCGCCAATGCCGGCCTCGGTATTGCCACCGGCCATGGCAACGCCGCTGAGCAAGCTGAAAGACAACAACAGAATCGAGGAGTACTTCTTCATCAAGAGAGCCTCATAGGGATGACGAGGGCGAATTTGAGGCTCTGGAGGGCGGCTGGCAATTGAAATCCGACGAGTAGCACGAGTTGTACACAATTCTCTAAGTTGCTGTATTTACTGTGAAACTTTATCGTTTTTTGGCTGTCAGAGGTACTTATGACAAAGCCCTGAACCGTTGCGCAACAGGGCTTTTTTCGTTTTTGGCGGTGCTGCTTCCGGCCCTTTCGCGGGCAAGCCCGCTCCTACCCCATCACCCCAATTCTCAAGCCTGGTGGAGTACCTGTGGGAGCGGGCTTGCCCGCGAAGAACCCAACACATCTCTAAAGAATGCGCCCATTATCCCGCGCCCGCTCCAGCTTGATGGCAATGAACTTCGACGTCGGCGTATGGCTGCCATCGCCAATGCTCTCAAGCGGCACCAGCGGGTTCACTTCTGGATAGTAAGCCGCCGCCTGCCCGGCCGGGATATCGAAGGCCAGCAATGTGAAACCGTGCACTCGGCGCACATGCTCATCCCCCCACAACGAAACAATGTCGACCTTCTGCCCCGGCTGGAACCCCAGGCGGACGATGTCGGCCTCGTTGGCGAACAGCACTTCACGCTGGCCACGCACGCCGCGGTAGCGGTCATCCAGGCCATAGATAGTGGTGTTGTACTGATCGTGCGAGCGCATCGACTGCATGATCAGGTCGGGCAACTGGCCGCTGGCCCGCACCCTTTCATCAAGCAAGGTATCCGGCAACAGGTTGGCCTTGAAGTTGGCGCGGCCGGTAGCGGTCTTCCATTCGCGGCTGGCGGCGCTGTTGCCCAGGTAAAAACCACCCGGTTCACGCAGGCGTTCGTTGAAGCCGCTGAAGCCGGGGATGGTGTCGCCGATCAGGTCGCGGATGCGGTCGTAATCGGCCACCAGCCAGTGCCAGTCGACCGGTTGTTTGCCCAGGGTGGCGGCGGCGATACCGGCGACCACCGCAGGCTCCGAGCGCATCTGCGTCGACAGCGGTTTCAACTGGCCGTTGGAGGCATGGACCATGCTGAACGAGTCTTCCACAGTCACCGCTTGTGGCCCATCGGCCTGCAGGTCGATGTCGGTACGGCCCAGGCACGGCAAGATCAGCGCCTGCTTGCCGTGGACCAGGTGGCTGCGGTTGAGTTTGGTGCTGATGTGCACGGTCAGTTCGCAGTTGCGCAGCGCCTGCGCGGTGCGCTCGGTGTCTGGCGTGGCTTGGGCAAAGTTGCCGCCCAGCCCGATGAACACCTTGGCGCGGCCGTCGAGCATGGCGTGGATGGCTTCGACGGTGTTGTGGCCGTTGTGCCGCGGCACGGGGAAGTTGAAGCGCTTTTCGATGGCGTCGAGCAAGGCCACCGGCGGCCGCTCGTTGATGCCCATGGTGCGGTCGCCCTGGACGTTGCTGTGGCCACGCACCGGGCACAGGCCGGCGCCTGGCGCACCGATGTTGCCGCGCAGCATCTGCAGGTTGACGATTTCCTGGATGGTCGGCACCGAATGGCGGTGCTGGGTGATGCCCATCGCCCAGCACATGATCACCCGCTTGCCACGGCAGTACATGCGCGCGGCCAGCTCGATGTCGGCCAGGGTCAGGCCGGATTGCGCCTGAATGTGTTCCCACGAAGTGGCGTCGACCACGGCCAGGTAGTCATCGACGCCGTGGCCATGATCGGCAATGAAGGCGTGGTCGAAGACCGCAGGCTCGCCCTTGGCCTGGGCTTCACGTTCCCACTGCAGGACGAACTTGGCCATGCCACGCAGCAGCGCCATGTCGCCACCCAGGGCCGGGCGGAAGAACGCGGTGTTGGTCGGCCGGTCGCTGTTGGTCAACATCTCCAGCGGGTTCTGCGGGTGCTGGAAGCGCTCCAGGCCGCGCTCTTTCAGCGGATTGACGCACACCACCTGGGCACCGCGTTTTACCGCATCGCGCAGTGGGTCGAGCATGCGCGGGTGGTTGGTGCCCGGGTTCTGGCCCCAGACGAAGATCGCATCGGCATGCTCGAAGTCGTCGTAGGTGACCGTGCCCTTGCCCACGCCGACGCTCTGCCCCAAGGCCACGCCGCTGGCTTCGTGGCACATGTTCGAGCAATCCGGGAAATTGTTGGTGCCGTAGGCGCGCACGAACAATTGGTAGAGGTACGCGGCTTCGTTGCTGGCACGGCCCGAGGTGTAGAACTCGGCCTGGTCAGGGGTTGCCAGGTTGTTCAGTTCGCGGGCGATCAGGGCGAAGGCCGCCTCCCAGCTGATGGGCTGGTAATGGTCGCGTTGCGCGTCGTAGACCATCGGTTCGGTCAGGCGCCCTTGGTACTCCAGCCAGTAATCGCTTTGCTCGCGCAGCGCGCTGACGCTGTAGCGGGCGAAGAAGGCGGCATCGACGCGGCGCTTGGTGGCTTCCCAGTTGACCGCCTTGGCGCCGTTTTCGCAGAACTTGACCATGCCGCTTTCCGGCGAATCGCCCCAGGCGCAGCCAGGGCAGTCAAAGCCCCCATTCTGGTTGGTCTTGAGCAGGGCGCGAATGTTCTTCAGCGCATTGTCGCTGCCGACCCAAGCCTTGGCCACGCTGCGCAACGCCCCCCAGCCACCGGCGGGACCGTGGTAGGGCTTGTAGCGAGGGGAGGAGGCTGGGGCGTTGTCCGGGAGGTGCTGGTACGAGGTCACGGCTGTTACGACTCCGCCGCTGGGCTGTAGACCCGCGGTGCGCTGTGCTTGGGCAAGTGGATGAGGTTGAGGTTGTGCTTGCGTGCCCATTGCAGGGCAAGGCCGGTGGGCGCCGACAGGCTGACCAGGGTCTGGATGCCGGCACGCAGGACCTTCTGGATCAGCTCCAGGCTGCAGCGGCTGGTGACGATGGCCAGGCCGCCTTCACTGTCGATGCCTTGGCGCAGCAGAGCGCCGATCAGTTTGTCGAGGGCGTTGTGCCGGCCGATGTCCTCGCGGCCGAGCAACAGCTCGCCGTTACGGTCCATGAACAGTGCCGCATGCACCGCGCCGCAATGCTGGCCAAGCGGCTGGAAGGCGTCGATGCGCTGGCGCAGGCCAGCCAGCCAGTGCGCGGGCGGCAGTGGCGCGCCGGGCAGTTCGGCAAGCTCTGGCAGTGCCTGCTCCAGGGCTTCGACCCCGCACAGGCCGCAGCCGCTGGTGCCGGCCAGTTGGCGGCGCTGGTTTTTCAGGTTCCAGAAGGCGCGGCTGGAGATTTCCAGGTCGGCGTACATCGCCGAACCGCTGCCAGAAAGCTTGAGGTCATAGATTTCCTGGGTGCCTTCGACAATCCCGCTGCCGACGCTGAAACCGACTGAAAAGTCTTCCAGATCGGTCGGGCTCACCAGCATCACGGCCTGATTGAGGCCGTTGAAGGCGATGGCCAGGGCCACTTCTTCGGCCAATGGCGTGCTGGCGCGCTCGGCGTCGCTGAGCTGGACGTACTCGTAAGTGTTGCTGGCGGCGGGCAAGGCCAAAGGCGATGAGGCCGCGCAGACCGGAGGTTTGCTGTTCATCGGGGCTGACTACCGGCGGCTTTTTGATAGCACAAGCCTAGGCCTGTGGGCCGGTCACGTCTAATCGCTAGGGTCTATGCCGTGATAGACCGCGTCGATTGGTCGCAGCGGGGCAGGGCGGGCAATCCTGGCCTAGACTCCTGGCTCCGAGGTTTTATCAACAAGGAGAACGCAATGAGCCTGTTCAGTTTCGTGAAGGAAGCCGGCGAGAAGTTGATCGACCTACTGACCCCCGGCAATGCCAAGGCTGAGGAGCAGTTGAAGAAACACGTGAAAGACGTCGGCCTGGGTAATCCGAACATCACCGCCACTGTAGAGGGCGACAAGATCATCCTCAAGGGTGAGGTGGCCAGCCAGGAGGAAAAGGAGAAGATCATTCTGGCGGCGGGCAACATCAGTGGTGTGGCCAGCGTTGACGATCAGATCACCGTAACAGGGCCAGTCGTTCAGGCGGCGCGGTTCGTTACCGTGAAAAAGGGTGACACCCTGTCAGCCATTGCCGTAGTCGTGTATGGCAACGCCAACCAGTACAACAAGATCTTCGAGGCCAACAAGCCGATGCTTACGCACCCGGACAAGATCTACCCGGGGCAGGTGTTGCGCATTCCCGACTGATAGATCTCTGTAGGCTGTGCCGGCCCTTTCGCGGGGCAAGCCCGCTCCCACAGGTATCCCGCAACACTGCAGTTTTGCGGGATACCTGTGGGAGCGGGCTTGCCCCGCGAAAGGGCCCTCACAGGCCTGCCAGCAAATCCCGGTAATCCTCGACCGCTGCAAACTCCTGGGTGTCGCGAGGTGCCGCCTGGCTATCGGGCTGGCGCACTGCCAGCAAATGCCCCACGCCAAACTGCTGGGCACTGCGCAAAATCGCCAATGTGTCATCGATGAACAGGCTGCGCGCAGGCTCAAAGCCGATATCCGCCTGCAAGGCATCCCAAAACTGTGGGCTCTCTTTCGGATAGCCATAATCATGCGAACTGATCAGCCGCTCGAAATACGGCGCAAGTTCCACCCGCTCCAGCTTCAGTGACAGCGAGTCACGGTGGGCATTGGTGATCATCACCACGCGTTTGCCTGCCTGACGGATGGCGGCCAGGAAGGTGTCGGCGTCCGGGCGCAGGGCGATCAGGTCGGCGATCTCGCGTTTCAGTTCGCGGATCGGCAGCTTCAGTTCACGGCTCCAGAAGTCCAGGCAGTACCAGTTGAGCGTGCCAGCATTGCGCTCGAACAAAGGCTGCAGCTCCATTTCCGCCATGGCCCGGCTCACGCCATGCAGCTCGGCATAGCGCTGGGGCAGGTGCTCCAGCCAGAAGCGGTTGTCGTAGTGCAGGTCGAGCAGCGTGCCGTCCATGTCCAGCAGGACAGTATCGATGGCAGACCAGGGAAGAACAGGCATGGGAAACTCTCGTTCAGTCGGCTAGCCACGGTATAGTAACCCGTTCACGCCAAGGAGCTGCCCCATGCGCCAGAAACCCACCGTCCTTAACCGCGAAATCGTCGCCAGCAGCCGCCTGTTCCGCGTCGAGGCCGTGCAATTGCGCTTCAGCAACGGTGCCGAGCGCACGTATGAACGCTTGGTCGGGCGGGGCAATGGTTACGGGGCGGTGATGATCGTGGCCATGCTCGATGCCGAGCATGCCGTGCTGGTCGAGGAGTACTGCGGCGGCACGGACGAATATGAGCTGTCGCTGCCCAAGGGCTTGATCGAGCCGGGCGAAGACGTGCTGGCGGCGGCGGACCGCGAGCTCAAGGAAGAAGCCGGCTTTGGTGCGCGGCAGCTGGAACACCTGACTGAGTTGTCGCTGTCGCCGGGCTACATGAGCCAGAAGATCCAGGTGGTGCTGGCCACCGACCTGTATGAAGAACGCCTCGAGGGCGACGAACCAGAGCCCATGGGCGTAGACAAGGTCAACCTGCGCGAGCTGTCGGCCCTGGCCATGCACCCGCAATTTACCGAGGGCCGTGCCTTGGCGGCGCTGTACCTGGCGCGCGACCTGCTGATCCAGCGGGGGCTGCTGGAACTATGAACGACCTGCAACTGATGCACGAAGTGGTCAAGCTGGCCCATCTGGCGGGCGAGGCGATTCTGCCGTTCTGGCGGGCCGACGTGGCGGTGACCAACAAGGCCGACGATTCCCCGGTGACCGCCGCCGACCTGGCCGCCCACCGCATCATCGCTGATGGGCTGCTGGCGCTGGCGCCACAGATCCCCGTGCTGTCCGAGGAGGATTGCAACATTTCGCTGGCCGAGCGCCAGGGCTGGAGCCGCTGGTGGCTGGTTGACCCGCTGGACGGCACCAAGGAATTCATTGCGGGCAGTGAAGAGTTCACGGTCAACATCGCCCTGATCGAAAACGGCGTGGTGGTGTTTGGCGTGGTCTCGATGCCGACCAATGGGCGCTGCTACTCGGGTGGGCGCCAGTTGGGTGCGTGGCGTGCCGAGGCGGGGGAAGCTGCCCAGCCAATCCAGGTGCGTAACGCACCGCCTGCTGAGGGCCGTTTCACGGTGGTGGCCAGCCGTCGTCATTCCAGCCCCGAGCAAGAGGCGCTGTTGGCAGGGTTAGGGGCTGCGGTGGGTGAGCTGGACCTGGCCAATATCGGCAGCTCGTTGAAGTTCTGCCTACTGGCCGAAGGCAGCGCTGATTGCTACCCGCGCCTGGCACCGACGTCGCAGTGGGATACCGCCGCTGCACAGGGCGTATTGGAGGGCGCCGGTGGCGAGGTGATTGGGCTGGATGGCCAGCCGTTCACCTACCCGGCGCGTGAATCCCTGCTCAATCCGTTCTTCCTGGCCTTGCCCCGCACAGCCGCCTGGCGCCAAGCCTTGATCGATCTGGCGCGCGCATTGTAGGAGCAGCCTTGTGCTGCGAAGAGGCCCGTTCAAGCAACAATAGCGATGGTGTCGATACGAGCCTCTTCGCAGCGCAAGGCTGCTCCTACAGACTCACTAGCGGTGCAGCACGTACTGGCCGCTGAATTTCACGGCAGGCTCGTCACTGCCAGCGTTGCTGACGGTGGTTTCCAGCGTCAAGCGCGCCCGCCCGCGGCGCTGGTACATCGCCACGAAGCGCTCCCAAGCCTTCTCGTCCGGTGCCGCACAGCGGGCCACCGCCGCGCCGGTGACCGGCAGCGGATAGCTGATCTGCCCCTCCTGAATGACGATATGCCCGTCATCGATGCCCAGCTCGCGCAAGCGCAGGTGCAGCCACCCCCAACCCACCAGCACCGCGGCGCAGTACAGGCTGCCGCCGAACATGGTGCTTTTGTGGTTGACGTTGGCTGCCAGCGGCAGTTGCAGGCGCAGGGTGTGCTGCTGCCAATCGATGACCTCCAGGCCCATTTCGCGGGTCAGAGGGATGTCGCTGTGCAGTACGGATTGCAGGTACTGGCTGTCGCTGCTCATGGACGGTTGTCCTCCTGGTCGTCGTGCCCGCCACTGCCGCCGTCAAAATTGAGGCTGTGTTTGCGCAACTTGTCATGCAGGGTCTTGCGGGGGATGCCCAGCGCTTCGGCCAGGCTGCGCATCGAGCTGTGCGGCTGGGCAAGCTCGGCGGCGATCAGCGAGCGCTCGAACTGTTCGACCTGTTCGCTGAGGTTGCCGGTCAATACCGCCGCCGTGGGCGTTGCCGCAGCGGGCGCCTGGCCGTCGAGGGCAAGCTCCAGGCCAAGGGCGAAGCGCTCAGCGACGTTCTGTAGCTCACGCACGTTGCCCGGCCAGTCGTGGCGCAGCAGCAAGGCGCGCTGGGCCGGCTGCAGGGTGTGCGGCGGCAAGCCGTGGCGCTGGCTGGCGGCGTCGGCAAAGTGCTGGAACAACACCAAAATGTCATCGCCACGCTCGCGCAGCGGGGGGATGCGCAGCGGCGCCACGTTCAGGCGGTAATACAGGTCGGCCCGGAAGCGCCCTTGGTCAGCGGACTGGCGCAGGTCTTCCTTGGTGGCGGCGATGATGCGGATATCCAGCGGGATCAACTGGTTGCCGCCCAGGCGTTCGACCACCCGCTCCTGCAGCATGCGCAGCAACTTCACCTGCACATCCAGGCTCATGCTCTCGATTTCATCGAGGAACAGCGTGCCGCCATTGGCGAATTCGAACTTGCCGATACGCCGCTTCTGCGCACCGGTGAAGGCGCCGGGTTCGTGGCCAAACAGCTCGCTCTCGACCACCGATTCAGCCAATGCCCCGGCGTTGATGGCCACGAAGGGCCCGTCGCGGCGGCTAGAAAGGTCGTGCAGGGCGCGGGCCACCACCTCTTTGCCGGCGCCAGTCTCACCCAAAATCAGCACATCGGCACGGGTGCCAGCCAAGGCGCCGATCTGCTCACGCAGGCGTAGCATCGTCGGCGACTGGCCCACCAGGCGGGTGGCCAGTTGCTGACGGTCGCTCAAGGCCAGGCGCAGGCTGCGGTTGTCCAGCACCAGGCGGCGCAGGGCCAGGGCCCGGCGCACGCTGTCGAGCAGGGCGTCGCTGGCGAACGGTTTTTCGAGGAAGTCATAGGCGCCGGCACGCATGGCCTGTACCGCCAGCGGCACATCGCCGTGGCCAGTAATCAGCAGCACAGGCAGTTCGCTGTCGCGGCCGTGCAGTTGCTCCAGCAGTTGCAGGCCATCGATGCCCGGCATGCGGATGTCGCTGACCACCACACCGGGCCAGTCGGCTTCGATGCGCTCGGCCAGGCCTTGGGCATCGGCCAGCGCCACCACCTTGAGCCCGGCAAGGTCCAGGGTCTGGCTCAGGGCTTGGCGCAGGTGCGGGTCGTCGTCGACCAGAATCACCTGGGCTTGGCTGTCGATCAGTGTCTCGGGGCTCATGCCGAGGGGTCCTCCGAATTGGGCAGGGTTGCGCCGGGTGCCGCCACGCGCAGTTGCAGGGTAAGCAGGGCACCGCCTTCAGGGTGGTTGGCCAGCAGCAGTTCGCCGCCCAGGGCGCGCATCAGGCTTTCGCAGATGGCCAGCCCCAGGCCAAGGCCCTGGGTGCGGGTCTTGGTGGTGAAGAACGGCTCTTTGGCATGCTCCAGTGCCTGGCGGCTGAAGCCCGGGCCGTTGTCGCGGATGTACAGGTAGACGTAGCCATCGCGCTGTTCGGCACTCAGCCAGAGGCGGCGCGGGTTGGCCTTTTCGGTCAGGGCATCAAGGGCGTTGGCCAGCAGGTTGCCCAGCACTTGGCGCAGGCGGGTTTCGCCGGCTTGTACCCACAACGTGGCCTCTGGCAGGTCGCGGATCAGCTCGACGGCCATCGCCCGGCGGCGCTTGGCCAGCAGCGCCAGGGCGTCGTCCAGTGCCGGCTGCAGGGCCACGCTTTCCGGGGCGTGGCGGTCGCGGCGGGCAAAGGCGCGCAGGTGGGCGATGATCGAGGCCATGCGCCCGGTCAGCTCACCGATCAGCTTGAGGTTGCCGCGGGCGTCTTCGGTGCGCTGGTGATCGAGCAGGATCTCGGCGTTTTCGGCGTAGCTGCGGATGGCCGCCAGCGGCTGGTTGAGCTCGTGGCTGATGCTCGCCGACATGGTGCCCAGCACCGACAGCTTGCCGGCCTGGACCAGTTCGTCCTGGGCCCGCACGGCTTCCTGCTGGGCGTTTTCACGTTCGAGCACGGCGCTCTTGAGGCGGGTGTTGAGGCCTTCAAGGTCGGCGGTACGTTCTGCCACGCGCTTTTCCAGCTCTTGACGGCCACGGGCCTCGAAGTCGATGCGGTCGATGTAGTGCCGACGCCGCTGCATCACCAAGCCGGCCAGCAGCACCAGCACCAGCAACGTGCCGGCGCCGATGGCCATCACCGTCTGCACCGAGCGGTCGACCAGGATGCGCGGGGCGAGGATGCTGACCTGCCAGCCGGTTTCCTTGATGTCGCGGGTCTGGGTGATCCACGCGTCCTGGTTCAGCACCAAGGGTTGCGGGGCCTGGGTCGGGTACGGCTGGATGGCGATGATCGCCTGGCGCTCGGCCTCGGTCAGCGCGCGGGTGGCGCGGAAGCGCCAGTCCGGCCGAGAGGTGAGGATGACCACGCCGTTATGGTCGGTCAGCAACAGTTGCTCGGGGGTACGGCCCCAGAGGGTTTCGGTGTGGTCGAGGTCGACCTTGACCACCAGCACGCCCACGGTCCGCTCGCGGTCGCGCACGGCGGCGGCGAAGAAGTAGCCACGCTTGGCCGAGGTGGTGCCCTGGCCAAAGAAGCGCCCCAGGTGGCCGGCCATGGCTTCGTTGAAGTAGGGGCGGAAGGCGAAGTTGCGACCGACAAAACTGTCGTGCTTGTCCCAGTTGGAGGCGGCCAGGGTATTGCCGCTAACGTCCATCAGGTACATGACCTCGGCACCGGTCTGCTGGACGATATCCTTGAGCAGGCGGTTGGCGTTGGTCACCGCTTCCAGGCGGAACGGGTCGGCCAGCACGCCGCGCAGCGCCGGCAGGTCGCCGAGGATTTGCGGCAGGGTTTCGTAGCGGTGCAGGGTGCCCAGCAGGTTGGCGACGTACAGGTCGAGGGTCTGGCGATTCTGCGAAGCCAGCTCTTCCTGGTAATAGCGCTCGGCCAGATGATGCAGCGGCCACAGCAGTGGGATCAGGCACACGGCCAGCAGGGCCAGGCTGCGCCAGCGGGGACGGCGTGGGGGCGTGGGTTTCGCGATCATCAGGTCAATGCGCCAGAAAAGTCTGACGCAATTATGCGCTACTTGAGGCAGTCGATCAGCGCCTGCTGCCAGTGCTGCAGGCTGATATGCCATTGCTGGGCCAAGCGTGAGCAGTCCAAGCGTGAATTGAGCGGCCTGCGGGCGGGTGTGGGGTATTCGCTGGACGGGATCGGCTGCAGTTCGGCACAGGGTAACCCTTGCGCCCGCAACTGCTCGGCGATCGCCTGGGCGAAACCGAACCAGGAGGTCTCACCTTGCGCAGTGAGGTGGTAGGTGCCCCAGTCGCCAGCCTGCCCGGCTTGCCAGCGCTCGATCAGCGTGCGGGTGCTGGCAGCAAGGGTAGCGGCAGACGTCGGCGCGCCAATCTGGTCGTTTACCACGCGCAGTTGGGGCTTTTCCTGCAGCAGGCGCTGCATTGTCAGCAGGAAGTTGCGCCCATACAACGAATAGACCCAGCTGGTACGCAGGATCAGGTGCTGGCCGGCCACCGCGGTAATCGCCTGCTCGCCGGCCAGTTTGCTGTGGCCATAAACCCCCAGGGGGTTGGGCGTGTCTTGTTCGGTATAGGGCGTGGCCTTGCTGCCGTCGAAGACGTAGTCGGTGGAGTAGTGGATGAGCGGCGCACCCAGCCGTGCTGCTTCTTCGGCGAGTACGCGGGGGCCATGGGCATTGATTGCAAAGGCCAGCTCGGGCTCTTGTTCGGCCTGGTCCACTGCCGTGTAGGCGGCAGCGTTTATGATCAGGTCGGGGGCGAGCCGGCGCAGCGGTTCGCGCAGGGCCTCGGGCTGTGCCAGGTCGAGGTGCTCGCGGCCAAGCACGTGTAGCTCGCCAAGCCCGGCCAACTGCGCCTGCAGCGCTTGGGCAACCTGGCCATTACGGCCGCAGACGATGATTTTCATGGCAGCAGTTGCGCCTCGCTCAGCGGTACGCCGACCTTGTCTTTGTCCGACAGCACCGGCGGCCCCGCGAGTTGCCAGTCGATGGCCAGCTCAGCGTCGTCCCAGCGGATGCAACGGTCTGCGCCAGGGTTGTAGTAGTCCGTGGTCTTGTAGAGAAACTCGGCCGATTCGCTGACCACCGAGAAACCGTGGGCGAACCCCGGTGGAATCCACAATTGCCGATGATTATCGGCCGACAGGTGCACCGCGACCCATTTGCCGAACGTGGGCGAATGCCTGCGCACGTCCACGGCAATGTCGCGTATCTCGCCCTGTACCACCCGCACCAGTTTGCCCTGGGTGTTTTCCACCTGATAGTGCAGGCCGCGCAACACGCCTTTGACGGAGCGCGAGTGGTTGTCCTGGACGAAGTCAACGGTGACGCCGGTGTGCTTCGCGAATTCGCGGGCATTGAAGGCTTCGAAGAAGAAGCCACGGCTGTCACCGTATACCGTCGGCTCGATGATCAGTACGTCAGGGATCTCGGTGGGGATGATGTTCATGCAGACTCGTTTGCCAGTTTGCCCAGGTACTGACCGTAACCGGTCTTCTTGAGTTTTTCAGCCTTGGCCAGCAGCTGGTCACGGGTGATCCAGCCCTTGTTGAAGGCGATTTCTTCCAGGCAGGCCACTTTCAACCCCTGGCGGTTCTCGATGGTTTGCACATATTGCGAGGCATCCAGCAGGCTCTCGTGGGTGCCGGTGTCGAGCCAGGCGAAGCCACGGCCAAAGCGCTCCACGCGCAAGTCGCCGCGCTTGAGGTAGGCATTGGTGACATCGGTGATCTCAAGCTCGCCGCGCTCCGAGGGGCGAATGCCTTTGGCGATTTCGACCACGTCGTTGTCGTAGAAGTACAGGCCCGTCACGGCATAGCTGGACTTGGGCTTGGGTGGCTTCTCTTCGATGGACAGCGCGTTGCCCTGCTCGTCGAACTCGACCACACCGAAGCGCTCCGGGTCCTTGACCCAATAGCCGAACACCGTGGCGCCGCTGGGGTGGCTGACCGCGCGCTGCAACTGTTCGGTGAAGCTCTGGCCGTGGAAGATGTTGTCACCGAGGATGAGGCAGACCGAGTCGTCACCGATGAACTGCTCACCGATCAGGAACGCCTGGGCCAGGCCGTCGGGTGATGGTTGCTCGGCATAGCTGATGCGAATGCCGAACTGGCTGCCATCGCCGAACAGCTGGCGATACTGAGGCAGGTCCTGGGGTGTGGAGATCAGCAGGATGTCGCGAATATCGGCGAGCATCAGCACCGAGATCGGGTAGTAGATCATCGGCTTGTCATAAATCGGCAGCAGTTGCTTGGATACCCCGAGGGTGATGGGGTGCAGGCGGGTGCCGGATCCTCCGGCCAGGACGATGCCCTTGGTCATGCAATGAGCTCCTTGATGTCGGTATTGCCCAGGCGTTCCCCCTGGTAGCTGCCATCCTGGACATGGCGGCACCACTGCAGGTTATCCAAGTACCACTGCACGGTCTTGCGCAGCCCGGTGGCGAAGGTTTCCTGCGGTACCCAGCCCAGCTCCCGTTCGATCTTGCTGGCATCGATGGCATAGCGCAGGTCATGGCCGGGGCGGTCTTGAACGTAGGTGATCAGGTCTGCATAACGGGCCACACCTTCAGGGTGCTGTGGCGCCAGCTCGTCGAGCAGGGCACAGATGGCGTGGACCACGTCGAGGTTCTTCTGCTCGTTGTGGCCGCCGATATTGTACGTTTCGCCGACCTCGCCGCGGCTCACCACCTCGAGCAACGCCCGGGCGTGGTCTTCGACGAACAGCCAGTCGCGCACCTGCTGGCCATTGCCGTACACCGGCAGTGGCTTGCCGGCCAGGGCATTGAGGATCATCAGCGGTATCAGCTTTTCAGGGAAATGGTACGGGCCGTAGTTGTTCGAGCAGTTGGTGATCAGTACCGGCAGGCCATACGTGCGGTGCCAAGCGCGTACCAGGTGGTCCGAGGCGGCCTTGCTTGCCGAATAGGGGGAGCTGGGCGCATACGGCGTGGTCTCGTGGAACAGGTCGTTGGCGCCATGCAGGTCGCCATACACTTCGTCGGTGGAGATATGGTGAAAGCGAAATGCACCGCGCTGCTCGGCGGGCAGGCGGCTCCACCAGGCACGGGTGGCTTCGAGCAGGGCATAGGTGCCGACGATATTGGTCTGGATGAACGCCGCCGGGCCGTCGATCGAACGGTCCACATGGGACTCGGCAGCCAAGTGCATGATCGCGTCGGGCTGGAAGCGCTCAAGCACGGCACTGACTGTCGCCGCATCGGCGATATCGGCCTGGACGAATTCGTAACGGGTATTGTTGGCGATGCTTTGCAGCGACTCGAGGTTGCCGGCGTAGGTCAGCTTGTCGAGGTTCAGCACTTCGTGTTCGGTATTGCCGATCAGGTGACGGACCAGCGCCGAGCCAATGAAGCCGGCGCCGCCTGTGACGAGTATGCGCATCTCAAGTCGCCTCTGGAAAACCAAGTTCTATGGCATGCAGCCTAGCTCGTCGGCTAGGGTGGTGGCAGACAAATATCATGGGTTTGAGCGTGATGATGGTAGATATGCCGATTGATATCGATTTAATAAGCGATAAGGCTTTGCCGATCGGCTATTTTTGCTTTTAAAGCCGATATATATCGGTTATAAATTTGCCATCGTTGCTCCTACCCCCATCGACCAACGCCCCAGCGCACATCGGCTCAGGGCCTACGCAGAGGTTAACCATGAAAACCCTCAATTCTACCCCCCGTGCCGACGGCTTCCACATGCCCGCTGAATGGGCGCCGCAGACCCAGGTCTGGATGGTCTGGCCGGAGCGTTCGGACAACTGGCGCCTGGGTGGCAAACCGGCACAGGCCGCCCATGTGACATTGGCCAAAGCCATCGCCCGCTTCGAGCCAGTGACCGTGGGTGTTTCTGCTGGCCAGTACGAGAACGCACGCCGTCAGCTCGACCTGCCGAACATCCGCGTCGTGGAAATCAGCAATGACGACGCCTGGGTGCGCGACACCGGCCCGACCTTCGTCATCAACGACCACGGCGAAGTGCGCGGCGTGGACTGGGGCTTCAATGCCTGGGGCGGCTTCGATGGCGGGCTTTACGCCCCCTGGAACCGTGACGAAGAACTGGCCGCCAAGGTCCTGGAAATGGAGCGCTGCCAGCGCTACCAGACCGAGGGCTTCGTGCTGGAGGGTGGCTCGATCCACGTGGACGGCGAGGGCACGGTGATCACCACCGAAGAATGCCTGCTCAACCGTAACCGCAACCCGCACCTGGGCCGTGAGGAAATCGAAGCGGTCCTGCGTGAGCAGTTGGCAGTCGATACCGTCGTCTGGCTGCCGGACGGCCTGTACAACGACGAGACCGACGGCCACGTCGACAACTTCTGCTGTTACGTGCGCCCAGGCGAAGTGTTACTGGCTTGGACCGATGATTCCAACGACCCCAACTACGCCCGCTGCCACGCGGCAATGGACGTGTTGAAGAACACCCGTGACGCCAAAGGCCGTGAGTTCGTGGTGCACAAGATGCCGATCCCTGGCCCGCTGTACGCCACGGCTGAAGAGTGTGCTGGCGTCGACCAAGTGGCCGGTAGCCAGGAGCGCGACCCGTCGGTGCGCCTGGCCGGTTCGTACGTGAACTTCCTGATCGTCAACGGCGGCATCATCGCGCCGAGCTTCGATGACCCTGCCGATGCCCAGGCCAGAGCCATCCTGGCCGAGCTCTTCCCGGATCATGAAGTGGTCATGATCCCAGGCCGTGAATTGTTGTTGGGGGGCGGCAATATCCACTGCCTGACCCAGCAGCAGCCGGCGCCAGTCAAGCGCTGAGACCACCCTGAATAAAGAGGCCCGTCATACGACGGGCCTTTTTTTCGGGTGACCTTTCCACGCGACGTCCGGCCGCCTGAGTGGCATACGTTTTGTATTGTTTTTCAATTAGATAGCTCGAATGGGTCGAGCTCTCTGATCTGTAACAATGCCTACGTAAATTAGCCGCTCACGGGCAAAGGAGTACGTGTGGAAATGAACGCAGCAAGTGAGTCGGCTTTGTGCCCATCGGCAGTTAACCACCCATCGCTCAAGCTGTTGGCGCAGTGGTTGAAGCACCATGGAAACATCCAGGTCAGGACGACCGACCCACGACGTCTGCTTGCCGGGCGATACCCGCAAGGGCTGATCAGTGAAGCAGAGATGCAGGCGCTGATGGCGGTGTGGCACTGATCTCATCGGTTTTACCGGTGCTGGCCCCTTCGCAGCACAAGGCTGCTCCCACAGGTAGCGCGCGATCCCTGTAGGAGCAACCTTGTGCTGCGAAGAGGCCGGTACAGCCAACAAAGATCAGAAGCGGTAAGTGCTCGTCACCACCAGGCTCCGCGGGTCGCCCACCTGGATCTGCGCCGCACTGGTCGCCGAGCTGTAGTAGGTCTTGTCGGCAATGTTGTTCAACGCCGCCCGCACATCCCAGTCGTGGGTGCGGTAGCCGGCCAGCGCATCCCAGCGGCCGTAGCCTGGCAACACCGTGGTGTTCTGGTTGTCGGCATAACGCTCACCCACCAACGTCAAGCCGGTCTCGGCGTACCAGCCCAATTCCGGTTTCCAGGTCACGAACAGGCTGGCATTACGCTTGGCCACGTCGTTGATGCGGTTGCCTTCCTGGTTATTGTTGTCTTTGACGATGGTTGCATCCTGCAGGCCGATGCCCCCGCGCACGTACCAGTTGCCGACGATATTGCCGGTGGCGGTCAGCTCGATGCCTCGGGAGCGTTGCAAGCCGCTGAGCAGGGTGATTTCCGGGTTTTCCGGGTCACGCGTGCGGCGGTTGTACAGCTCCAGTTCATACACGGCGAGGGTGGTGGTGAGGCGCTGGTCGAACCAGTCGCTCTTGACCCCGATCTCCTTCTGCCGGGTCAGCTCTGGCCCGGTGTCGTTGGTGTTGCCCGGCGCGCCAGGGGTAATGCCGATCAGGCCACCGCCCACTGGCGAGAAGGTCTTGCTCCACGACGCATAGAAGGAGTGATCGCGCCACGGCGTGTAGACCACACCCAGGCGCGGGCTGGTGGTGTTGCTGTCCTGCGGCTCGGTCAGGCCATCCTTGTTGGTGGTCTCTACCTCGAACTGGTCGAAACGAACGCCAGCGAGCACCTGCCATTGATCGTTCAGGCGGACCTGGTCTTGCAGGTAGAGGCCACGGCTTTGGACCACGGTGTGGTTGTCGCTCGACAGCAACATTGGGCCCGTGTGCTGCCGGCTGCGGTCGGGGTTACCAACGTCCAGGCTTGGCACACTATTAGGCGCAGCGGTGTACAGGGTCGGGTCACGCCGTTGGCTGCCGAACTCCAGGCCCACCAACAGCTTGTGCTCCAGCCCCACGGTAGTGAAGTCGCCCTCGGCTTCGAGGTTGTTGAACAGGTTGCGGGTGTTCAGGTCCTGTTGCCAGCGCTGACGGGTGACGGTGTTGGTGCTGGCGTTGTAGCCCGTCGCGTAGGTGTTGTCGAACTCGCTGTCGAGCTTGAACAGGCCGAGGGTGTGGCGCAGTTGCCAGGTTTCGTTCAGCTGGTAGTTGAGCCGCGAGCGCAGCGACTGGGCGCGGTCATCGATGTAGTCGCGCTGGGTATCGCTGTAGGTGGTGCTGCGGCTGACGTCGGCCGGGCGGCCATTGACCCCGGGGATACCGCGGTCTGGTGTGCGGTTGTAGCGGCTGTATTCGTATTGCACCAGCCAGTTCAGGTCGGGCGAGAGCTGCCAGCTCATCGACGGGGCGAACAGCTGACGGCTGCCATCGATGCCGTCGCGAAAGCTGTTGTTGTCCTGGTTGCCCAGGTTCAGGCGCAGGCTGATGGTATCGCTGGGGTCGGCGCTGAGGTCGGCGTACAGGCTGCGCAAATCTTCGCTGCCGCCTTGCGCCTCGATGCTCGAACGGCGGCCGTGCTCCGGCGCCTTGCTGACGCGGTTGACGATGCCACCCTGGCTGCCGCGGCCATACAACACCGCCGCGGGCCCTTTGAGCACCTCGACCCGCTCGATGTTGTTGAGGTCGCGGATGTACTGGCTGTCGTCGCGAATGCCGTCCAGGTAGAAATCGTTGCTGGCCTCGAAGCCGCGGATGCGCACGCTGTCGAAGCGCGTGTCGGCGCCGCTGCTGACGTTGGGGATGCCCTCAAGTGCCTTGCCCAGGGTGTTGTTGCCGTAGTCCAGCACGTTGGCGGTCTTGACCGTGTCGATGGCCTGGGGCACGTAGCGCACGGGCGTCGAGGTGCGCGTCGCGGTACTGACTTCCTTGACCCGCGGGTTGTCCTCCTCGCGCTCGCCTTCGGCAGTCACTGACATTTCCGGCAGGGTGGTGGTGGCAGCGGTGGCCAGGCTGGCGCTGAACAGCAGCGACAGGCCAAGCGTCAGCGGGGAGAGGCGGCAGGGTACAAGCATGGAGACATCCGGACCGTGGCAGGTGAGAAAGGGTGCGAATGGTAATGCTTGCTATTTACTGTTGCTTGGGTATTTGTAAAGGGTTGTCTTTACATATGTATCACTTTGTAACTGCCGCTGTTGTATGCTCCGCGCCCATGAAAGCTGCCGGGTTGGTCAAAGCGACATTTCTGACAGAAGAAAAAATGCCCACTGATAGCGCCAACAGGCATGGAAATGCACCAGCGGGCTGGGTGATTTTAGTTATATCAACCTGCATTTCACGATTTTTTGACATTTGTAATCGCACACCGCTAGGATTCGGCCAACGCCTGCTGGCCATGACATGGCCATGCTGCTGTAAAAGGCCACCGTGCGATTACCGGCAAGCCTTTCAGTCTGGATCCGCATAGCGTCGAACCTACGAAGGGGCGTTGGTTCCTGGCGTCATATTGCGAAGCGTTTTTGATTAAGAAATAAGGAAAACAACATGTTGAAAACCAGGATCAGCCTGGTCGCACTGGCAATGATCGCCGCGACCCAGGCCCAGGCCAATGAGCAGGCCGACAGCAAGGGCTTCATCGAAGACAGCCACGCCAACGTTCTGCTGCGCAACGCCTACATCAACCGTGACAAGAAGCACGGTACCGATGACCAGATCGAATGGGGCCAAGGCGTCATCGCCAACTTCTCCTCCGGTTTCACCCAGGGCACCGTCGGTGTCGGCGTCGACGCATTCGGCCTGTACGCCTTGCGTCTGGACGGCGGCAAAGGCCACAACGGTGGTGGCGGCGTCGACTTCTTCAAACCGCACGACACCAAGAACGCCGACGGCAACGCCAGCTCGCCACATAACCTGGCCCGTGGCGGCGCAGCCGTGAAATTCCGCATCTCCAACACCGTGCTCAAGTACGGTGACCAGATGCCAGCACTGCCTGTGCTGCAGTACGACGACGCCCGTCTGCTGCCAGAAAGCTTCACCGGTACCCTGATCACTTCCAAAGAAATCCAGGGCCTGGAACTGAACGCCGGCCGCTTCACCCAAGAAGCGCGCAAAAGTGCCGAGCGTCGTGACGGTGGTGGCCTGAAGTCGATCAACGTCTTCGGTGGTAGCTACAAGTTCACCGACAACTTCACCGCTTCGCTGTACACCGCAGACAACGAAGACGTGATGCAGAAGCACTACTTGGGCATGAACTATGTCTTCCCGATCGCCAGCGACCAGTCCCTGACCCTGGACTTCAACGGCTACAAGTCGGACATCAACAACAAGTTCGTCAAAGCGGCCGAGCTCAATGGTGACTCCAACACCATCTGGAGCCTGGCGGCGACCTACGCCTACGGTGCGCACTCGTTCACCATCGCTCACCAGCGCAGCACCGGCAGCACCGGTTACAACTACGGCTTCTACCAGAACGCCGGTGGCGTGGGTGACGGTGGTTCGACCATCTACCTGGCCAACTCGTACTGGTCTGACTTCAACGCCGAAGACGAGCGCTCCTGGCAGCTGGGCTACGGCCTGGACTTCGGCGCCTACGGCGTACCGGGCCTGACCTACAAGCTGGCCTACGTAGTGGGTGACAACATCAACACCCGCAACGTCGCCAACCCGCAAGGGTTCGGTGAAGGTAAAGAGCGCGAGATCTTCAACCAGATCCGTTACGTGGTTCAAGACGGCCCGGCCAAAGACCTGTCGGTCAAGCTGCGCAGCTCGTTCGTACGCACCAACAATGCCGTACAGCAGAACGGCTACAACGACGACGGTAACGAAGTCCGCGTATTCGTCGAGTACCCGATCAGCATCTTCTGATCGGATGGCGTCGGGGCTGCTTTGCAGCCCATCGCGGGCAAGCCCGCTCCTACAGAGATTTGCGTTGTACGTGTGGGAGCGGCCTTGCGCCGCGAAAGGGGTGCGAAGCACCCCAGCTTTCAGGCTGGCTCGGCCTGTCTGTGGCGCACTACTTCTTTTTGCACAACCTCCCCAGTCTCCGGCGCAAAACTGTCGCTGCGCGCCATCCGCCACATCCGCGCATAAAACTCGCTTTCAATCGAGCCACTGAGCAATTCGCCAGGCTTGAGGAACGTGTGCAGGTCTGAAAACAAGCCGATCTCGCTGGCGCTGACACGCCGTGCCAAATGTTTGGGCTTGAGCTCCGACGGGTGTTCCAGGCCCGCCGCCGCAAGCATCTCAGCCAATGTATGCAGGGTATTGCGGTGGAAGCTCGCCACCCGCTGAGCCTTGTCCGGCACCACTAACGCACGCTGGCGGAGCGGGTCCTGGGTGGCGACCCCGGTCGGGCATTTGTTGGTGTGGCAGCTCTGCGACTGAATGCAGCCAATGGCGAACATGAAGCCGCGCGCCGAATTCACCCAGTCGGCACCAATGGCCAGCACACTGGCGATGTCGAAGGCGCTGACGATCTTGCCCGCCGCGCCAATGCGAATGCTCGAGCGCAAATTCAGGCCGACCAAGGTGTTGTGCACGAACATCAAGCCTTCGCGCATGGGCACGCCCATGTTGTCACTGAACTCGCGTGGCGCCGCACCGGTGCCGCCTTCCTTGCCGTCGACGACGATAAAGTCGGGGGTGATTCCCGTCGCCAGCATCGCTTTGGCAATGCCCATGAATTCCCACGGGTGGCCCAGGCAGAACTTGAAACCCACCGGCTTGCCGCCCGACAGTTCGCGCAGGCTGGCAACGAACCGCAGCAGTTCGACCGGCGTGCGGAACGCGCTATGGGCGGCCGGCGAAATACAGTCTTCGCCCTCACGCACGCCACGGGTGGCGGCGATTTCCGGGCTGACTTTGTGCCCTGGGAGGATGCCGCCGTGGCCGGGCTTGGCGCCTTGGCTGAGCTTGATCTCGATCATCTTCACTTGCGGCGAGCGGGCTTGTTCGGCGAAGCGTTGCGGGTCGAAACGGCCTTCTTCGGTGCGGCAGCCAAAGTAACCGCTGCCGATCTCCCAGATCAGGTCGCCGCCATGTTCGCGGTGGTACGGGCTGATGCTGCCCTCACCGGTGTCATGGGCAAAGCGCCCCAGCCGTGCACCCTGGTTGAGCGCCGCGATGGCGTTGGCGCTGAGGGCGCCGAAACTCATGGCCGAGATGTTGAAGATAGATGCCGAGTACGGTTGCCGGCACTGCGGCCCGCCAATGGCGATGCGGAACGAGGCGGGGTCGGGCGTGGCCACTGGCAGCATCGAATGGCTGATGAATTCGAAGCCGGGTTTGTAGGCATCGTTGAGCGTGCCGAAGGCTTTTTCGGCGCTCTCGTTCTTCGCCCGTGCATACACCAGGGAACGCTGGGACCGTGAAAACGGCAGCTTGTCGTCGTCACCTTCGATCAGGTATTGGCGGATTTCCGGGCGGATGGTTTCGATCAAGTAGCGGATGTTGCCCAGGATCGGGTAGTTGCGCCGCACCGCGTGGTGGCTCTGGCGCAGGTCATTGAGGCCGACCAGGCTGAGCAGGGCGGTGATCAGTGTGAATGGCCAGAGCCAGGCATGTTGGGGCAGTAATGGGAGGCTGGCACAGGTGAACGACAGGCAGATGAAAAGGCAGGCGTAGCGGCTGGGCAGTGAGTGTTTCATGGGTCCATCGCGGGCAGGATGACCCGCCTAGGATAGGCAATGGTGGGCTGCGGAAAACCTGGGCAATCGGTAAAACACTGTTACCTGATCCCGTGCCCAGCTCAGCGCTTTGTGGGAGCGGTGACAGGTTATCGAGGTAACAGCACGCTGGCCCGCAGCCCACCGCCGTCGTGGTTGCACAACAGCAACTCGCCGCCATGGCTGGCCGCGATCCGCTGGGCAATACTCAACCCCAAGCCATACCCGCCAGACGCCTGGTTACGCGACCCTTCACCCCGCACGAACGGGTCGGTAACCGTCGCCAGCAAGCCTGGCGCGATCCCCGGCCCTCGGTCATCGACATGGATATAAACCCCCGTGGTCGCGCGCTCCAGCGTGACCGAAACCTCCTTGCCATAGCGCAAGGCATTGACCAGCAAATTCTGCAGGCAACGCTGCAGCAGCAGCGCATCAACCCGCAAACTGCCACCCTGGCCATGAACCGGCAGTGGCTCGCGGGCTGTGGACAAGTCGGCACACTGCCGGGCCACCAGCCGGTCCAGGTCCACCTGTTGCAGGTTTTGCTGCTCTCCGGCCCGCAGGTAATCGAGCACTTGGCCAATCATGTCGTCCATCTGCGTGATGTTCTGCCGTAGGCGCTGGCGATGCTCGTCGTCCGGCAAGCGCTCCAGGCGCAGGCGCATGCGGGTCAGCGGGGTGCGCAAGTCGTGGGACACGGCAGCCAGGAAATAGGCCTTGTCGTTGACCATCGCAATCAACCGCTGCTGCATCGCGTTGAAGGCCTGGGCGGCCTGGCGCACTTCTTCCGGCCCGTCCAGCGCCAAGGGCGGCTGTTCCAGGTTGCTGCCCAGGCCGCGCGCGGCATCCGCCAGGCGCCGCAACGGGCGCAGGCACAGGCGCACCGCCACCAGGCACACCAACAGCACGGCGACGATGCGCAGGGCATACACCCGCAGCAGGTAATCGCTGATCAACACCCAGGCGGACTCGCCGCTCCAGCCCTGCAGCTCCTGGCCATCGATGGTCAGCCAATGCCCATCGGCCAGCGGCACGGCAAACGCGATATGTGCCTGCGCCGTGCGCAAACCGAACAGGCTGCGCCAGACAATCGGCTGGCCCAGTTCATCGGTCAGGTGCACCTTCAGCAGGCGCACCTCCTGGGCATAGCCCAGCTCGTACTTGAGGGCCTGTTCCAGCAGCAGCTCGATACGCTTGCGCCCTCTGCGTTCGTCGTGTTCCGCCGCGGGCAGGTTTTCGGCACAGCGCAACTGATAGTGGGCAGGTGCCTGCATCGGGCTGCCATGGCAATTGGCACTGGCGATCAACGGCGCGCTGCGGGCGGCGATCAGCCGAACAGGGGCCTCAAGCACCTGGGCGAAACGCACATCGAACCAGATGCTGCTCGACATCAACTGGATCACCACGGTGCCGCTGACCATGATCAACAGCAGTTGGCCAAACAGCGTGCGCGGCCACAGCCGGCGAAGCCAGCGCATGTCAGGCATCAGCCTCGCTGCGCGCAAGGCTCAGCAAGTAGCCTTCGTTGCGGATGGTAAGGATCTGCGCTGCGCCACCCGGCGCGCGCCGCAATTGCTGGCGCAGGCGGCTGACGCACATGTCCACCGAGCGGTCGTCAGGCAGGTGGTCACGGCCGAACGCACTGCGGGTCAGCTGATCGCGGGACACTACGCGGTTGTTGGCCCCCAGCAACTCGCGCAATACGCGATGGTCGGAGCGGGGCAGGGTCAGCGTTTCGCCGTCAGGGCGGGTGAGCAGGCGTTTGACGTGGTCGAGGCGAAATCCGGCGAACTGCTGCGCTTCCACAGCGGGCTTTGCAACCGGCGTGTCTAGGCGCTGCGGGCGCCGCAGTACCGCCTTTATCCGGGCAATCAGTTCGCGTGGCTCGAAGGGCTTGGCCAGGTAATCGTCGGCGCCCACTTCCAGGCCAATGATGCGGTCCAGCGTGCTGCCTTTGGCCGACAACATGATCACCGCCAACCCGGGCGTCGATTGCAACTGGCGGCACAGGCTCAAGCCATCCTCGCCGGGCAGCATCAAGTCCAACACCACCAGCTCGACTTTATGCAGCGCCAGTTGCTGGCGCATCCCGTCGCCGTCCGCGGCCGCTAGCACGGTATAGCCGGCATCGGTCAGGTAATCGCAGAGAAGTTCGCGGATCTCGTCGTCATCGTCGACAACCAGCAGGGTCGTGCTCATTTCAAAAAACACCTGTTCGATGAGGGCCGGTGGCGCTCGTTACGTTGGATTACAAGCCCGTACAAGCCGGGCCTGGAGCCCCAAGGGCGGATCCCTAGAATCGTAACAAAAAATCATCTGCGAATACGAAGCCTTCCCAAATGAAACCTCGGAGCATCATGAACGACTTCTCTCCCATCAGCCGAGGCGGAAGTCGCCTCAACCCGCTGGCCTTCTTCATTGCCGTGGCCATCAGCGGCGCAGCGATGGCGGCTGACAGCCAGCCACTGGAGCTGGATGCCACGCAGATCGAAGACAGCGCGCTGGTGCCTGCCGATGAAACCGGCCAGCTAGGGTACACGGTCGAGAGCAGCCGCAGTTCAACCGGCCTCAAGCTGACGCCGCGCCAAACACCGCAGTCGGTGACCACCATTACCCGCCAGCAGATGGACGACCGCGCCATCCACACCATCGAGCAGGCGCTGGAAACCACGCCAGGCGTGACCGCGAGCAAGGCCGAGGTAGGCGGCCGCACCGACTACCGCGCCCGCGGTTACTCCATCACCAACTGGAAGGTCGATGGCCTGCAGTTCCAGGGCGGTTCCGATTTCAGCGGCGGGGGTAATGCGCTGAACATGGACCTGTACGAGCGCATCGATATCGTCCGTGGCGCCAACGGCCTGCTCGGCGGCACCGGCGACCCGTCGGCCACCGTCAACCTGATCCGCAAGGCCCCGACCAAAACCTTCGGCGGCAGCGCCTACGCCACCTACGGCAGCTGGGACAAACGCCGCCTGGGCGCCGACCTTAACCTGCCGCTGTCCGAAGACGGCCGCCTGCGTTCGCGCTTCGTGATGACCCAACAGGACGCCAACTCGTTCCGCGACAACCAGTCCGAACGCTCCCGCGCCGCGCTGGCCAACTTCGAATTTGACCTCGACGACGCCACCACCCTGGGCGCCGGCTACCAGTACGAATACAACAAAGTCGTCGGCGGCGGCTGGGGCGCGAACATCCCGATCTGGTATGGCGACGGCAGCAAGACCGACCTGCCGCGCAGCACCAACGTAGTGCCGAGCTGGAGCTTTGGCGAGTACACCACCCGCACCGCCTTCGGCTCCCTCGAACACCGCTTCGACAACGACTGGTCGCTGAACCTCAAGGCCGCGCAAAGTACTGCCGAGGCCCTCAACCACCGCGGCCTGGCCAAGGTCAACTCGGCCGGGCGCGGCAGCTTTGGCGGCTACTGGGACCAGGACGGCAGCGGCGCCGTGCTCAACGGCCTGCACAGCTCCAGCGACACCACCCAGCAGTCTGCGCAAATCGACCTGTCCGGCCCGTTCCAGCTGTTTGGCCGCACCCACCAAGCGATGGTCGGCTACAACGACAGCCGCACCGTCGCCTGGTCGCCGGAATACACCTGCAACATGGTCAGCGACAGCCAAGTCAGCGCCGCAGCGCTGGGTTGCCAGTTCCGCGCCAACAACGGCTTCCCGCTGACCGACTGGCGCAATGGCGTGGATGACGATTACGACATGCTCGCCTCGCGCACCGGCCGCCACAGCAAAACCACCACCCGCCTGCAAGGCATGTACGCAGCGACCCGCCTGAGCATCACCGACCCACTGTCGGTGATCGTCGGCGTGCGTACCAGCAACTACTCGGCCATTACCCGCAGCAACGCCGGCGTGCGCACCAGCCAGGAAGAAAACGGCATCGTCACCCCCTACCTGGGGGCAATTTACGACCTCAACGACACCTACTCGCTGTACGCCAGCTACACCGACATCTTCACCCCACAAACTGCCGAGACCAGCAGCGGCAGCAAAGTCGAACCCATTCGCGGCCAAAGCTACGAAACCGGCATCAAAGGCGAGTGGTTCGATGGCCGCCTGAATGCCTCGGCCGCGTACTTCCGCACCAAGCAGGAAAACAAAGCCGTGCTGGACGGCGACCTGACCACCCCAACCGGCAACGACGCCTACAAGGCCGGTTCCGGCCAGGAAACCGACGGCATCGACCTGGAAATCGCCGGCGCACTGACCCCCAGCTGGAACGTTTACGCCGGCTACACCTACCTGCACTTCCGCCGCATCGACAGCGACGGCCGCAGCGACCCATCACACCTGTTCAAGGCCTCCACCACCTATCGCCTCTCCGGCCCACTGGACCGCCTGACGCTTGGCGCAGGGGTTACCGCGCAGAGCAACATTCGTGCGGTGTCTAGCCCGGCTGGCCAGCCCACTAATGGCGTAAGCGCAGGCTCGACCGACGTCAACTGGTCGGGGTATGCGATCTGGAATGCCATGGCCAAGTACCAGCTGACGGACGAGACCAGCGTTAGCCTCAATGCCAATAACCTGTTCGACAAGCATTACTACACCCGCTACGGCTTCTATGCCGGGGCAATCTATGGCGACCCCCGCAATCTGTCGCTGACGCTCAGCACGTCATTCTGACGCCCCCCTGTAGGAGCAGCCTTGTGCTGCGAATGGGCCGCAAAGCGGCCCCTTTCCCACCCACAATCAACTGCACTGCACCCCCGACACCTCATCAATCGGCTTATCCAACCGGTCCTCAAACCTGTCCCAGTCTTCGCCGAACAACTCCACCGGATGCATGGTCCGATCTGACCCATTGCCACAGGCCAGTGCCTTGACTGGGCAATAGAGGTCGCAGCCCCAGCAGATGCGCTCGGGGTGGCTGGGGTGGGTGGGGAATTTTTTGGGCATGGTGTTCAGTCCTCGTAGGTGGGGGCTGAGTTCACGCTATGCGGTTTGGTGGTTTGGGTTTTGATTGAGATCAAGGTGGGGTTGAGTGTTGCGGTGCGGCTTTCAAATTAGCGTTTCAGTGACGGCACAAGCATAAAAAGCGCACCTTTCGGTGAGCTTTTTTTGATACGCGTATGGGCACCAGGAGTCGAAAATACTGATAACAGACTGATTTTAGGTATTTTCACTATCAGATTTCGTATCCACTATCTCTAAAAATATCCTTTAGTACTCGCTTTCCCAGTGCGACCTAGCTATTGCACGCTTACTAAGGCGGGTGGAGGCTGATGGCCGCATGACCTTGCCCATAAGCTCGGACTAGTGCTCACCGGCTCGCAGGCTGTCTGATGAGGGAGGCGATTGGCACGACGAGCGCTATGGGCCTTTTTCTTGTTCTTCGCTTTAAGTGTACGCTTGGACGGACGAGAGGGACCGTCTAGCGGGCCCTTAGGCAGGGCGAAGATTTGTAGATTAGGATGAGATGCAGGATGTGAGAATCGTGGGTTTCAGTTGACCCCGATAGGGTATGTCTATAGGATCGCAACTTGTTGCGATCCTATAGACATACCCTATCGGGGTCAAGCTTGAATGCCGTTTAGCTTGTGCTATATTTCCATCACAGCTCAGCACCGCTCGCAGGATATTTTTAGCCCTGTCCAGCAGTCCTGAGTTTTTTTATGCCTTAAGGAAAGACGATGAAAACGGCGGCGGTGCTGATTGATGGCGGTTATTTTGACCGTAGGGTCAACTTTTTCAAGCGGAAGTATTTCAATGATACCCCGTTTACCGCTAAGCAGCTCCAGGATGTGACGAACGCAATCGTTGGTGCTCATCTCCGCAAATTCAAAAGCACGCTCTATAGAACCTATTTCTACGATTGTCCGCCTCTGGATAAAAGTCTCCGTTACGCGATGCCGGACAGTCCGGGTGAGCAGGCACGTACCTGGACGACAAAGAAGCATCCTCCATACGTCCTAAAGAATGAATTTCACGACCTGCTGAGAAAAAGTCGTAAGACGGCTCTGCGCCTAGGGGCGCTGTCGGCTTCTGGCGAGTGGAATCTCACCAGCTATGCCCTGAAGGCTCTTCTTAGTGGTGAGCGTCAGTGGACCGACATCACCAAAGATGATTTCTACTACAACGTTACTCAGAAAATGGTTGATACCAAGCTGGGCGTCGATATCTCGAGCCTGGCTCTCAAGAAGCAGGTAGATACCATCATTCTCATTGCTGGAGATTCTGACTTCGTACCCGCGGCCAAAATGGCTCGAAAGGAGGGGGTCGATTTCATCCTTGATCCTCTGTGGGGTAACACGACCAGTACCCTCACGGAGCACGTTGATGGGCTCCACTCGCCAGATCTTGTGAGCATCATCAGCGCAGCGCTGAAGGAGGCCCCTTCAACTCGCCCAGCTTGGTGGGGTGAGCCGCAAGCCGCGAATGAGCCTGTAATGCCGGAGCCACAAACCGCAGCGCTTGATGACTAACGATAAGGCGGTGAGTTTCGATCTCTCGGTTGCCGGCTAAGGTCGTGTCACGCGTTGAGCTGATGAAACCTAGGGATTTAGGCGGCGCCTGGATCTGGATCATTAGCAGGCGCCGCTCCAGGGGGAGGTGATGGCCTCTGTTGAGCATTCACCGGGGGTAGGGTAGTCGCCTCTCCAACTTTCAACTGCAGATCTTGAACAACCTTGCCCTCGATCGTCTCGTATGGGTCAAGATATTGAACTCCAATGTGGCGAGCGTCTGTTTTTATGATGTCGATTGCTTGGCCTAGGTGATTCTTTTTGTCGCCCTTTGACATGAAAAAGGCTGCATATTTAGTAGGGGAAACACCAGCGAATGTCTCGAAAAGAGTTTTTCCCAATGTCCCGGAATCTGTAGTTATAGCATCTTCATGTAAGTCGAGGGCAAGGCTTTTTTCGTATGGTTCTATATATACTACGCGTTTGATTCCAGCTGCAATAATGTGCCGTGCACAGTTGTGGCAAGGGAAAGTTGTGGTATAGAGAACGCAAGAATCGGTAGAGTTTCCTTGGGAGCGCGCTAACCCCAGAATCGCTTCCATCTCAGCGTGAATGGCCCGGGAGAACTCGATAATCGAACCGGCTCTTGTTTCCTTTTGAATGAGTCTGGCTAACTCATCTTTAGTCTCTTGTGTGACATCAATCTTTGCGCTGATGATGTTGACAATATCGTCAATCAGATGAGATTTATGGATGTCATTGTAGCATTTTGCACCGTGGTAAATGCATCTTTGATCGTTAACTATGTCAGATGTATAAAGGCCGCCACCAAATTTTGGTACATCGTTCCAGCCTAGAGAGATTACGTTGCCTTCTTTGTTAACGATTGCAGCGCCTACTTGCCTGCTCAGGCATGCCGACTTTAAAGATGCGGAGTAGGCTGCATACATTCCCGACTCATCGGTAGTCGGAGTAATCCCGTTTTTTCCGTGCACAAGCGCTGCAAAGCGTTGGCATGGTGCGGCTAGGTTAGATACGGAGTCCTGATTGTTACGAATGAAATAATCTGCTCGCTGAAGTGTTTTTTCCAGTTTTTGTCCATGGGTGGCTTTCAGTTCGTTTCGATCACGGTCTATCAGATACTGAGCATCATGCTTTGGTATCCGTTCAGTGCGCGTGAGATAGTTGAAACGGGTTTGTTCTGGGCTAAGCACACCAATTAAGTAGAAAATTTCGCCGTAAACAAGTTTAAATAATTCGACTTCCTCAGGATGTTTAAGCTGGTCGATAATGTAGATAGTCTTAGGGGCTTTAGCTTCTTCACCTTTGGCGATTGTACGATGCACAGCAATTTCCTGCATAGCCAGAGCTGCAAGAATTGGTGGGTCGTACTTTTTTCGAAGCTCATTCCCTAGATCTTGGAGGGTGGTGTAACGCTCCATGCCTGACGTGGCTTCGAGTGAGCAATTTGAGAGTTCAGGCGGGAGGCCATGTGTATGGTAATGCTTGCGGATTATGTCACTAACTTTAATGTGCTCTGTGACATATCCATATTCTTCGAACTGCGCGCGCGTGGACCGGATCACGTCAGCAAGATTGCAACCCACGGGGCCACAAAAAGCGATGATAATCTCATCAACGCGCCGGCCTTCAATCCGCTGCCTAATGGTCAGCGATGACGATTTTGCATCGCCTTGGGTGGCTGGTCGTTCCTTCGAGGCCGTTGCTGCCATCTTCAAATCCTTGAAGCATTGAGGTTCTTTGGTTACCAGTCAGCCTTTTGGGCGTTAGCGACCACAAGCTGAAGCGCTTTTCGGTACTCTTCGACTGCTTGTCGCTCTTTGTACTGGGCAAAACCGATCACGTTCGAGGTCTTTTCCGAGCTGCTTCGCGCAAGCTGTGCTGGCTTTTGCGAATCTGCCCCCTCAGTTCTCTTCGTCACGGCTGCTTCCCCTAGTCGTTGGCTGGTCGAAAATAGGCCGGGATTCTACAGATCCCGACAACCAATTTAAACCTCCATTCGGAGATTAGGATAGTACTGTAAGCTCAGGCGACAAGCGGCAAAAGTGAAATTTTTTGCTACGTTTCCCCCCTAAAATCGCCCGTTGACCATTCAGGTTCATGCCTATATGGCGCAGCGCCTGAACAATCTTTGAGGAGCGTGCATTGTGGTCCTAGGGGCTGCGAGCGACTGACGTGAGGGGGCTGAGTGAACCTCAGTTTTCCTACGACAGTTTCCTATCAGCCCCACGTCATCCTGCCAGGAGTGCTTTGTGTTATCAGGTGGCTAGGACCGTGCGCCCAGCAAGGATATCCGCTGACGTGGACCTACTGACCCCTTGTGGCCGGGAGTGAGGGCGTCTCATGATTTGGCCTTGTGAGCATCGTTGCGGTTGTAGGAGGCTGTATCGGTTGACAAGGCCAACGCGCGATATTTTGAGTCCGCTGAACGCCTTTGTGCACTGGACCGGGGCATCCCTGACTGTAAGCCAGGTGCAGTCGATTCATTCATTGGCGGCACCATCATCTGCATCACCGCTCCAGAGATTCCGCCTAGTGGATAGGTGCTTCGAGCGCGATCTGCACCTGAATGATGGCCTTCTGATTTCAAAAACCGTTGATCAACAGTTCAGGCAGACATTAAAGTTCGCTTTCACAACGGCAATGCCGAATCCTAAAATCGTAACGGAGCAGCTCGGTGGTTTTGAACAGGGAAATTGTCATTCGATCCGAGCAAGACGCGTATGACACTCTACAGCTGGCGTCCGCGGGAAAGCTCCCGGAGCACGTTGAGCTTCGGTTTGAGGGATGGCCTAAGCTGGAGATCATCGTTCGGGGCGATGGGTATCACGGAACGATCAACCCTAGCGTGATGCACGGGTTCATCGAATTCCAGAAAGCGATTTATCGAACTTTTGCCCTGGCCCGTTATAACTCTACGAACGTTAACCGACTGACTCAGGATGAAAAGGATGCACTTGAGCTATGGGTTAAGGTGGACGTGGGTAGCTCCCGCTTCACTGTCGACATTCAAGCGTTACTGGAACGCTTCGTCGAGAAAGCAGGTGATAAAGTGACTCCTAAAAGTTTGGTCATCATAGCCCTGATCGTTGCGACGGGATATTTTGGTGACAGCTCGTTTAAGAATTACATGGAGGAGCGTCGTCTAACTCGCGTCGCAGAACTTCAGTCCGAGGAGCGCATCGCAGAGCTTGAAGCAAAACGTTATGCCGAAAGCTTAGACGTGCAACGCATGCAGATACTAGCTGATGCAGTTAAGGATGAGCCGCGTGCTGCGAATATTCGCGAATATGCCGATGATGCCCACCGAGATCTCGTCCGCTCCGTGAGGAAGGCGGAAGAGTCGTCGATCGGTGGGGTTACCATTGAAGGCGAGGTGGCCAACGAACTCACCAAGAATGCGCGGCGTGAGTCCAAGGAGATAAGACTCGATGGGCGCTATCGAGTCCAGGTCGTAGATGCCTCTCAGATTGACGTTTTCAAAATTCGCGTTCGGGACGAGGAATCTGGCGAAGAATTTATTGCCATGGTGCAAGATGATTCACTGGACAACAGAAACAAAGCCGTCATTCGAAGGCAGAGTGGGCTAGGCAACCCGTGTTGCTGACTATCAATGCGCGAATGGTGGGCGATGAAATTCGCAAAGCCATTGTGATTGGGGCGCGTGAGCTCGTAGCTAGTAACGCTCTTCCCAAGCTGGAATAGTTTTTCAAAACCTCAGATTTACAAAACGCTCAAATCGCGAGGTATTCTAGTGTCCCGATCATAGGGGTGAAGAACAACTACCCTACTCCCCGATATTCTGCGGCGCGGCCCGAAACGTGGCCGCGACTATAGGCGCCTGGCAGTTTCACCCTCTGAACACCATGCTCCTTACTTAGATGCGGGGGATTAGCTTTATCAAGCTGCTCCCCAAATCAGATTCGAGCCTTCCCCACGTCATCCCGCCAAGAATGCTGAGTGTTATCAGGGATCAAGGCCCCTGCGACCTGTGGGGAATGTCCACTACGCGGGACTGGCGGCTCCTTACGTCCGGGAGCAAGGGCATCTCATGATCTGGCCTCCTGAGCACCGTTACCGGTGGGCGGGTGGAGGCAGCACTGGCTGACGAGACCAGCGCCTGAAGATCCTGAGCCGGGTGAACGCAGCAATGCGATGACCGGGGCATGCCTGACTGTCAGTCAGGTGCAGTCCATTCCTTGGTCTGCGGCACCATCATCTACAGCGCTGTTGCTGGTGACATCGGCGTTTGTCACGCCGATTGTCACGAGGGGGAATGCCGCAAAGCCTTGCGCGATCAGGGCTGCAGCAGTGGTAGAAGTGCCCGTCTCTTTTCAGAAGAAAGAGACGGGCACAGGTTGGTGCAACATTCGGGCAAGCGGATAGGTTGCTGCAGGGCAGCGAGGTACGGTGTATCTGGCGCACGAGCGCTATATGTGTAAGAGCATCCATCACATGGGTAGTGACCGGGCGAGCTGCCGGATGCGAATCGCCTTTGGGGAGAACCACCGCCAGAGCGGCGTGACCTTTAAGGTTCGGATCACCTGGGGTGCTGTCATCGACAGCGCTTGCAACTCCCGGTCTACGCCTGTGGACAATGTTCGTCAAGTAGAGCAATTTCAGTGGCTTGGCGCCTGTGGATAAAACTATCCCCCGGTGGGCATCAGTGGTTTTCCACAGACGTACGCTGTGCCAGCAGTTTTTTTCTTATGTATGGTCCTTTCAAACGGGGCGGCTTTGCAGCCCCGTTTGAAAGGACCCGCGCGGAGGAGTTTCATGCGGTGCTGTGGGTAACTTCACAGCGAGTTGAGGTGGTGCGGCGGGCTACTCGGTCCTCTTGGCACTGCGAAGGCGCGTGACGTTCTCGCCCGTCTGCTTGGCAAACTCATGCGGCGTCACATGGTCCTCGCGGTTTGCCTCCAGAAACCGGCTCCACCAGGTCATGATCATCCGGCGCTCTTCGAGGAACTCGGCCTTGTGGGTATAGGCGGCCCGCACGTTGTTGCGTTCCTTGTGGCTCATCTGCCGTTCGATAGCCGTCTCCGACCACAGCCCGGACTCGACCAGCGCACTGCACGCCATGGCTCGGAACCCGTGGCCGCATATATCCACCTTGGTGTCGTAGCCCATCGTCCTGAGCGCGGCATTCACCGTGTTCTCGGACATCGGTTTCCACGGCTTGGCATCCCCCGCGAACACCAGTTCGAACTTGCCGGTGATCGCGTGGATCTGCTCAAGCAATGCCACTGCCTGCGGCGATAAGGGTACAACGTGAATGTCCCCGGCCATCTTCGTACCCCTTGTGGAGAAGGGCACTCCGTCCAGCGCTGGGCGGGTGTCGGGGATCTCCCAGATGCCGCGCTTGAGGTCGAACTCATTCCAACGGGCGAAGCGCAGTTCACTGGAGCGTACGAATACATGCAACGACAGCATCACCGTGAGGCGCGTGAGCGGGCGACCTCTGTAGTCCTCGATGCATGCCAGTAGCTCTGGCAGCCGCGATAAGGGTAGTGCGGGTCTGTGAGTTACCCGCGGTGTCTTGATCGAGCCATCGAGGTCGTGAGCTGGGTTCGCGGTAATCAGTCGCAGCCGTTTGGCTTCACGCATGATGCTTTGCAGGTAGTTCTTGACCCTGAGCGCCACGTCGATGGTGCCGCGCTTCGTCAGGGCTTCCAGTGGCTGCATGAGGTCGTGGGTGTCCAACTCAACTATTGCTCTGGCACCGATCAAAGGGAATACGTGAGTCTTCAACCGGCTGAGCACAGTCTTGGCGTGGCCGGGCGCCCACTTCGGCACCATGCTCGCATACCAGTCGAGCGCAACGCTTTCTAAGGTGCGGCCGTTGATCACGGTTTGGGTCTTGGTTTGTTGCTTGTACTGGATGGGGTCTATGCCGTTGGCGAGCTGCTGCTTGATCTCGAAGCGCTTGCGGCGTGCGTCGCCCAGCCCGACCACCGGGTAGCTGCCAAGGGCGGTCAGGCCTTCGCGGCCATCGGGTTTAACGTACCTGAGCCGCCAGCCCTTGCGGCCGTTGGGTTGCACAAGCAGGTAAAGACCGTCGCCGTCGAAGAGCTTGTACTCGCGCTCTCTGGGCTTTGCCGTGCGACAGGCGGTGTCTGTAAGCGGGGCAGTGGTGCGGGCCATAAGGGTAGTCTCCGATATCGAAACGGACCTCTATCCTTAAAACTACCCTTATTAGCGCTGGCTACCCTCGGAATCCGACGGAACGCCAAAACGAAAAAACCCGCCAGAAGGCGGGTTTTTCGGGGGTTCCAGAGATTTTGAAAGCTTTCTATGGAACCTTGAATGGTGCCGGCACCAGGAATCGAACCCGGGACCTACTGATTACAAGTCAGTTGCTCTACCATCTGAGCTATACCGGCAATGGGGCGTCATTATAACGATCGTTTGGCGCCTGTAAACCACTTC
>Ga0160473_100339_pt1 | contig 35456 bp, 25 predicted proteins | sample HID1975I_E11MG_FD_108217 | JGI IMG/M metagenome (GOLD analysis project Ga0160473, IMG submission 108217) | Enriched soil microbial communities from UW Madison campus, WI, USA - HID1975I_E11 MG | ecosystem: Environmental > Terrestrial > Soil > Unclassified | place: USA: Madison, Wisconsin... | reverse complement strand
GTGGCGATGGCCATCAGGCCCGAAGCACACTGGCGATCCAGTGTCTGGCCGCTGACGGTCAGTGGCAAGCCCGCAGCCAGCGCGCTCATGCGGCCCAGGTTCCAGCCCGCCGTGCCAGCGGGCATACCGGTGCCCATCACCACGTCTTCGATTTCACCGGCTTCGATACCGGCGCGCTCGACCGCGGCGCGAATCGCGAAACTGGCCATGGTCGGGGACGTGGTGAAATTGAAGGCACCACGAAAGGCCTTGCCGATCGGCGTGCGGGCGGTGGAAAGGATAACGGCTTCTTTCATCGTGTTGTTCCTGTGGAATGGAGAATCGGCCCCATCGCGGGGCCGTAGCAAGATCAGATGCGTTCGATGCGGGTCTTGCCGGCAGCCACCAGTCGCTCCAGCAGCGGGGCAGGGTGGAACCACATCTCGCCGTACTCACCGAGGGCTTTGCGGTAATTGCCAATACCGGCCAGCACGACGTCCAGGCCAATCTGCTCGGCGTAATGCATCGGCCCGCCAAGCCAGGCCGGGAAGCCGTAACCGTTGATCCAGACCAGGTCGATATCACCCGCGCGTTCGGCGATGCCTTCGTCGAGCAACTGGATGCCTTCGTTGATCAGCATGAACAGGCAGCGATCATGAATCTCTTGCGTGGAAATCGGCCGGCGCGGGATGTCCAGTTCGCCAGCGATGCGCTCGGCCAGGGCAATCACCTCGAAGTCTTCCTTGCGCTCACGCCCCTCGTAGATGTATGTGCCGCGCTTGGTCTTCTGGCCGAAGCGACCCAGCGCATTCAGCTCGTCGGCGATCCGGCAGTAGCTCGGGTCATGGGCAATGGCTTCGCGACGGGACTCGCGTACCAGGAAACTGACGTCGATGCCGGCCAGATCGTGCATCGCCATCACCCCCATCGCCAGGCCCAAGTCGGTCAGCACCTGGTCAATCTGCGCGGGCGCCGCACCCTCCAACACCAGTCGATGGGCTTCGCGGGAGTAGGGTTCGAGCATGCGATTGCCGATGAAGCCGAAACATACGCCGGACACCACCGGAATCTTGCCAATCGTCTTGCCCAGTTTCAGCGTCGTGGCCAGCACCTCGGGCGCGGTGAGTTTGCCGCGAACCACTTCGAGCAAGCGCATCACGTTGGCCGGACTGAAGAAGTGCAAGCCAATGACATCTTGCGGGCGACGCGTGACCGCCGCGATCTGATCGACATCAAGGGTGGAAGTGTTGCTGGCCAGAATAGCGCCCGGCTTGCAGACCTCGTCCAGGGTGCGGAACACCTGCTGTTTGATCGGCAGGCTCTCAAACACTGCCTCGATCACCAAGTCGCACTCGGTAATGTCGGCATAGTCGAGGGTGCCGGTCAGCAAGGCCATGCGCTGGTCGAGTTCGCTCTGGGTCAGCTTGCCGCGTTGCCGGCTGATCTCGTAGCTGTTGCGGATTTGCCCCAGGCCACGCTCAAGTGCTTCGGGTTTGAGCTCCAGCAGGGTGACCGGAATGCCCACGTTGGCGAAGTTCATGGCGATGCCGCCACCCATGGTCCCCGCGCCTATCACCGCGACCTTGGCTACGGGGCGCAATGCCGTGGATGTGCTGACACCGGCCACTTTGCCGGCTTCGCGCTCGGCAAAGAACACGTGGCGCAGGGCCTGGGATTGCGCCGAGGCTTCGGCCTCCTTGAACAGGGTGAGTTCGCGCTGCAGTCCGGCGTGCAGCGGAAGTACGCAAGCCGATTCCACGGCCGCCAGCACCAGTCGAGGGGCCAGGCGGTTTTTCCAGCGAGGTTCGTGGGCGGCGCGATAGCGAGTGAAAAAGTCATCGGGCAGGGCAGCGGCCGGTTTGCCGTGACGTTCTGCGGGGTGCGCCGCTGCGCCTTCGCCGATCAGTTCGCGGGCGAAGGTGCGTGCGCCATCGAGCAGGCAGTCGGCTTCCCCGACCAGATGGTCGACCAAACCGAGATCAAAGGCGCGCCCGGCGCTGATGGGTTGACCGGACATCATCATGTCGAGTGCCGGTTCGGCCCCGATCAGTCGGGGTAAACGCTGCGTTCCGCCTGCACCCGGCAATAGGCCCAGGTTGATTTCCGGCAGGCCGAGACGGGCGTCGGCAGCACTGATGCGGTAGCCACACGCCAAGGCAAGTTCCAGCCCTCCGCCGAGTGCGAAGCGGTCGATGCTGGCAATCAGTGGCTTGTCGATCCCAGTCAGGCGCAAAAGGAGGTCGGGTAACGAAGGGGCGGCGAAGGAAGCCGGGAGACCGAATTCGCTGATGTCGGCGCCTGCGCAGAACAAACCGTTTGCGCCGTGCAGGATGATCGCCGACACCGCAGGATCGCTGGCGGCACGCTCACAGGCTTCGAGGATGGCGGCGCGCAGGGGTTGTCCGAGGGCGTTGACGGGTTTTGATGCCAGGCCGATCAGCGCGAGGTTGTCTTCGACGTGGTAGTTGACCAGTGTGTTCATGATGCTTTCCTGAAGTTCGTTGAAAGGGCTTGCGTAGATCCTGTGGGAGCGAGCCTGCTCGTCTTCTAGAACCAGCTGTCCTGCATGTAGTAGGCGACATGGTTGGCGTCGGTCAGCAGCCGCCCTTGGGACTCAAGCGGCGCCAGTTCCCAGGTCATGAAGTAGTGCGCGGCTTGTAACTTGCCTTGATAGAAATCGGCATCGCTGCCACTGGCGTTCGCCCCCAGGGCCCGGCTGGCCAGCAACGCCTGGCGCAACCAGATCCAGCCGACGACCACGCGCCCAAACAGATCCAGATACGGTGTGGCATTGGCCATGCCGAGATTGGCATCGGCCGATACCTGCGCTTGCAGGCTGCAGGTGACTTGCTCGAGGATGCTCAGCGCATCGGCCAGCAGTGCCGCGAGCGGCGCGCAGTGTGTGTCGCTGTTGGCGGCGAGCAGGGTGGCAAGCACTTCGGCGGTGAACAGTCGATAGCCGTCACCACCCCGGGGCCCTAGTTTGCGACCCAACAGGTCAATCGCCTGGATGCCTTCGGTGCCTTCATGGATCGGGTTAAGGCGGTTGTCGCGGTAGTACTGTTCCAACGGGTATTCACGGGTATAACCGGCGCCGCCAAGGACTTGAACACCAATCTCGGAGGCGAGCAGGCCGTAGCGCGAAGGATAGGACTTGACCACCGGCGTCAGCACGTCGAGCAGTTCGGCGGCGTTGCTGCGCTCCAGGGCCGTGAGGGCGGTGTGGGCATCCTCAACGAGGCTGCTGGCGTACAGACACAGCGCCAGGCTGCCTTCGGCATAGACCTTCTGTTGCAGCAGCATCCGACGCACATCGGCATGATTGACGATGCGCACCTGGGGCTCTGCCGGATTCTTGTTCCCGGGCAGGCGACCCTGCGGGCGCTCACGGGCGTAGTCCAAGGCGTGGATGTAGCTTTGATAGGCGAGGCTGGCAGCCCCAAGACCGACGCCGATACGGGCCTCGTTCATCATCTTGAACATGTAGCCCAGGCCCTGATGGGCCTCGCCGATCAGATAACCCACGGCACCGTCGTGCTCGCCGAAACTGAGCACGGTGGAGGTGGTGTTGCGATTGCCCATCTTGTGCAGCAAGCCGGCAAGGGCCACGTCGTTGCGCGCCCCGACACTGCCGTCGGCGTTCACCAGGAACTTGGGCACCAGGAACAGCGAAATACCCTTGGTACCGGCAGGCGCACCGTCGATACGGGCCAGCACCATGTGCACGATGTTATCGGTCAGTTCATGGTCGCCACCGGAGATGAACATCTTCTGGCCGAAGATCCGATAAGTGCCGTTTTCGCCAGGGCGCGCTGCGGTGCGCAGATCGCCCAGCGCCGAACCCTGGCCAGGCTCGGTGAGGGCCATGGTGCCGCTGAATCGGCCGTCGAGCATGGGCGCCAGGAAACGTTCGCGCAGCGCGGGGCTGGCAAAGGCCTTGAGCAGATTGGTCGCGCCGATGCTCAAGAACGAATAGGCCACGGTAGCGATGTTGGCCGCATCGAAATAGGCCATGCAGGCGCGCAGCACCACTTCCGGCAGTTGCAGGCCGCCATCGGCAAAGTCGTGGTGAGCGGCAAGGAAACCGGCCTGGGCAAAGGCATCCCACGCGGCCTTGGTCTCGGGAATCATGTGAACCCGTTCGCCGTCGAAGGTCGGCTCGTTGGCGTCGCCCTTGTGGTTGTGCGGGGCGAACAGCTCGGCGGCGATCTGGCGGGCGGTGGTGAGAGAGGCATCGAATACGCCGCGATCGTGTTCGGCGTAGCGCGGGCGTTGCAGCAAAGCCTCGGTATCGAGCAGCTCGTAGAGCTGGAAGCGCAAGTCACGCTCGTTGAGCAGCAGGTCAGTCATGGCGTCTCTCGTCAGGCAGTGTCGAGTGGGGGTCAAGGAAGAAATTCGTGGCCCGTTACAGGCGTCCACGATAGTGAGGTGCTTCGGGCTGCTGCCCCCTCCTTTGGGGTAGGCCGGAGCACCTCATGTTCCAGGCGGACCTGAGCGCAAGCCGTCCGAACGCAGGGCGGCAGGCTCGATTCATTGCGTCGCCTTCTGCTGGCTTCGCAAAAAATCCTGCACCAGATTCGAACGATCGAATGACTTGGCCGTCTGCACCGGCGGATACTCGGCCAGGGATTTCAGATGGGCGCCGATCAGCTCGCCCATCGGTGCCGAGATCCATGAAGACTTCTGGATCATGTGGCCGTAGGAATCGTTGCTGTCGTAGCTTTCGAACGGGTCACTGCGCAGGTTGAACATCAGCGGCGCAAACAAGGGTTTTATCGGGGCGTAGTAGTCCTCCTTGATCGAGAAGTGCAGCTTCCACGGGCCCATGCGTACGGCGGTCAACTTGCTCTCGATGTAGTAGAACAGGCTGGTACGCGCGCTTTCCGGAGACTTGCCGGTCCAGTAGTCGAGGTTGTTGATGCCGTCGATGTACTGTTTTTTCTGCACTTTCATGCGCTCGACAACATCCGGCACGCCCGCCGCTGCAGCGAGGGTGGTGAACATGTCCTGATGCGCCTGAATGCCATTCTTGATCTGGCCCGGCTTGATCACCCCAGGCCAGCGCAGCATCGACGGTACACGCACGCCGCCTTCGTAAGTGGTCATCTTCTCGCCGCGGAACGGGGTCGTCGCGCCATGTGGCCAGGAAGAGTGTTCCGGGCCATTGTCGGTGGAGTACCAGACGATGGTGTTTTCATCCAGGCCGTTCTGCTTGAGGAAGTCGAGCACCTGACCGATGTCGTGGTCGTGCTGCATCATGCCGCTGCCTTGCATGTCGTCTTCGTGGGTGTACTTGTCGGCAGCGTGTTGCCATTTTTCATTGAGGTGGGTGTACAGGTGCATGCGACTGGTGTTGAGCCAGACGAAGAACGGCTTGTCCTCGCTCTTGGCCTTGCGCATGAAATCCAGCGCATGGGGGATCACTTCGGCACCGTCGAAATCTTCCATGCGCTTGGTCGTCAGCGGTCCGGTGTCTTCGATGGTCTGCTTGCCGACCACGCCAAAGCGCGGGTCTACCGTTGGATCGTCCTTATCGGTGGCGAAACTGTGCAACACGCCGCGAGTGGCGAACTTCTTGGCGTAGGCCTGCGGTCCGCCCGGATATTGCTTGGCAAAAATCTGGTAGTCCGCGTATTCACTCTGTTCCTCGGTATTGAGGTGGTACAGGTTGCCGAAAAATTCGTCGAAGCCATGCACCGTCGGCAGGTTGGGATTGTTGTCGCCCAGATGGTTCTTGCCGAACTGGCCGGTGCGGTAACCGGCCTCTTTCATGACCTCGGCCAGGCTCGGCGAGGCGGCTTGCAAGCCGAGCTTGTCGCCCGGCTGGCCCACGGTGGTCATCCCGGAACGAATCGGATACTGCCCGGTAATGAACGCTGCGCGGCCGGCCGTACAGGATGGCTGCGCGTAGTGATCGGTGAAGCGAATGCCCTCCATGCCGATCTGGTCGATATTCGGCGTGGTGTAGCCCATGGTGCTCATGCCATAGGCACTCACGTTCTGCCAGCCGATGTCGTCACCCCAGATCACCAGGATATTGGGTTTGGCCGACTGGGCCTGTGCCAGTGGGGCGGCGAGCATGGTGCAAGCCATGCCAGCCATGAACAGGCGTTTGATACCTGTGATCATGAACTGTCTCCTTTGCGGGACTTGAAATCTTTCACGACGCCACCTGAATGCTTTCCAGTGCACGGCGCAGCTCCGCCGGCAGCGGCACCGGCCGGCGTGTCACGCGGTCGACGTAGACGTGGACGAAATGCCCCTGGGCCGATGCTGCCTGGTTGTCGTTGGCGAACAAGCCGACTTCATAGCGCACGCTCGAAGTACCCAGGCTTGCCACACGCAGCCCGGCGCGCACCAGGTCGGGGAAAGAGATGGACGAGAAGTAGCTGCAATGGGTATCGACCACCAGGCCGACGGTCGGGCACTGTTCCAGGTCGAGCAGGTTCTGCTCCAGCAGCCAGCCATTGACCACGGTGTCGAACCAGCTGTAGTAAATGACGTTGTTGACGTGACCGTAGACGTCGTTGTCCATCCAGCGAGTCGTGATGTCGCGCAGGTAACGATAGTCGCCGCGACCTTGTGGTACGGGTTTGCTCATGACTTCAAGCCTCCTGCTTCAAGCGGCGTACGCGAATGTCCGCCTGCTCTTTGTGGCCGGACATATGTTCGTAACCGCACAGCCGCGAGCAGTACTCGCCAATCATCACGCTCGCCGCATCGGTCAGCACGCGCTGGTAGGTGTGGGTCTTGATGAACTTGCCCACCCACAGCCCACCGGTGTAGCGCCCCGCGCCCATGGTTGGCAGTGTGTGGTTGGTGCCGATGACCTTGTCGCCATAGCTGACATTGGTGCGGTGGCCGAGGAACAGGGCGCCGTAACGGGTCATGCGATCGTGGTACCAGGCAGGGTCCCTGGTCATCACTTGCACGTGTTCGGAGCACAGGCGCTCGGCGACTTCCAGGGCTTCTTCGTCGGTGTCGCACAGATAGATCTCACCGAAGTCCTTCCAGGCGGCACTCGCGACCGGCGCAGTGTCCAGGCGCGAAAGCACCAGGTCGATGGCGGCCGGCAGCTGATCGGCGATCTTCTTGCTGGTGGTCACGCAATAGGCGGGGGAAGTCGGGCCATGTTCGGCCTGCCCCAGCAGGTCGACGGCGACCAGTTCGGCATCCACGCTGTCATCGCAGATCACCATGGTTTCGGTCGGACCGGCGAACAGATCGATGCCGACGCGGCCGAACAGTTGACGCTTGGCCTCGGCCACATAGGCGTTGCCCGGACCGACGATCATGTCGACGCCGACGATGCTCTCAGTGCCGATGGCCATGGCAGCCACGGCCTGTACACCGCCCAGGCAGTAGATTTCATCAGCGCCGGCCAAGTGCATCGCCGCGACGATTTCGGGGCACGGTTTGCCTGCAAACGGCGGCGCACTGGCAATGACACGCTTGACGCCGGCCACCTTGGCAGTGAGTACGCTCATGTGTGCGCTGGCGATCAACGGGTACTTACCGCCGGGGATGTAGCAGCCCACCGAGTTGACTGGAATGTTGCGATGACCGAGGACAACGCCGGGCAAGGTTTCGACTTCGACATCGTGCATCGAGTCCTTCTGGATCTGGGCGAAGCGGCGAATCTGCTCCTGGGCGAACTTGATGTCGTCGAGCGTCTGGGGGGGCAGGCTGGCGATGCAGGCGTCGATCTGTTCCTGGGTCAGGCGCATGTTCTGCGGCGCCCAATTGTCGAACTGCTCGGAATATTCACGCACCGCTGCGTCACCGCGTTGCTCGATGTCGGCGAGGATACCTTCCACGGTGGCGCGCACCTGGGCTTGATTGCTCGCTTTCGCCTGGGCCGATTGACCCTTTTTGAGTTGCTCGATCACGGGATGTTTTCCTTTGTTTTTTCAGTAGTTGAAGGGTTGCCGCTTCAGGCGGACTGGAGCACCGGTGCTGGCCGACGGGCACACAGAACAATGATCAAACTGGCCAGCAGGTAGAGACTCATCACGAAGTACATGCTGTAGGTCGTGCCTCCGGTGGCGGTATTGATAGCGCTGGTCAGGGAAGGAATGACCGCGCCGCCCAGGTTGCCGATGCTGCTGACCAGGGCAATGCCCACCGCAACCGAAGCGCGGGGCAGGTAGTCGGAGACCAGGGCGAAAAACACCGGAGTTACTGAAGCGATACCTGTCACGGCCAGGCACAGGCCGGTCAGTGACATGGCCAGCTGTCCTTGGCCCAGCGCAATGATCGACAGGCCGAACGCGGCCAGCAGCGCGCTGGCCGTGAAGTGCCAGCGGCGCTCGCCCAAACGGTCCGAACTGCGGCCAAGCAGGATCACCCCGGCTATCGCGCCCAGTTGCGGCAAGGTGGCGTACAGGCCGATGTGCATGAGATCGGCAACGCCCCAGCTCCTGATCAGGGTCGGGATCCAGAAGGCCATGGCATAGGTGCCGGCGACCATCACCAGGTAAACCAGCGCCAACGCCCAGAACCGGACATCGCCCAGCAGGTCGCGCAGGGAGCCATGGTCGGCTTTGGTCGACGATTGGTGCTCGGCGTCCAGTTGCTGGCGCAGCCGGGTCTTTTCATCGGCGCTCAGCCAGGCGGCCTGCTCGGGACGGTCGACCAGCACGCGCCAGGCCAGCAACCCCAGCAGCGGTGCGGGCAGGCCTTGCACCAGGAACAACCACTGCCAGCCGTGCCAGCCGTAGAGACCATCGAGAAACTTCATGATGGCGCCGGACAGCGGGCCGGCGATCAGGCTGGCAACAATGGCCCCGAGCAGGAAGACCCCGATCATCCCCGCACGCCGGGCCGGCGGGTACCAGAAGGTGAGGTACAGCAACGCGCCGGGGGTGAAGCCGGCTTCGAAGGCACCGAGCAAAAAGCGCAGCACATAGAACTGTGTCGGCGTCTGCACGAACATCATGGCCATGGCGACGATGCCCCAGCAGACCATGATGCGCAGCAGCGTTTTGCGCACGCCGATCTTTTCCAGCATCAGGTTGCTGGGAACTTCGAACAGCAGATAACCGATGAAGAAAACGCCCGCGCCCAGGGCATACACCGCGTCGCTGAACGCCAGGGTTTCCTTCATCTGCAATTGGGCGTAGCCGATGTTGATTCGATCGAGAAACGCCACGACATAGGCCGTCAGCAACAGCGGCATGATGCGCCAGGTTATTTTTCGATACATCGCACGATCATTGCGGGACTCTGTAGCGTTCATGCCTGTCTCCTTGTTCTTGTTGTAGAGAGTTTGCAGGGATTGTGTGATTCACGCCGTGGAACGAATGACCAGTCGCCCCGGCAGCTCGTGCAGCGCCTGAATGACGCTGGCATCGGGGCGACCTTCACCGAGCAAGTGGATGGCGCAATCGATCATCTCGCTCACGGGCTGGTGCACGGTGGTCAGGTGGTTTTCCGGCCAGGCCGCTGCGCGGATGTCGTCGAAGCCAACCACGGCGACGTCTTCGGGCACGCGCAAGCGGGTGTTCATGCGCAGATGACTGAGCACGCCGAGGGCCATCACGTCGTTGGCGCAGAACACCGCATCGATAGCGGGTTGCCCGGCGCCGAACAGTCGGGCCGCCGCTTCTCGTCCGCCTTCATAGGAATAACCACCCTCGACACAGGCAACCAGGCTTTGACCATGCGCCTGCAGGCCGCGCTCGAAGCCGCGCAAGCGGTCAGCCGTGGTGGAGGTGCTCGAATCACCGCAGACAAAGGCGCAGGCCTGGCATTGCTGTCGCACCAGATAGTCGGCCACTTCAGCAGCCATGCGCTCGTTGTCGCAGCACACGGACCAGACCGTCGGGTCGTCGACGCGGCGGTTCATGAACACCACGGCGACACCCTGGCGGGCGCACAGGTCCGCCATGTGTGAAGACAATCTCGCGGCGGTGACCACGATGGCATCCACCTGGTACTGCAGCAGTTGCGGCATCAGTTCGTCCGCATCGCCCCCCGGGGGCACCACGAAGAGCAGCAATTGCCGGCCTGTCTGGCGCAGTTGCAGGGAAAACGCCTCAAGCAGGGCGGGGTAGAAGGGATTGGCCATATCGCCAATCACCAGCGCAACGATGCCGGTCCTGCGCTGGTTCAACGAGCGGGCAATGGCATTGGGCCGATACCCCAGCTCATCGGCCATGGCGAGGATGCGTACGCGCAGCTTGGCCGAGATGCGCGACTGGGCATCGAAGGCGCGAGTGACAGTGGAGGTGGCGACCCCGAGACGTTGGGCCAGGTCCCTGGCGGTGACACGCACGACGTTGGAGGCGTTTCGCGCAGCGGATAGATCCTCGACGGTGATGTCGTGCTTCATGTCGCGTGCTCCGGCCGCTTTTGTAGTGTTGTGCAAACGTGTGCACTCATGGGCAGGATGCTATCGACGCAGCGCCGAGGCAGGCTCCCCCCGAAGAGAGGGGGGTGGCCGGACCATTGCGCACATAGCCTGTTGGTAATGGCGATCAAGGATTGCCTGGATAAAACAACAGTGGACGCGATCCACGCTTGAGGAGTCGATATGCGCTTTCCCTTGGCGACACTTGTCACTGCCATCACGTTGATCAGCGCCCCGGCGTGGGCGGTGGACGGCGCCGGCGGCGCTGCAAAGGCTGCGAGTCCGACAACAGCTGCCGTGAACCACGCGGTGCTTGATCAATTGCCTTTCCAGGACCGCGCCGACTTTGAAGCTTCCCGCCGAGGGTTGGTGGCAGCCTTCGAAGGCGAGATCAAGAATGCCGACGGCAAGCCCGTGTGGAACACCCATCAGTACGATTTCCTCAGCCAGCAGCAAGCGCCGGACTCGGTCAATCCCAGCCTGTGGCGCATGGCGCAGTTGAACGCCAATCCCGGCCTGTTCCAGGTCACCGAGGGGATTTACCAGGTTCGCGGCATTGATCTGGCGAACATGACCATCATCGAAGGTGACGACGGACTGATCATCATCGACCCGCTGTACATGACCGAGACTGCGAAGGCCGGCCTTGAGCTGTATTACAGGAACCGTCCACACAAACCGGTGGTGGCGGTGATCTACAGCCATAGCCATGTAGACCATTTCGGTGGCGTACGCGGTGTGGTCGACGAGGCCGACGTCAAGGCCGGCAAGGTGCATATCTATGCCCCTGACGGTTTCATGGAGCACGCCATTTCGGAGAACGTCCTGGCTGGCACGGCCATGTTCCGTCGCGGCCTGTATCAGAGCGGCGGGTCAGTACCCAGAAACGAGCGCGGACAAGTGGATACCGGAATCGGCAAGGGCGCGCCGGTGGGCGGCACCATCAGCCTGATTGCGCCGACCGATCTGATTGTTCAAACGCTGGAAAAGAAGGTCATCGCGGGTGTGCAGTTCGAGTTCCAGCTCACGCCAGGCACCGAGGCACCTGCTGAAATGAACCTGTACCTGCCTCAGAAGCAGGCGTTGTGCATGTCGGAAAACGCGGTGATGTCGATGCACAACGTGCTCACGCCGCGTGGCGCGCAAGTGCGCGACGCCAAGGCCTGGTGGCAGTTCCTGGACGACAGTCTGGTCCGTTATGGCGACAAGGCCCAAGTGATGTTTGCCCAGCACAACTGGCCGACCTGGGGCGCTAAAGGCATCCGCACCATGCTGGCCGACCAACGCGATATGTACGCCTTCATCAACAACCGTACCTTGCACCTGATGAACCAGGGCATGACGCCGCTGGAGATTGCCGACGCGATCAAGAAGCTGCCCGGCGAACTGGATCAGAAATGGTACGCCAGGGGCTACTACGGGAACCTGAGCTTCAACAGCCGTGCGGTGTATCAACGTTATCTGGGTTTCTACGACGGTAACCCGGCCAACCTTGACCCGCTACCGCCTGTCGAGTCCGGCAAGCACTACGTGCAAGCCATGGGCGGGGCTGAAAAAGTCCTGGAGTTGATGCACGCGGCCCTTGAGAAAGGGGATTACCGCTGGGCGGCGCAACTGGGTAATCACCTGGTCTTCGCCGAGCCTGACAACCAACCGGCACGCGAAGCCCAGGCCGATGCGCTGGAGCAACTGGGCTACCGCAGCGAATCGGCGATCTGGCGCAACATCTACCTGACCGGTGCGCAAGAGTTGCGTCAGGTCAAGCCAGTTGGGACTACCCAAGCCACCTCCGACCTGGTTCGGGCGGCAACACCAGTCATGTTCATGGATGTGTTGGCAGTGCGCATGGACTCGGACAAAGCCCAGGGCCATGACATGACCCTGAACTGGAACTTCAGTGACCTCGACCAGCATTTTGCCCTGACGTTGCGTAACGGTGTCCTGACTTATCGCGAGCACGCCAGCCATGCCCAGGCCGATGCCACGGTGACGATGAGCAAAGAAGTACTGGACCAGATCAGCCTGCGTCAACTGGATTTCCCAACGGCGCTCAAGCAGGGTGATATCAAGCTTGAAGGGGATGCACAACGTTTCAAGGCGATGCTCGGCATGCTTGCCAGCTTCCAGCCGACCTTCAACGTTGTGACTCCCTGACCCATGGCACGCCGCGGCGACATGGGCCGAAGCGCCTTGGGGCAGGTCCCGGAGGGCACAGATGGGGCAGCTCGTGGCGCGAGTAGCCATGTCAACGTTGTGGTGGAACTGCCGGGCAGACCTCGCAAGCAACCGAAACAGGCACGTTCGGTTGCTTTGGTCGATGCCTTGAAAACCGCCGGGCGGAACGTCCTGGAACGGGAAGGGCGCGAGGCGCTGACGATCTATCGCCTTTGCGATTGCTCGGGAGTGGCGGCCAGTTCCATCTATGAATATTTCCCCACCATCGAATCGCTGATCGGCGCCATTTTCGACGATTACCGTGCCGATACCCGCCAGCAGATGATCGACTGTATCCAGGCGCTACCCGCATCGGCAACGCTGTATGACGGCATCGAAATGGTCCTGCGCACCGGCCTTGCAGCCCTGCACCGGTGGCTGCAGCTCGACTCGGAACTGAGCGTCAAGGCCGTCTATTACGGCGAGCTGGTGCGCCTGGAAATCGTCAAGCCGGAGCGCTTCTGGATCTCGATGGTCATTCCGGCGCTGGTGCAACGTTTTTCCGATCAGGTCCTGGTGCATGACCGCGAAAAGGCGGGCTTTCTCGCCTACCAGGCTGTCATAGCGTTGCCTCGAGCGTTACTGATCGAAAAACCGGACTACCTGTTGCAGGACGACACCGTTCGAATGCTGGCGCGCATGCTACATGCATTGCTGACCACGGCGGATGCGGAACAGGTCCCGGCCAATTCGTCTGACGAACTATAAAAACGTATTTGAAACAATAACATGTAGTGATTCTGGGGGTGTCGGAATCCGGAAATGATTTTGACTTCACTCGCCCTAAACTGGCCCTGCCAAGTAGGCCGTTGCGCATCGACGGCCAGGTGAGTCACGCCGAGCCCTTGAACAGTCGGCCGGGCGTGACCGAGTGAATCCCAGGAGACTGACCCTTGAAAACAACAACAGAAGAACAGGTCGAACTGCTGCTGAACGACCCGGCGGCGCTGGCCGAGCACAGCTTACAGAACTGGACGCAAATGTCCGCCGAACAGATCGACACGCTGCAACTGGCCGGTCTGAAACGGCGTTTCGGTGAGATGCGCGAGCGTATCGCGATGCTGAGAAAGCTGGCCGAGGGCGAGGGCATCGATCACATCGAGCAATTGGACGACGTGGTGCCGTTGCTGTTCGAACACACGATGTTCAAGTCGTATCCGCCCTCACTGCTGGAAAAGAACAACTTTGCCGCCATCAACAAATGGCTGGGCAAGCTGGTGATTCCGGAGATGGCCGAGAAGATCGCCGCCGTCGATGTCAGCGCCTGCAAGGGCCTGGACGACTGGTTCGAAACCATGGACCGCGAAGTTCCCGAGCTGTGCCTGAGCCACACTTCGGGCACCTCCGGGACGTTGTCGTTCCTGCCGTGCAGCACCCGCGAGTTCGAGAAGGCCGCCGAAATTCGCAAGCTCTACGCCTGGAACATGACCGGCGCGGATACACCGGACCCGGATTTGCACACGGCTTATCCGTATTACCGCCATGGCTACCTCAGCCATTTGCGCGGCATGACCGCGGTGACCAGAAAGATTCTGCCGGATCTGTCACATTTTCACCCAGCCTATCCGTCGACCCTGTCCAGTGACGTGCTGCGCCTGGGCGCCAGGCTACGTGCAGCCCACGCCAACGGAACGCTGGATCGTCTGGTCGTGGCGCCGGAACTGCTGGAAAAGAAAAAAGCCTTCGACCAGCAACAGGCCGAGATGCCGCAGCACCTGGCGGCGTTTTTCGATGACATCGCCACTCGCCTCAAAGGCAAGCGCGTGTACATCGGTGGCACCTGGAACCTGCTGCACAACATGGCCAAGGCTGGCCTGGAACTCGGTCTGGAAGGCGTTTTCCATCCCGGTTCGTACATCGCCACCACGGGCGGGGCCAAAGGTGTGGTGCCGCCCGAGAACTGGCGTGAAGAGGTCATGCGCTTCATGGGCGTGAAGGTCATGCACGAATCCTATGCCATGTCGGAAGTGGTCAGCGGCTCGCACATGCGTTGCGAGCAGGGTAACTACCACTTATCCCCGACGGCGATTGCCTTCCTGCTCGATCCCGAAACCAGCAAGCCGTTGCCACGCCAGGGACGCCAGACCGGGCGTGCGGCGTTCTTCGACCTGGGGGCCGACATCCATTGGGGCGGCTTCATCACCGGCGATGAAGTCACCATCGAGTGGGACAAACCCTGCCTCTGCGGGCGCCACAGTCGCTACGCGGTCGGTGCCATCCAGCGCTACAGCGAAAAGAACGGCGGGGACGACAAGATCACCTGCGCCGCATCCGAACAATCCCATCGCGAAGCGATGGACTTCCTCAACACCCTGGAGGGCTGAGCCATGACCCATCCTGTTGCGCCGATGATCATTCGTGGTCAAGTGATCACCGACAACCTGATTGAAGTCGGGGGCCGCGGTGGCGATCTGAGCTTCCTCACGCCCGACGCGAACAAGTACATCGATCAGCTGCCACTGGGCAATCCGGCGCGGCTCGCCGACCTGTATACCTTGAGTTTCGACGACATTCTCGATTACGCCGTCGAACTGGGCGAGCGCCTGGCGCTGCACAGGAACCAGTACCTGCAGGAAGCCTGCGAGCTGTCCTACCTGACTGCACCCACCACGCCCACCATCGTCAAGGCCTCCTATATGGGCCTGCAGAACATGCTCTCGCGTGAGTTCATCCGCGAGATGGCGGAAACCACGGTGGGGATCAAGTACCTGGAAGGCTGGGTAGCGCAGACTCTGCTCGACGGTACCGAACTGGAAGTGCGTTGCTTTGGTGCACGGACCTTGCACATCGTCGCCGGCAATGCGGTGTCGCTGTCGCTGTGGACCATCATCCGCAACATGGTCCTGCGCAGCGATGCGATCATCAAGGCACCGTCCAACGACCCGTTCACCGCGCTGGCCATTGCCCGCACCATGGTCGACATGGCCCCGGATCACCCGCTGACCAAGCACCTCAGCGTCGCCTACTGGAAGGGCGGCGACCAGGCGTTCGAGCAGCGCCTGTACCAACCGCAGAACCTGGAAAAAATCGTCGCCTGGGGTGGCTTTGCGTCCATGAAGCATGTCACCCGGTACGTCCAGCCGGGTCTGGAACTGATTTCCCTGGACCCCAAGCGCAGCGCCAGCATCATCGGCCGGGAGGCGTTCGACAGCGAGGCGAACATGCGCGAGGCCGCGGTGCGTTTGGCGGCCGATATCGGCGCGATCAATCAGAAGGGCTGCATCTGTGCGCGGGTGGTTTACGTGCAGAGCGGTACCGACGAGCAGGGCCTGGAACGGCTCAATACCTTCGGCCAATACGTCTATGAGGCCATGCTCGGCTTGCCCAATACCCTCAGCACTGCGCCCAAGCGTTATGACCAGGGCCTGAAGGCTCACGTCGAGGCGCTGCGCCTGGATGACGAGTGGTATCAGGTGATCGGCGGCAAGGAGGGCGAGGGCGCGATCATCTGTTCGCAGTTACCCGAGCCGGTGTCCTTTGCCGCCAGTCTGGATGACCGCACCGCCAACCTTGTGCCGGTCGACGACTTGAGCGAAATGCTGGCTGCGGTTGACGCCTACACCCAGACCGTCGGCGTCTATCCCGAGCGCATCAAGGACCAGTTCAAGGATGTGCTGCCGCTGTATGGCGCCCAGCGCATTGTCTCGCTGGGCTATGCCGCCGCCATGAAGTTCGCGGCGCCGCAGGACTCCATCGAGCCGATGCGCCGCATGGGCAAGTGGATTTCCAACCAGATCGCCACGCCGCAAACCTCTGCCGCGCCCTGGCTGCGCCCGTCGATCTGACACAACTCCCATGAGCAACACATGCCCCCGCAGGAGCGAGCAGGCTCGCTCCTGCGGGGGGGCGGTGTTACTCATCCAATCTTTGGAGGCATGAACATGACCACCTGTATCGGCTACGGCGCCCAGGAAGCCAACGCGGCCCTCGAACCCCTGCAATTCGAACGCCGTGCTTTGCGCGCCGACGACGTTGCCATCGACATCGACTACTGCGGCGTCTGCCATTCCGATCTGCACTACGCGCACAATGACTGGAAAAGCACGCGCTTCCCCTGTGTGCCGGGACATGAAATCGTTGGTCGGGTCAGCGCAGTCGGGCCAGCCGTCAGTGGTTACCGCGTTGGCGACCTGGTCGCCGTCGGTTGCATGGTCGACAGCTGCCAGCAGTGCGAGGCCTGCGAGCATCATCAGGAGCCGCACTGCAGCCAAGGCATGACCCCGACTTACAACGGCCTGGATCGCATCAGCGGCGAGGTGACCCGTGGTGGCTACGCCCAACATATCGTCGTGCGCGAACGTTTCGTGCTGCGCGTGCCGGCGGTACTGGACCCACGCTTTGTCGGTCCGCTGCTTTGCGCGGGTATCACCGTATGGGCGCCGTTGCGCGAGCACGCCGTCAAGGCCGGTACGCGCCTGGCAGTCATTGGGCTGGGCGGGCTAGGCCACATGGCGGTCAAGCTCGGCGTCGCCCTGGGGGCTGAAGTTACCGTGATCACCACTTCGCCTGGCAAAGCCGATGATGCCCGGACCCTCGGTGCGCATCATGTACTGCTGTCCACCGATCCGCAGGCAATGAAAGTGTCTGCCAGCAGCTTCGACCTGGTGCTCGATACCATCCCGCGCAGCCACAACGTCAACCCTTATCTGATGCTGCTGGCCCGTAACGGCAAGCTCGTGCTGGTCGGCGCCCTGGAACCGCTGGAGCCGATTCACGGTGCGTTGCTGGCGATCAACAACCGCTCGATTGCCGGCTCGTTGATTGGTGGGCTGGAGCAGACCCAGGAGCTGTTGGACTTCTGCGCCGAGCATCAGGTGCTGCCAATGTGCGAAATGATCGACATCCAGGACATCAACCAGGCGTTCACGCGCATGCAGAGTAATGATGTGAAATACCGTTTCGTGATCGATATGGCTTCGCTCAAGCATGTTGAGCTTTCCTGACCCTGTCCACACGCCCGGTTCGGCCTACCCGCTTCGAGGGGGCAGGTCGAGCCTCGGCCATCTTAAGGTGGCGTAAAGGCGCCCGCCGTCCGAATACATCCAACCAGAGGTCATTCAATGATTCCGCGCACTCTCTTCGATCATGAGCATGAATCGTTTCGCAATACCGTAAAGCGTTTTCTTGCGCAGGAATGCACGCCGTTCCATGAACAGTGGGAAGAGGACCACCTGGTTCCCCGGCAGATCTGGGCGCGCGCGGGCGAACTTGGCATGCTCAATGCCACGACGCCGGAGGCTTATGGCGGTATGGGCCTGGACCGACGTTTTTCGATGATCGCCGTCGAGGAAGTGGCCCGTGCGGGGCTGTCGGGGCTGAGCGGCTTCAACGTGCACGATATCTGTGCCGGCTACCTGATCAACTTCGGCACCGAACAACAGAAACAGCAATGGTTGCCGAAAATGGCCAGCGGTGAAGTCATCTCTGCCGTGGCCATGACTGAACCGGACACCGGTTCTGACCTGCAAGCGGTCAAGACCCGCGCCGTACTCGACGGCGATGACTACGTGATCAACGGTGCCAAGACGTTTATCTCCAATGGCACCAATAGCGACATCATCGTGGTGATCGCCAAGACGGGCGATACCGGCAAAGGCTCACGGGACATTTCATTGATTCTGGTGGAGGCCTACCGGGTCGGTGTCACCAAGTCGAAACCGCTGCGCAAGGTCGGCTTGCAGGCGCAAGACACCACCATGCTGTTCTTCCAGGACGTGCGGGTGCCGAAAGCCAACATTCTGGGCGGCGAACCTGGCCAGGGTTTCTACCAGTTGATGAAAGAACTGGCCTGGGAGCGCCTGAGTATCGGCATCCTGGCCATTGCGGCGAGTCAGTCGGTGCTGGAACAGACCATTGCCTACACCCGCGATCGCAAGGCGTTCGGCAAACCGATCATCGAATTCCAGAATTCGCGCTTCAAGCTGGCGGACCTCAAGACCGAGATCGTCATTGGCCAGACCTACATCGATCGCTGCATGGAGCTCATCCTGCAACACCAGTTGAGCCCGGAGGCAGCGGCGGCGGCAAAACTGTGGTGCACCGAGCTGTATTCGAAGGTGGTAGACCAGTGTGTACAGTTGCATGGTGGCAATGGCTACATGCTGGAATATCCGGTTGCCCGTCACTACCTGGACAGCCGCGTCAACCGTATCTACGGTGGCGCCAACGACATCATGCGCGAATTGGTGGCGCGTACCCTCTGAAGTCCTGGGCGTTGGTAGCCCCCCCTCGATTGTGGGGGGGGACACGTCTGTTTTTCCCGCCACCATCTGTCACAAATCGGATCCCGGCGTTGCCAGAAGCCTGCTCGCAACAACGCATGTGCTGACATTAGCGGTGTTCGGGTAAATAATCCGACAATCGACAGAACGTGGCCACACCTCGCCGATCCGGATCGTGCAGCGCCGACTCGCTGTCTCATTGGATACGGCAGGATGGGAGACCAGGCAGGACATGCATACCGACAAGCTGCTTGTATCGACGAAGTTCGCACCACCGCGCATCGGCACCCAGACCATCCTGCGCGAACGTCTTTTGGAGGATTTGCGCGGCATGACTCAATGCCGCGTGGGCCTGGTGACCGGGAGCCCCGGTTTCGGCAAGACCACGCTGCTGGCCCAGTGGCGGCAGGTCATGATGCGTTCCGGGGCAGAAGTCGCCTGGCTGGCACTGAGTGCCGATGACAAACACGTCGCGATCTTCTTCGCCTATCTGCGCGGCGCTTTTCAGCGCCTGGGTATTGCCCTGGACAGCGGCATTCCCCTGGAAGGCTCCCGGCCGGAATTCATCGACGAGGTGGTGGCCGCGATCGTCGAAGGTGCCGCAGCGATCAACAAAGAACTGTTCCTGGTCATCGACGACTACCAGCACGTCACCGACCCGCGTTCCCATCAACTGATGCAGAAGCTGTTGGATCACAGCCCCGATAACTTGCATTTCGTCATCTCGTCACGGGTAGGGCCGCCGCTGAGTTTCAGTCGCCTGCGCCTGAGCGGACAGTTGGTGGAACTCGATTGCGCCGCATTGCCATTCGACCTGGCCGAATCTCGCGTCTTCCTCGAACAGAGCCTGGCGGCGTTGAAGCTCACACCGGAAGAACTGCATCAAATCCATGAACTGACCAGCGGCTGGCCCGCCACGCTGCAACTGGTGATCATTCTGCTGCGCAGTGATCCGCAGTCCCGTGGTGACCTGCGCGAGATGGGGTGGCGCTCCGACGACCTGCAGAGCTACCTGGCCGAAGACGTGATGGCTCATTTGCCGCCCGAGTTGGCATCGTTCATGGAGAGCATGAGCATCTGTCGTCGTTTCAACGCCTCCCTGGCGCAAGCGATCACCGGTGACCGTTCGGCACAGGCGATGCTCAAGCGGCTGGATGAAGAAAACCTGCTGATCTTTCGCGTCGAAGCCGATGACCGTCAGCCGTGGTATCGCTTCCATGCGCTGTTCGGGGATTTCCTGGCCACGCGGCTCGCCCGTCGCGACAGCGCGGCGCAGACCGAACTGCATAATCGAGCCGCGCGCTGGTTCGCCGAGCGCAAGCTGCTGGCCGAGGCGGTACGCCACGCTACCCTGGCGGGCGACCTCAGCTATGCCACTGAGTTGATCGAACGGGCTGCCCCGGCCACCTGGAGCCTGAGTCAACTGAGCCCGCTTCTGCGCCTGCTTGACCGCTTGCCGCAGGAGATCTTGTTCTCACGCCCCCGGTTGTTCTTCCTCGGTTGCCTGGCCTACGCGCTCACGGCCCGTCCGGCCAAGGCTGAAGCCTGGCTGGAGCAGTTCCAGCGCAGTGGAGCGGCGCAGCACGCCGACGTTGCTTATCGACTGCCGCTGGTGCAAGCCGCTATTGAGGTACAGCGTGATCGCACTGAGCCAATCATTGGCCTGCTCAGGGATTTCCAGGCCTTGTCTGATGATTATTCGGTCACCCGTTTCGGCGCACCGGCGCTGCTGGGCATCGCCTATCTGGCCGCGGGAAGGATGGACGAAGCGTTGCAGTGCCTCGATGAAAATCCCATCCCTGAGGCCGAGCGCGATGCCGAAATGGTGCTGGTAGCCGAAGGCACGCGAACGCTGTGCTACTTGCAGGCCGGTCAGATGCTTGAAGCCGAGCGGTTCGGTTCGACACAACTGGCACGCGCCGTGGCCGTTCATGGACACCGCTCCGCCAGCGCTTATCTCGGCGCTGCCACCTTGGCCGAGGTATACCGCGAACTGGACCGTATCGACGAAGCGCGGGAAATCCTCGCCAATCGCAATGGGCTGTTGCAGTGGGCCATGCCCGACACCATGCTGCGCGCCACGATCTGTCGGGCGCGCCTGGATCTGTTGCAGGACAGCGCCGCCGTGGCCATGGCTTTTCTGGAACGCCAGGAGCGTCACTTCCGCACCATCGGCCAGGACCGTGCCCTGGTTCATTGCCTGGCCGAGCAGTCACGCATTGCCTTGCTGGAGAACGACAAAACACAGGCCGCCGACAGGGTCGCCAAACTGCAAACACTTGCCGCGCAACACCGCGAGTCCCCGGGCTTCCAGGCAGAAATTCCGGCGATAGCGGCATTGGCGCGAGCGCGTTTGCTGCTGGCCACCAACTACCCGGACAAAGCCCTCGAAGACTTGGCGATTCTCAACGCTTACGCAAGGAAATTCAGCCGCGGACAATTGTGGGTGACCGGCCAGTTGCTCGAAGCCTGCGCACGGGCTGACCTGCTGCAACCGGAACAGGCACAAGTACACTTGCTTGAAGCGTTGACTCAGGGCCGTCGACTGGGGCTTGTACGCACCTTCCTCGATGAAGGTGAAGTGATGCGCAGGATGCTCACGGCGCTGACGAACAAATCGCTGGGCAGTGAGGACGAAGCGTACCTGATGCGGCTGCTGGAGCGCTTTGGTCAAGGAAGCGTCGGTCGCTCCAGCGAGTCGTCGGCCAATGGCGTGTCTGCGATGCTCACGCCTCGAGAGTTGGCCATCCTGCAATTGATCAGCCAGGCGATGGCAAACAAACGCGTGGCTCTGACGCTGAACATTTCCCTGGAGACGGTGAAGTGGAACCTGAAGAACATCTACGCCAAGCTGGGGGTTTCAAGCCGCTATGACGCGGTGTCGTGGGCGCGCAAGAATGGGTTGATCGAGTAACAGCGAAGGACGGGAGCCCTGCAAGAGCATTTGCCGCTGAGGGGGAAGCGCCAGCGGTACCTGCGCTGTCCTGCCTTTCAGATGTACAGATCCCCCCCGCCCCGAGGGGGCGGTTCTGCGTTACCTGCTCCTATGATCGATTCAGAGCCCCTTCAAAGGTGGCCGACTGACGACCGAAGGAGCGAATCCCCCCATGATCCCCCGTAGCCTGCTTGACCATGAGCACGAGGAGTTTCCATCGTCGAGATGCGTGCGGTCGAGCGAGACATCGTTGTGTTGAAAAATGCTGCGGTCGAATTGTTCGAGTCCGTGTCGGCCTGATTGCCTGGCCATCTACCGCTCCATGAACGGGAAGCGGCAGTTTTCTATTTCAGGAGAGCACGATGCAACGTTGCGTCAATGTGATTGGCGTAGGTATGTCGCCCTTCAGCCCAGCCGCGCTGGGTCCCGAACCGCCCGTACTGATCGGCACTACGATACGACAGGCACTCACCGATGCCGGCTTGTCCGCGAACGACATCGGGGCGGTGTATGCCGTTACGGGCACGATGGATGGCGCGACCTTGCAGCGTGCTCTGCAACCCGTGGGGCTTGCGCAGGTACCGCTCTGTCACTTCGCGCAGGGTAGCGCCGATGGCAGTGCCTTGTTCGCACGCGCTTGCCAGGCCATCATCCTCGGCCAGGCGCAAAGCATCCTGGTACTGGGCATTCAGGGCGCGCCTGCCTTGCCAGACCTAACGCTGGGGCCCAAGCGTCTTGGCGCCACGGCGCAGGAGTACATGGCGCGCTACCTGGCGCGACGAGAAACCTTCGCCATGATCGCCGTCAAGGCGCGTCAGCATGCCGGGCTCAATCCGCTGGTTGCGTTCAACAGCCTGCTGACGATGGATCAGGTGCTGCAGGCCGAGATGATCGCCGATCCGCTGACCCGTCCGCAGTTTGCCTGGGGCAGCTCGGGTGTAGCTGCGGTGCTGCTGTGCTCCAGTGAATTTGCCAGGCGCCACTGCAACGGCGTGCTCGTTCAAGTTGCCGCCCAGGCCTGCGTATCCCCGCAGCAAGTCAACGGTTCCGATCAGGGGACGGCCTTCGCGGGCGTCAATTATGACGTCAACGTTGCCGCCGCCCAGGAGCTGTATGAACAAGCGGGCAGGGGACCACAGGATATTGCCGTCTGCGAACTGCACGACGTCAGCACCGTCAGCGAGTTGTTGCTCTATGAGGCGCTGGGTTTCTGTCCAGAGGGCAACGGTGAGAAATTGGTCGAAGACGGCGATAATACCTACGGCGGCAACCTGGTCATCAATCCTTCCGGTGGCCTGCTGGCATTGGGTCACGCTTGCGCGGCGAGCGCCCTGGCGCAATGTATAGAGCTTGTGCAGCAACTGCGTGGAAGCGCCGGCCGACGCCAGGTCGCCGATGCGAAGCTGGCCCTGCAGCATCAGACAGGTAACGACGGCACGGTGACGACGACCCTTTTTCAGCGCGATTGAGTGCTGCGGCCGAGGGGCCAGGAACAGAATAATTTCAATGGCTGAAACACCTTCCTCAACAGCAGGATCTGCAATGAACAACAACAATAAGCATTCGACACTGTTGCATCGCTTCCTTCACTGGGAGCACAGCACGCCAGATTCAATTTACCTGACCCAGCCCTTGCCCGATGGCAGCGTGCAGGACTACAGCTGGCGTGAAGTGGGCGACCAGGCGCGGCGCATGGCCGCTCACCTGCAGAGCCTGGCCTTGCCAGCGAAATCCTCCATCGGAATCTACGGCAAGAACACTGCCCACTGGATCATTGCCGACCTGGCGATCTGGATGGCCGGGCACGTCAGCGTTCCGCTCTACACCACCGCAAACAGCAACACGGTGCGCTACGTGCTGGAGCACGCTGAAGTACGCCTGCTTTTCGTCGGCCGTCTTGAAGGAGACGCGGCGGGCTGGGACGCCATTTGTGCGTCGATTCCGCCCGACTTGCCATTGATCGATCTGCCGATGTCCAGCTGCGGCAAGGGTCAGGCATGGGCGCAGATCATCGCCCATACCGCGCCAATGCAAGCCGTGGTCGAGCCGGCGCCGGAAGAATTTGCCACCATCATCTACACCTCGGGCAGCACCGGCGATCCCAAAGGTGTGATGCACAGCTTTGGCTCCATGTACCAGGCGCCGGCGGCGACCGGCTGCATGTATGCCAACGGTCAAGGCACCAGCAGCAGTGATCGCTTTCTGTCCTACCTGCCTCTGGCCCATACCGCCGAACGGGCGGTGGTGGAAGCGGTGTCGCTGTATAGCGGTTGCCGGGTGTTCTTCAATCTGGGGCTGGAAACCTTCAGCGACGACCTGCGCCGCGCGCGTCCGACCATCTTCATGTCCATGCCACGGTTGTGGGGCAAGTTCTATCAGGGCATCAACGAACGGATCGATCCGGCCAAACAGGCCGCCGCCTTCGCCGATCCGGTAGAAGGCAAGCTGATGAAGGCGCAGATCCTAACGGCCCTCGGACTTGACCAGGTGCATACCGGGCTGTCCGGTTCCGCGCCTTTGCCGGTCAAGGTGATGGAGTGGTACCGCGAACTGGGGCTGGAGCTGCTGGAAGGCTATGGCATGTCAGAGAACTTCGGCACCTCGCACTTCAGCCTGCCGGGCACGGTACGAGTTGGTTACGTGGGCGCCGCGATCCCGGGTGTCGAATGCCGGATCGGCGACAACAACGAAATCCTGGTGAAAAGCCCGGCCCAGATGCTGGGTTATTACAAGCGACCTGACCTGACCGCCGAGTGCTACACCGCCGATGGCCTGTTCTGCACCGGTGACCGTGGCGAACTGGACGAGCAAGGACGCCTGCGTATCACCGGGCGGGTCAAGGAGCTGTTCAAGACCGCCAAGGGCAAATATGTCGCGCCTGTGCCGATCGAGGCCAAACTGGGCAATCATCCGCGTGTCGAGGCATCCTGCGTCACCGGCGTTGGTCTGGCGCAGCCCCTGGCCATGCTCAATGTGTCGCCCGATACCCGCGCTGCTATCGCCACCGCCGAGGGCCGCGACAAGATTGCCACTGAGCTTGAGATTTTCCTGGCAGAGATCAATGCCCAGTTTGAGCCTCACGAGCAACTGGGCTGCCTGGTGGTGATTGCTGAACCCTGGTCCGTCGCCAATGCGCTGCTGACACCGACGTTGAAGATCCGCCGCAATCTGATCGAGGACCGTTATCAGAGCCAGATCGAAGCGTGGGGCTCGGGCCACTGCAAGGTTGTTTTCGAGTAGGTTTATTGCACCGCTGTGAATGAGCCGACCTTTGGGTCGGCTTTTTTATGGTTCTTCAGGCATAACCGGGAAAGTCGCGCTCGATATTCATGAAGAAGCACTTGCTGTCCCGGTAACCGTACGTCATCCGCGACTGCTTGGCCTGCAACAAGTCCTGCAAGTGAAGCTGCAGTTCCGGCATTCTTGTTTCTGTGTTTCCCGGAATTCCGCTGATATGTCGCCGCTCCCCGCAACGCAAAACGCCCCGCAAGCGGGGCGTTTCTTCAAGCGTTGCTACTGGGGTCAGCGGATACCGGCGCTACGCAGCGCGCTCGGGATGAATTCGCTGATGGTGAACTTCTGGCCGTACTGCGTGCCTTGCTTGGCTTCATTGGTCAGCCCCATGACGACATAGCGACCGGCAACCAGGTCATAGAGGGTCTGGGCCGCGTAGGAGGCGATGCCATTCTGGTAATCGTTGACCAGATGCCCCTCGGCCACCCGCCACAACTGACCACGGCTGTCGTAGTGATCGATCTCCACGAGCGCCCAGCTGTCTTCGTCGAAGTACATGTGGCGTTTGGCGTACAGGTGACGCTCGGTCGGCTTGAGCGTGCCTTCGACTTCCCACACCCGGTGCAGCTCATAACGGGTCAGGTCCTGGTTGATGTGGCCCGGCTTGACGATGTCGGCGTACTTCACCGATGGCGACCACAGGCGATAATTGTTGTACGGAATGTACATTTCCTTCTTGCCCACCAGCTTCCAGTTGTAGCGATCGGGTGAGCCGTTATAAAGGTCGGTGTTGTCGGTAGTGCGCATGCCGTCTGCCGCCGTACCCGGACCGTCGTAGGCGATCTCCGGCGCACGACGCACGCGGCGCTGGCCGGCGTTGTACGTCCAGGCCTGACGGGGTTCCTTGAGCTGGTCGATGGTCTCGTAGGCCAGGTTGACCGTGCCGGTCAGTCGCGCAGGGGCAATCACTTCCTGTTTGAAGTAGTAGAGGATGTTTTCGGTCTTGGCCGGGTCGTTGTCGGTAATGTTCTGCGGTGTGGCGAAGGTCTCTTTGAAGCCGACGATGGTGTAGTCGCCGCTTTTCTGCGGGACGGCCTGGGCCGAGGTGCGGTAGTAGTTGCTGCCGCGGTAACGGGTTTCGTGGTTCCAGATCAGCTCCACGCCGGTTTTCGGAATCGGGAAGGCGTAGTAGCGAGCACTGAAGTTCGCCAGGCTGGTGCCATCGTTGGTCAGTTGAGTGGTCGTGGCGCTCTTTTTCACAGCGCTATAGATTTCTGGCGGCGCGCTGAAGGTGCGGTGACTGGTGTAGACCGGGATTTTGTAGGTGTTCGGGTAGCGTTTGAACAACGCCAGCTGCCCGGGCGTCAATTTATCCTTGTACTGCTCGGCATTGCTGGCGGTGATTACGAACAGCGGTTTCTCGCTGGCGAAGGGGTCACCCAGAAAGCCGTTCTGGACCGGTGCGGCATTGGCCTTCAGGCCGCCGGTCCACGCCGGAATGCTGCCATCGGCGTTGCCTTCCTTCTGCGCGCCCATCGGGGTCAGGCTGGTGCCGAGTTGGTCGGCTTCCTGTTGCGAGACGGCGGCCATGACGCTGGTGGCCAACAGGCTCAGGGTAAGGACGGCGGATTTCACCAAGATTGAAGTGTTCATGTTCAAGCCCCTCTATTAAAAGTTCACGCCGAAACTGAGCGACACGAAGTCACGATCAGTGGTGGTGTTGAAGTGACCGTCGAAGAAGTCGGTGTAGGCCAGGCTGGCGGTGTAGGTGCTCTGGTAATCGGCGTTGAGGCCGACGCTCACCGCCTTGTCGCCTTCTTCGAAACTGGGCCCGAAGCCGCTGACGTCATGGGAGAAGGCCAGGTTCGGTGACAAGTTCACGCCGGCAATGGCATTGGGATAATCCAGCTGCGCACGCAACCGATAGCCCCACGAGTTGCTGGTGTAGAAGCCGTTGTTGTTGCACTCCTGTTGCGGGTTGCTGGCGCCCGGAGTGCCGACCCCGGTGCCGATGCAGCTGGCATTGGCCGCGCCCGGCAATTCACCGCCGCCAAACACCGGGCTGCGGCCAAAGCGCAAGTCGGTGCCGTTGGCATGGCCGATGCCGCCGATGTGGTCATAGCCCACTTCACCGATCACCGTCAGACGGTCGGCGCCCAGTACCTGGTTGAACAGCTTGGTCGCAGTGACCTGGGCCTGGGTGAACGGCAGGCGTTTGTAGCCGTTGATGATCGCGCCAGGGCTGACGACGTTTTCGCCGCTGACGAAAATTGGCGAGACGCGGTTGCCTGACGCGCCCGATGTCAGGTCGGCGGAGTTGATCTGCATCGGCATGTTCGGCCGGTAGCTGATCTCTCCGTTGAGCGAGAGACCCGCGACGTTGGTGGCGAAGCTCAAGCCATAGAGGCGAATGTCTTCCGGGTAATCGAGGAAGTAATTGGCGCCGCGGATGGCGGCAAACTGCGCCTGCGCGGCGTTCACCGCTGCCGGCAGGCCCGCGATGGGCGTGTATCGCCCGGTGGTCTGGGTTTCACTGACGAACGGGCTGCGGCTGTGATAGTTCATCGCGTAGGCGCCCAGTTCGGTGTCGTTGAAGTCCGGCAGGAACCAACGCAGCGCCAGGCCGAACTGGCCACTGTCGCGGGCGTCGCGGCTCTCGGCGCGCGGCAGGTAGACATTGTCGATGCCCGCCGCCACGGCTGCGGCGCCGCCGGTGTTGTTCGCAACGCCCGGCGCCAGGTCCCTGCCGGCAACCACGTTGCGATCATTACAGCCGGTGGCGGCAGAGTCGCTGCCGAAGAAGGTGCCGCAGTTGTCCAGGACTGTGTGTTCCCACTGGATCTGGTAGAAGCCCTCGGCTGTCAGGTTCTCAGTGATCCCCTGGGACATGTAGAGCATCTGCACCGGTACCAGCGCTTCCTTGACTTCAGCGCCGGGGCTGCGCAGCGCGCTGACATCGACCGGGTTGATCGAGTTGATGCTGTTGGGGATGAAGGTACTTTCACCCCAACTCACCACCTGCTTGCCCACGCGCACGTTACCCGGCAGGTCGGCAATGGTGTAGTTGTGATAGACGAAGGCATCGAGGAACTGCCCGCCACTGGCCCTGGCGCCCTGGTCGCGGCCCTGGTCGGAGATGTCGTAGAAGTGCTGGTGACCGTCTTTCTGCTCGAAGTCGTACCAGTACTTGCCGCGCAGGAAGGCACCGCTGTCACCGTACTTCAGTTCCAGGTCGTGGATGCCCTTGAACACCGTGGAGAAGTTTTCGCCGGCACGGAAGTTCTGCCGGCCGTCATCGATGACGCGGGCCGAACCTTTGCCGACCACGCCCGTACCGCTGTTGTTGGAAATGAAATTCTTGTCGGCGCCGGTAGTGGACCAGCTGCCGCCAATGGACAGCGACGAGTCGAATTTACCCTGAATTTCGCCAAGGTCGAAATCGACCGCACCTGCTTGAGTGGCCACGCCGAGGGCGACGGCAGCGGCGAGCAGATGCGGCTGGAATACGCCGGGTTTTCTTATTGTCATTCGGTGCTCCATTTCGTGTGTTGCTGGATGTCCGCGTCGATGCGAAGACCGGCCCTGTCTGGACTGGCGGATCAGCCCAGCTGGCCGAGGCGTGCGGGCAGGCCTCTGGTTTTCTTATGGGCCGGTAGTGCCCCGATCCGGTGCCTGACCGGCGGGTACACCTTCTCTCCGGTTGCGCGAATTCCCCCCCCTCCAGTAAGGGGGGGCGTACGGGTAGTGGACGAAACGGGTTCAGGCGATCCCCCTCCACACGAGGGGGCGGTGCCGGGCCTGGTTGCAGGACTATCGATTCCAGGGTTCTACCGGGATGCGCCGTAGTGGCGTCACTCCCCAAACCTCGTCACCCCACCCTGGAGAAGAAGATGTCGCAGAAAGTCTACGTAGCCGGTGTCGGCATGATCCCGTTCGCCAAACCGGGCCAGAGCGGTAGCTATATCGAGATGGGCGCACAAGCCATTCGCCAGGCACTGCAGGATGCCGGCCTGGACTACCGCAAGGTGCAGCAGGCGTATGCCGGTTATGTGTACGGCGACTCCACCAGCGGCCAGTCGGCGCTTTATGAAGTAGGCCTGACCGGGATTCCGGTGATCAATGTCAACAACAACTGCGGCAGCGGCTCTTCCGCGCTCTACCTGGCACGCCAGGCCGTGGAAAGCGGCGCCGTGGATTGTGCCCTGGCGTTTGGTTTCGAGCAGATGCAACCCGGTGCACTGAAAGCCCATTGGGTTGATCGCCCGATCACCTACGGCAAGGGCCATGAAGTGGCCGACGCGATTTTCCCTGAAGGCCGTGAAATGCCGGACGCCCTGAAATTTTTCGGTGGCGCGGGTAAAGAGCACATGGAGAAATACGGCACGAAGATGGAAACCTTCGCCGCCATTCGCGCCAAGGCCAGTCGTCATGCCGCCAACAACCCGCTGTCGGTGTTCAAGAAAGTACTGACCACCGAAGAAGTCATGGCCGACCAGGTGATTTTCCCCGGTGTCATGACCCGCCTGATGGCGTGCCCGCCGACCTGCGGCGGCGCGGCGGCCATCGTCGTTTCCGAGCGCTTTGCCAAGCAGCACGGCCTGCGTACCGACGTGTGCATCCTGGCCCAGTCCCTGGTGACCGATAAGCCGGACGCCTTCGATCCGCCGTCGCTGATCAGCATCGTCGGCGTTGGCATGACCCGTCAGGCTTCGACCGAAGTGTACGAAAAGGCCGGCGTCGGCCCCGAAGACATTCGCATCTGCGAGCTGCACGACTGCTTCGCCCATAACGAACTGCTGACCTATGAAGGCCTGGGTTTCTGTCCGGAAGGCGGCGCCGAAAAATTCGTGATGGACGGCGACAACACCTACGGCGGGAAAGTGGTGATCAACCCGTCGGGCGGCCTGCTGTCCAAAGGTCACCCGCTGGGCGCCACCGGCCTGGCCCAGTGCTACGAGCTGACCCATCAGCTGCGCGGCACTGCCGACAAGCGCCAGGTGGAGAACCTCCAGCACGCCCTGCAGCACAACCTGGGGCTGGGTGGCGCGGGCATCGTGACCCTGTTCGGCCGCGGCTGATGACATGGCGCGCCCGTTGTGGGCGCGCCGTTTCCCTGACTGAATGGATCAACTGACAGGACTGCGCGACATGCCAGACAAAAGTCTGATCGGCCGCTCATTGGGCGTGACCACTTGCGAAGTTGAAAAGGGCCGCCTGCGCTTTTTCGCCAAGGCGATCAACGAAACCGACCCGGTGTACACCGATGAAGACGCCGCCCGGGAAGCGGGGCATCGGTCATTGCCGGTACCGCCCAGTTTCCTGATGTGCCTGGAAGCCGAAGGGCGTGACAGCGACCATATCGTCCAGGACATTTTCGGCTTCGACCTGGGGCGCATCCTGCATGCCGAACAGGGTTTCGAGTATCACGGCCTGGCGTATGCCGGCGACGTGCTCACCTTCGATACCCGGGTTGTCGACGTGTACGAGAAAAAGGGCGGGGCGCTGACTTTCGTGGTGCAACAGACCCGTGTCACCAACCAGGAAGGTCAGCACATCGCTGATATCCGCTCGTCACTCGTGCAGCGCTGAGGAGCCCGTCATGAATCTATCTCGACTGCGTGACGTGCAGATCGGCTTCGAGCTTGCGCCGCTGGTTCTACCTGCGATCAACCGCACCACGCTGGCGTTGTATGCGGGGGCCTCGGGCGATCACAACCAGGTGCACATCGACCTGGACTTCGCCCGCAAGTCCCGCCAGCCCGATGTCTTCGCCCACGGCATGCTCTCGGTGGCCTACCTCGGCCGCTTGCTCACTGCCTGGGTACCGCAGCAGCAGATCCGCAGCCTGGCGGTGCGATTCACCGGCATCACCCAACTCGGTCACATCCCTACGTGCCACGGCAAAGTCGTCGAGCTGTTCGAGGTCGACGGCGAGCGACGCCTGCGCCTGGCTATTCGCTGCATCAATCAATACGGCGACGAGAAGTTGGTCGGCGAAGCCACCGTTGCACTCATCTGAATCTCACAAGAACAAGGACTATCCCCATGAAAAAACTCGATGGTAAAGTCGCCCTGGTTACCGGCTCCGGCCGTGGCATCGGGCGCAGTGTCGCCCTCAAACTGGCCAGTGACGGCGCGCGCGTCGTAGTCAACGACCTGGACGCTGGTCCTGCCGAAGAAGTGGTTGCTGAAATCCGTGCCCTTGGCGGTGAAGCCGTCGCCTGTGTCGGCAGCGTCACGGCCCCTGATTTCGCCGATCGCTTCGTCAAGACCGCAGTCGACAACTACGGTGCCATCGACATCATCGTCAACAACGCCGGCTACACCTGGGACAACGTGATCCAGAAGATGAGCGACGAGCAGTGGTACGCGATCATCGATTGCCACATCACCGCGCCGTTCCGCATCCTGCGCGCTGCCCAGCCGATCATCAGCGCCATGGCCAAGAAAGAGGCCGCCGAAGGTCGCGTGGTCAATCGCAAGGTGGTCAACATCGCGTCGACGTCCGCTGGCGGCAACCCGGGCCAGGTCAACTACTCCACGGCCAAGGCCGGCGTGCTGGGCATGACCAAGTGCCTGGCCAAGGAATGGGGGCGTATGAAGGTCAACGTCAACGCCGTTGCCTTCGGCCATATCGAGACCCGCCAGACGCAGCCGGTGGAAGGCGATCCGCGCTTCATCAACATCGAAGGTCGCGAGATCAAGGTGGGCATCAGTCCTGCCATTGTCGAGCAGTCCAAGAACATGATTCCGCTGGGTCGCCCGGGCAATACCGAAGAGGCTGCCGGCGCCGTGTATCTGTTCTGCATCCCGGAATCGGACTACGTCAGTGGCCAGGTCCTGATCTGCAGCGGTGGTCTGGGTAACGTCTGAAAATCGGGCGGGGCGTCTCGGCGCTCCGCCATCCTGGAGTGCATGGACATGACAGTGCCAATTTCCGATACCCCCAAACGACGCCTGCTGCACACCCGCAAGGTGGTCTGCACCGGTTATGAGCGCGATGACGGCCTTTTCGATATAGAAGGGTGCCTGCTCGATACCAAGGGCGTCGACACCGAGTTCGTTTATGGAACGGTTCCCGCCGATGGTGTGCTGCATTACATGCGCATCACCATGACCATCGACCAGAACATGGAAATCCGCCAGTTCAAGGCCGTTTCCGAGCAGGCCCCTACACCCGTGTGCAGCCACGTCAACCGAGCCTACGCGGCCTTGATCGGGCTGCGCATCAGCGCCGGCTTCAAGAAGCGAGTCGCCGAGCGCGTCGGCGGAGTGAAGGGTTGTACCCATCTCACTGAAATGCTGGGCCCGATGGCCACCACTGCGATCCAGACCATGGCCCCCGTGATGCGCAAACGCCTGCGCCAGCGCGCCGCCGCCGATCCGGATTTCAAGATGCCGGATCACTGGGTGATCGGCACCTGCCATGCCTATCACCCCGACGGCGATGCCGCACGCCGCGTCAATCAGTGGCGTTCCGGCGATGACGCTTCGCAGGCCTGAATAGGCAGTTGTCATGCGCTCGCAGGCCTACCCCAGGAATGAGGCCTTCCAGGCGTGTTTCCTGACCGCAACCATGCTTTCCCTGTACGAGCTCCCGACCAGAGTGGTCGAGAGCAGGGTACATGGGGCTAGAGCGCCTGTTTGTCGTCAACCTTCTGCGCGGTGGTTTTTCGGCTGGCGCGTCTTGCTTTGGCAGCCTTTGGCATCTCGGCCTGCGTTGCCACGGCCTGCATTTCCTCGTAGGAATCCCTGAGGCATTGCGCGAGGAAGTCCGGGTCGGGAACGACGTTCGGTGAACTGGTCAGCGAGATGAACATCTTTCCACAGTAGCTGGTGGGGTTCCAGATCAACGACAGGCCGTCGACCAAGGGGCCGACACCGCACCAGTACACCAACTTGGCGCCGAGCATGTAGAGCGGCACATTGGGGCCGGGGACGTTGGTCACCATGCAATTGTGCAGCACCACCGGGCCCTTGCCACCCATACCCATCGCCGTCGCCAGGCGGCCGGCGAGACCCAGGGTGGCCGGGGGCGCGAATTTCTGCAGATTGGTCAGGTCATGCGCACCGACCGCGTTCTGGATCGCCTTGGATTCAGAAGTCGCGGCCTGCAATGCTTCAAGGCGGGCGACAGGGTCCTCGATGTCCGTGCGCAGGGGGAAGGTGAGCATCGACACGGTGTTGCCGGCGGCGACGGATTCATTGCCCTGGCGGGTGTTGACCGGCGCCAGGGTCACCAATGACTTCTCCGGCAGTTCATCCTTGGCAATCAGGTAGCGACGCATCGCCCCGCCGACCAAGGCCAGGACCGCGTCGTTGACCGTTGCTCCAGGCACAAGGTTCTTGATCTGTTTGACTACGCCCAGATCGAAGGTGACCGAATCCCAGACCCGACTGGACGTCACGTTGCTGTTGAAGCGGGTGCGCGGTGCGCCACCTTCTGAACCAAGTACCGATCGCGCCATTCTGCGCAGACTGGACACGGTGAGCTTGGGCAGCACGCGGGCCAGCGGCATGGCCATGCGCGCGGAGGCCGCAATATTGTCGGTCAGCATGCGGCTGACCGTGTCCAGCGGGCCGCATCGGCGCGGTACACTCGCCTTCGCATGCTTTTTATCAACCACGGCAACCGGATTGCCCTGCGCGCCGGCCAGGTCGTGCAAGGCCCAGGTCAGTTCTGCTGCGGCGGCGCCGTCCATCGCGGCATGGTGGGTCTTGGTGAGGATGGCGAAGCTACCTTTGGGGATGCCCTCGATGTTGTCCAGGCCCTCGATCACGTACATCTCCCAGGGCGCTCGGGAAAGATCCACCGAGCGGGCATGGATGCGCGACACCATGATGCAGAACTGGCGCCAGTCGCCCGGCTTGGGCAGCGCGAAATGGCGAACGTGGAAGTCGATGTCGAACAGGTCGTCTTCCACCCAATAGGGATAGCCGAGACCGAAGGGCACCTGGACGATCTTGCGCTTGAACACCGGCGAGACGTCGAGGCGTTCCGAGATATGGTGGACGATTTCCCGAAAGCCGAGGCGTTGGCCCTCTACCGTGGACTGATCGTAGATGTAGATCATGGTGCAGTGCGACGCGGCATGCGGACGATCGACTTTCAGGAACAGGGCGTCTTGCCCGCTCAGTTTGCTCATCGTTGAAGCTCTCGCTAGGTGGTGGACGTGAACTGGCGCAATCCCGAGAGCTGCCCTGCGAGCTCATCCGGGCCCCGTCAATGCGACGAAGGTCGAGGCCCGCCAGATTCCCCGATCTGTCACTGCCTCGTCCCCCTGCAAATGGGGGGGCGTGCGCGGCTGGCGCGGTCTTTACTCTGGAGGCTATCGGAGGGTCCTGGGCGCGCCGCCGAGGTGCACAAAGGATGCTCGGCCGGAGAGGGGGTTTGCGTGTTGAGTGAAGAGCAGTGCGTAAGTGACGCAGGGACAGGTGAATCACCTAGCCCCTGGTGGGAGCGTTTGTCCGAAGACTTCTGGCGGCAGGCCGATGGCACCGAACTGGATGCCCGACACCGCCTGAAGATCCATGGCACCGCCGCGCTCGAGCGAGTGATGCGCACCTCGCTGTCGGCAACGGTGGCGGCGTCAGCTATGGCGACGCTATCCAAACCTGGCCGTCTGCAGAGGGAGTTCGAGGCACTGAGCTTCTATGAACCGTTCGCGCGCGCTGGAGACGCCGCGCGAGTATTCCTGCCACCGCCGAAGCACATCGTGATTTCCCAGCGCCAGTTGCCCGACAAGGACATCCGCCGTCTCCAGCTGCGATTCGAAAGCCCGTTCAAGCCACTCAATCCGTTCGCTCGCCCGCAGTTCGAGGCCATGCAGCGCAACGCCTGCGCCCATGCCCAGTACTGGTGCCATGGCGATCGGCCGCGACCGACGCTGATCGTCATCCACGGTTTCGCCGCCGACCCGCACTGGCTGAACGCCCGCGCCCTGTCGCTGGCCGACTTCTATCGGCGCGGCTACGACATCCTGCTGTTCACCTATCCGCACCACGGCTCGCGCGCCGAACCCGGCAACTTGTTCAGCGGTCAGGGACTGTTCGGCAGTGGGTTGGTGGCGTTCAACGAGGCGCCGCTTCATGCGATCCACGACCTGCGGGTGTTCATCAATTACCTGCAAGCGCGCGGTGTCGAGCATATTGGCGTGACGGGCATTTCCCTCGGCGGATACACCGCGGCGCTGCTGGCGGCCGTTGATGAGCGCCTGTCCTGGTGCATCCCGATCGTGCCCGCGGTCAGCCCGGTCGATGTCTTCCTTGAGTGGCAGCCCACGGGGTTGCTGCTCTCCAGGCTGATGCGCAGCCAGGGCATTGGCGTGGCCGAGATGCGCGGATTGCTGGCCGTGCACAACCCGCTGACCTACGTTCCATGCCTGGACGGAGAGCGCATGCTGATCGTCGGTGGCGCAGGAGACCGGGTCACCATGCCACGCCACCTGCGCCTGCTGCACCAGCACTGGCCTGGCAGCGCGTTGCACTGGTTTCCGGGCAACCACATCCTGCACCTGGGCCG
>Ga0160473_100337_pt1 | contig 35609 bp, 34 predicted proteins | sample HID1975I_E11MG_FD_108217 | JGI IMG/M metagenome (GOLD analysis project Ga0160473, IMG submission 108217) | Enriched soil microbial communities from UW Madison campus, WI, USA - HID1975I_E11 MG | ecosystem: Environmental > Terrestrial > Soil > Unclassified | place: USA: Madison, Wisconsin... | reverse complement strand
GGGGGCGTGTGGCGACATGGATGTCGCCACCCGAGCCCCGAGGTCATGGATGACCGCTTTCGGGCGTCCCCCGATAGGGCCTCCCGACCGGCCACCGCGCGACCAAACCAAAAGCGCCGAGACATGAAACGCTCAGCGCGCATGAAACCAACAGAAAGAAACAGCCCCCCTTGTGCACAAGGGGGGCGCGCCGACAGGCGCGGGGGATAGACCCTCGCCCCATTAAGGTGCATATGACCCGGATTAGGGTATGCTGCACAGCAGCAACCTCTTAGTTGTCAAGGGCGAGAATGCTTTATCAACTGCATGAGCTGACCCGCAATCTTCTGGCGCCGTGGGTCCACCAGGCGCGCGCCAACGTCAAGATGTTCTCCGATCCGGACTCGCTATGGGCTTCCATGCCCGGCGCCGAGCGCCTGGCCGCCAGCAACGAACTCTTCCATCGCCTCGGCAAGGCCTACGAAAAGCCGGCCTGGAACCTCGATGACGTCGAGGTCGATGGCCATTCGTTGCCCATCATCGAGCGCGAAGTCCTCGCCAAGCCGTTCTGCCGCCTGCTGCGCTTCAAGCGCTTCAGCGATCGGCCGGAATTGCTCGCCAGCATGAAGCAGCAGCCGACCGTGCTGGTCGTCGCGCCGCTCTCCGGCCACCACGCCACCTTGTTGCGCGATACCGTGCGCACCCTGCTCCGCAACCACAAGGTCTATGTGACCGACTGGGTCGACGCGCGCATGGTGCCGCTGTCCGAAGGCGACTTCGGCCTGGACGACTACATCGACTACATCCGCGATTTCATCCGCCACATCGGCGCCGAGGAATTGCACGTGATGAGCGTGTGCCAGCCCACCGTGCCGGTGCTGGCCGCCGTCTCGCTGATGGCCGCCGATGGCGAGCAGACCCCCCGCTCGCTGGTGATGATGGGCGGGCCGATCGATGCGCGCCGCAGCCCCACTGCGGTGAACAATCTGGCCACGCAGAACCCGATGTCGTGGTTCGAGAACAACGTCATCCACACCGTGCCCTACCCGTATCCGGGCCACGGCCGCCAGGTGTATCCGGGCTTCCTGCAGCACGCCGGCTTCCTGTCGATGAATGCCAGCCGCCACGTCATGTCGCACTGGGATTTCTATACCGATCTGGTCAAGGGCGACCTGCAGGACGCCGAGTCGCATCGGCGCTTCTACGACGAGTACAACGCCGTGCTCGATATGCCGGCCAAGTATTACCTCGACACCATCCACACCGTGTTCCAGGCGTTCCTGCTCCCCCGCGGCGAATGGAAGGTGCGGGGACAGTTGGTCGATCCGGCCGCCATCCGCAACACCGCGCTGCTCAGCATCGAAGGCGAACTGGACGACATCGCCGGCCTCGGCCAGACCGAGGCGGCGCAGTCGCTGTGCACCGGTATCGATGCGGCGCATCGCCGTCATCTGGAAGTCGAGGGCGCCGGCCACTACGGCATCTTCAGCGGCCGCCGTTGGCGCGATGTGGTCTACCCGCAGGTGCGCGACTTCATTGCGCGCTACGCCGCCGAGCCGATCCGCACGCAGGCTCCGGCGAAGGTCACGCCGATTCGTCGACGCAAGTGATCTGCGCGAAACAGTAAAAACAGAAGGCCGCCCCGAGGGCGGCCTTCTGCATTGTGGGCCTCAGTCCGATCGCACCAGCAGATGCTTGGCCATCAGGCCGTGCAGGTGGCCTACCCCGCGCGCCAGGTGCAAGGTGGCGAACAGCATCACCACGCCGAGCAGGCAGAACAATGGCAGCAACCAGGGCGCATCGGCGGCCACGCTCCACACGCCGACGTTGAATTCGAAGGCGTGATCGAACACCAGCGCCAGCGGCGACAGCATGAAGCCCAGCGACAGGCTCAGCAGCGTGGTGAACACCACCGAGTAGGCGATGCCCAGCGGCAACATCAGCACGAAGTACAGCATCGTGGTCCAGGTGCGGCCGTCGCTGAACATCGCGCCGATCCGCGCCAGCCAGCCGTGGTCCGTGCCGACGTACATCGGCCGCCGCGGCATGCGCACCCCCAGCAGTACTTCGACGAGGCGTCCCTCCACCAGTGACAGTACCCGCACCGAGCCCAGGAACAGCACCAGCAGCGGAATGCCGATGATCAGGATCAGCAAGCCCAGCGACAACGCGGTGCCCGTCACCACCCAGCTGAAGTAGAACGTGCCCGTCGCTACCGCCAGCAGCAGGTAGAACAATGCGCCGTAGGTGCGCGCATCGGCTGCCACGCCGAAGAATCGGCCCAGCAGCGAGCGGCGCTTGGGCGGCAACGGCGGCCGCAGTGCGCGGGTCACCGTTACTTCCGTCTCGCGGTAGATCTCGGCCACTTCGTCCGGCGCGCCATAGCTGCCGGCGACATCGGCAATCACTTCGGCCTCGCTGCGGCCGGCCTGTTCGGCCATCTCCGCGCGCAGGTATTCCTCGGCGTCGTAGAGCGCGTCGTGGATCATCGCCGGGTCGGCGCCGGCCAGGGCCTGGCGCAGCTGGGCCAGGTATTCGGCAATCGTGGCCGGCAGCGGCCGGGCCTGGGTCTCGGTGTTCATGCGGCACTCCCCTCCAGCACGGAATCGACGGAATCGCGGGTGGCACGCCAGGCGGCGGTCCATTGCGCCAGGCAATCACGCCCGGTCGCGGTGATGCGGTAGTAGCGCCGAGGCGGGCCGGATATCGAAGGCTCGATCTCGCTCTGCAGCAGGCCGGCGCCCTCCAGGTTGCGCAGCACCGGGTACAGGGCGCTTTGCTTGCCGGACAGGACACCCTCGCCCACCTGCTCAAGGCGCTTGGCGATGAGGTAGCCGTACAAGGGCTCTTTGGCCTGGGCCAGCACTGCGAGCAAGGCCAGGGATACCGTGCCGGCACTGAGTTCCTTCTGGAACTTGCGCAGCTGGGCGTCGATCTCGCTCATGGCGGCCTCCTGCTAGGTTGGAGGCCATGCTATTGCTAAGTTCGGTATAGCAAATGTGCCACTAGTCACGGCGTTCACGGCGTGATCCGCTGCGCGGCTCTCGCCCCCAAAGTTTCGCTACGCGAAACCTTGGGCCCCGTTCCGCAGCTCCCAACTCCCCGCGCCTTCGGCGCGCCCCCTCTACTAGAGGGGGCTTTGCTCCAGTGGGTCTCTTGGGGGGTTTGGGGGCAGTACGCTTGCGCACGGGTTTTCCGGCGCGGTGCTGCGCCTACAATGTATTCACTATGTCCCCCGATGCTGCTGTTCCTACCCCCCGCCCCTCCCTGCAACGCATCTTCCTCACCGGCCTGCTCACGCTGCTGCCCGTCTGGTTGACCTGGGTGGTCGTCAAGTTCGTGTTCCTGCTGCTGTCCGGCATCAGCGCGCCCTGGGTCGCGCCCATGGCCGAGCAGATCGCCGCCGCGCTACCCGTCCAGCTCGATTGGGTCCAGGCGGCATGGGTTCAGAACACCATTGCCCTCGTCGCCACCGTACTGGTGATCCTGTTCGTTGGCGTGCTCAGCCGTCGCGTCGTCGGCCAGCGCCTGCTGCGCTGGTTCGAAGCCATCATGCGCCGCATCCCACTGGCCAGCATCGTCTACGACAGTGCGCGCAAGCTGCTCGATATCCTGCAAACCCAGCCCGGCAGCACGCAGCGCGTGGTGTTGATCGATTTCCCGCATCGCGACATGAAGGCCGTCGGCCTGGTCACCCGCGTCATCCGCGAGCACGGCACCGGCCGCGAGCTGGCCGCCGTGTACGTCCCCACTACGCCCAACCCCACCTCCGGCTACCTCGAGATCGTGCCCGTGGAATTGCTCACGCCTACTGATTGGAGCGTGGACCAGGCGATGAGCTTCATCATCTCCGGCGGCGCAGTGGCCCCGGAAACCGTGCCCTTCGTGCGCAACGCCGACCGACAGTGACATCGTTGCGCCTGCTCGACGATCGCGCCGTCAGGTTGTTCATCGGCCTGGCGGCGTTCTTCTGCGTCAACGCGGCGCTGGCCGAGTTCATCGGGGTCAAGATCTTCGCCCTCGAAGATACCCTCGGCATCGCGCCGCTCAACTGGAACCTGTTCGGCCAGACCGGCTCGCTCAGCTTTACCGCCGGCACGCTGCTGTGGCCGATCGTGTTCATCATGACTGACACGATCAACGAGTTCTTCGGCACGCGCGGGGTGCGATTCATTTCGTGGTTGGCGGTCGGCCTGATCGGCTACGGCTTCGTGTTCGCGTTCGCCGCGATCTCTCTGGCGCCGGCTGCGTGGTGGGTGAGCGCGGCGCAGTCGCAAGGCGTGCCCGATTATCAGGCCGCGTTCGCTGCGGTGTTCGGCCAGGGCCTGTGGACCATCGGCGGCTCGCTGGTGGCCTTCCTGGTCAGCCAGTTGATCGACGTGGCCGTGTTCCATCGCATCCGCCGCGCCACCGGCGAAAAGCACGTGTGGCTGCGTGCAACCGGTTCCACCGCGGTGTCGCAGATCGTGGACAGCTTCGTGGTGATCTACATCGCTTTCGTGATCGGCCCGCAGCATTGGCCGATGTCGCTGTTCCTGGCGGTGAGCACGGTCAACTACATCTACAAGATGGGCTTTGCGATCGTACTGATCCCGCTGCTGTATGTGATGCGGCGCGGCATCACCCGCTACCTGGGCGCTGCACGCGCCGAAGAACTCCGGCTGCAGGCCGCGGCCTGACCGCCAGCAGTGCACTGCAACACGATGATGCATAGCAGTACTGGCTGCCGCGGCTGATCCGTTTGCGGTCGTGAGGCTGGCCCTGGCGCGCCGGATCGGGCACTCTGCTTTGCCCACGCCGTCGCTGGAGCTGATTGATGCCGTCCCGCCTCGCCCGCCTGTTCGCGCTGCTCATTGCCGCTACCGTCGCCCTGTCGATGGCGCCGCACAGTGAGGCGGCGACGAAGAAGAAGACCGCCACGTCCCAGGCACAGAAGGGCAAGGCCAAGGCCAAGACGCCGGCCAAGAGCAGCAGCAAGGGCAAGAAGACCGCCGCCAAGCCGCGCGCGGCCGCCGTCGCCAAGCCGCAGACCAAGGCCGAGCAACTCAATCGACTCTACGATGAGTACTGGCAGGCCTCGCTCAAGCTCAATCCGTTGCAGGCCACCTTCCAGGGCGATCATCGTTACGACGACCAGCTGCCCAACTTCCTCTCGGCTGCGTTCCGCCAGCAGAGCCACGACTTCACCACGCTGTGGCTGGGCAAGGCCGAGGCCATTGGCGCGGACGGCCTGAGCGGCCAGGACCTGCTCAGCTACGAAATCTTCGTGCGCGATGCGCGCAACGCGCTGGCCGCCGAGCAGTTCCCTTCGTGGATGCAGCCGGTCAACCAGTTCTACAACATCGCCGCCATCACCGCGATGCTCGGCTCGGGCACTGGCGCGCAGCCCTTCGACACCGTGCAGGACTACGACAACTGGGCCAAGCGCGCCGACCAGGTGCCGGTGCTGTTCGACCAGGCCATCGCCAACATGCGCGAGGGCATGAAGGCCGGCGTGGTGCAGCCGCGCGCGTTGATGGAAAAGGTGCTGCCGCAGCTCGACGGCATCATCCAGGCCAAGCCCGAAGACACGCTGTTCTGGGCACCGGTGCGCAACCTGCCGGCGAGCTTCAGCGAGGCCGACAAGCAGCGCATCAGCGCCGACTACAAGCGCATGATCGAGCTGAAGATCATGCCGGCGTACCGCAAGCTGCGCGGCTTCATCGCCACCGAATACCTGCCTGCCACCCGCAGCACCGACGGCATGGCCGCACTGCCCAATGGCGCGGCGTGGTACGCCTTCAACGTGCGCCAGAGCACCACCTCCGACCTCACGCCTGCGCAGATCCACCAGCTGGGGCTCGATGAGGTGGCGCGCATCCACGAACAGATCCAGGCGGTGATGAAGCAGGTGAAGTTCCGCGGGTCGATGCAGAAGTTCTTCAAGTACATGCAGACCGACAAGCGCTTCACCTTCGCCAGCGAGGACGCGCTGCTGGCGTATTACCGCGGCCTGGAGAGCAAGGTCGATGCCAATGTGCCCCGCCTGTTCTCGCTCAGGCCCAAGGCCAGGTTCGAGATCCGCCCGGTCGAGGCTTACCGCGCGCAGTCTGCGGCCGGCGGCTCCTACATGCGTCCGGGCGGCACCCGACCCGGCATCTTCTTCGTCAATACCTACGATCTCCCTTCGCGCAAGACCTGGGATGCCGAAGACCTGTACCTGCACGAAGCCATCCCGGGCCATCACTACCAGTTGGGCCTGCAGCAGGAACTGGGCGAGCTGCCGGACTTCCGCCGCTTCGGCGGCGAGACCGCCTTCATCGAGGGCTGGGGCCTGTACGCCGAATCGCTGGGCAAGGACCTGGGCCTGTACGAAGACCCGTACAGCTATTTCGGCTACCTGCAGAACGAGCTATGGCGTGCGATCCGGCTGGTGGTCGATACCGGCCTGCATGCCAAGGGCTGGAGCCGCCAGCAGGTGATCGACTACATGCTGGAGAACTCTGCCAGCAGCCAGACCGATGCGGTTGCCGAAGCCGAGCGCTACATGGCCATTCCCGGCCAGGCGCTGGCCTACAAGGTGGGCGAATTGAAGATCCTGCAGCTGCGCCAGCAGGCGCAGGCGGCGCTGGGCGAGCGCTTCGATATACGCGCCTTCCATGCCGAAGTGCTGAAGGATGGCTCGGTGCCGCTGGACATCCTGCAGCAGAAGATCGAACGCTGGATCGAGACGCAGAAGTCCGGCACGCCGGCCAGCGCCCCACCTGTCACCCCCGCCAAGCCCTGACCGGAGCCCCCTGATGCGCCCTGCCCGCGTGCTCGCCTTCCTGCTCACGCTGGCGGCCTGGCCGGCACTGGCAGCACCGGTGATCCAGCCGCCTGATCCGGGCATCGACGCCCTGATGCGCGACTACGACGGCATGCAGCCTGGCGCGGCCGTGCTGGTGTTGCGCGATGGCGAGCCGGTATTCCGTCGCGGCTATGGCCTGGCCGTGGTCGAAGACGGCACGGCAGTCGCCGCGCAGACAAACTTCCGCCTGGCGTCGGTGAGCAAGCAGTTCACCGCCGCGGCCATCCTGCTGCTCGCCGAAGACGGCAAGCTCTCGATCGACGACAAGGTCAAACGCTGGCTGCCTTCGCTGCCGGCGGCCGCCGATGCCATCACGATCCGCCAGCTGCTCTCGCATACCGGCGGACTGATCGATTACGAAGACCTGATGCCGGCCGACCAGAAGGCGCAGTTGCACGATATCGATGTGCTGCATCTGCTGGAGAAAAGCGACCGCACCTATTTCACCCCCGGCCAGGGCTATCGCTACAGCAACGGCGGCTACGCCCTGCTGGCGCTGATCGTGGGCAAGGCGTCGGGGCAGGATTTCGCCAGTTTCCTGCGCCAGCGCATCTTCCTGCCGCTGGGCATGAGCCACACCTTCGCGCACCAGGAAGGCGTGGACGAGGTACCGAACCGCGCCTACGGCTACAGCCGGATCGACGGACATTGGCAGCGCACCGACCAGAGTTCGACCAGCGCGGTACTCGGCGACGGCGGCATCTATTCCTCGCTGGAAGACCTGGCACGCTGGGACGCGGCGCTGTACGACGAGCGCCTGCTCAAGGCGTCCTCGTTGAAACTGGCCTTCAGCCCGGCCACGCGCACGACCGAGCCGGACGTGCCGTTCTATGGCTTCGGCTGGCGGATCAACGGCGAGACGCTGTGGCACAGCGGCGAAAGCATCGGCTTTCGCAATGTGATCGTGCGCTATCCGCAGCGGCACTTCACCGTGATCATCCTCACCAATCGCGACGGCCCGGAGCCCTATCCGCTGGCGCTGAAGATTGCGCACCGCTTCCTCTACGGCGAGCGCTGAACCACGCCAATGCGCAGTCCGGCGCGCGTGACGTGCCGCTCAGCTACCACGTGCGAAGATCTTGCGCCCCCCAGCACCAGGTCAATCGCATGCTGCAAGGCCTCCATCATGTCGCCATCATCGCCTCGGACTACCCGCGCTCGCGGCGCTTCTATACCGAAGTGCTGGGCCTGCGGGTAATCCACGAGGTGTATCGCCAGGCGCGCGATTCTTGGAAGCTCGACCTGGCCCTGCCCGATGGCGCGCAGATCGAACTGTTCTCCTTCCCTGCGCCGCCGCCGCGGCCGAGCCGCCCGGAGGCCCAGGGCCTGCGCCACCTCGCCTTCCGCGTGGACGATGTCGATGCCGCCGTCGCCCGGCTCACCGCCGCAGGCGTGGCCTGCGAGCCGATCCGCGTCGACGAATACACCGGCCGCCGCTTCACCTTCTTCGCCGATCCGGATGATCTGCCGCTGGAGCTCTACGAATCGGCGTAGTCATTGCCGCATCGTGGTCATGCTTCGATACATCTGCATGCACTTGCACGCTGGCTTCCATCGCGCAGGTGTCCATGCGTGCGGAAGTCACATATTTCGCTGGAATCAATGTCCAATTGCGCTTGAAGCACGCCTGTAGGGCACGTGTGATCGGAGAACGTGGTTGATCCCCACGTCATCCCATCTCGCGTTACGACAGGAGTGTTCCCATGCATCGATCTCCCCGGCCGACCCGGCGCCCGCTCGCCCTGGCGACCAGCCTGCTGCTCAGCGCGGGCATCGCCCAGGCACAGGACAACGATACCGAAGCAAAAACCCTGGATACCGTTTCCGTCACCGGCACCCGCCTGAAAAGCCAGACGATGACGGCCGCCAGCCCGGTCATGGAAATTGATGCCGAGCGATTCACGCAAAGCGGCGCGACCCGCGTGGAGGACCTGGTCAACCAGTATCCGCAGATGTCGGCGAACTTCGACGGGTTCCAGAACAACGGCGCGACCGGCTACGGCACGGTGGCCCTGCGCGACCTCGGTGCTTCGCGCACCCTGATCCTGCTCAACGGCCGCCGCCTGCCGATCGGCACGTCAGAAACCACTGACCTGAGCATCATCCCCACCTTCCTGGTCAAGCGCGTGGACGTGCTGACCGGCGGCGCCTCGGCGGTGTACGGCTCCGACGCAGTGGCCGGCGTGGTCAACTTCGTGCTCGACGACGAATTCGAAGGTGTGGCCGCACAGGTCGGCTATTCGGCCTACCAACACAACAACGACAACCGCTACATGCGCGGCCTCGCCGACAAGGCCGGTTACGCCTATCCGAAGGGCAACGCCGGGTTCGGCGGCACGGCGCGCAATCTCGACCTGGCCGTCGGTGGCAGGTTCGGCGAACGCGGCCACGCCCTGGCCTGGCTGGGGTGGCGCGAGAATGCGGCATTGATGCAGGGCGAGCGCGACTACGCGGCCTGCGCGCTCAACAACAGCGGGACCGCCTGTGGCGGTTCGGGCACCGCCGATCCGCCGAACTTCCTGGTGACCGATGCCAATGGCCGCGCACGCTACGCGCACCTGGCCGCCGATGGCAGCTGGCTGCCCGGCAGGGCTGGCCTGTACAACTACGCGCCGGCCAATTTCTACCAGCGCCCGGACGAGCGCTTCACCGGCGGCTTCTCCCTCAAGTACGAGATCAACCCGCAGTTCCGCCCCTACATGGAAGGGCAGTTCGTCAACCACAAGTCCACCGTCCAGATCGCGCCCAGTGGCACGTTCTTCGGTGACGCGTTGCAGATGTCATGCAGCGATCCGCTGCTCGGCACGCTGTGCCGCGACCTCGCCGTGCCCGGCGACGCGCTGCAGGTCAGCGTCGGCAAGCGCAACGTCGAAGGCGGCCCGCGTGTGAGCAACACCGACACCAATACCTTCCGGCTGGTTGCCGGTGCCAACGGCGATCTCAGTTCGCGCTGGTCATACGATGCGTACTTCCTGTACGCACGCAACAGCAGCAGCCAGGTCGGTCGCAATGACTTCCTCAAGGATCGCGTGGTCGAGGCGTTGCGCGGCTGCCCGGCGGGCGCCGCCGCCGGCTGCCTGCCCTACAACGTGTGGGTACCGAACGGGGTGACGCGCGAAGCAGCCAACGCGCTGGCCGGCACCAGCCTGCAGGAATGGCGCACCACGTTGAAGGTGCTCTCGGCCTACGTCAGCGGCGACACCGGATGGACGCTGCCGTGGGCCGGTGGCGATGCGTTCAAGCTCGTCGCCGGCATGGAGTGGCGCGACCAGCGCTACGCGGCCACCGCCGACAACGACACCCGCAGAGGCAACTTTTCCGGCGCCGGCGGCCCACGCCCGGATATCAGCGGCGCCTACAACGTGACCGAACTGTTCCTCGAAGGCGGCCTGCCGATCATCGCGCAGGCCGGCGCACTTACCCGCCTCAACGCCGACTTCGGCTATCGCTATTCGGATTACTCCACCTCCGGCGGCGTCAACGCCTACAAGATCGGCCTGACCGCAGGGCTGTTCGATGATCGCCTGCATCTGCGTGGCGGCTGGAACCGCGCGATCCGCGGCCCCAGCGTGTCGGCCCTGTTCCGGCCGCAGACCATCGCCCTGTGGAATGGCAGCGATCCGTGCGCCGGCAATCGGCCGGAGTTCACCGCCGAACAGTGCGCGCGTACCGGCGTGCGCGCCGGGCAGTATGGCAACGTGCTGGAAAGCCCGGCCTCGCAGTACAACATGCGCTACGGCGGCAGCAGCGACCTGGCGCCGGAAACCGCCGACACCTGGACGATCGGTGCGGCGTTCAGCCCGATCCGCAACCTCGACCTGAGCCTGGACTATTACGACATCCGGATCCGCGACGCGATCACCACCATCGGCGCCAGCACCCTGTTGCGCAGCTGTGGCCAGACCGGCATCGCCGCCTTGTGCGACCGCGTGCGACGCAACAGCGCCACCGGCGACTTGTGGGTCGGCGACGACCCCCTCCGTTCCGGCTACGTCATCAATGTCTTCGACAACTTCGGCAACTTCTCCTACCGCGGCCTGGACCTGAGCGCCCGTTACCGCTGGACGCTCGGACCGGGCAGCCTGGTCACCGACCTGGTCGGCAGCTATGCGCTGCAGCAGAAGAATGAGCCGGTGCCGGGCGTGGCCAGCGCCACCTACGATTGCGCCGGGCGGATCAACGAGTCGTGCAATTCGCCCAAGTGGCGGCACGTGGCCAATGCACGCTACAGCTGGGGCGACTACTCGGTGGGGCTGCGCTGGCGCTATTTCGGCCGGGTCGACTACCGCAACACCGATGGCACGCCCGGCAGCGCCGACCAACTGGTGGCGCAGCGTGGGGGCATCGCGGCGGCCAACTACTTCGACCTCAGCGGCTCGATGCACTTCGCCGGCGCGTGGGACTGGACGGTGGGGGTGAACAACCTGTTCGACCGCGCCCCGCCGCTGACCGGCACGAGCCTGGCCCTCAACGCCAATTCGCCGGGCGGCTACGACGCGGCCGGCCGCTACTTCTTCACCAGCCTGGCCTTCCGCTACTGAGTGCCGCGCCGGGGCCGGCCGTGTCGGCCCCGGCGGTTTCCGTACCCGCCCGAATGGGTATACAGTCCGGCCATGCTCCGGCGCCGTTGCCGGGCAATCGAATGCCCTGGGAGGGGACACATGCGCAAGATCCGCCACGCCCTGTTGCTCGCACTGCCGTTGTTTGCCCTCAGCCTCGCCGCCCACGCGGCGGACACCCATTCGGCGGCCGGGCGCTGGAAGACCATCGACGACAAGACCGGCAAGGTGAAGTCGATCGTGGAGATCACCCAGTCCAGCAATGGCACGCTGACCGGCAAGGTCGTCGAGATCCTGCAGTCCGATCGCGGCCCGAACCCGGTGTGCGACAAGTGCGACGGCGAGCGCAAGAACAAGCCGGTGAAGGGCATGACCATCCTGTGGAACCTGAAGGCCGACGACGCCAGCAACTGGTCCGGCGGCACCATCCTCGACCCGGCCAACGGCAAGACCTACAAGTCGAAGATGGCGCTGCAGCCCGGTGGCCAGAAGCTGGATGTTTCGGGCTGCGTGTTGTTCATCTGCCGGGCCCAGACCTGGATCCGCGAATAAGCGCCCCGCGCCCTCGCTGCAAACACGACCCGGCTCCGGCCGGGTCGCTCGTTTCGGCCATGCGATAATCTGCGGTCCCCGCGCCACGCCAGGTTGTCATGTCCCGCACCGCCCTCGTCACCACCGCCCTGCCCTATGCCAACGGACCGCTGCACCTGGGTCACCTGGTGGGTTACATCCAGGCCGACATCTGGGTGCGCGCGCGGCGCCTGCGCGGCGACAAGACCTGGTTCGTCTGCGCCGACGACACCCACGGCACGCCGATCATGCTGGCCGCGGAGAAGGCCGGGGTCAGCCCGGAAACCTTCATCGCCGGCATCCAGGCCAGCCACGAGCGCGACTTCGCCGCCTTCGGCGTGGCCTTCGATCATTACGACTCGACCAACTCGCCGGCCAACCGCGCCCTGACCGAATCGTTCTACCTGCGCCTGGAAGCGGCCGGTCATATCAGCCGTCGCTCGGTGGCGCAGTTCTACGACCCGGCCAAGGGCATGTTCCTGCCGGACCGCTACATCAAGGGCATCTGCCCGAATTGCGGCACGCCGGACCAATACGGCGACAACTGCGAAGTGTGCGGCGCGACCTATTCGCCGACCGACCTGAAAGAGCCGAAGTCGGTGATCTCTGGCGCCACGCCGGAAATCCGCGATTCGGAGCATTTCTTCTTCGAGGTGGGCCGTTTCGAAGGCTTCCTGCGCGAATGGTTGGCCGGCGACGTCGCCCTGCCGGGGGTCAAGGCCAAGCTGATGGAATGGCTGGATGCCGAAGGCGGCCTGCGCGCCTGGGACATCTCGCGCGACGCCCCGTACTTCGGCTTCCAGATTCCCGGCCATCCGGGCAAATACTTCTATGTGTGGCTGGATGCGCCGATCGGCTACCTGAGCAGCTTCCAGCACCTGTGCAAGGAAATCGGCGAGGACTTCGACCGTCACCTGGCGGCCGGCACCGACACCGAACTGCACCATTTCATCGGCAAGGACATCGTCAACTTCCACGGCCTGTTCTGGCCGGCGGTGTTGCACGGCACCGGCCAGCGCGCGCCCACGCGCCTGCACGTCAACGGCTACCTGACGGTGGACGGGGCGAAGATGTCCAAGTCGCGCGGCACCTTCGTGATGGCGCGCACCTTCCTCGATGTCGGCCTGGAGCCCGAAGCGCTGCGCTATTACTTCGCGGCCAAGTCTTCCGGCGGCGTGGACGACCTCGATCTCAACCTGGGTGACTTCATCGCCCGGGTCAATGCCGACCTCGTCGGCAAGTTCGTCAACCTCGCCAGCCGCTGCGCGGGTTTCATCAGCAAGCGCTTCGACGGCCGCCTGGCCGCCGAACTGCCGGACCGTGCCCAATACGACCGCTTCGTCGCCGCCCTGGCGCCGATCCGCGAGGCATACGAGCGCAACGACCCGGCCAGCGCGATTCGCCAGGCGATGGCGTTGGCGGACGAAGCGAACAAGTACATCGACGAAACCAAGCCGTGGGTGATCGCCAAGCAGCAAGGCGCCGAGGCGCAGCTGCAGGCCGTATGCACGCAGGGCCTGAACCTGTTCCGCGTGCTGGTGGCCGCGCTCAAGCCGATCCTGCCGCGTACCAGCGCAGAGGCCGAAGCTTTCCTGTCCGCGCCGATGACCAGTTGGGAAGACATCACCGCACCGCTTGCCGACGGCCATGTGATCCAGCCCTACACCGCCCTTTTCACCCGTATCGACCCGAAGCTGATTGACGCCATGACTGACGCATCCAAGGACACCCTGGCCGCCGCCCCGGCGCCGGCCACCCCCGAAGCCAAGCAGGCCGCCCCCGCGGCGCAGCCGGCCAAGGCCGACGTCGCGCCTGCTGGCGTGGCGCACATCGGCATGGACGACTTCGCCAAGCTCGACCTGCGTATCGGCAAGGTGCTGGTGTGTGAATTCGTCGAAGGCTCGGACAAGCTGCTGCGTTTCGAGCTGGACGCCGGCGAGCTGGGCAAGCGGCAGATTTTCTCGGGCATTCGCGCCAGCTATGGCGAGCCGGAAAAGTTGATTGGCCGCAACGTCGTGTTCATTGCCAACCTGGCCCCGCGCAAGATGCGTTTTGGCGTGAGCGAGGGGATGATCCTGTCGGCCGGTTTCGACGGCGGCGCCCTGGCATTGCTCGACGCCGATGCCTCGGCGCAGCCGGGCATGCCGGTGCGCTGACGCAGTGCAGCTCGCGCTGTTCGACTTCGACCACACCGTCACGGACTCGCGCTTTCGGTATCGCGGCCGCCGCATCGCCTGACATTCGCGCAGCCCAAAGCCACGCATGACTGAAATCCTGCCCGACCTGGTCGAACGTCTCGACCGCCTGCTGCCGCAGACGCAATGTGGCCAGTGCGGGTTCGACGGCTGTCGTCCTTATGCCGAGGCGATGGCGCGGGGTGAAGCCGGGGTGGATCATTGCCCGCCGGGCGGCGACGCGGGTGCGCGCGCACTGGCGGCGGTGCTGCATGTATCGCCGTTGCCGTATGACCGCACGCGCGGGGCGCACAAGGCGCCGCAGGTGGCGTGGATTGTCGAGGCGGACTGTATTGGTTGCACCAAGTGCATCCAGGCCTGCCCGGTGGATGCGATCGTGGGCGGCGCCAAGCACATGCACACGGTGATTGCGGCGCTGTGCACGGGATGCGAGTTGTGTATTCCGCCTTGTCCGGTGGATTGCATTGAATTGAAGTTGGTCTAGCTATCCCCCGCGCCTGTCGGTCGCGGCAAATCCCGCTGCGCGGGCTTCGCCCCCAAAGTTGCTGCGCAACTTCGGGCCCCAGCTCAGGGCTTGCCTACCCCCGCGCTTTCAGCGCGTCCCCCTAACAAAGGGGGACTCTCCACCAGACGGGATACCGCGTTTGATCTTGGATCCGGTCACCGAGATCTGTGGGGCGTCCGGGGGCGAGACCCCTTATCGGGGGCATGTGGCGACACGGATGTCGCCACATGAGCTCAAGTCCACGGATGGACGCTTTTGGCGTCCCCCGATAAGGGGTATCGCCCCCGGACGCCAAGCGCAGAATCAAGAGAGCCGCTTCCAAAGATCGGCAGAGATCCAAATGGAGAAACAGCCCCCCTTGTGAACAAGGGGGGCGCGGCGACAGCCGCGGGGGATAGAGAAAAATCAGATTGCCGCAGTCACCACAATCTCGATCTTCCAATCCGGACAAGCCAACTTGGCCTCCACCGTGGCCCGAGCAGGCGTGAACCCCGGCGCCACCCAGCCATCCCACACTTCGTTCATCGCCGCGAAGTCGCCAATGTCCGCCAGGAAAATCTCAGCGCGCAGGATCTTGGTCTTGTCGCTCGCGCCCAGCGCCAGCAATCGGTCGATCTCCGCCAGTACCTGGCGCGTCTGGCCCTTGATGTCCGCCGTCACGTCTTCGGCAATCTGCCCGGCGAGATAACACACGCCATGGTGGACAGTCATCTCCGACATCCGCGGACCGGTTTCGTATCGTTGCAGCATCAGCTGTCCTCACCGTGGTTATTGAAGCCATTGTCACGCGATCCGGCCGCCAGCGCAGCCCCGGGCGCACGCGCCAGTCGCAGGCCCGCCAGCACCAGCCAGGCCACGATCAACACGATCGCACTCTTCTGGCCCAGGCCACGTGGCCCCAGCCGTAACACCGCGTGCGCGAACAGCACCACGAATGCCACCCAGCCCAGCCACCAGGCCACGGGCGCGTGGGTACGCCAGTAATCGTCACTGCGAAACCGCCACGATTGCAGCAGGATCGCCACGATCGCACACAGGAAGGCCGTCTGCGCCGCCAGCAGGTGCACCGGAAAGGCGATGTCCGGGGCGTAGTCCGGCAGGTAGCTGTCGCCAATCGCCACGGTCGCCAGCCCCAACGCGGCGGCGCAGAACAGGCCCAGTACCACGCCGCTGCGCGCGGCGCCTTGCAGCTGCGCCTGCAGCGCAGTCGCCAGCAGCACGATCGATACCGCCAGCAGGCAGTAGGCCAGGCGCAGCGAGAGGCCATAGGGGCCGTGCAGGTAAAGGCTCAGCTGCGCGTGCGTCCACGACAGGTCCCCACGCAGGAACTGCAATACCAATACCCAGGCCAGGAAGCCACAGCCTGCGGCGGCGGCAATCGCGCCGGCGCGCGAGGTCCAGCGCGGCGCCAAGGCAGAGGCTGACGAGAGGCTCAACGACATGACGTGTTCCTTCTGCATGCCGTGTACCCGGGCATCCGTCGCAGCGGCGTTGGCCTTATGATGCGCGCCTGCGCCGGCCGGGCCAACGCCCCGCCACGCCAGGCCTTCACCCCACGCCCGCGCCCCAGATACCACGATGCCCGCCAGACCGAACGAGGAATGCCGGATGCATGCAGTGCTCGCGGTGCCGGACCCCACTGCATCCGCTCGACGAGACGCACACCCATGACGGAATCCGCCACTGCCGTGGCCTCCCCGCACAACGGTTGGCGACGCGCCCTGCCCGTGGTCATCAGCCTGGTCATCCTGGCCATGGCCCTGCGGGCGCTGTCCGCGGAATTCAGCACGCACGGGTATGCGGCCATCCGCCATGCCTTTCGCGAGATCAGCTTCGGCCAGGTCGCCGCCACCCTCGCACTCGGGCTGAGCAGTTATGCCTGCCTGGTGCTGTTCGATGCCATCGGCCTGCAACGCAGTGGCCGCCATCTGCATCCGGCGCGCATCGGCATCACCGCTTTTCTCGCCCACACCGTCGGCCAGACGCTGGGCTTCGCCGCGTTGACCGGCGGCGCGGTACGCCTGCGCGGCTATGGCCAGGTCGGGCTCAACCTCGGCGAAATTGGCCAGGTGGTGTTGATCAGCACGCTCGGCTTCATCTTTGGTGCGTGGGTGCTGCTCGGGCTGGCACTGGCGCTGGAACCGGCCGCGGCAGCGCTGGCGTTGCCGGTCAGCGTGGCGGCGGTGGAAGTCATCGGCATCGCCTTGCTGGTCGGCTTCGCGGTGATGCTCCTGATCGTCGGTCGCCATGGCCGCACCGTGCGCGTGGGCTCGCATGCGTTCTGGCTGCCGGATTACCGCACCGTGCTCGGCGTCACCGTGCTCAGCGTGATCGAACTCGGCCTGGCCAGCGGCGCGCTGTACGTGCTGCTGCCGCCCATTCCGGGCACCGGCTACACCGGCTTTGTCGGCCTGTACCTGGTCGCGGTGGTGGCCGGGTTGTTGTCGACCGTGCCTGCCGGCCTGGGCGTGTTCGAGTGGAGCCTGCTCAAGCTGCTGCCCGGGGTGGCCCCGGCCGCCCTGCTGGCCGCCGCGCTGGTCTATCGCATCACCTATTACGTGTTCCCGATGCTGCTGGCCACGCTGATGGCCGCGGCCACCGGGCTGCGCCGGCCGGTCTCGCGCGGCACCGTGGCGGCGCGTGCGGCGTGGCTGACGCTGCGGCCGTGGCTGCCGCAGATCATTGCCATCGCCGCGTTCGCGATCGGCGCGGCGCTGGTGATCGAAGGCACGCTGCCGATGCCGCATCGCTGGGAAGGCGTGGCCCCCCTGCCGCTGGTGGAAACCTCGCACCTGCTGGCCAGCCTCGGCGGCGTGGCCTTGTTGCTGATCGGCCAGGGCCTGCAACGGCGCAGCCATGCGGCCTGGGTGCTGGCGCTGGCGATCTGCATCGCCCTGCCCTTGCCGGCCTGGTTGCGCGGCGGCCATGTGCCGGTGGCGTTGAGCTCGCTGCTGGTGGCCGTGGCGCTGTGGGTGTCGCGCCGCGAGTTCTATCGCGAGGGCGCGCTGCTGGACGAGGCGTGGTCCTGGCCCTGGCTGCGCAATCTCGGCCTGGTGCTGGTGGCGACGGTGTGGCTGCTGTTCTTCGTCTACAGCCATGTCGAATACCAGCGCGAGCTGTGGTGGCAGTTCGCCACTTCGGCCAATGCGCCACGCGCCCTGCGTGCCTTGTTGCTGGTGGCGGTGGCGGTGATCGCCTTTGGCCTGGCGCGCCTGCTGCACAGCACCCGGCGGCCGTTGCCGCCGGCCGACGCCGCGCAGCTCGATGCGCTCGCGCCGATCCTCGCCGCCTGCCACGACACCCAGGCCAGCCTGGTCCTCACCGGCGACAAGGCCTTGCTGCGCGACGAAGCCGGGCGCGGCTTCGTGATGATGCAACGCTATGGCGGCTCGCTCATTTCGATGGGCGATCCGGTCGGGCCGCCGGACGTGGTGCGCGAGTTGATCTGGCGCTTCCGCGAAGAAGCCGACCGCCTTGGCCTGCGCCCGGTGTTCTACCAGGTGGGCGACCAGCGCTGGCAGACCTACCTCGATCTCGGCCTGACCCTGGTCAAACTGGGCGAAGAAGCGATCGTGCCGTTGGCCGGCTTCCAGCTCGAAGGCAAGGAACGCGCCGAGCTGCGTCAGGCCTTCAATCGCGGCAAGCGCAGCGGCTTGTCGTTCCGCATGCTGGCGCCGGCAGACGTGGCCGCGGTGCTGCCACGGCTGGAGGAAGTTTCGCGCCAGTGGCTGGACGACAAGGCCGGCGAGGAGAAAGGTTTTTCGCTAGGCAGCTTCGATGCGGCGTACCTGGTGCGTTTCCAGGTGGCGGTGGTGGAGTACGAGGGGCAGATCGTCGCCTTTGCCAATCTGTGGTGCGCGCCTGCCGGGGGCGAGCTGTCGGTTGACCTGATGCGCCACGCCACCGAGGCGCCCAAGGGCACGATGGACTATCTGTTCGTGGAGTTGTTCCTGTGGGGCGCGCAGCACGGCTTCCAGCGTTTTTCGCTGGGCATGGCGCCGTTGTCCGGCCTGGCCCAGCATCGGCTGGCCGGGCGCTGGAACCGCTTCGCCAACCTGGTCGCGCGGCACGGTGAACGCTTCTACGGTTTCAGCGGGCTGCGCCGGTTCAAGGCCAAGTTCTCGCCGCAATGGCGACCGCGTTACCTGGCCGCGCCAGGCGGCATGCATTTGCCGGCGGCATTGCTCGACGTGACCCGGCTGATCTCGCTGGAACCGCGGCGGCGCGAGCGGGACTGAGCCGTCGAACGGGCTGGAACACGCCCGTTCGCTGGATCGCAACGGCACGCAGATGCGCGCCGGTCATCCCATCGCGACCCTCAACGTGGCGGCGTGTTGTCCAGTTCGCGCAGGATCACCTGCGCCAGGGTCGCGTAGTCGCCCTTGAAGTGATGGTCACCCGGCAACGGGAAGCGCCGCGTGGCGTTAGCCGGCAATTGCGGGCACAAGGTGTCCTTGTCGGCCTGGCCGTAGATGCACAGCGTGCGCGCCGGATCGAGCTTGGCGATCTCCGGTGCAATGGGCAGGCCATCGTTGTTCGCGCCCAGCCAGTTGCTGACGTGGAACTCGTAGTCGGCCAGCTTGCCCACCGACAGCAGCGCGGTCAGCGCCAGGGTGTCGCGCGTGCTGGCGGGCAGATGCGTGATCGCCGCCGGCAGCACGTCGGCACCTTGCGAGAAGCCGATCAGGATCACCTTCGGCCGCTGCCAGCGGTGCGCATAGAAGCGCGCAATGCGATCCAGGTCGGCAGCGAAGCCTTCCGGGGTGCGTTCGCTCCAGAAGTAGCGCAGCGAATCGACGCCGACCACCGGAATCCCCGCCTCGGCCAGCTGCGCCGCCACTTGCTTGTCCAGGCCTGCCCAACCGCCGTCGCCGGAAACGAAAATGGCAAAGCTGTCGCCCTGCCCGCTCGTCGGCACCTCCACGATCGGCAGCCCCTGCAGGTCCGCCGGCGGTGCCGGCAGGCTCACGCCGCGTTGCCCGCCCAGCGAACGCGCCGCGGCGCGCAGGCCCGGCAGCAGGTCGCCGTTGGCGTTGCGATCGAGCACCCGCGCCTGGGCCACATTGGCGACGAAATCCGCCGCTGCCGGCTTGGCGCACTGCGCGCCTGGCGCCGCGCCCGCCGCTAGCCACGGCACCGGCAACCTGGCCGGCTTGAGCGCGCCCGCCTCGCCGATGCCGGCGCCACAGATGGCGCGCGGCGGTACGGCGGCGGGGCACAGGTCGTCGGTCAGCACCCCGGCAAGCACATTGGCCGGCGCCTGCGCCGCGACGGCATACGCCAATGCCGCGCCTTCGCCGTCGCCCACCAGCAGCGGCAGGCGATAGGTGGGGATGTGCAGGTAGGCCTGCACGTAGCGCGAGAAATTCTCCACGTCACCGGAACCGAACACGCACTTGCCCGAATCCTTGCCCAGCACCTGGTACAGGTGGGCGGTATCGATCATGGCCACCAGCGCGCCGTCGTCGCGCAGTGCGTTGGCCTGGCGCTGGCGCGCGGCGGACTGGCGCGCGTCGCCGGCGAACCACAACACCACGCGCTGCGGATCACCTTGCGGCTGCAGGACCGGAATGTTCTCGAATCGACCGTGCGAGACCTTCGGCGGCGCGTCGGTCGGCGCGGCCAGGGCGGCGGGAATGGCCAGCGCCAGGGCGGCGGGCAGGACGCGGAACACGGAGCGCAGGGGCATGGGTGGTTTCGTTCGCAGGTCAGGAGGAAGGGCGTCGCCAGGGGCAGCGACAGGGTTCACTCGGCGTCGGGGTGGCGCTCGCGCCATTGCGCCAGCTGCTGCCGATAGCGCGCCACTTCCTCTGCGTAGAGGTCGAGCACGCACAGCGGGCAGCCGCTGCCGCAGCACTCATTCGGGCCCGGCTCGATCGGCGGCTCGGGGCGCGGATCATCGGCAGGCACGGCGGCGATATCAGGCAGGGTGAGTAAGGCGATCGGCACCGGCGCATTCTAGCCAGTCGCCGCGGCGGCGCCGTGATCGATGCCGGCCACGCGCCCAGGCGTTCAGCCCGTGGCGCGGCGCAGGTTGGCGCGCGCCTGCGCGTCGCAGCGCGCATGGAACCAGTCACTGAGGAAAATCCGCGGCTGCTGCAGCACGCCGCGCAGGAAGCGGCGGCGGTTGATGCGGTACAGAAAGCCCGGCACGTCGCGATACTCCTCGGCGATCTGCTGGTCGTAGGCGTCGAACTGCGCGGGTGCGGCACCGAGGATGGCCATGTCGCAATCGAGCAGCAGTGCGGCCTCGGCATCGACATCCTCGCGCTGCAGCTGGCCGTGGCGCGCGGTGAGCAGGATCAGTTGGCCGATGCGCGCCAGGTCGATACCGGCCTGCGGCCACCAGCGCTGGACAGTGGCGATCGCCAGCTGCGCCGAGCGCGTTTCGTTGTCGCGGCGGCCGGGTTCATACACCGCGTCATGGAACAGCAGCGCCAGGGCCACTTCGCGCGGTTGCTGCCAGCCGGGGCCGGCGGCAACCTGCGCATACCACTGCATCACCGCTTCGATGTGCCCCCAGTGATGGTAGGCACGCGGCGGCGTGGCATAGGCGTCCTGCAATTCGGACCACTGCGCCGGCGTCAGGCGCAGCGGCACGATGTCCTGGATCAAGGGTGTTTCCATCGCCGAAGCCTAGCCGTTCAGGCTGTCAGCGGCCAGCGCCCTTCCTCGCGATAGCGCCCTTCCCCACGCACGCTGCGCAGCAGCACCAGCGACTGGACCTGCCACGCCAGCGGCGTGGCCAGGAGCTGCTCCGGCAGGCTGTGCGCGTCGTACAGCAGGGTCATGTGCGGGGTGAAGCGCACGTCGCCGGCCAACTTCTCCTGGGCCAGCGCCTGGCCCAGCCGACGATGCAATTCGACCACGCCGGCGATGCCCGCGCCGCTGCCCAGGGTGATGCCCGGACGTTCGCGGCCATGACCGCCGAAGCTGCCGACCCGATCGAAGGCCAGGGCGAAAGGCGCCATCCGCAGCGCCTGCGCGGCGCGTTGGGCGCGGCCGAGCAGCGACGGCGGCACGCCGGCGTATTCACCCAGGTAGTGGAGGGTCACGTGCAGCCGCTCGCGCGGGATCAGGCGCGCGCTGGGCAGGTCCACGCGGATCGCTTCGGCCTCGGCACGGGCCTGCTGCGCGGCGGCGTCCGACGGCAGCAGAGCGAAGAACAGGCGCTCGGTCGGGCGCGCCTGGCCGAAGCCGAGGGTCAGCTGTGCTTCGGCGGAGGACAGGTAGAGGAACGGCCGGTTCATCCGGGCAGCCCGGCGACGCCGGCAGTTGGAACGGGCGGCGGATACTAGCAGAGCACATCGGCTGCGGCGCCGGTCCTGTTTCCTCACCTGGACACTGCGCCGGCCGCCGCGAACAGGCATACACTCGCCTCAGCCCTTTGTGGCGGCGGCCGTGCCCGCCGCGGGAGACGCACATGGCCACGTTGATCTCGCTCGTGTTCGCCGCGGCGACCGCCGCGGCACCTGCTGTTTCCACCCCACCGACGACGGCGAGCATGCCCGCCGAACTCACCGCCCATGCCACGCCGGCGATGGCGAGCGCCGCACCGGTGTCCGCGGCGACGCCCGCCACCGCGCAGGCTGCGGTAATGCCACCGCCCGCCGCCGACACGCTGCTGTCGATTCCCCCGGCACTGGAACAACAACTGCGCGACAAGGTGCTCTCGCACAGCTCGCGCGAGGAACGGGTCAAGGCACTGGTCCACCTGATCTTCGATGAGGACGGGCTGGCCCTGCGCTACGAAACCGACGCCACCCACAGCGTGGCCGAGACCTACGCCACGCGCAGCGCCAACTGCCTGTCCTTCACGTTGTTCTTCGTTGCCCTGGCGCGCGAAGCGGGCATCCCCACGCGCGCCCAGGAAGTGGGCCAGGTGCTGAGCTGGTGGCAGGACCAGCGCACCATCTACAACTTCGGCCACGTCAATGCGCAGATCCGCGTGGACGGCCGCGCCGGCACGGTGGACCTGGATGCCAGCGTGCTGATGGATCGGCGCGGCCCGCAGGTGATCAGCGACAACCGCCTGTTCGCGCATTACTACAACAACCGCGGCAGCGAACTGATGGCCGAGAACCAGAACGTCGCGGCGCGTGCGTATTACGAGCAGGCACTGCGCATGGACAGCACCCTGCCCAACATCTGGAACAACCTGGGCGTACTCGAATCGCGCGAGGACAACCTTACCGCAGCCGCGCGCGATTACGCCCGCGCCCTGCAGCTGGCGCCGTCGCACGTGGCGAGCCTGTCGAACTCGGTCAACCTGTACCGGCGCCTGGGCGACACCGCGACCGCCTCGACCATGCAGCGCTACCTCGACAAGCTGCGCGCGGCCGATCCGTTCTTCCAGTTCATGGCCGGACGCCAGGCCGAGAGCGACGGCAAGTACGACGCGGCGATCGACCATTACCGGCGCGCGATCTCGTTGTACCCCAGCGCCCACCAGTTCCATTTCGGGCTGGCGCGTGCGTATTTCCTCGCCGGCAACAGCCGCCTGGCCGAACGCGAGATGCGTCGCGCACGCGACCTCGGGCCGGAGAACGATCGCACCCGCTACCAGGCCAAGCTCGACGGGCTACAACGCCTGGAACGCGCAGGCGACCTTTCTTCGCGCTGAGGGCGCGGAAAGCAGTTTCCCGCCGCTGCAACGCGCATCCACGCGCCGCGCATGCACCGAGCGGGCATCATGGCGCTCCCTCCCCCGAGCGAGCGCCTGACCATGGCCGACTCCACCGCCGGCGCGTCGTCGCCTTCCCTGTTGTTCACGCCCACCACGCTGGGTGACATCGCGCTGTCCAATCGCGTGGTGATGGCGCCGCTGACCCGCGATCGCGCCATCGCCGGCCAGGTGCCCAATCCGCTGGCCATCGAATACTACGCACAGCGCGCCAGCGCCGGCCTGATCGTGGCCGAAGGCACGCAGATCAACGCGCTGGGCCAGGGCTACCTGGACACCCCCGGCATCCATACCGCCGCACAGGTGGCCGCCTGGAAGCAGGTGACCGATGCGGTGCATGCACGCGGTGGCCGCATCGTCGTGCAACTGTGGCACGTGGGCCGCATCTCCCACACCAGCCTGTTGCCGCCGGGCGAAGTGCCGGTGGCGCCGAGCGCCTTGCGTGCCAAGGCCAAGACCTTCACCGCGCAGGGATTCGAAGAGGTTTCCGAGCCGCGTGCGCTGGGCCTGGATGAAATCCCCGCGCTGCTGGCCGACTACGCACGCGCCGCGCGCAACGCGATCGATGCCGGCTTCGACGGCGTGGAAGTGCACGCCGCCAACGGTTACCTGATCGACCAGTTCCTGCGCGACGGCAGCAACCACCGCGACGACGCCTATGGCGGCAGCATCGAGAACCGCACGCGCCTGCTCGCCGAAGTGGTGCAGGCCATTGCCGACGAGATCGGTGCCGGCCGTACCGGCGTGCGCCTGTCGCCGGTGACCCCGGTCAACGATGCGCATGACAGCAACCCGCAGCCGTTGTTCGAGCGCGCTGTGGAGCGACTGGATGCCATCGGCGGCCTGGCTTTCATCCACATCATCGAAGGCGCCACGGGCGGTGCGCGTGATGTGGCGCCGTTCGACTATGCCGCGCTGCGGGCCAAGTTCCGCGGCCCGTGGATCGCCAACAATGGCTACGACAAGGCCATGGCCGAACAGGCCATCGCTTCGGGCTATGCCGATGCAGTGGCGTTCGGCCGCGCCTATATCGCCAATCCGGATCTGGTCGAGCGCCTGCGCATCGACGCGCCGCTCAACGAGGTGGACGCCAGTACCCTCTACGGCGGTGGCGCCAAGGGCTACACCGACTATCCGACGCTGGCCCAGGCCGAGGCCTGAGCCCGGCGATCGGGGGGCGGTTGCGGCGTGCGCACGCCTCCCAAGCCGGCGTGAACCTGCCACGAGAAGTGCTTGGTAGGATCGTGACATCCCCCGCAAAGGCGTCGCCATGGCCCAGGTTCTCCGGCTCACCACTGCCCTGCTGCTTGGCCTGGCGCTGTGTGCGCCGGGCATCGCGCTCGCCGTGCCCACCTGGGGCGCACGACAGTCCAGCCCGGCTAGCACGGCGCCGGCGGACCTCAAGCCGGGCGAGTGGATCTGGGGCGGCGTCAGCAAGGGTTGGGGGCCGATGGCCGTCATCGTCAGCCTCACCGAACAGCGGGCTTACGCCTATCGCAACGGCATCCTGATCGGCGTCACCACGATCAGCAGCGGCAAGAAGGGCTACGAGACGCCGACCGGCGTCTTCACCATCCTGCAGAAGGACAAGGACCACCACTCCAACGAGTACGACAACGCGCCGATGCCCTACCAGCAGCGGCTGACCTGGGGCGGCGTGGCCCTGCATGCCGGTGGCCTGCCCGGCTATCCGGAATCGCACGGCTGCGTGCACCTGCCTACCGAGTTCGCCCGCCTGCTGTTCGACAGTTCGAACATGGGCATGGTGGTGGTCGTGTCCGAGGCCGGCGTCAGCGCCGAGGACGTGGTGCATCCGCGCGCGGTGAGCCCGATCGATCCGCTCACCGGCGCCGAGCGTGCGCTGCTGCCGCTGGGCGATGGCCAGGCCTACAACTGGCAGCCGCTGCAGGCGCCGACCGGCCCGGTGTCGATGCTCATGAGCACGGCCGATCAGCAACTGGTGGTTTTCCGCAACGGCGTGGAGATCGGCCGCGCGCGCATCGCCCTGCACGATCAGGAAGAGCCGGTCGGCACGCAGGCCTTCATCGTGGGCCAGGGTTTCCTGCCGGGCGAGATCCCGGGATTGCCCGGCCAGCGCATGCCCAACTGGATGCGCATCGGCATTCCCGGCGAGGCCAATGCCGGCGCCGCGCTGGAGGCGAACACGGTCGGTCGCCTGCAGGTACCGCCGGGCTTCCTCGCCCAGCTGCTGCCACTGCTGCTGCCCGGCGTGGTGCTGGTGGCGACCGACCAGCCCATCCTCCCCGCCACCACCGGCGCACCGGTGCAGGTGCTCGATTCCGATCCGCCGGAGGCGCCGCGCTGAGCGGCGCGTCGGATCAGACCTTGCGCAGGTAGATCGTCTTCAACACCAGGCCCTTGATCTTGTCCGAGTGGCCTTCGATGTGTTCGGCGTCGTCCTCGACCAGGCGGATGTTGCGGATCATCGTGCCTTGCTTGAGTGGGATCGACGACCCCTTGACCTTGAGGTCCTTGATCACCGTGACTGAGTCGCCCTCGGCCAGGGGGTTGCCGTTGCAGTCGCGCACGACGAGTTGCGAGGGCGCGGCATCACTGCCATGCCATTCGTGGCCGCAATCGGCACAGATGAACAACGCGCCATCGGCGTAGGTGTTTTCAAGCGAGCATTGCGGGCACGGCGGGACGGCAGGCATGGGCGTGGACACGGGGGAAAGTGCCGTCATTGTAATTGCCCGGGCAGCGCCGCACCGGCTGTTGGCTGCATCGTGGCGCCGCGTGGCTGCATGGCGTGCGCCTACACGCCTTCGGCACGGCACGCCGACGATGATCGCCCAACCCCTCGCTGGAGAGCCCCGTGAGCGCGCCGCACGGTTCCCGTTTCGTCGTCTATGTCGCACTGGCCGGCAATCTGTGCATCGCCATCGCCAAGTTCATCGCGGCGGCGCTCTCCGGCAGCTCGGCCATGCTCAGCGAAGGCGTGCATTCGCTGGTGGACACGGTCAACGAGGTGCTCTTGCTCTACGGATTGCGCAGCGCCGCGCGGCCGCCTACGCCGACCCATCCGTTCGGCTACGGGAGGGAACTGTATTTCTGGAGTTTCATCGTTGCCTTGCTCGTGTTCGCGATGGGCGCCGGCATTTCGCTGTACGAAGGCATCGTGCACCTGCGTGCGCCAAAGCCGGCGGCCAGCCATGGCCTGGCCTATGCCGTGCTGGCGGTGTCGTTCGTGTTCGAGGGCACCTCGTGGGTGGTGGCATTGCGCGAGTTCCGTCGTCGCAAGGGCGCGCTGGGTTACTTCGCCGCCTTCCGGCAAAGCAAGGATCCCAGCACCTTCACCGTACTGCTGGAAGACACCGCCGCCCTGCTCGGCCTGTTGATCGCCTTCGCCGGGCTGCTCGGCGCGCAGCTGCTGGACATGCCCGCGCTGGATGGCATCGCCTCGATCGGCATCGCTGCCGTATTGGCGATCACCGCTTTCCTGCTGGCGCGCGAAACCAAGGGCTTGTTGATCGGCGAACCGGCGCATCCGCGCGTGGCCGAATCGCTGCTCGCCATCGCCGGCCACGATGCCGATGTGCGCGCCGCCAACGGCGTGCTGACCATGCAGATGGGCCCGAACCAGGTGGTCGCCGCGCTCAGCGCCGAGTTCGAGGACGATCGCAATACGCAGCAGATCGAGGCCTGCGTCGGCCGCATCGAGGTGGCCGCGCGCAGCCATCATCCCGAACTGGTCGCCTTGTTCATCAAGCCGCAGACCCCCGAGGTGTGGCGCGCGCGCCGCCTGGCGATGGAGCAGGCGGCGCGTGACGTTTGACGGTTGCAGCGACACGGGCTGCCGCTAGACTCAGCCCAGGATGCTCCCGGGAAGCCATGGAATGCGCACTCGTCTGGCTGTTGTCGCCCTCGCCTGCGGGCTGGGCCTGTTCTCTTCCCACTTGGCCGCGCAGGTCGCGCAAGCGCCACGCACGCCACCGGCGCCGAACTGCCTGGATGCGCGCGAACTGGCTGAAATGCGCCAGCCTGATGCGCGCACGCTGTCGATCGCCACGACCGACCAGCGCTTCTTCAAGCTCGAACTGCAGCGCGATTGCCCGGGGCTGGAAGCCGACGACAAGACCACGTTGTGGGGTCGCGAAGGCTGGATCTGCGGCGGCGGCCGCGAGTTCGTGCGCGGCGCCGGCCAGGATTGCCCGATCAGCAGCAGCCAGCCGATGGCCGCCGACGAGCACGCGCGCCTGGCCCGCCTGGCCAACCAGAACACACCGCCCACGCTGGCTGCGGTGCAGGTGCGCGGCAACAAGCGCCCCGGCCAGCGCGGCTTCCGCGGCACCCCCAGCTATTGTTTCGCACCGCGCTACATGCGCGCCTGGAGCGAGGACCCCAAGGGCGTGGTCGTGGAGGTCTCGCCGGTCCACAGCGGCGGCAACCGCTACTACCGCGTGGAGCTGGCCGGCAGTTGCCCGATGCTGGACCGCGCCACGTCGATCAGCTTCGTCTCCGGCATGGACCTGGGCATCATCTGCGGCAATGCCGGCGATCAATTGGTGGTGCAGCGCGAAACGCTGACCCCCTTTGCCGGCGGCGAGCCCGGGTCGCACTCGAGCCTGTCCCGCCCCGATCCGGGGCGGCTGTCGGCCGTCGCGGCGCGCTGCGGCGTATCGGCCGTCTATCCCAAGCCCTGAGGCCGGCCCGGGCCCGGTAGAATGCGCGGCCCGCGGCGGCGCCGTGCAGTACTTCCGGTCTTTCCATGCGTTTGGGCATCGACTTTGGCACCAGCAATTCCGCCGCCGCGGCGGTCATCGACGGCCAGGTCGCGCCGGTGCGCTTTGGCGACGCGCTGCAATTCCGCACCACGGTGTATTTCCCCGAGGTCATGCGCGACCCCAACGACTTCGCCCTGACCGCGGCCATGGAGCATGAGGTGGAGCGGCTGATCGATGCCGGCCGCCGCGACGCCATCGCCGCCGGCCGCCCGCGCGAAGCGGCCGCCCTGCGCCGCGATGCGATCCGCAGCGTGCGCCGGCAGTGGATGGAACAGGCCGTGCGCGAGCCGGCCAGCTCCGCGGCTTTGTTGCAGAACGCGGTGTATGGCGATGACGCCCTGGAAGCCTACTTCCTCGAAAACGAAGGCAACCTGGTGCAGAGCCCGAAGTCGATGCTCGGCTACAGCCTGCATCCGCGCGCCAAACAGACCATCACCGGCATCGCCAGCCACATCCTCGAACACATCCGCCTCACTGCCTCGCGCCAGTTCGACCACAACATCCGCAGCGCCCTGATCGGCCGCCCGGTGCGGTTTCGCAGCTCGATCGGCGAGGCCGGCAGCGCGCAGGCGCTGGAGATCCTCGAAGCGGCGGCGCGCGACGCAGGCTTTGACAGCATCGATTTCCTCGAAGAACCCGCTGCGGCGGCGATGCACCACCACGCCGGCAGCACGTCGCGGCATGAGGCGGTGATCGTCGATATCGGTGGCGGCACCACCGATATCGCCCATGCCAGCGTGGGCGGCGATGCCGCGCCGCAGGTCCATCGCGCCTGGGGCGTGGCCCGCGGCGGCACCGATATCGACCTGGCGCTGAGCCTGGCCGGGTTCATGCCGCTGTTCGGCCGCGGCAGCACCCGGGTGCCGGCGCACCATTACGTCGAAGCGGCGATGGTGCAGGACCTGCCGCGCCAGCGCGACTTCCGCCAGCACCGCTACGAAAACGTGCCCGCGCCCTTCGAAGACCGCCTGCGCGCCCTGCAGGAAGCCGGCAACACCGCGCGCCTGTATCGGGCAGTGGAGCGCAGCAAGATCGCGCTCAGCGATGCGCCCCGCCATGCCGAATCGCTGGATTTCATCGAGGCCGGGCTGGGCACGGACATCGCCGACGACGCCCTGGTCACTGCGGCGGGCGGCTACCTGGACGAGCTGGCGCAGCTGCTGCACGAGGTCGTGCGCGACATCGGCCATGTCCCGCCGGTGGTGTTCCTGACCGGCGGCATGTCACGCGCCGGCTATGTGCGCGAGCGGGTGATGGCCTGCTTCCCGGGCGCCCGCCTGGTCCAGGGCGACCCCTCCTTCGGCGTCGTGCAGGGCCTGGCGCTGGCCGCGGCCTGAGCCGCGCAACACTGTGTGCGGCCGGCGAGCGCGCCGGCCACGCCGCCTGCGGCCTATGCTGCGGCTCCTTTCCGCCGAGTCCACCCCGATGCCGCTTTCCCTCCACCAGGCCAGTGTCCCCGTGCTGGCGCACGGGTTGCAGCAACTCTCGCACCTGCTCGAACGCGCCCAGGCCCATGCCGCTGCCCAGGGGCTGGACCCGGCCACGCTGATCGGCGCCCGGCTGGCCCCGGACATGTATCCGTTGTCGGCCCAGGTCCAGCGCGCCAGCGACACCGCCAAGCTCAGCGTGCAGCGCCTGTCCGACGTACCCGCCCCGCGCATGGAAGACAACGAGACGACTCTCGCCGAACTGCAGGCCCGGATCGCCGCCACCCAGGCCTATCTGGCGTCGGTGCCGGCCACGGCCTTCGAGACCGACCGGGAGATCGTGCTGAAGTTCGGCCCCCTGCAATCGCGTTTCGACAGCGCCCAGTACCTGACCCAGTTCGCCCTGCCGAACTTCTTTTTCCACATCACCACGGCCTACGACATCCTGCGCCACCAAGGGGTGACCCTGGGCAAGCTGGACTACCTGGGCCGCATCGGCGAGGTCAGCCCGGCCTGAACGGATGCGGGCCACGGCCGGGGCGCCGGGCCCGCAGTTAACGAAGCTCTACAGCTTGAAGCGTATGCTGCACGCCTGCGGCGCGCCCTGCGCCGCCGACGCCCCCAGGCGTCCTGCCGCGTGATTCCGCCTTGCGCCCTGCCGGCCCCGTTGCCGGCTGGCTCGCCACACCCCAAGGCCACCACGCACCTTGCCAGCCCGGTTCACGGCTGGCCCCTGCCCCACAGGAGACCCGTTCCATGGCACGTCCCAGCAAGCAGAAGATCCAGCCCACCGTGTCGCGCAGCGATGGCAAGAGCCAGCCGTTGAACCGCGAACGCATCGCCGCCGACTTGGCCGCTTTCCGCAAGTCCGGCGGTCGCATCGAAGTGCTCCCGACCTTCTTCCGCCCCGGCCGCCCGGCCAACGACCACGACGGCGACTAAGCCGCCTGGCGGTATCGCGGCGGCGCTCAGCCGCCGCGCCGCACCCGCACCGTGCCGGAGTGCGAATCGATGGTCACGTCCCCATTGCCGCCACCCAGGCGCGCATCCAGGCTGCGTCCCGGCCCATAGCGCGGACGTTCCACCTCACCGGCATCGCTCTGGATGTCGCCACTGAAGGTCTCCACCCGCAGCCGCGCCGAGATATCGGTGGGCAGGCGCAGGCCGATGCTGCCACTCACGCTCTGCAGCTCGATGCTGCCCCCCGGCGCCAGCCCGCCCACGGCGATGTCCATGCCGCCGGATACGGTCTCACCGCGCAGGCGCGACAGCGGGCCGGCGTCCAGGTTGATGCTGCCCGACACCGTTTCCACGCCTACATCGCCGCCCGGGCCGCCGGCCGCGCGAATCCGCCCGCTGACGCTATTGGCGCGCAGCCGCTGCGTTGCCAGCTGTGATTGCAACGAACCGCTCACCGTGGACAGCGAAGACTCGCGCGCCTTGCCCTGTGCCTTGAGCTCGCCCGAGACCGTCTGCGCCTGCAGGCGGGCCAGGTCGATGTCGGCCAGATCGACATCGGCGCTGACGGCCTGCACCGACAACTCGCTGCCACGCGGCACCTTCAACTCCAGCCGCGCACCGCCGGAACTGCGCGAGTTCTGCGGATAGACCACGCGCAGCTGCACCCGGTTGGCGCTGTTCTGCACATCCAGGCGCTGGCCTTCGCCGAGTTCGCCGGTCAGCACGACCTCATTGCGATCCCAGCCACGAACGTGGATGTCGCCGGCGATGTTGTCCAGCTCGACGCGGCCGCCCGCGGCCAGCGGGTGACGTTCATTGACGCTGCTCTGCGCCAGCGCCGGCGAAGCGGCCAGGCTCGCGAGCAGCAGGAAAGCGGTAACCGGCAGGGATTTCATCGTGTGCTCCATCGGGTGTCATGTCGTGCCGGTCGGCGCAGACAGCGCCGCCATGCGGGTCAGTTCAAGGCGTTTGTCGTAGGTGCGGCGCAGCTGGCCGAGCAGGTAGCCGGCATCGGGCCGTTCGCGCAGCGCGGTGCGGATCTGCGCCGCGCTGTCATCCAGGTCGCGCAGGGCCGGCTGCAGATCGCTCGGCACTGGCGCCTGCGGCAACGAAGCCATCGCCTGCCGGTATTCCCCGGACATCGCATCGGCCTGCGCCAGCAATGGCGAGGCAGGCATGGCGGCGGATTCGGGCAGCGTGCCGGGCGCGGTGGCGCGCGGCGGCAACAGCAATGTCGCCACCGCCGCCAGGGAGGCGGCTGCGGCCAGGCTCAGCGGCAAGCGCCAGCGTCGCCGCCGCACGGGCAGGCGCACGACATCGGCCACTGGCCGCTGCGGCACCGCGCCGACGGGCACCGCATCGAGCTCGGCGCGAATGCCTTGCCAGACCGATTCGGGCGGCGTGCGCCGCGTCGGCAGGGCGCGCAGCCCGGCCAGCAGATCGTCATCGCGGTCGGAGGGGTTCATGCGGGTTCTCCCATGCGCACGCGCAGCAAGCCGCGGGCGCGATGCAATTGAGCTTTCGAACTGCCGATCGCCATGCCCAGGGCCACGGCGATCTCCTGGTGTTTCCACCCTTCCACGTCATGCAGTACCAGCACCGCGCGGGCGCGCGGCGGCAAGGTCTCCAGCGCGCGTTCCAGGTCGATCTGCTGGCCCGGGCACGTGGTTTGCCCGGGCATGTCGTCCAGCAGCGCCTCGTCGGCCGGCTCACCCTCGGCGCCACGCGCCCGCAGCTCCATCAGCGCCGTGTTGACCGCCAGGCGGTGCAACCACGTGGCCAGCGCGCTTTCAAAGCGGAACTGCGGCAAAGCGCGCCACGCGCGGATGAAGGTGTCCTGCAATACATCGTCGGCGCGCGCCGCCTCGCCGCCGCACAGTCGCCACACCACGGCGTACAGGCGCGGGGAGTGCCGCCGATAGATCGACTCATAGGCCTGCCGGTCCCCGCCCGCGGCGGCGCGGGCAAGGCTGTCGTCATCGGCAGCGATGGCGGCGGGAGCGTGGGCGGTGGACACAGTGGCGTCGAGCATATCCCTTGGATGAGGCCAGGCGCCAAAAGGTTTAAAGCCGGCCTGCAGAAACTTTCTGCGATCGGCACGGAGGCGATTTAAACCTTACCGACATCGGCCGCATCCAAGCTCTCGACAGTCGCGGCCCCCGCCTGCGTCACCGAAGGATCGCCCATGCCCGCCCCCCTGTTGGGCCTGTTGATGCTGGTATGCCCCCAACATTGCGAACTGCCCTTGCCTGGCAGCGCACTGGAGCTGCACGTCTCGCCTGCGCAGTGGCAATGGTGCCTGCGCGTGGATGCCGACCTGCCCTGGCGCCTGTGCGAGGACCAATGGCCGGCCTGGCTACGCGTGCAGCTGGGCCGCGCCACGCACTGGCAGCCGCCGGGGCAGAGCGTGCGCTAACGCGACGATCGCCGGTTGGCAGGCGGGCGCGCACGCACTATGTTCGCGCTGGACCTCCGTCGCTTCGTCGCACATGCCGCCCATCGCTCCGAACCCTTTCGTCAGCCATGTCCTCGGCGCGCAGACGCAACCGCTGCTCGAAGAGACTGTCGGCGGCCTGCTGCAGCGCATTGCCCGACAGTGGCCGACGCATCCGGCGCTGATCGCCCCGGCGCAGGGCGTACGCATCGATTACGCCACGCTCGACGCGGTGGTCACCCGCCTGGCCGCGGGGCTGCTGGCGCTGGGCCTGGAATCGGGCGACCGCATCGGCATCTGGTCGCTCAATCGCGCCGAATGGGTGCTGATGCAATTCGCCAGTGCGCGCGCCGGACTGATCCTGGTCAACATCAACCCGGCCTACCGCAGCCATGAACTCGAATACGCCCTCAACACTTCTGGCTGCCGCGCGCTGGTGATGGCGCGCCGGTTCAAGACCTCCGACTACCTCGCCACCCTGGCCGAACTCGCGCCCGAACTGCCGGCCTCGGCCCCGGGCCAGCTGCATGCCGCGCGCTTGCCGCATTTGCGCCACGTCCTGCTGCTGGGCGATGAAGCCGCCCTGCCCGGCATGTGGCAGTTCAACGACATTGCCCGCTGCCGCGACGCCGCCGCCCTGGCCCATGTCGACGCCTTGCAGGCCACGCTGTATCCGAACGACGCGATCAACATCCAGTTCACCTCCGGCACCACCGGCTCGCCGAAGGGCGCCACGCTGAGCCATCGCAACATCGTCAACAACGGCTACTTCATCGGCGAGCACATGCGCCTGGGGCCGCAAGACCGGCTGTGCATCCCTGTGCCGTTCTACCACTGCTTCGGCATGGTGCTGGGCAACCTGGCCTGCGTGACCCACGGCAGCTGCATGGTGGTGCCGGGCGAAGGCTTCGATGCCCTGGCGACGCTGCAGACCGTGGCCGATGAGCGCTGCACGGCCCTGCATGGCGTGCCGACGATGTTCATCGCCCTGCTCGAACACCCGCGTTTCAGCGAATTCGACCTGTCCACGCTGCGCACCGGGATCATGGCCGGCTCGCCGTGCCCGGTGGAGGTGATGCGGCAAGTGGTGTCGCGCATGCACATGGACGAAGTGACGATTGCCTATGGCATGACCGAGACCAGCCCGGTCAGTTTCCAGACCCGGCCGGAGGACCCGATGGCGCGCCGCGTGGACTCGGTGGGCCGGGTGCATCCGCATGTGGAAGTGCGCATCGTCGATGAAGAAGGCCGCCCGGTGCCGCGCGGTGAAACCGGCGAACTGCACACGCGCGGCTACTCGGTGATGCGCGGTTACTGGGGCGACGCTGCGCGTACGGCCGAAGTGCTCGACGCAGACGGCTGGATGCATACGGGAGACCTGGCCACGCTGGATGGCGAAGGTTATTGCCGCATCGTGGGCCGACTGAAGGACATGCTGATTCGTGGCGGGGAGAACATCTACCCGCGCGAGATCGAGGAATTCCTTTACACCCATCCGGACGTGGCCGACGTGCAGGTGTTCGGGGTGCCGGACGAAAAATTCGGCGAGGAGATCTGCGCCTGGATACGCCTGCGCGAGGGCGCGCGGGCCGATGCCGACGCGATCCGCCAATACTGTCGTGAACGCATTGCGTACTACAAAGTGCCGCGTTACGTGGAGTTCGTGCAGGACTTCCCGATGACGATCACCGGCAAGATCCAGAAGTACCTGATGCGCGAGGAGATGGCGCGGCGCCTGGCCGGTGGCGGCTAGAATGGCGATGCCGTAACCGCCGCGTACTGGACACATGTCACTCCCCCTGCCCCGCGTTGCCTTGATCCACACGTTCTGGCCCAGCCTGGAGCCGCGCCTGGCGGGCGTGATGGAGATGGCATTGCAGGTGCTGATCATCGTGGTGGCGGCGCTGCTGTTGCGCTTCATCGTGCGGCGGCTGATCCGTCGTCTGGACGCGCGCTTCGGCTTGCCGCCGGAGATCGACATCGGCATCCGTCGTACCAGCAGTCTGCTGATCAGCGCCGTGGCGCTGCTGGCGATCCTCTATCTGCTGGGGGTGACCCCGGCGGTGTTGTGGACGGCGTTCACGGGTTTCGCGGCGGTGGGTGCGGTGGCGTTCTTCGCCGCCTGGAGCGTGTTGTCGAACATCTTCTGCACGTTCCTGATCGTGACCACGCGTCCGTTCCGGTTGCACGACCATATCGAGTTACTGGAGAACGGCGAGAAGCCGGGGCTCAAGGGCAAGGTGGTGGATATCAACCTGATCTACACCACGTTGCAGGAAGCAGAGGGTGACTCGGTGCTGCAGATTCCCAACAGCCTGTTCTTCCAGCGCACGACGCGCCGCAAAAAATAAATCTGTTTCTATCCCCCGCGCCTGTCGGCGCGCCCCCCTTGTGCACAAGGGGGGCTGTTTCTCCATTTGGTTCTTTACGCGTCTGACGGCTTGCACTGCGCGGTAGCTTTCGTTGCCTTACGGTGCGGGCCCCGTGCCCTCCGGGGTAGGCGCGTCGGTTTCGTCGTACGTCCTGTACTCAGGCACCGAACGTGGGCCATCCATGGCCCTCTCGCGCCTACCCCGGAGGGCACGGTGCAAGGCGCGTTGTTTCCCCACTTCGACAAAGCAGAGCTGCTCTTCGGACCGGTCGCGGCTATCTGTGGGGCGTCCGGGGGCGAGACCCCTTATCGGGGGCATGTGGCGACATGGATGTCGCCACATGAGCTCAAG
>Ga0160473_100327_pt1 | contig 36463 bp, 42 predicted proteins | sample HID1975I_E11MG_FD_108217 | JGI IMG/M metagenome (GOLD analysis project Ga0160473, IMG submission 108217) | Enriched soil microbial communities from UW Madison campus, WI, USA - HID1975I_E11 MG | ecosystem: Environmental > Terrestrial > Soil > Unclassified | place: USA: Madison, Wisconsin... | reverse complement strand
TTTTGCGGGAATAGCTCAGTTGGTAGAGCGCAACCTTGCCAAGGTTGAGGTCGCGAGTTCGAGTCTCGTTTCCCGCTCCAAATCCTGACCAGGCCCCGTTCTCGGGGTCTTGTTTTATCGGGGCATGCAACACGCCTTCGATGATCGTAGGGTCACCGGCCTGGTGGCAGAGTGGTCATGCAGCGGACTGCAAATCCGCGTACGCCGGTTCAATTCCGACCCAGGCCTCCATTAAGAATCAAACACTTAGCCCGCCGAAAGCGGGCTTTTTGTTTTCCGCAATTCTGCTTCTTTTCCGCAATTTCTGAACAGTTGTGTTTGGCATGTGAAATTTCTAGACTCAGATACTTATGAATCGGAGCCGAGCATGCTGATTTTTTTGTCCCACATCCATGAAGAACGCGAACTGGCTGTTCTGATCAAGGGGGCGCTGGAGGCTGAGTTTGCCGGCTTCGTCGAGGTGTTTGTCTCGTCGGACGGGCAGAGCATTCCCGCAGGAGCAAACTTCCTCAGGCGGATCGAGGACGGCCTAGTCAGCTGCATCGGTGCTGTGTACCTCATCAGTCCACGGTCGGTGGGGCGGAGCTGGATTAGCTTCGAGCTTGGAGCCGTTTGGATAAGAAGCGCGATTAGTTTGAGGGCAGGCGGCAAGGAGATACCGGCTCTTCCGTTCTGTCATTCAGGTATGTCGCCGGGCTCGTTGCCGCAGCCCATTGGAAGCTTGAACGCAATTCAGGCAGCGAGCTCGGCGCAGCTCGAACTCGCCTTCCGTGCATTGCAAGCGGCAGTCGGCGGAAAAGGGCAGCTTCGAACTGATTTCGACGACCTTGCCCAGAAAGTTTCCGCGTTCGAGGAAGGGTACACGGTAGGCGAGAATCTCGTGGCGACTCTGCAAGAGCTCGTCGCTCCGCAAGATAGACGTCGTTTCCTCGACGCTTGTCGCGCCCTGCCGGCAACCGAGCGAATGAACATGGACTGTGGCATCGTGGACCAAAAGGTTGCAGATCGAGCGCTGGCGCTTAGCAAAGGTTCGCTCAAAGGCATCTTGCTGGTAAGCACAAATGGTTCAGGTACGGCGTTCGGATCTGCTGGGGCGGTAACCGGGCCAATGCTGCACGTTTCAGTGCCAGTAGCCAAAGTCCTTGAGTACGCTGCCCAGCTACTTCGTTGATCATCATCGGGTCGGAGTGACCTTCGCTCCTCGGCGGTTGCGGGTGTAGTGCTCGGTCATGACGACTGACGAGTGTCCCATCTGCTTTTGTGCGGCGCGCACGTCACCGGACGTGTCCGCCTTATCGGTGGCGGCCTTCGCCCGAAGGTCGCGGAACTGCAGCCCGACTACGCCGGCCAACTCGCATGCTTTCGCCCACTTTCTGGACATCGCGTTTACTCCGATCGTCCGCCCATTCTCATTCACGATCAGGCGAGTGCTGTGTACCTTGTACGCAGCCTTTCTTGCCCGGATACGCCGCAGCAGTTCTTCCAGCTCGCCGGCCACCGAGATCCGCAGTTTGGCGCGCGTCTTCGCCTGCTGCACATTGAGAACCCCATCCCGAACGTCCATTTCCGAAAGCGACAATACATCTGACGGCCGCTGGCCCGTCAGGTACGCGAGGTCCATGGCATCCCGCAAGCATGCATCCGCCGCCTGCCAGATCGCCGCGAACTGGTCATCCTCGACATATGCGTCGCGCCCGGTCTCCTTGAAACCCTTGATGCCCGCACACGGGTTTGGCAGCGCCGTGTAGCCCTTGTCACGCGCGAAGTTCCATATGTGCGAAAGCAGCGCCTTCTCGCGGTTGGCACGCACATAGGCGGTGCCAGCCTTCGTCCGCCAAGTCATGTACTGGCGAACGTCGACGGGCTGGATGCCTTCGAGCGGCGCCGGCGGGTCGTCGAAGAACTCCTTGAGCTTGGCGATTTCCTTCTGGTTGTCCGCCAGGGTGCGCGACGCCTTCCGCACCGCGACCTCGGCCATGTACCGGTCGGCGACCATGGCAAAGGTCAGCACCGCTGCCTTGGGTAGATTGGTCTCGTGCTCGAGCTCGGCCCAGCGCTTGATAGCCAGGCCGTAATCGGTCCCCAGTGAGGTCTCGCGCCGCGGCTTTCCGCCGTGATCATAGAAGTAATACGCGACCTTGCCACGCTGGCGCACACGGAACCGGGGGATGGCCCCCGGCTTGGTGGGCTTCCTTCCCATTTCAGGCTGCCTTGTTCGACTTCCAGGAGCCGGCACCGGCCGGCGTCGCGCGTTCAGTCTGCTCCAGGCTGGCCCTTATCACCACGGGCCACCCGTGGGCGTCCAGATAGTGCCGGATGCCGTTGCGTTGGAGAAATGTGACCTGTCTCGCCTTCTGAGGGGTGCGGCACAGCTGCCGGACCTCTTCACGCGACAGGCAGATATCAACTGCCATTTGCCAGCCTCCTTTCTCCCGGGATCGCCAGACGCATCTGGATAACGTTGTCCCCCGGCACCGCAATCGCGGGCAGTACCTTTCGCGCGCTGCGGGCGGGGCGGTTGATGCGCCGCCATTCGGCCAAGGCTTGGCCGGGCTCTTCGTGCTTCCGGGTAGCCCGGCACCGGCACTCGACGAAGTGGCCGCCGCCGGCGGAGATGCTGCGCAGGTCGTGGATGTGGCGCGCGCTGTGACCGGCGGCGCAGTCCGGCAGCGGCTCGGGGTGGCTGATGTGTCGCTGAGTCATGGCAGAATCGGCTCCAACAGGGAGGGGCTATGGACATCGAGATCTGTCCGCTCGCAGCGGACATCGGCAACTGGGCGGATTGGGCGGCTGTTGCAGTTGGCACACTCGCCGCCATCGGTACAATTGGTGTGGCGGTGTTGGCGAACCGCACGTCCAAGCGCGCGACCGAAATTGCTGAAGAGGCCACCAGGATCGCCAAGCAGCAGCACCAAGAAGCCGCAAGACTCCGTGGAGAGGACGCGCGGATTATTGGACGGCTGCTGCTCTACGAAATTGACGCAGCACCACGAAGGCTTGCTGCGCTGGCTGCGAAGTGGAGAGCCTGCATCGCTTGGGATGACGATGCCAGGATCATTGACCTCGTTGCGTTCAGGGATGCTCTGGCGGACGCAGCAGTTCCTGTCTTTCCTGGGGCTGAAACGGTCGAGAGCCGAATCCACAACCTGCCGAATGCTTTGGGGGCCAATCTCGCGACACTTATCGGTGGCAGTCGAACTCTCTCGGTGATTGTGAGGAAGATCGAACCCCGTGTGCACCAGCCCACATTCGTCGGAGACCGGATCAGCTATCAGGGGAGCGTTCACGATCTCAGGACCATGCAGCATCAGCTGAACTGGTTGGCCTCCATGAGTGAAGCTTTGGCAGCCGAGTTTCGCGCGTTCGTCGGCGTCTCGGATGCCGAGATGAACACTGCCAGGATGGACGTCGAGAGCGCTTAGGAATTTCACTCGGCCACCCCTACGGCTGCTATGTCGATCTCGTCTACATGGTCGCGCAGGCGATGGAGCATTCGCTCAGCCATCACAGCACCTCCGGCATTTCGGCGGCGCCGCGGATCTTCGTGCGCCGGTCACGCGGCGGCTTGACGGTGGCCAGGGTGACCGTAGTGGCCGGTGCGGTGCCGGTGGCGATTCCGTCCGGGCAGAGGACGTCCCGCAGCACTGCGGCTCGCTCGAAATTCATTGCGCTCACGGCAAGGGCGAGTTCCGCCTGCAATCTCTTTTTGCTGTGGTGCTCCGGCACCTGCTTTCGAGGCAAATCCGGCGCGTAGGTGAAGAAATTGCGTGCGCTCTCGTGTGTATGGTCACGCGGCCCGGGGCCATAGACGAGCATCCACATGCCGTTGATGCCGCCATACACCTGGCCGCGGCGCAGGCGCCCTTGGCGATCGCGCATCCAACGCACCTCCCCATGGGACAACGGCCTGCCGTCGGCATCCTTCCGATCCCAGCTGCTGATCGCGCGCTCTGACGGCCAGCCATCTGGACCACGCTCAAAGCGATGAGTGCCGCGCCTCTTTTCGTACTCGCCATCCCATCTGGCATTGAAGTAGGCGAGGGGATCGGGATTGGGGCTGCTGACCCGTTCGGGGGTGAACACGTAGCCATCGAAAACGTTCACCAGGTAGTCGCGCAACCGGCACCTCGTGATCTGCATCTGGAGGCGCAACAGGTAGGGCATGCGCTGCTCCTTGTCGAAGTCGTAGCGCCCACCGTTCGGATTGGAAACGTTGTGCAGCTCCTGCCACATCACAAACTCGATGTGACGCCCACCAAGGCGCAATTCTCCCTGCAGGTCACCCTTGCGGCATGCCCGGTGGTTACGCGCGAAGGAAAGGCTGTATCGCTCAACCATCTCGGCCGGAACTTCACAGGTCCATCCCATGCGATTAAGTTGCTGGACGATCCGCGCGAACACGTCCTTCTTGAACGCGCTTTCCCACCCGTCGTTCTCCATCACAGCCCTGCCAGGCTCTTCCCAGATCGAAAGACTCGCGTCGTTGAAGGAGACGGTGCCGGTGCGAACCGGCGCGCCCACGACGCCATCCCCCTGCTGATCGGCCAGCTGTGCGGGCTGCGGGTCCGGTGCCGCGTTGCTCTTGTCGGTCGTCATGGCTGGCTTCCTTTCTCGTGGTCTTTGATGCGGTCGATGAGGTAGGTGGCTTCCTTTCGCCATTTGTCGCGGTCGAAAGGGTTGAGGTTCTTGGCGAGGTAGTGGAGCTGTTCGAGCGGCTGGATCAGCCAGGTGATGCGGAAGGGCATAGATGAGCGGTGGTCGCGGAGCGGGGCATGCGGCCGGCAGTCCGGTCCTGCGAGCCATTCGGCTTCGTCGCAGTCCAGGCATCGGCCGTCACCGTTGCTTCCGGGCGGCCATCGGTGCTCCTGCCTTCCGACCGGCGGGTGCAGGTAGAGCGCGCGGATGATCAGATTCCGGCGCTGCGGGTTGATCACGTCCTCAGGCTCGGCCTCTTCCCAGGGCTCTCTGCTGCCGCGGCGCCGGCACTCGTACCGGGCCGGCTTCTGCGAGCCATACAGCTGCGCCATGAAGACCTTTGCCCAGGCAGCGGCAACCTCGGCGGGCACTGGCTCGCCGGCGGCGCCAGCGCGGCGCATGGCGCGCACGGTGGAGGCCACGGTCGGATCAGCCATCGCGGCCGCGCCTCCACGCCTCGGGCACCTGGGTGGCGCAGAGCAGGGCGCCCATGAGCAGGTAGACGCCGGTGTCTTCGATGCCGGCCCAGGCCATGGCGAAGGCAACGGCCGCGAGCAGGGCGCCCAGCAGCACCAGCCCGCCGGCGCGCTAGTGGCGGGTCAGCCCGCGCATCGGATCTGCTCCATCAGGGCGGCGAAGTGCTCGTCGTGGCGGCGCTGCAGCCAGGCGGCCGCCACCAGTGCGCCGGCGACGAAGCCGACGATCAGGCCGAAGGCGAAGTCGATCCCGCTCACGAGCGCACCGCCTTTGCCAATTCGTACTCGCTGCCCAGCACTTCCTTCATGCGCGGCATCGCCTTCTTCGTGGAGGCATAAACGAAGCCGTTCGAGCGGAAGAGCGTCAGGCCTTAAAACAGAAGTCGCAGCTGCTGCTGAACCCAAGGGCTCGGTACACGGCATTCGTGTCGATATCGCGGGCTGGCAGGTGCATCTGCCACTCGGCCTGCAATGCTTTGAGCGCGGCTTTTGTTTCAGCGGTTGCACCTTTGAGCGGCGCGCTGCGGGGCCACTGAAGGCCATTGTTATCGGGTGCACGCCACAAATCGCGGGGCCGGGCGGGGCTGAATTTGATGCCCGCGAGCCGGGCAGGGTCCGCGTACATCAGGCCCTTGCCGCCAAAGCGGGCGGCGAACGCCTCGATCTCGGCCTGCAGCAGTTCCTTGTCGGAGCGCTCCTGCTCGTACGCCGCCAGCACAGGCCGGCGGCCAGCAGTGGCCCGGCCGCGTGGATAAACCACGGATCCTTCTTGCCGTCCTCAGCGTTGACCGACCACTCGTAGTACCCGGCCATGGGGATCAGGCACCGGCGCTTCTTGAACGCGCTGCGGAAGGCCGGCTTGGTCGCCACGGTCTCGATGCGCGCATTGATCGTGGAGCCCTGCAGCTTCTTGGCCTTGGCCCAGAAGGGGAGCAGGCCCCACGCCAGGCGGGTGGCCTGCAGGCCGGTGCCGCGATCGAGGATCACGGACCCGCGCTGGGTCGGCGCGAGGTTGTAGCTCTCGGGGATCGACAGCAGGTCGCCGCCCAGCTGGGGGAAGCCCAGGGTGTCAGCGTTTCGGATCGGGAGCTGGACGAATCGGCCGCACACGGCCAGACCATACTCCCTGCCTCGTGGCCTGACCTTCGCGCGGCCTGCACCCCGATGGCAGCGGGCGGGCGATCCCCACACCAGCAAGGGCTGTCGCCCTGTATCGCAGCACGGCCGGCGCGGGCACTCTGTACTTGCCGGATCCGGGAGGCTCAGCCCGGGTGATGGGGCGCCCGAGCAGCCGCCCGCCGGCACCATACTGGGGTGAACGTCCGTTCGCAGGCGTATGGAGCCAAGCCAAGGTTGTAAATAATCGAAGAAAAGTAGATTCTGGTTTACAAATACTTAAATTTGGCGCATCTTGGTTGCAACTTACTTGGCATGGGCCCCGTCATGGACACTCGCAGCGCGCTCTCAACGAAGCTGGACTCGGATCACCTGACCACTCTTTCTGAAGGCTTAAGCGCTGGCTACGGATACGTGGCGGCCATCGTTGCGAGCTCGCCCGTATTGTCAAACTTTTGGCCTGGTAAAGGACTGCACGGCCATCTAGTCGATCCGTGCGTGCAATACGGGATCGAGGCAGCGGCAAAGCGTCGCGGGACCTTCCATGCTGAAATCGCATCCAATGCGGCTTTCAATCACCACCACGTTCGTTTTCATGCGAGCGGGGTGTGTGTAACGACGCATTTTACGGGGCGCGATGCAGATCGTACTTTCGCGCGGAAGGCAGTCAATCGCGGCGAACTCGCGGCGAGGTGTGACGACCTGTTCCTGTTGCCTGAAGCGTCTGCTGTATCGAGCAACGGGACGGTTTATGCGCATCTGCTGCATGGCGGTGAGTTTGCCCCCGTGTCCGCGTTTTTGGCCATCCCGGACAGGTCCCAGGGATATCCGCTGGTCCCTTGGGCGTTGGCCTTGAAGCCGTCGATGGGAGTGGATGTCGAAGCAGTGGCCGAAAAGATGTCATTTGCTGTGAAGCAAGCGACCGCAGAAGCGGAGCGGGTCCGTGGCACGCGCTGATTTCGTATTTGTAGGTGACCGGCTTCGACAAGCGCGGCTTGCGGCGAACCTCACTGCCACAGAATTGGCAGACCGCGTGGAAGTATCGCGCCAGATGATCTCTGCGGCGGAAAAAGGTAAATCTCTTGGCGCAGATCGGCTTGATCAAGTAGCGATCGCCTTGGGTGTCCCGGTGGACTACTTCTTTCAGCCGTTCCCGGAGGGTGTCGGCGTAGCTCTATCGGCAGTAAATTACCGGTCGCTCAAGAAGACGCCGGAGTTTCAAAAGGACCGGGCAAATAGTTCCTTGGAATGGGCGCACGAGGTCGTGGTTCGGTTTAGAGAGCTCCTTCAGATGCCGGAGGTCAACCTCCCATCGTTGAGTGATAAGGATCCCGAGCTGCTTTCTTGGGATGACATAGAGAACGCGGCGCGAGAGCTGCGGAGACACTTTAATCTGGGTCATGGCCCGATCGATAAGCTGATTCTTCTGTTGGAGAATCATGGGGTGATCGTAGGCACAGTGGCTCTGAGCGACGACATGGATGGCGTGTCCGCTTGGTACGAAGACGGTCCGGTTGTGCTCGTTAAGCACGGGTCGCCTGCTGTTAGGACTCGCTTCGATGTCGCTCATGAGCTAGGTCATTTGGTGCTGCACCGACATCTGACCTCAGAAGACGTTGACGACAAGCATCGCCATGATCTGATGGAGCTGCAGGCTCACTATTTTGCGGGTGCATTTTTGCTCCCAGAAGAGGGCTTTGTTCCCGAAGCGGTCCGCGTAGACTTGGACTATCTTGTAACCCTCAAAAGGCGATGGAAAGTTTCATTGCAGGCGATGGTTATGCGACTGGAGAAGCTGGGCGTCCTTTCTAAAGATCAGATCGGCAGGTTCTATCAAAATATGAGCCGCCGTAATTGGCGAAGAAAGGAGCCTCTCGATGAGGAACTCCTGCGGGAGCGGCCAGTGCTTCTCGAAAGGGCGGCCCAATTTCTTGCGGAGGAGCGCATTGTTCCCTTCCAGGAAGCCTTCACTCGAACCCGATTGCCGCGAGAATTTTTAGAGACTTTCGCTGGCCTGGAACCGGGCGCTCTGAGTGCTCCCATCTCGGCAAGCGATAACGTGCTGGAGTTTCGGCGCAAGGGTCCCTCGCAGTGAGACCGGCCGTGCCGCGCGCACGGCCTGGGGCTGAGCCGTTTGAGGTCGCAAAATTTGAGACCCGGGTCCGTATCCTGCGCGCATGCTTCCTCCCGACTTCCGCTGGCGCTCGGTCGCCAGCCGCCCTGATGAACTCCCGGATGCCATCTATTGCGGCATGACGGAGGTGTTGCGCCTGTCGCAGCGGGTGGACGATAAAATCTGGTGGGTCGAGGTGGACCGGCGTCTCGACGACCAGTACCGTGGACGCCGGCTATGCACCAGCTACGAGCAGGGCGTGATCGGGTCGGAGCTGTGGGCGGTAAGGCATCAGCAGCGGCTTCGCTTGGAGATCGACCAACGCGAGGTGGCCCGAGCGGCCGCGAGGAAGAACCGGGCCTGGTAGACAGTCAGCCAGCGTTGCCTCCGTATCGGCGTGTGCGACCGCCGGCGGCGAAAGTGGCTGCATGGATCAGAAGAGCATAAGCAAGGCGCGCTGGGCGCGCGCGAAGGCAGCATCCCTGTGGCAGCAGGCAGATGCCCTGGACTTGGAGCGAAGCGGCGACTGGCGGGCGAGGGCGACTCGCAGCCGGGGCGCTGACCGCCTCCGCACCGAGGCCGTGCGGTTCGACGGCATCGCCAACCGGCTGCAGCACTTCGGCGACGATCAGGCCGCATGACAGCCTGGCCGGGCTCCGAAGGGTCGCGGTTCCTTTCCGCAATCGCAACCTGACCACTGTGCGACAAGGGCTTCAGACGCCCGAACCTGTCGGGGTTGCGGAACGGCGATCCTGCCGGAAGCCTTGGTAGCTATATGTATGCGTCAGGACTGCAAATCCGCGTACGCCGGTTCAATTCCGACCCAGGCCTCCAAATAGAAAGTAGCCCAGAGCCCGCGAAAGCGGGCTTTGTGCGTTGTGGGCCTCCATTCAGTTTCGGAGGCCAGAGCCGACAGGGCCTACACAACGCGCTTCGTATGCTGCGGCCGTCCACTTTGGCAGCCTTATGCAGACACAAAAAGCACGCGTAGCGACGGGTATCGAAGGCCTCGACAGCATCCTCGGCGGGGGCTTCCCGCAGGGACGGCTGTACCTGCTGGAAGGACCCCCAGGCTCCGGCAAGACCACGCTGTCCCTGCAGTTTCTGCTGCATGGGCTGTGCAAGGGCGAGCGCTGCCTCTACATCACGCTCTCCGAGACAGCTGACGAGCTGCGAGAAGTTGCCAATGCGCACGGCTGGTCCCTGGATGGGCTGGAGTTGTTCGAGCTGGCCTCGGCCGAGGAAGCGCTGGGCGACGGACGGATGCAGTCGGTACTGCACTCCTGGGAAGTCGAGCTGGACGAAACGGTCAAGCTGATCCTCGGCGAGGTGGAGCGCATCAAGCCGCATCGGGTGGTGTTCGATTCGCTGTCCGAGCTGCGATTGCTGTCGCAGGATCCGCTGCGTTATCGCCGGCAGATTCTCTCGCTCAAGCAGTTCTTCGCGCCCAAGAGCGCGACCGTGGTGCTGGTCGATGACATGACGGCCTCCGGTGAGGAGCGCGATGGCCAGTTGCACAGTCTGTGTCATGGCGTGGTGTCGCTGGAACGGCTCACGCTGGATTTCGGCCCGGCGCGCCGCCGGATGCATGTCCAGAAACTGCGCGGAGTGAACTTCACCGCTGGCTACCATGACATGACCATCCGCGAAGGGGGCCTGGAGGTCTTCCCGCGGTTGATCGCCTCGGACCACCACGCCACGTTCAACGGCACGCCCATCAGCAGCGGGGTCGGCGAGATCGACAGTCTGCTCGGCGGCGGTCCGCTGCGGGGCACCAGCACGCTGTTGACCGGCCCGGCTGGCAGCGGCAAGACGAATGTGGCGCTGCAGTACGTCTGGGCGGCCTGCGAGCGCGGTGAACACTGCTGCATCTTCGAATTCGATGAGCGCATCGGCACCTTGCTCGCCCGCGCCGAGTCGCTGGATATCGATCTGAGCAAACACCTGGCGTCGGGCCTGCTGGAAATCCTCCAGGTCGATCCGGCCGAGATCTCACCGGGCGAGTTCGCCTGGAACATGCAGCGTGCGGTCGAGGAGCGCCACTGCCGCCTGCTGGTGATCGATAGCCTCAACGGCTACGTCACCGCGATGCCCCAGGAAAAGCAGTTGATGCTTCAGCTGCACGAGATGCTGTCCTACCTCAACCAGAAGGGCGTGGCGACCATCCTGATCAATCCGCAACACGGGTTGGTCGGCACCATGTCGACCGGCAACCTCAACGTTTCCTACATCGCCGATTCGGTCGTGTTGTTCCGGTTCTTCGAATCGCAGGGGCGCATCCGCAAGGCGATCTCGGTGATCAAGAATCGGGGCGGTGCGCACGAGAATACGATCCGCGAGCTGAAGATCGACGGCAAGGGGATTTCGCTGAGTGCCCCGCTCAACGAGTTCAAGGGCATTCTGACCGGCACGCCGGAATTCGTGGGCAATACGGCGCATCTGCTCGGCCACACCCGTGCAGAGTGACTCCGTTTCCGGTGTGGTGCATATCGTTGCGCCGTTCGGGCGCGATGCGCAGAGCATTGCCGGCGTACTCAATGCCGCCGGGCTGCGGACCGCGATCCAGGAGAGCCTGCCACGGCTGGCCGACGCGCTTGATGATGATGTTGGCGCGGTGGTCGTCACCGAAGAGGCGGTCGCCAAGGGCACCGCCGCGTTGCTGGAGCCCTTGGCCAGGCAACCGTCCTGGTCGGATATTCCCTTCATTCTGCTGCGTTCGCCGCGCTCGCAGAAGCGCCCCTTGGCCGATCCTGGCCTGCAGTTGTCGATCAACATCATCGAGCTGGACCGGCCGCTGGGCAGCAGCTCGCTGCTCAGCTCCGTGCGCAGTGCGCTGCGGGCGCGCGACAAGCAGTTCCTGGTCCGCGATCAGATGCGGGCGCTGGCCGATGGCCGTGCCGCACTGGAGCGCAGCGAAGCAGAGCTGCGCCTGGTGGCCGATGCGATGCCGGTGCTGATCGCCTTCATCGACCGCGACCTGTGTTACCGCTTCGCCAACAAGGCGTATGAGGCCTGGTTCGAGCGTCCGGTATCGGCCGTGATCGGCAAACGCGTGCCGGAGGTATTCGGGCAGGAGGTATGGAGCAGCCGCCGCCCGTTGATCGAACGTGCGCTGGCGGGCGAGCACATCGTGTTCGAGGCCAACTGGCCGTTCAGTGACGGCCGCCGGCGCGACAGTGAGATCCGTTATTCGCCGCGCTTCGATGCCGACGGCGCGCCGGACGGGTTCCACGTCTTCGTCACCGATATCACTGCCTCCAAGCTGGCCCTGGAAACGAGTCAGCAACATGCCTCGGACCTGGAGGCGATGGTGGCCGAGCGCACGGCGGAGCTGGAGCGGCAGATGGTCGCGCGCGAGGCCAGCGAAGCGGCCCTGCGCCAGTCGCAGAAGATGGATGCGATCGGGCAGTTGACCGGCGGCATCGCGCACGACTTCAACAACATGCTGACCGGCATCCTGTCCTCGCTGGACATCATGCGCATGCGCCTGGACATGGGGCGCATGGAAGGGATGGAGCGCTTCCTGGATGCGGCCACCGCCTCCAGCCAGCGCGCGGCGGCCTTGACCCAGCGTCTGCTGGCGTTTTCGCGACGTCAGTCGCTGGATTCGAAGACCGTGGAACTCAATGCGCTGGTGGGCTCGGTCCAGCACCTGCTGCGCAGCACGCTGGGCGAGAAGATCCGCATCCAGATGGCGACCAGTGACGCGCCGCTGCGCGCCAACCTGGACAGCAACCAGTTCGAAAGCGCGCTGCTGAATCTGGCGATCAATGCACGTGACGCGATGCCTGAAGGGGGTGAGTTGATCCTGCGGACCTCGCACGTCTTTGCCGCCGAGGGCGAGGTGCCGACCATTCCGGCAGGCGAGTACGCCGTGGTATCGGTCTCCGATTCCGGCAGCGGCATGCCACCGGAGGTGGTCGAGCGGATCTTCGAGCCGTTCTTCACCACCAAGCCGATCGGCAAGGGCACGGGCTTGGGCATGTCGATGATCTACGGCTTCATGCAGCAGTCCGGCGGCCACATCACGGTGGATTCCACGCCAGGGCAGGGCACCACGGTAGCGCTGTTCATGCCGGTGGTGCACGACGCCGCCGAGGACGACGGTGCACCGAGCGCACAGCCGGTGTCGCTCGGCGCCGGGCAGTCGATCCTGGTGGTGGAGGATGACGAGCAGGTGCGCATGCTGGTCACCGTGGTGCTGGAAGACCTCGGGTATACCGCCGAAGTCGTGGGTGATGCCGATGGCGCCATTCCGATCCTCGGCTCATCGAAGAAGATCGACCTGCTGATCACCGACGTCGGATTGCCCGGCCTCAACGGACGCCAGCTGGCCGAAATCGCGAGGCAATCGCGGCCGTCGTTGCCGGTGCTGTTCATGACCGGCTACGCAGAGAAAGCACAGGAGCGCTCGGCATTCCTCGATAACGGCATGGCGATGATCGCCAAGCCGTTTCTGCTCGATGCGTTCAGTGAGGCGGTAAGAAGCTCGATGGCGGGACATCGGTAGTCCCGCGGCACCCGGCGTGTGCCTGTCCGGCGAAAGCGTGCGCGACAAGGAGCATTCGTTTTGAAAGTGTTCTGAACGCTTCAGGCAACGGCTTTATTTAGATACCTGAAAGTGACAGCATAGTGCTTTGAAATCGTCGGAGTTTACCCATGCCCCTTTGCGCGATCGCGTATGTCAGCGACGTTGCAGGCCCGCTGTCTGCGGAGCATCTCGACGCCCTTGTCGAAGATGCCATCCGCTTCAACAGCCTGGCCGGGGTCACCGGTGTGCTTCTCTGCGACGGCAGTCGTTTCCTGCAGTACTTCGAAGGCCCGGATGATGGGGTGTCGGCAGTACACGAGCGCGTACTGCAGGCCCGCAGTCATCGGAACATTCGCAAACTCGGTCACGCCCGCGTGCCTGCGCGCTATTTTCCTTACTGGAGCATGCGCTGGCTGGGCGTGGAGCCGACCCTGGTCGAGATCTTGTCTGCCGGAGAATGGGAGGCGTTTGCCGATCGCGCCGCGGGCGGACCGCCGGCAGGCAGTGCCATGGAACGTCTGATGCAGTTCGTCGCGCCGCACCTGCCCGCGCGCGCGGGTATGCAGGAGAGCCGCTCGGCGGCCGAGTGAGGTGGCGCGCCCCTGTGCAGCTTCCCGGGGCGGGGCGGCCAGGCGCGGAGTATCCGAAGCGCTGCCCTGACATATTGCTGTCAATACCCGGCCTGCATGATGCAGGCACGGGGTCGGACGTTGTATGAACGGTTCATCAGGGGCGTGGCCTTTACCCTTCGGGTAATTGACTTAATGCGATGACCGTGCAAATTTTAGGTGAACCCGAAGTGAATCCGCCCCTGAGGGGGGTTTTGTCGTCCCTGAAGCAAGCAAGTCCCACGGAGGTCGTATGGAATACGGCGAACATGACTTGGCTGATGGAGTGCGAACCGAGCTGGAAGCCAGCTACGTGAAACATGGCTGCGGCCCGGAATTCTGGTCCACCTACCAGCGCGTGCTCGAGCGTCTGGTCCCACCCGCGCAGGGCACCGCGCGAACCCGTGTCACCAATGAGCTGGCGTTGATCATTGAACAGTTGGGGATCGTGCGGCGCGCCCAGTTGGTGCCGCCGCGCAGCGCACGCCCGCGCGCGCGCTGAGACCGGGTCGGGGGACCGGGAACCGGTACGGGGGACAACCGCCAACGCGGCGCCGTTACAGGTGATGAAGACCGATGGCCAGCAGCGCCAGCAGCGTGCCGGCGGCGGCGAGCGTGCGCGGACGAATCCACCGGGTCGGGTGGTGCCGCATGGCCGATGGACGTGCATAGCGGATCAACCCGGTCGGGAACTGCCAGGCACGCATGCGTGCATCGCAGGCATCCTGGCAGTCGCCACAACTGATGCAATCAGCGTTCGGTCCGGCACGCACGTCCAGCGCCATCGGGCACACGTTGGCGCAGGCGCCGCAATCCAGACAATCGCCGAGGCGATCGGCGCTGAAGTGCGGCATCGGGCCAGCGATGTCTTCATGTGCGGCGCGGAAGGCATAGTCGCTGGCGCTGGTGGGATCAAGCAGCCCGCGTCCCCGCGCCTGGACACCGCCCAGCCCAGCCACGCGTGGGCCGCGCGGTTCGCCGCGGCGTGCGTGGTACTGCATGCGCGGCGTGTCGTTGTCGCAGAACATGCCGTGGATGCGCGCATACGGACACAGCTCGCGGCAAACATGTTCGCGCAGGAAGCCGGCATTGCCCCAGGTGGCTGCCGCATAGAAGACGATCCAGAACGTTTCCCAGCCACTCCAGACCGGTGGCCACGGCGTACCGACCAGACCGTGGATCGGGCTGAAAAAGCCCACGAAGGTGATGCCCGTCCACGCGGCCACCAGCAGCCACAGCAGATGCTTGACCGCACGCGCTGCGCCGGTGGCCGGCAGCCAGCGTGCGGTGCCTTGATCTATCCACCGGAACAACCGGCTCCACAAGGTCTGCGGACAGCCGTAGCCGCACCACACCCGGCCGGCCAGGTGAGTGAGCAGTACCAACGCGGTGGCCAGCACGGCGGCCAGGCCCAGCAGGATGCCGACGTCGTGCGGCCAGAGGGTCCAGCCGAACAGATCGAAGCGGCGCGCGGTGAGGTCGAACAACAGCGCCTGGCGACCCTCCCAGCGCAGCCACGGCAGGAGATAGAAGCCGGCCAGCAGGATGACCGAGAGCAGTGGCCGCCAGCGCAGCGGCGCGCGCCGGCCCGGGGCCGGGGACGGAGGCGAGGGATCGACCAGATGCAGGGTGAGGCGGTCTGTCATGGTCACCCCAGTGGCAGGTCGTCATCGTCGCTGGGCATCGGCCGCAGCAGGTACCAGGTGATCGCGCTGGCGGCGGCGGTGACCGCCCAGAACATGAAGAACCCCAGCGTGTAGCCCAGCTCGCGGCTGATCTCGTGCTGCGGGAAACTGATGTCGCGCAGGCGCAGCGGGTCCACAAAGGCGAAGAACACCACGCTGGCCAGGCCCGCCGCGACGAAGCTGGGCCACAGGATGGCGCCCCATTGCTGGATCAGCCGTCGGCGGCTGCCGTCGGGCGGGTCGTGCAGGTCGTTCATTGCGGCCACGGTCAGGAGGAGGGGGCAGGGCACGGCTATACTTCGCGCCGACCGGGGGCCGGGACCGCGAGTGCGCGCTTCCTGTCGAGCTCCCAGACTAGAAGGCTTCGCCGTCGGCTTCATTGATCCTGATCAAGGCAGCGGCAGCCCCTGCCGCCGATGCTGGGCGTTGCTGCCCGAGGGTGTTCATGTCCGATCCCACCGACAACGTGCTGCCTCTTCCGGCACTGGACCTGTGCAGCGAAGAGGACGTCACCCGCCTGGTGCACGATTTCTACGCGCGTGTCCGCGAGGAGCCGCGCCTGGGCCCGGTGTTCACGGCGCGGATCCACGACTGGGATGCGCATCTGGCGCAGCTGGTGGATTTCTGGTCGGCGATGCTGCGCGGCACGCGGCGCTTCAAAGGCGCGCCCATGCCCAAGCACATGGCCATGGATGAGCTGGATCGCGATCTGTTCGACCGCTGGCTGGCCCTGTTCCGGCAGACCACCGCCGAATGCGGCAATCCACCGATGCAGCGGCTGGCCGATGATGTCGCCGAGCGGATCGCCGATACCTTCTGGCGTCGCTTCCAGATGCTGCGCTGGCCGAGCCTGCCGATGGCGGGCCGCCCGGGCGTGAATTGATCTGACGCAATGCGTGCGCACCCGCGCACGCGCAAGCTGGCGGCATGGATACCTTCTCGCCTGCCGCCGCCGGGCTCGCCTGGCACTTCGATCCCGAGCTGCTGCGTCGCCACGACCGGCCGGGCCCGCGCTACACCTCCTATCCCACCGCCCCGCATTTCCATGACGGCTACGGTGAGCTGGCCCTGCGCGAGGCCATCGTGGACAGCAACCGCCGGGGCCGCGCGCTGTCGCTGTACGTGCATGTGCCGTACTGCAGCAGCCCGTGTTTCTACTGCGGCTGCAACCGGGTCATCACCCGCGATCACAGCAAAGGCATCAGCTACGTCGCCCGCGTGCTGAGCGAGACGGACCTGATGGCGCCGCAGTTCGATCCGGCGCGCGAAGTGATCCAGCTGCACCTCGGCGGTGGCACGCCCAACTTCCTGGCGCCGGCACAGATGCGCGAGTTGATCGATGGTCTGCGCCAGCGCTTCAACTTCAGCACGGCGGCCGCGCGCGATTTCTCCATCGAGCTCGACCCGCGCTTCGTCACACGCGCCGATATCGCGGTGCTCGCCGAGCTGGGCTTCAACCGCGCCAGCCTCGGCGTGCAGGATTTCGATCCGGATGTACAGAAGGCCATCAACCGCGAGCAGGGCGTGGAGGACACACTGGATATCCTGCGTGCCTGCCGCGAGCATGGCTTGCGCTCGGTCAATGTCGATCTGATCTACGGCCTGCCGAAGCAGACACTCCCCGGTTTCGCGCAGACGCTGGAAACCGTGCTGCGCGAGCGACCGGATCGCCTGGCGGTGTATGGGTACGCGCACCTGCCGCACCTGTTCCGCGCGCAGCGCCAGATCGCCGATGCGGATCTGCCCAGCCCCGAGCAGAAGCTGGCCTTGCTGGGCTTGGCGGTGCAGCGCCTCTCAGACGCGGGCTATCAGTACATCGGCATGGATCATTTCGCGTTGCCGGAGGAAGACCTGTCACGGGCACAACGGGCGGGGCAACTGCACCGCAACTTCATGGGCTATACCACGCACGCCGACACCGATCTGGTGGGCCTGGGGGCCAGCGCGATCAGCCACATCGGCGAGACCTACAGCCAGAACCCGCGTGAACTGCCGGCCTGGGAAGCGGCGGTCGATGCAGGGCGGTTGCCGGTCTGGCGCGGCCTGACCCTGGACCAGGACGATGTGCTGCGCGCGGAAGTGATCGGCCAGTTGATGTGCCAGGGAGAAGTGGACGGGGCAGCCGTGGCGGCACGGCACGGCGTGGACTTCGAGACGTATTTCGCCGAGGGACTGCGCGCGCTGGCGGCACTGCAGGCAGACGGCCTGGCCGATTACACGCAGGGCGTGGTGCGCGCGAGCGAGCGCGGGCGCCCACTGCTGCGGCTGCTGGCGATGTGCTTCGACCGCTATCTGACGCAGCCGGACCAGCCCGTGCGGTATTCCCGCGCGATCTGAGCGGGCCGCAGTGGCGCGTGCATTCCAAAACCGGGCGCGATCAGGCACCCTATGCGCGCCGTTGCCCGGGTGGCGAAACTGGTAGACGCATCGGACTTAAAATCCGCCGGGGGCAACCCCATGCCGGTTCGATTCCGGCCCCGGGCACCAACGGCCAGTTTCACGCGTTGCCCGCGCAACGCAAACTTTACGCAGACGGCCGCGTGCCACCGTACGCTGCGCAGCAACCCACCTCGGACACGCCACATGGCAAACGCAGTTCGTGCAGGGAAAGCACTGGTGTGGGGCGTGGCGCTGCTGTTCGGCGGCGTGGCCCATGCGCAGGCCCAGATGCAGGTGCCGGCGCAGGCCGCAGGCGAGGTGATCGATCTCGCCCCGGTGGTGGTCTCGGGTGAGCAGCCCGGGCCAGGCATGTGGCAGGTCCGAAATGCCCAGGGCCACACACTGTGGATTCTCGGGACGGTTTCGCCGCTGCCAGCCAAGCTGACGTGGCGTGCCGACGAGGTGCAGGCGGTGATCGCCAGCGCGCAGGAAGTGCTCGGCTCGCCGGGCTGGACACTGGATGCCGACGTGGGCTTTTTCCGCGGGCTGACCCTGGTGCCCTCGGCGATGAAGGCTGCCCGTGATCCCGACGGACGCACCTTGCGCGAGGTGTTGCCGCCCGATCTCTACGCGCGCTGGGAAGTGCTCAAGCAACGCCACATCGGCCGCGACGGAGGCATCGAGAAAGACCGGCCCTTGGTGGCCGCGACCCAGCTGTATGCCGCCGCAGTGAAGGATGTCGGCCTCGGCCGTTCCTCACCGGTGTCCAGGATCGTGCAGAAGGCCAGCAAGGCGCACGGTCTCACGCCGGTCCCGACCCAGGTCACGATCAAGATCGCCGATCCGCGGCAGGCGTTGAAGGAAGTGCGTGGCACCGCCTTGCAGGATGTCGAGTGCTTCCGCCGTACCCTGGATGTGGTCGAACACGGCCTGCCGCTGCTGGCCGAGCGCGCCAACGCCTGGTCGGTCGGTGATATCGAGGCGCTGGAGCGGCTGGCGGTGAAGGGGCAGTACCTGGCCTGCGTGGATGCCGTGGCCAACAGCGATTTCGGGCGGCGGCGTGGCTTGACTGATGTCGATGCGCAGGCGCAGCGCAAATGGATGACCCTGGCCGGCGAGGCGTTGGCGCGCAATGCGGTCACCTTTGCGACCGTCCCGGTCACCTCGCTGCTGATGCCCGGTGGCTATGCCGATCAACTGCGTGCCCGGGGCTATGAGGTCCAGGCACCGGAATAAGGCGTGACTAACGGGCGATTCGTAACGAGACCGTGAGCACATTCGGTGTCTACCCAGTGCGAAAACTTCATGGCATAGTCAGCTTCAGTTCATTCCGGAAATCCTTCATGCCGCTGCATGCGGTCGCTTATGTCAGCGACGCTATCGATGGAATCGAAACGTCTGATATCGATCAGATCCTGCGAGCAGCAATGGGGTTCAACAAAGTGGCAGGCGTGACCGGCGTGCTGATGTTCGACGGCCGGTGTTTCCTGCAGTACTTCGAGGGACCGGAGGACGGTGTCGACTCGGTGTTCCAGCGCGTGTTCAACGCGCGCATCCATACGAATCTGCGCGAACTCGCGCGAGGGTTCGTGGAGAAACGCCATTTCCCCTGCTGGACGATGGCATCGGCAGCGGTCGAACCGGATGCGCTTGCGCGTATCGTCGAGGCGCCCTGGCAGGGGTTCCAACAGCGGTGTTCCGAGCCAGACGATATGCCCGCAGGTTTTGGTCGTCTGCTGGAGGCATGGACCGGTGTGTCCGGCGAGTTGGAACCGGCAGCAGTGACATTGGGGTCGTAACGCAAAACAACCTTGTCCGTAACACAATGATCACGGTTGCACGCCTATCCTCTTTCTACCAGCTGTGACCAGTCTTGCGGGGTTTGCCCTTGGAGGCTGTCTGAAAGGGTAGTAACCGCAGCTGGACCATTATTCCTTTGGCCGTCGTCCGTACTCTCCGCGGGCGGCGGCTTTGTTCTTTGTGGGGCAGGGTCGGGCGCGTTAGTCTTGCACCACCTGTCTCCCGGCTCCGTATCGCATGACGTATTCCCTGATGATGCCCCGCCTGATGGCTGGCCCGGTTCCGCGGTGCGGAGCCGCTCGATGACGCACGCCATTTCCGCCGCGGTGTCCGCGCGCATCGGGGTCATCGGGCTCGGCTACGTTGGGCTGCCGTTGACCGTGACCTTTGGCCGGCACCAGGCCACGGTGGGCTACGACATCGATCAGGCGCGGGTCGCCGAGCTGCAGCGTGGCATGGATCACACCCTGGAACTGGACGCGGATGAACTGGCTGCTGCGTTGCATGCCCGCTACACCGCCGATCCTTCAGAGCTGGCCGGGTGCAACGTCTACATCGTGACCGTGCCCACCCCGATCGATGCGCATGAGCAGCCCGATCTCGGGCCGCTGCGCAGTGCCAGCACCCTGATCGCCGGCCTGCTCACGCCGGGCGACATCGTGATCTACGAATCCACCGTCTACCCGGGCACGACAGAAGAAGTCTGCGTGCCGCTGCTGGAGGCCGGATCGGGGCTGCGCTTCAACGTCGATTTCTATTGCGGTTACAGCCCGGAGCGGATCAATCCGGGTGACCGCGAACGGCGGTTGCCGGACATCCGCAAGATCACCTCCGGCTCGACGCCGGAAGTCGCCGACGTGGTCGATGCCTTGTACAAGCGCATCATTACGGCCGGCACCTGGCCGGCGCCCTCGATCCGCGTGGCCGAAGCGGCCAAGGTGATCGAGAACATCCAGCGCGACGTCAACATTGCGTTGGTCAACGAGCTGGCGTTGATCTTCGATCGGCTCGGCATCGATACCCAGGACGTGCTGGATGCGGCCGGCAGCAAGTGGAACTTCCTCCCGTTCCGCCCGGGCCTGGTCGGCGGCCACTGCATCGGCGTGGACCCGTACTACCTGCTGCACAAGTCCGAGAGCGTGGGGTATCACCCGGACCTGATCCACACCGCGCGACAGGTCAACAACCGGGTCGGCGAGCATGTCGCACAACGCGTGCTGGCACTGCTGGCATCGCGCAGCATCGATGTCGCGCAGGCACGCGTGCTGGTACTGGGCGTGACCTTCAAGGAGAACTGCCCGGACCTGCGCAACAGCCGCGCGTTGGAACTGGCGCAGCGCCTGCAGGTCAGTGGCGCCCGGGTGGACGTGCAGGACCCGTGGGTGGGGCCGGCCGCACTGGCCGATGCGGGCGTGCGCTGGGTCGAGGCCCCGGATGCGGCCGGCTATGACGCCGTCGTACTGGCGGTGGCGCATGATCGTTTCCGTGCCTTCGATGCCGCGCAGGTGCGCGCGCTGCTCACGCCGGGCGGTGTGGTGTACGACGTCAAATCCGTGTGGCCCCGGGAAGTGGTGGACGACCGCCTGTAGACTCGGGGGCAGCTATTGATTGAGGAAAGCCATGCATCGCTATCTCGCGTACCTGCTCGCCATCGGGTTGTTCCCGGTCTGCCTGTGGTTGGCCACGATCTGGCCCGCCTGGTACTGGGGCGTCGGCGTGACGGCGTTGCTGGTGGTGCTGGGCACCTGGGATCTGCTGCAGAAGCGCAGCACGCTGCGGCGCAACTATCCGGTGATGGCCCACTTCCGCTACGGGCTGGAATCGATCGGGCCGGAGATCCGCCAGTACTTCGTGCAGAGCGATCTGGAGGATGTGCCGTTCTCGCGCCAGCAGCGCGCGCTGATCTACCAGCGCTCCAAGAATGAAATGGACGTGGTGCCGTTCGGTACGCTGCGCAGCACCTATGCGGTGGACTACGAGTGGATCAACCATTCGCTGGCGCCGACCGAGATCGGCCACCACGATTTCCGCATCCAGATCGGCCCGAACTGCGCCAAGCCGTATTCGGCCAGTGTGTTCAACATCTCCGCGATGAGCTTCGGTTCGTTGTCGGCGAACGCGATCCGCGCCCTCAACGAAGGCGCGCGCCGTGGCAGCTTCTATCACGACACCGGCGAAGGGTCGATTTCGCCCTATCACCGCGAAATGGGCGGCGACCTGGTCTGGGAAATCGGCTCGGGCTACTTCGGGTGCCGTGACGATGCCGGTGGTTTCAGCGAAGAGAAATTCGTCGCCAACGCCACCCATGATCAGGTCAAGATGATCGAGATCAAGCTGTCGCAGGGCGCCAAGCCCGGCCACGGCGGCGTGCTGCCGGCGGCCAAGGTGAGCGAGGAGATTTCGATCACCCGTGGCGTGCCGATGGGCGTGGATTGCGTATCGCCCTCCAGGCACAGCGCGTTCAATACGCCGGTGGAACTGCTGCAGTTCGTTGCGCGGCTGCGCGAGTTGTCCGGCGGCAAGCCGGTCGGGTTCAAGCTGGCCATCGGCCACCCCTGGGAGTGGTTCGGTATCGCCAAGGCGATGCAGGAAACCGGGCTGCTGCCGGATTTCATCGTGGTCGATGGCGCCGAGGGCGGTACCGGTGCGGCGCCGGCCGAGTTCATCGATCACGTGGGTGTGCCGATGCACGAGGCGCTGTTGCTGGTGCACAACACGCTGGTCGGCCTGGACCTGCGCGATCGCATCCGCGTCGGTGCGGCGGGCAAGGTCACCAGTGCCTTCGAGATCGCACGCACCATCGCGCTGGGCGCGGACTGGTGCAATGCCGGGCGTGGCTTCATGTTCGCGCTGGGCTGCATCCAGTCGCTGAGCTGCCACAGCGATAAATGCCCCACCGGCATCGCCACGCAGAACCCGCATCGCTGGCGTCACCTGGACGCCGCTGACAAGGCCACGCGCGTGCACAACTACCATGAGAACACCCTGCGCGCGCTGCGCGACCTGTTGTGCGCGGCCGGCTTGAACGATCCTTCCGAGTTGGGCCCGGAGCACATCCTGCGCCGCGTCTCGCCGGTGGAAATCCGCTCACTGGCTTCGCTGTACCGCTATCTGGCCCCGGGTGAGCTGCTGCGCAAAGTGCCGGACCATGCGGTCTTCCACGACTACTGGGCCGATGCGCGCAGTGATTCGTTCCAGCCGCCGGCGCGCATCCAGGCGCTGCGGACAAGCAAATCGCGATGACCGATGCGCGTGACCTGCGCTTGCGCGTTGGCCGTGCCGAGGAGGCGGACAGACTGTGGCTGCTGCGCACGCGCTGCGTACGTGAGCTGTGCAGTGCGGCCTATCCGCCGGAGGTGATCGCCCCGTGGTCGGCCTCACCGCCACCGGACCACTACCGCGCGCTGCTCGCCGCCGGTGGCTGCGTGATTGCCGAAGATGCCGACGGCGCGCTGTTGGGCTATGGCGTGATCGATCTGGCCGGCAACGAAATCGATGCGTTGTTCGTCGATCCCGACTGCGGCGGCCGTGGCATCGGCCTGACCTTGATGCAGGCGATGCAAGCACGGTCGGATCCGGCGCGGCCGTTGGTGCTCTCAGCCTCGCTCAATGCGGTCGCGTTCTATCGTCGCTGTGGCTTTGAAGCGTTGCGCGAGGAAAGCTACCCACACCCCAGCGGGGTAGCGCTCGCTTCGGTGCGGATGCAGCGCAGGCGCTGATGCCGGCCAGCGGCCGGCACTACCGATTGCATGTCCTGACAGGCGGTCCGGCACGCCACGGTGCGCACTACCTCGGTAGTGCCGGCCGCTGGCCGGCACCGCGTGATTCACGCCTGCGCCAACCACGCCACCACGCCACGCCCGGCGCGCAGCCCGCTGGCATAGCAGGCCGTCAGCAGATAGCCGCCGGTCGGCGCTTCCCAGTCCAGCATCTCGCCGGCACAGAAGATGCCCGGGCGCCCGCGCAGCATTAGCTGCGTATCCAGTGCTTCCAGGCGCACGCCGCCGGCGGTGCTGATCACTTCATCGATAGGACGGGCTCGCTGCAGAGCCAATGGCAGCCGCTTCAGCGCATGCGCGATCTGGTCCAGCGGCAGTTGCCCGGCCTCGCGACCCAGTACCTCGAACAGCAGCGCGGATTTGACCCCGCCCAGACCCAGCTGGCGGCGCAGGACCTCGCCGAAACTGCGGCCCTGGCGCGGCTTGCGCAGTTTTTCCGCGACCTGCGCTTCGGTCTGGCCCGGCAGCAGGTCCAGCTGCAGGGTCACCTGCCCGTCGCGGGCCAGGCTGTCGCGCAGATCGGCCGACAGCGCGTAGATCAGGCTGCCTTCGATGCCGGTCGCGGTGATCACGCATTCACCCTGCAGCGAGCGCGGCTCACCCTGCAGGTCGGTCCAGTGCGCCACCACCGGCTTGAGCGGGGCACCCGCCTGGCGCTCGCTGAAGTAGGGCGTCCAGCCGATGTCGAAGCCACAGTTGGCCGGCTTCAGCGGGGCGATGTCGATGCCGCTGGCGGTCATCGGCGCCACCCACGCACCGTCCGAGCCGAGCTCCGGCCAGCTGCCACCGCCGAGCGCGAACACCACCGCATCGGCCGTGATCGTGGTCGTGCCCTCTGGGGTTTCCAGGCGCAGCGCGCCTGCGTCATCCCAGCCAGTCCAGCGGTGCTGCACGTGGAAGCGCACCCCCTGTTCCTTCAGCCGGCGCACCCAGCCGCGCAGCAGCGGGGCGGCCTTGCGGTCGACCGGGAACACACGTCCCGAACTGCCCACATAGGTCTCCACGCCGAATGCCAGCGCCCAGGCACGCAGCGCCTCGCCATCGAAATCGGCCAGCCAGCCGCCCACCGCGTCCGCGCGCTCGCGGTAGCGCGAGATGAACACCTCACGCGCATCGGAGTGGGTCAGATTGAGGCCGCCTTTGCCGGCGATCAGGAACTTGCGCCCGGGCGAGCCCTTGGCTTCGTACAGATCGACGGTGTGGCCGGCAGCGCGCACGGTTTCCGCCGCCATCAGGCCGGCGGGGCCGCCGCCGATGATCGCGACCCGGCGTGGGGTGTTCACGGCAATGCTCATGCAGGCAGGATCAACGCGGCTTGACGTCGAGCAGTTCGACATCGAACACCAGCGAGGAATTCGGTGCGATCGGGCCGGCGCCACGCGTGCCGTAGCCGTACTCGGCCGGAATCATCAGCGTGCGCTTGCCACCCACCTTCATGCCGGCAAAGCCTTCGTCCCAGCCCTTGATGACCTGGCCCTGGCCGAGGTTGAAGGTGAAGGGCTCGCCGCGGTCGACCGAGCTGTCGAACTTGGCGCCGTGCTTGTCGGCGGTGCGCTCGTCGTAGATCCAGCCCGTGTAGTGCACGGTCACCTTGCTGCCGGGTGTGGCCTCGGCGCCGGTGCCCGGCTGGGTATCGATCTTCTCGAACTGCGCGATGCTGCCGCCGGGCGGCGGGCCGGGCGGGGTGCAGGCGGCCAGCAGCGACAACATCAGGGGGGCGAGCAGGTAACGCGGCAGACGGCGCATGGGCGGGCTCCGGATCCAAAAAACGGGGACGCAAGGGTAGCGCATCGCCGGGCGCTATCATGGGCACATGTCGAAACTGCTGCTCAACCTGCGCAATGTCGCGGACGATGAAATCCAGGATGTCACCGCCCTGCTGGACAAGGCGGGCATCGCCCACTACCGCACCGAGCCCAGCCCCTGGGGGATCTCCTTTGGCGGGATCTGGGTCCGCGATGACGCCGATCACCCTCGGGCCAAGGCGCTGATGGGCGAGTACCAGCAGGCACGCGGCGAGCGCGTGCGTGGCGAGCGTGAGGCCGCGCTGCGTGAGGGGACGGCCGAGACCTTCGGCAGCCTGATCCGCCGCCGCCCGGTGTTCGTGGTGGCGGTGCTGCTCGGCATGGCCGTCGCGACCGCGCTGGTGCTGCTGCCGTTCGTGCTGCTGCGCGGCTGATTCCAGGGCCGCTCAGGCGTAGCGCCTGCCCAGCGGCTAAAATGGTGGGATGATCGCCAATACCGCCGCTTACCACTTCACCCCCGTCGCCGACCCGGACGCGCTGTGCGCGACCCTGCTGGAGCGGGCGACCGCCGCGCAGCTGCGCGGCACGATCCTGGTGGCGGGCGAGGGCATCAATCTGTTCCTCGCCGGTGCCGAGCCGCAGATCGACGGCTTCTACGCCGCCCTGCGCGCCGATGCGCGGTTTGCCGGGCTGCGCGTGAAGACCAGCTACAGCCAGATGCAGCCGTTCGCCCGGCTCAAGGCCAAGGTCAAGCCGGAGATCATCAGTTTCCGCATCGACGACGGCCAGCCGCTGGCCTACCCGCGCGCGCCCTCGATCGATCCGGCCACGGTGCAGCGCTGGCTGCGCCAGGGGCGCGATGACGCCGGCAAGCCGGTGGTGATGCTGGACACCCGCAACACCCAGGAGATCGAGTACGGCACCTTCCAGGACGCGCTGGTGCTGCCGATCACCAAGTTCACCGATCTGCCCGAGGCCCTGGCCCCACACCGCGAAGCGCTCAAGGACAGCACCGTGGTCAGCTTCTGCACCGGCGGCATCCGCTGCGAGAAGGCGGCGCTGTGGATGCGCAACGACGGCATGGACAACGTCCTGCAGCTGGACGGCGGCATCCTGGGCTATTTCGAGGCCGTGGGCGGTGAGGGCTATGACGGCCGCTGCTTCGTCTTCGACGAGCGCGTGGCGCTGGATGCGGCCCTGCAGCCACTGGTCGATCAGGACGCCGGCACCGCCTGAGCCGCCTTCACGGCCTCGATTGTCCTGAATCGTCGCGAGACGGAAATCAGCGTCTTGCCACCTGCGCCTTGTGGGCGGTGGCAAACCGGCCGGCCAGCCCCATCTCAGTGGGATATCTCCTGGTTGGAACGAGCATTCATGATGCAGCTGTCGATTCTTGATCTGGCGCCGGTCTGCGAAGGCAGCGACACCACGCAGGCCTTCGCCAACATGCTGGACCTGGCCCAGCACGCCGAAGGTTGGGGCTTCCACCGCTATTGGCTGGCCGAGCACCACAACATGCCCGGCATCGCCAGCGCCGCCACCGCGGTGCTGATCGGTCATGTGGCCGGGGGCACGAAGCGCATCCGCGTCGGTGCCGGCGGCATCATGCTGCCCAATCACTCGCCGCTGCAGGTGGCCGAGCAGTTCGGCACGCTGGCCTCGCTGTACCCGGACCGCATCGACCTCGGCCTGGGCCGCGCGCCCGGCACCGACCAGCCGACCGCCCGCGCACTGCGCCGCTACTTCGACAGCGCCGACCAGTTCCCGCAGGACGTACGCGAGCTGCTGCATTACTTCGAGCCGGCCCAGAAGGGCCAGGCCGTGCGCGCCGTGCCCGGTGCGGGCATCCCGGTGCCGGTGTGGCTGCTGGGCTCCAGTCTGTTCAGTGCGCGGCTGTCGGCGGCGATGGGTCTGCCGTTCGCCTTCGCCTCGCACTTCGCCCCGGACGCGATGGATGAAGCGCTGGCGGTCTACCGCCGCGAATTCCGTGCCTCGCAGTATCTGCAGGCGCCGTACGCGGTGCTGGGCTTGAACGTGGTCGCCAGCGATTCCGAAGCCGAGGCCAAGCGCTTGTTCACCACCCAGCAGCAGAGCTTCGTCAATCTTCGCCGTGGCCTGCCGGGTCTGATCCCGCCGCCGATCGACGACATCGAAGCGTTCTGGCAGCCGCACGAAAAGGCCGGCGTGCAGAACGCGCTGGCCTGTGCGGTGGTCGGTGACGTGCAGCAGGTGCAGGAAGGCCTCGCCGCGTTCGTCGCGCGACACAAGCCGGATGAAGTGCTGGTCACCGCCAACATCTACGACCACGCCGCGCGCAAGCGCTCGTTCGGGCTGGCGATGCAGGCGTGGCGCGCACTGCAGGTCTGAAACCGGTGCGGCGCGCGAAGAGGGCGTGACCGTGCGGTTCACGTCGCCGTAGCCGCCGATCGGCTGTGATGGTGGCTCCCCTTACAGGAGCCACCCCATGGCCGAGCACGATCGTCAGCAGCACATCAAACAACTGGCCGAACTGATCCGCGGCGTGGACATCGCGATGTTCACCACGGTCGGTGCGGACGGACGCTTGTTCAGTCGTCCGCTGGGCACGCAGGAAGTCGAGTTCGATGGCGACCTGTGGTTCGCCACCGGCGCCGACAGCCCGAAGATCGCGGAAATCACCGCCAACCCGCGCGTCAACGTGGCCTACGCATCGCCGTCGGGCAATACCTATGTCTCGGTCTCGGGTACCGCGCGGGTGGTCAATGACCGCGCCAAGATCGACGAACTCTGGTCGCCGGCGATGAAGATCTTCTTCCCCGGCGGCAAGGACGACCCGAACCTGCGTCTGATCCACGTCAGCGCCGAATCGGCCGAATACTGGGATGGCCCCGGCGGCCTGCTCGGCAAGGCACTGTACTTCGTGCTGTCGGCGGTGACCGATGATCCGGGCGCGATGTCCGACACCGGCACGGTGGATCTCAAGCCCGGCGCGTAGGTGCCGACTCGGTAATTCGGCAGGTACCGACCGCTGGTCGGTACTTCGGTAGGTACCGACCGTTGGTCGGTACTTCGGTAGGTACCGACCGTTGGTCGGTACTTAGGTAGGTACCGACCGTTGGTCGGTACTTAGGTAGGTACCGACCGTTTGGTCGGTACTTCAGAACCAGCGCTGGAACAGATCCACCGTATAGCCCACCAGCTGCCCCGAACTGAAGCCGAAGAACAGCACGGCGGCCACCGCGCCGATCCAGTTGAGCAGCATCAGCACGCCATCGCGTTCCAGCAGTGCCAACGCGAACAGCAGCAGCTGGAAGCCGAACAGATAATTGGTGAGCGGGATCGGCAGCGACAGCAGCACCCCGATCAGGATCAGCAACAGGCCACTGAAGGCATGCGCGGGCAGCGGTACCAGCAGCCCGGGCATCCGCGGCTTGAGCAGGCGGTCCAGCCGCCGCAGCGGACGGTCGATGCGCTCCAGGAACCGATGCATGGTGCCCCGCTTGGGTCCGCGGTTGCGGATGAAGCCGGGCAGCCAGGGGCGGCGCATGCCGCACAGCATTTGCGCGCCGATCAGCACCACCAGCGGTCCACTGACCGCACCGCCCAGCCCGGGGATCGGGATGAAGGCCGGCAGGATCGCCACGAACAGGAACACACCGAACGCGCTCTGCTGCAGATCCTGCAGGATCTGGCCCAGCAGCAGCCGTTGCTCCGGGTCACCGTGGTCGAACATCGCCAGCAGGGTACGGATACCCTCGTTGCGGTACTGGGGCCGCGTCGGATCCGGCGGCGTCGGCTCAGCCGGTGATGTCATCGGTTTCGTCTTCGCTCAGGGTGCGCAGCAGCAGCTTGTCGACACGGGCACCGTCGAGATCGACGATCTCGATGCGCCAGCCGGCCCAATCGAAGTACTCGCCCGCATGCGGGATGCGGCCGAAATAGTGGATGCACATGCCGGCCAGCGTGTAGTAGTCGCCATCATCGGCATCGGGCAGCTCGGCGTTGCCCATCAGTTCGCGCAGGTCTTCGATCGAGAGCGAGCCATCGACCAGGTAGGAGCCGTCCTCACGGGTCACCACCAGGGCGTCCTCGTCCACGTTCTCCACCGACTGCAGGCGGCCGACCACCGCGCCCATCAGGTCGCTGATGGTCACCAAGCCCTGGATCTCGCCGTACTCGTCCACCACCAGCGCCATCGACTGCTGTTCCTCGCGGAAGATCTCCAGCAGCTTCATCGCATGGGTGGACTCCGAGACGTACAGCGGCTCGCGCAGGTTCTGGAACAGCGAATGGTCATCGCGCACCAGGCGCGTCACCAGGCTCTTGACCTCCAGCACACCGACGATGTCCTGATCGTTGCCGCGGAACACCGGATAACGCGAGAATTCGTTCTCGCGCATGGTCGCGATGTTCTTTTCCGGCTCGGCCAGCGTATCCAGCCAGGCGATCCGGTTGCGCGGGGTCATCAGGCTGTCGGCGGTGCGGTCGCCCAGGCGCATGACGCGGTTCATCATGTCGCGCTCATGGGCGTCGATCACGCCGGCCTCGTGGCTTTCGGCCACCAGCATGCGGATCTCTTCTTCCGTCACCGAGGCCGATTCGTCCTTGCCCAGGCCCAGCACGCGCAACACCAGCCGGGTCGAGTGGGACAGCAGCCAGACGCCGGGCGCGGCGATCTTCGCCAGCCAGCTCATCGGCAGCGCCACCAGGCCGGCGATGTCCTCCGAACGGGTCAGGGCCAGCCGCTTGGGCACCAGTTCGCCGAAGATCAGCGTCAGGAAGGTGATCAGGGCCACGGCCAGGGTCTTGCCGACCACGCCGGAATACGCGAACGCCGGGAACATGCCCTGCAGCCACTCGGCGATGGTCAGGCCGATCGCCTCGCCACCGAACAGGCCGGTCAGGATGCCGATCAGGGTGATCCCGATCTGGACCGTGGACAGGAAGTTCTCGGGCTTCTCGGAGAGCGCCAGGGCGCGCTCGGCGCGCTTGCTGGAACCTGCCATCTGCTTCAGCCGGCTCTTGCGCGAGGTCATGACCGACATCTCGGACATGGCGAAGAAACCGTTCAGCAGGATCAGGGCGAGGACAATAATCAGTTCAAACACGGGCGGCTTCCCCGGTTGGTGGCAGGGAGGGCGTGTTCAAGCGATGTCGGCTACCGGAGGGCGCGTAAGCGCGGCGGTGCGGCGGGGGGTAAGGGTCGTCGTCCATAGAGTGCACCCGAAGGTGCCCGCGCATCTTAACAAAAGGCCGGGGCAGGGGTGCAAACAGAGTCGTTCAGACGGGGCCGTCCCAGTGTGAAGAAGGGGGGGAGTACCCGGAACAGACATCAAACCGTCATAATTCCGCCCGGTGCCGTCCTTCCTCGACGGCGAATAGGTTTCTCAATGTTCTCTCTGCAGACCATTTTTGGCTCCGGCAAACAGTTCTATACCCTGCTGGACGAGGCTGCCCAGGCCGCCCAGGACAGTTCCAAGGCGCTGCACTCCATGCTGCGCGAAGCGGACCGCCAGCCGGCGCTGGACGCCTTCAAGCTGGCCCGCCTGCGCGAGCGCGCGGCTTCGGACAAGATCAGCCAGGCGCTGGTTGACAGCTTCATGACCCCGATCGAGCGCGAAGACATCGAAGCGCTGGGCTCGGCGCTGTACAAGATTCCCAAGCAGATCGAGAAGTTCGCCGATCGCTATTCGCTGGCCACCCAGCATCTGGAACACATCGATTTCGCGCCGCGCGCGGCGATGCTGGAACAGGCTGCCAGCGTGGTGGTGGAGATGGTCAACGACCTGCGCCATATGAACCTGGACCGGATGACCGCGCTCAACGAGAAGCTGCGTTCGCTGGAAAACGAAGCCGACCGTCTGATGCTCGAGCTGTACCGCGACATCTACTCCGGCCGCCTGGACAGCCTGCAGATGTTCCTGCTCAAGGAATTCTTCGAGATCCTGGAAAAGGCCATCGATCGTTGCCGCGAGGCCGGCGTGGTGGCGTACCAGATCGTCTTGAAGAACAGCTGACGGACGCCACAGCATGCTGACCCTTGTCCTGGTGGTGATCCTGGCCGCGCTCGTTTTCGAGTTCATCAACGGCTTCCACGACACCGCCAACTCCATCGCCACCGTGGTGGCGACCAAAGTGCTCTCGCCCGGCTGGGCGGTGATGCTCGCCGCGTTCATGAACTTGATCGGCGCGCTGACCGGCACCGCCGTCGCGCTGACCATCGCTTCGGGCCTGCTCAACACCAACGTGGTCGATGTGACCCCGCAGGTGATCCTGTGCGCGCTGCTGGGCGGCATCATCTGGAACCTGATCACGTGGTGGAAGGGGCTGCCGTCCTCGTCCTCGCACGCCCTGATCGGCGGCCTGTGCGGCGCCGGCCTGGCCGCTGCCCACAACAACTGGGATGCCCTGATCTGGTCCGAGCGCATCGGCACCTGGGCCCAGAACAAGGGCCTGCTGTGGAAGGTGTTCCTGCCGATGATCACCTCGCCGATCGCCGGCTTCCTGCTCGGCATCGCGGTGATGCTGCTGCTGTGGGGCATGATCGCCGGCATGGCGAAGATCGGTGGCTTCCTGGGCCGTCTGGCCCGGCCGCGCATCGTCAATGCGTTCTTCGGCAAGGCGCAGATCGTGTCGGCGGCCTACATGGGCTTCGCCCACGGCCACAACGATGCGCAGAAGACCATGGGCATCATCGCCATGACCCTGATCGGCGCCGAGGCAACCGGTGCGCTGAACGACCTGCCGTCCTGGCTGGCGTTCATGCACCCGGATGCAACCGCCGGTGACGGCATCGCGATGTGGATCGTGCTGACCTGCGCCGTGGTGATGGCCGCCGGTACTGCCTCGGGCGGCTGGAAGATCATCAAGACCCTGGGTCACAAGATGGTCAAGCTGCACCCGATCCACGGCTTCGCCGCGGAAACGAGCTCGGCCACGATCCTGACCGTGGCGGCGCACTTCGGCATGCCGGTCTCGACCACCCACAGCATCTCCACCGCGATCATGGGCGTGGGCTTCGCCAAGAACCCGCGTTCGCTGCGCTTCGGCGTGATCGAGCGCATCGTGTGGGCGTGGATCCTGACGATCCCGGCCGCCGGCGGCTGTGCGTACCTGATCCTGCGTCTGTTCGAGCTGTTCGGCTGGGCCTGATCGGTCAGCACGGTTGAACATCGAAAAGCCCGCCGGAAGGCGGGCTTTTTCGTGGGGCACCGCGGATGCAGAGGCCGGAATGGCCGGGGGTGTTTCGTGCGAAGGTCACCCCGACACTGCGCTGCCTGGCTTCTGCCACTCCCGTGCCAGCAACCCATACACCGCCGAATCCGATACTTCGCCGGCGACCCGCCAGCGCTCCCGCAGCAGTCCCTCGCGCTGGAAGCCGAGCCGCGCCAGCACCTTCGCCGAGGGCACGTTGCGCGGATCAATCTCCGCTTCCAGGCGACGCAGGCGCAGCACATCGAACAGATAGGCCACGAACCGTGACAGCGCCTCGTGCATGTAGCCCTTGCCCTGCGCCGACGGCGCCAGGTGATACCCGATCTCCGCACGCCGGGACGTCTCGTCGATCGCGAACACCACCACGATCCCCAGCAGCGGCCCGTCCACACGCTCCCGGATCGCCAGCTTCAACTGCGTGCCCGCATCGAGCGCGGCCAGATCGTCGAGGATCTGCACATAGGCCTGCTTGAGGTCGGTCCACGCCGGATGGTTCCAGTAGCGCATGCCGGCACGGTCGGACTGGATTGCGAACATCGCCTGCGCGTCCGTCGCGCCGATCGGGGTCAGCACCAGGCGCGCGCTCTCCAGTTGCAGGGTGGGATCGAACGGCATGACTGAACTCCGGGGATGTAGTGCGCTGCCGTGATGATGGGTCAGTGAGGGGCCAGGCGCATGTGCAGCAGTGGGTAGGGCTGGCCCTGTCCGTCCAGCGCTGAGCGACCGGTCACCACGAACCCTTGGTGTTGATAAAAGCCGACCGCCTGGTGATTTTGTTCGTTGACGTCCAGCGCATCGGCAACGAGTACCTCGATGGCATGGCGCAGCAATGCCTTGCCGATTCCGGTGCCCCTCGCGCGCGGTTCGATGAACAGCATTTCGATCCGATCATCGGCGACGCCGACGAAGCCCTGAATGACGCCATCGGCATCCTTGCATACGCGCAACGTCACGGCCGGCAGGTACTGCTCGCGGATGAGCGGACGCAGTGCGTGGATCGCCGCCTCCGGCAGGAAGCCGTGCGTAGCGCGTACCGAGGCTTCCCAGACGACGGTGATGCGGTCGTGATCGGTGGTCAGCGCAGGCTGGATATCGTACATGCGGGACGTCCTGATGCAGGTTGCCCCGATTATCACCGCTAGTGCGCGGCGTCGCCCAGGAAAAAACCCGCCGGAAGGCGGGTTTTTCCAGTGTCACAACCGGTCGATCAGACTTCCAGCGAGGCCAGATCGCCCTTCTTCTCCAGCCAGCCCTTGCGGTCGCTGGCGCGCTTCTTGGCCAGCAGCATGTCCATCAGCGAATGGGTCTGCTCGCCGTCATCGATGGTCAGCTGTACCAGGCGGCGGGTATCGGGATGGATGGTGGACTCGCGCAGCTGCTGCGGGTTCATTTCACCCAGGCCCTTGAAGCGGGTCACGCTGATCTGGCCCTTGATCTTCTCGCGCTCGATCTTGTCCAGCATCGTGCGCTTCTCTTCCTCGTCCAGGGCGTAGAACACCTGCTTGCCCACGTCGACACGGAACAGCGGCGGCATCGCCACGAACACGTGGCCGGCATCGACCAGCGCCGGGAAGTGCTTGAGGAACAGCGCGGTCAGCAGGGTCGCGATGTGCAGGCCGTCCGAGTCGGCGTCGGCCAGGATGACCACCTTGCCGTAGCGCAGGCCGGCGATGTCGTCCTTGCCCGGGTCGCAGCCGATCGCGATCGCCAGGTTGTGCACTTCTTCGGAGGCCAGCACGCTGCCCGAGGACACTTCCCAGGTGTTGAGGATCTTGCCGCGCAGCGGCAGGATCGCCTGGAAGTCCTTGTCGCGGGCCTGCTTCGCACTGCCGCCCGCGGAGTCGCCTTCGACCAGGAACAGCTCGGTGCGCGACAGGTCCTGGCTGATGCAGTCGGCCAGCTTGCCGGGCAGGGCGGGGCCCTGGGTGTCCTTCTTGCGGGTCACCAGCTTCTCGGTCTTCAGGCGCGCACTGGCGCGCTCGATGGCCAGCTGGGCGATCTGTTCGCCCAATGCGACGTTCTGGTTCAGCAGCAGGCTGAAGGCATCATGCGCTGCGCCCTCGACGAAGCCTGCGGCCTGGCGCGAGGACAGGCGTTCCTTGGTCTGGCCGCTGAACTGCGGATCGGTCATCTTCAGCGACAGCACGAACGACACGCGGTCCCAGACGTCTTCCGGGGCCAGCTTGACGCCACGTGGCAGCAGGTTGCGGAAGTCGCAGAACTCGCGCAGCGCCTCGGTCAGCCCGGTGCGAAGGCCGTTGGCGTGGGTGCCGTGCTGGGCGGTCGGGATCAGGTTGACGTAGCTTTCCTGGACCAGCTCGCCTTCGGGAATCCAGGCCAGGGCCCAGTCCACGATCTCGTTTTCTTTCTTCAGATGGCCCACGAACAGGTCGGCCGGCAGCATCTCGCGCTCGCCCAGCTCGGCCTTGAGGTAATCGCTCAGGCCATCTTCGTAGTACCAGGTGTCCTGCTCGCCGGTGGCTTCATCGTGCAGCTTCACGGTCAGGCCGGGGCACAGCACGGCCTTGGCGCGCAGCAGGTGGCGCAATGCACGCAGGTTGTACTTGGGCGTATCGAAGTACTTCGGGTCGGCCCAGAAGCGCACGCGGGTACCGGTGTTCTTCTTGCCGACGCTGCCGACCACTTCCAGCGGGGTGGCGCGGTCGCCGTTGCGGAAGGTGATGCGGTGTTCGCTCCCCTCGCGCTTGATGTGCACTTCGACCAGGGTGGACAACGCGTTGACCACGCTGACGCCAACGCCATGCAGGCCGCCGGAGAAGGTGTAGTTCTTGTTGTTGAACTTGCCGCCCGCGTGCAGGCGGGTCAGGATCAGTTCGACGCCGGGGATCTTCTCCTCCGGGTGGATGTCCACGGGCATGCCGCGGCCGTCATCGCTGACTTCGCAGCTGCCGTCCTTGAACAGCGTGACTTCGACCGTGTGGGCATGTCCGGCCAAGGCTTCGTCGACGGCATTGTCGATGACTTCCTGCGCCAGATGGTTCGGGCGCGCGGTGTCGGTGTACATGCCGGGGCGGCGCTTGACCGGGTCCAGGCCGGACAGGACTTCAATATCGGCGGCGTTATAGCGGGCGTTCATCTGTCTTCATAAAGCGCAATGCGACGGCGAAGTTTGCGGTCTGGACGGGTTTTTTGCACGCCACACGTTCAGGGGGCGGCCGACCGGGGCGCGATAGACTGTGCTGGATGGGAAACCGGAGCCTCCGGCGCCCCATTTCATGCCATACCGCGAGGAGCACCCCATGAAGAAGTTGCTGACCATCGTTGCCATCGCCGCCGCCGTCGTGGCCGTGCCCATGGCACTGGCCCAGAACGCCGGACAGGGCCAGCCCACGCCGCAGCAGGGCGAACAGGCCGACAGGGCCCAGGCGGAAGCGGACGCCAAGGCCAAGCGCCGCGCCGCCGCCACGGCCGAAATGAAGGCCAAGGGCGAGCAGGCCCCGCAGAAGGAAGAGGAAGAAGAAGCGCGGAAGAAGCGATAAGCGCTTCGCGCTGACGCTTCCCCACGGTTTGCGCGGCAAACCGTGGGCCCCGCTCACCCTCTCTTCCACATCCCCGCGCCTGTCGGCGCGCCCCCTTTAACGCCAAGGGGGCTCTCCACGACAGAGACCTGGGGATCTGAAAAAGTACGCAACATGAGCCCCGGTATCGCGCCGGGGCTCTTCTTTTTATGTGAAGACCGTCATCCGCCCCTTGGGCTGGAGGCCGTCAATCTGTAAACTATGGCTTTCCGGGAGTAGTGCGTGTCATCCATCAGCGAATGGACTGGCCTGATCGTGCGCGATCGCCAGCAGGGTAGGCAGGAGGTGACGGTCCAGACAGCGGCCGGCACGGCTGACCCGACGTCGCTGACCCACTCCCGCACCGCATCCCCCCTGATCCCGGTCCTGGCGCGTGAAGACGCCGCCGCCAGCCGGATCGCCTCGATTTCCCCCTTTACGTCGTCCGTCGCCCTGCGCGCCGGCGCCGTTTCCCCCTTCCTGACAGGACACCCCCAGCCATGACTCCCTTGATCTTCGTAACCGGCGGCGTAGTGTCCTCGCTCGGCAAAGGCATTGCCGCCGCGTCGCTTGCCGCCATCCTCGAGGCCCGCGGCCTGCGGGTGACGATGATGAAGCTTGATCCGTACATCAACGTCGACCCGGGCACGATGAGCCCGTTCCAGCACGGTGAGGTCTACGTCACCGATGACGGCGCCGAGACCGACCTGGACCTGGGCCATTACGAGCGCTTCGTGCGCACCCGCCTGAGCCGCAAGAACTCGGTCACCACCGGCCGCATCTACGAGAACGTGATCCGCAAGGAGCGCCGCGGCGACTACCTG
>Ga0160473_100326_pt1 | contig 36494 bp, 33 predicted proteins | sample HID1975I_E11MG_FD_108217 | JGI IMG/M metagenome (GOLD analysis project Ga0160473, IMG submission 108217) | Enriched soil microbial communities from UW Madison campus, WI, USA - HID1975I_E11 MG | ecosystem: Environmental > Terrestrial > Soil > Unclassified | place: USA: Madison, Wisconsin... | reverse complement strand
TCGGGGGCAGGCGTTAGTGGGCCATGGATGGCCCACGGTCGGTGACTGAGTACATGGATGTACGCCGGAACCGAAACGCCTGCCCCCGAGGGGTCGGGGCCCGCACCGTAAGGCGACGAAAGCTACCGCACGGTGCAAACCGTCAGACGCGCAAAGATCTAAATGGAGAAACAGCCCCCCTTTGTTAGGGGGGCGCGCCGACAGGCGCGGGGGTAGGCTAAGTGTGGGCCTGGCCCCTGGAGTTCGCATCGCGAACTTCAGGGGCGCGGCGACAGCCGCGGGGATGTCCCTCCCTTCCCAATAAGCTAGTCTTTGGCTTTGTCCTATTGAACGACCCGATGACGACCTCTTCCCCGGCCGCCACCGCGCCGGCGCGCATGCCGCGCCAGATCCCCTTCATCATCGGCAATGAAGCCTGCGAGCGGTTCAGCTTCTACGGGATGCGCAACATCCTCGTGCAATTCCTCATCACCTCGCTGCTACTGCAGGAAGTGACCGCCCCGGGGCGCGAAGCCGAAGCCAAGCACATCATGCACAGCTTCATGATCGGGGTGTATTTCTTCCCGCTGCTCGGCGGCTGGCTCGCCGATCGCTTCTTCGGCAAGTACAACACCATTCTCTGGTTCAGCCTGGTCTATTGCGCCGGGCACGCCTGCCTGGCCTTCTTCGAAGGCGATCGCACCGGCTTCTTCCTCGGCCTGAGCCTGATCGCCTTCGGTGCGGGCGGCATCAAGCCCCTGGTCGCCTCCTTCATGGGCGACCAGTTCGATCAGTCCAACAAGCAGTTGGCCAAGCTCGCCTTCGATGCCTTCTACTGGATCATCAACTTCGGCTCGCTGTTCGCGTCGCTGCTGATCCCGCTGGCGTTGAAGAACCTCGGCCCGGCGTGGGCGTTCGGTATCCCGGGCCTGTTGATGTTCCTCGCCACCTTCGTGTTCTGGCTCGGCCGCAAGCGCTATGTGCATGTGCCGCCGCCGCCGGAAGATCCGCACAGCTTCGCCCAGGTCGTGCGCACCGCGCTGTTGTCGCATGCGCCGGGGCAGGGCCGGCCGGGCCTGTTGCTGGCCGGAATCTCGCTGGCCCTGGCCGTGGCCAGCCTCGCGCTCGTGGGCGAGCTGGGCATCGTCATCTGCCTGTGCCTGGCGCTCGTGCTGTTGTTGGCCGGTGTCGGCGGCGGGACGTGGTGGCAGTTGGAACGGGCCCGCGGCACGCATCCGGATGCGGCCGTGGATGGCGTGCGCGCCCTGTTGCGCGTGCTGGTGGTCTTTGCCCTGGTCACGCCGTTCTTCTCGCTGTTCGACCAGAAGGCTTCGACCTGGGTGCTGCAAGGCCGCGACATGGTGATGCCGTCCTGGTTCACCGCCTCGCAAATGCAGGCGCTCAATCCGTTGCTGGTGATGCTGCTGATCCCCTTCAACAACCTGGTGCTGTATCCGATGCTGCGCAAGTTCGGCTACGAGCCCACCGCGCTGCGCCGCATGACCGCCGGCATCGCCTTCAGCGGGCTGGCGTGGGTCGTGGTCGGTGCAATCCAGGTCACGATGGATGGCGGCGATCCAATGCATATCGCCTGGCAAATCCTGCCGTACGCATTGCTTACCTTTGGCGAGGTGCTGGTGTCGGCCACCGGCATCGAGTTCGCCTATAGCCAGGCGCCGGCCTCGATGAAGGGCGTGGTGATGAGCTTCTGGTACCTCACCACCACCGTCGGCAACCTGTGGGTGCTGTTGTCGAACGTGGCCGTACGCAATGACGCCGTCACCCAGCACATCGGCAGCACGGGTTTGAGCGAGACCGCGTTCTTGATGTTCTTCTTCGCCGCGTTCGCCTTCCTGGCCGCGCTGGCTTTCGGTCTGTACGCGCGGCGCTACCGCGTGGTCGATCATTACCGTCTTGCCTGAGTCCTGCCGATGATCACCCTTGTCTTGATCGCGATGACTGCCATCAGTTCGTGGATGGCGTTCAACAACCGTCGCCTGGCCGACCGCATGGTGCTGTGGCCGCCGGCCATCGACCGCCATCGCCAGTACGATCGCCTGGTGCTGTACGGCTTCGTCCACGCCGATTGGCCGCACCTGATCTTCAACATGGTCACGCTGTATTTCTTCGGCAAGGACATCGAGTACGCGATGCTGCAGGTCACCGGCACGTGGCTGACCTATCCGCTGTTCTACGTGGCGGCGCTGGTCATCTCGATCCTGCCCAGCTACCTGAAGAACCAGAAGAATCCGAACTACATCAGCCTCGGTGCGTCCGGCGCGGTGTCGGCGGTGCTGTTCGCCTACATCCTGCTGTCGCCGTGGACCAAGCTGTACCTGTTCTTCATCCCGATCCCGATCCCGGCGATTTTCTACGCCGTGTTCTATGTCGGCTACAGCATCTGGATGGATCGCCGCGGCGGCGATCGCATCAACCACAGCGCGCACCTGGCCGGTGCGGCCTTCGGTGTGTTGTTCATGGTCGCCATGGCGCCCGGCGTGGTGCCGGCGTTCCTGCAGCAGATCGGCGGCGGGAACTGAGGGGAAGGGGAACCGCCCGCCAACGCGGGCGGACGGCCCCCCCTTGATCGTGGATCAGGCGGCGCTGCGGCTGAACAGCAAGCCGGCCTGGCTTTCAGGTGCTTCGTAGGTCACCTGCAGGCGCTGGTAGACCTCGGCATTGAGCTGGTCGAACTCGCTGCCGCCAGTGTGTCCGCTGACCACCAGCTGGTAGAGCCCTTCCAGCAGCGAGCTGTCCGGGTCACGGTGCTTCGGGGTGGTGTCGATGCTCATCGATCGGTACCTCGCCTTCGGAGTTTGTGATGGAAGCCGCAAATCCCGTGCCAACCCCTGAGGGGGCTTCCGCAGCCTTTATCGGCCGCTCGCGCGGCGACTTGAGGGCCGAAAGTGACGCGGCGCGTCTGCTTGCGCCGGGGCGGCTTCACGCCGGGGTCGCACTGGGCCGGCGAGAATTCGCCCGGTGACGTCAGGGGACAGCACATGAGCGAGACAGCCGGGCCGGTCATCCATCACGACGCGGCGGCACAGCAGTTTCTGGTCGAGGTGGACGGACATCGTGCCGAGCTCGATTACGTGGTGGAGGCCGGCGTGCTGCGCATCGTGCATACCGGCGTACCCCCGGCGATCGGCGGACGTGGCCTGGCCGGAAATCTGGTCCGAAATGCGGTGGCGTTCGCCCGGGCCCAGGGGTACAAGGTGCGCCCGGACTGTTCGTATGCCGCCGCGTGGTTCCAGCGCCATCCCGAACAGCAGGAACTGATGGGTTGAATTCATGGCACAGGAGCTTTCCAGGATGAAGCGGTTGCAGTGGCGCAGGGCAGGGATGTGGGGGATTTACGCGAGCGTGGTGCTGGGCCTGGCGGCATGCCAGCCCGATCGCCCCGCCGCGGAGGCAACGGCAGGCAAGGCCGCCCCGACCATGGACAACACGCCGGCAGCGACGCCGCCGCCCGCCACGCCCGGGCCGCTCAAGGATGTGATCGAACACGATCCTCGCTATATCGTCGGCGTCAGCTTCCCGCCCAATCTGGAGCGCTACCCCGGCCTGGCCGACGGCGTGCGCGCGTATGCCGACGCGGCACGTGCGGAATTGATGCAGGCCGTCGAAGGCCTGGGCAATGACAAGCCGACCGCGCCCTATGAGTTGTCGCTGGCATTCCAGACCGTGCTGGATACGCCGAACGTGGTGGTCGTGGCAGCCGATGGCGGTCGCTATACCGGTGGCGCGCACGGAGAGCCGCTGGTGGCGCGATTCGTCTGGTTGCCGGGCCGCAATGAAATGCTGACCGCAAACAAGCTCATTCCGGCCCGTGATGGCTGGACCCCGGTGGGCCAGTACGTGGCCGCCCGCCTGCACGAAGCTGCCGAACAGCGCATTGCCGCCGACAAACTGCCCCCCGCGGACGCCGAGGCGCTGCTCAAGAACGGCGACAAGATGATCGCCGAGGGCACCACGGCCGAGCCGGACAACTTCGAGCAGTTCGTGCCGATCCTCGACGCGGCTGGCAAGATTGCCGCGATCCGCTTCGTGTTCCCGCCGTACCAGGTGGGCCCGTACTCCGATGGCACCCAGACCGCGGACGTGCCTGCCGCGGTGTTGCGCCCGGTGGTCGCCCCCGAATACGCCGGACTGTTCGCCCAATAGGGAGCCGCCCATGCCCGAGCGCCTGCGCCATCGTGTCGAGGGTCTGCTGGCCGAGGCTGGCGTGGGGATCGGCGGGCACCGCCCGCAGGACATCCAGGTCCATGATCCGGACTGGTACGGGCGGGTACTCGCCCAGGGTTCGCTGGGCCTGGGCGAGAGCTACATGGACGGCGCATGGGAAGCCAATGCGCTGGACATCTTCCTCCTGCACCTGATGCGCGCGCGCATCGACGAGCGCGTGCACGGGCTGGGCGAGATCACCGATGCCCTGCGCGCGCGCTTGTTCAACCTGCAAAGTGGCAGCGGCAGCTATGAGGTGGGCAAGCGTCATTACGACCTCGGCAATGACCTGTACCAGGCGATGCTCGGTCGCCGCCTGGTCTACAGCTGCGGCTACTGGGCCGAGGCCGACAATCTCGATGACGCGCAGGAGGCCAAGCTCGACCTGATCTGCCGCAAGCTCGGCCTGCGTGCCGGGCAGCACGTACTGGACATCGGCTGCGGCTGGGGCGAGGCGTTGAAGTTCGCCGCCGAGCGCTACGGGGTGAGCGGGGTAGGGGTCACCATCTCGGCCGAACAGGCCGAGTACGCACGCCAATTGTGTGCAGGCCTGCCGATCGAGATTCGCCTGCAGGACTATCGCGAACTCGACGAACGCTTCGACGCGGTGTTCTCGGTCGGCATGTTCGAGCACGTCGGTGACAAGAACTACCGCCGCTACTTTGAAGTCGCCCGACGCTGCCTGCGTGCCGAAGGGTTGTTCCTGCTGCACACGATCGGCAGCAATATCAGCCGGCATCGCACCGATCCGTGGATTGCCCGCTACATCTTCCCGAATTCGATGCTGCCCTCGGCGCAACAGATCACCGAAGCCAGCGAAGGCCTGTTCGTACTCGAGGACTGGCACAGCTTCGGTGCCGATTACGACCTGACCCTGCAAGCCTGGCGGGCCAACGTGGAAGCGGCGTGGGGCCGCCTCGATCCCGACCGCTACGACGAACGCTTCCGGCGCATGTGGCGGTTCTACCTGGCCGCATCGATGGCCAGCTTCCGTTGCCGCCATGCCCAACTGTGGCAGCTGGTGTTGTCTCCCGAAGGCGTGCCCGGCGGCTATCGCGCACCCCGCTGAGCGCGGGCCTTGTCGCTATTCATAAAGTGACACTGTTCCAGCATCGGAACGGCTTCATTCACAAGAATATAGTTCAGAAGTGTAATATATGGGCCTGACCTAACCCGCAGGCCTGTCCCGCATGAGCAGCTTCGAACCTGTCGAACGTCGCCTGGCGGTGACTTGCGAGCGCTACCCGTCGTTTCCCCGCGAGCCGGCCGTGCTCGTGCGCCTGATCAAGCATCTGTACAAGCGCATCCACGCCAACGCCAACGGGCTGTTCAAGCCGTATGGCATCAACCATCCCGAGTACGACGTGCTGATGATGATGTACGGCACGCCCGACCAGTCGCTCAGCCCGAGCGAAGTGGCCGAGGCGGCGGGCGAGAAGTCCGCCAACGTCACCCGCCTGACCGACCAGCTCTGCGAGAAGGGCTTGATCCGCCGCAGCAGCCACGAATCAGACCGGCGCAAGGTCACCTTGACCCTGGAGCCGGCCGGCGTGGCCCTGATCGAACGCATGCTGCCGGAAATCAGCGTGTTGCTCGAAGCCGAGGTCGGTGGCCTGGCGGAAGCCGAGCAACTGCGGCTGGAAAAGCTGCTGAAGAAGATGCTCGAAGGCATCGAATCCCTGTAATCGCTGCACTGCCCAAGACGATGTCCGCCCAATCACTCCCCACCGCCGTGGCCCGGCGCGAGGCGCTATGGCGTTTCCTTCGCGAAGAAGGCGACGCCTGGCTGTTCATCGCCCGCACGGCGCTGTCGTACTTCATCGCCCTGTGGCTGGCGATGCGGCTGCAACTGCCTTCGCCCAACACCGCGGCCATGACCACCATCATCGTCATGCACCGGCAATCGGGCATGGTGCTGGCCAAGAGTTTCTACCGCGTGTTCGGCACCCTGGCCGGCGCCATGGCGGCGCTGGCGATCGTGGCCCTGTTCCCGCAGCAGCGCGTGCTGTTCCTCGGCGCGATGGCGTTGTGGGTGGGCCTGTGCGCCGGTGGCGCCACGCTGTACCGCAACTTCAAGTCCTACGCCTTCGTGCTGGCCGGCTACACCGCGGCGATCATCGCCCTGCCGGTGATCGATGCGCCCAGCGGGGTGTTCGAATCGGCGATGTATCGCATCACCGAGCTGATGCTCGGCCTGCTGGTCAGCGCCGTGGTCAATGACGTGGTGTTCCCGGTGCGCGTGCGCGATACGCTGCGCCACACCGCACGCCAGCAATACCGGCACTTCATCGACTTCATGCGCGGCAGCACCGGGGGCGCCATCGCCCGCGGCGACATGGAGCAGGCCCACTTGCGCTTCGTGCGCGATGCGGTGGCGCTGGAGGACCTGCGCAGCTCGGTGATCTTCGAAGATCCGCAGGCGCGTGCGCGCAGTGCGCACATGGAGCTGGCGAATCAACGTTTCATGTCGGTCTCCACCAGCTTCCAGTCCCTGCATCACCTGCTCAATCGCCTGCAACGCAACGGCGGCGGCGAAGTCGCTGGCGCGATCATCGCCTTGTACCGGCCGCTGGGCGATGCGCTGGGCGATCCGGCACCCTCGCGCGCCCTGTTGCGACGCCTGCGGACGGCGCGCCACGAGATGCCGGCACGGGCCAAAGGCCTGGGCGAGGCGGTTGACCCGGCACGCAGCGATGATTTCGAAACGGGCGCCAGCCTGGTCCAGCGTTTCGCTGGCGAGCTGGAGCAATACGTCATGTCCCAGCTGGACCTGCGCGGCGAGCGGGTGTCGGGGGATGTGGTCGAGCGCGCGCGCTTCGTCCGCGGCAACGACTACGCCGGCGCGGCATTGGCCACCGCGCGCACCGTGGCGACGATGGCGCTGCTGGCGCTGTTCTGGATCGGCTCGGCCTGGCCGATGGGCGCCAACGCCATGTTACTGGCGACGATCTTCTCCGGCTTGTTCGCCACCGCGCCCGGCCCGGTCCGCACCACGATCAAGGTGGCGTTCGGCTACCTGGGCGGGATGATCGCCGGCTTCATCTGCGTGTTCTTCGTGCTCACCCGCATCGATGGCTTCCCGCTGCTGGTCGCCGCGTTGCTGCCGTTCTTCATGGTCACCGTCTACCTGTTTACCCGGCCGACGCTGTCGCTGCTGGGCCTGGGCGGCAGCATGGGCCTGGCCTACATCCTGGCGATCACCAACCCGATGGCCTTCAATCCGCTGCACTTCATCAACGACGGCATCGCCCAGATCCTGGGCCTGGGCGCGGTGGTGCTGATGTTCGGCCTGGTGCCACCGGCCATCGGCAGCGCCTGGTTGCGCCGCCGCCAGCTCGCCGCATTGCGCAGCCAGGTCGCCCTGGCGGCCGAAGCCCCGCTGCCGGGATTGCGCTATCGCTTCGAGAGCGTGAACCGCGATCTGTTCCACCAGATCGTCAGCCAGACTGTGGCCGGCAGCGAGGAATCGCGCAGCCTGCTGGCCTGGGCACTGGCCGTGCACGAAACCGGGCGGGCGCTCATCGAATTGCGCCACGACCAGCGCGACCAGCCCTTGCCGCCGCGCCTGGATGCATCGGTGGCCGAGGCGGTGGCCGCACTGGGCCGCTTGTTCCAGCAACCATCGCAACACGCGTATGACGCAGCACTGGCCGCCGTCGACGCCGCCCTGGCCTGCGCACGCAGTGCGCCCGGCGACGCCGTGGCCTTGCCGTTCGTGCGCGAACACCTGCATTTGATCCGCCTGGCCCTGCTCGACGACCAATCGGTCATGGCCAACTACCAGCCCATTGACGCCGCCGCGCAGGAGCCTGTCCATGCCCCATGAAATCGCCCTGGGCGGCACCCTCGTGCCCGCGCTGCTGATCCTCTTCATCGCCATGCTCGCGGTGTTCTGGGGCCTGGACTGGGTCGCAGGCCGCTATCACCTGTATCGATTCGTCTGGCATCCATCGCTGTTCCGCATTGCCGTCTTCCTCGTCCTGTTCAGCAGCATCGCGCTGCTTCTGCTGTGAGCCTGCCCATGAACCCCCGCCTGTTGTCGCTGATGCGTTTCTGCCTGACCGCCGTGGTCGTCCTCGTCGCCGTGCTGGTCGCGAGCCTGCTGTGGAAGCACTACATGTATTCGCCGTGGACGCGCGATGGCCGGGTGCGGGCAGAGGTGGTCCGCGTGGCACCGGACGTAGCCGGGCTGGTCACCCAGGTGGCAGTGAAGGACAACGCGCAAGTCAGGAAGGGCGAGTTGCTGTTCGTCATCGACCAGAGCCGCTATCGCTTCGAACTGGACAAGGCCCAGGCCAACCTGGCCGCGGCACAGGCGGCGGCCCGCGCTGCCGGAGCGAGCATCCAGGCGGCTGGCGCCGGCGCCGCCGAGCAGTCGGCCAACCTGATCAAGTTCCAGACCCAGTACGAACGGCGCCAGCGCATCCAGGGCAGTCTGATCTCCGATGAAGCGCGCAGCGATGCACTGGCCGCGGCCAACGCCGCACGCGCCGGGGTGGCGCAGGCCCACGCCAGTGAGCGCCAGGCCAGCGCCGCGCAGCAGGAAGCAGTTGCCGCCGTGGCGCAGGCGCAGGTGGCGCTGGACGCAGCCGCGCTCAACCTGGCGCGCACCGAGGTCCGCGCCCCGGTGGACGGCTACGTCACCAACCTGGACGTGCGCGTCGGCGACTACGCCAATGCCGGCGCCGCCCGCGTGGCGGTGATCGACCAGCATTCGTTCTGGATCTACGGCTACTTCGAGGAAACCAAGCTGCCGGCGCTGCATGTGGGCGATGCGGTGCAGGTTCGCCTGATGAGTGGTGGTCCCGCGCTGCCGGGGCAGATCGAGAGCATCGCCCACGGCATCACCGACAGCGACAACCCGGCTGGCGGCGACCTGCTGGCCAATGTCGACCCGACCTTCAACTGGGTGCGCCTGGCCCAGCGCATCCCGGTGCGCGTGCATATCGACGCCGACCACCTGCCCGAAGGCACGGTGCTGGCCGCCGGGATGACGGCCACCCTCGTGGTCCAGCCGCGCGGCTGAAGCCGGCCGGTCGCCGCCCTTGTGGCGGCCCGCCGTCGGCCCGGCCAGAAGGCCCGCCAGCGGCCCTGCGCAACGCCCCAAGTACTTGTAAGGACAGGGCCAAATCGCCCCTTCGTGGTACAATCCGTCAGTTGAAGGAATGCCCCCGCGCGAGTCGCGCGACATGGGCTTTCCGGCCTTCAAACTGAACGAGACACGGGCTGCGAATGGCAGAAAACGCCAAGGAAATCATCCAGGTCAACCTGGAAGACGAGATGCGCAAGAGCTACCTCGATTACGCCATGAGCGTGATCGTGGGACGTGCGCTCCCGGATGCCCGAGACGGCCTCAAGCCGGTGCATCGGCGCGTGCTCTTCGCCATGAACGAGCTTGGCGCGCACAGCAACAAGCCGTACTACAAGTCGGCGCGTATCGTCGGTGACGTGATCGGTAAGTACCACCCGCACGGCGACCAGTCGGTGTACGACACCCTGGTGCGCATGGCGCAGCCGTTCTCGCTGCGCTACCTGCTGGTGGACGGCCAGGGTAACTTCGGTTCGGTCGACGGCGACTCCGCCGCAGCGATGCGTTACACCGAAGCGCGCATGTCGCGCCTGACCCACGAGCTGATCGCGGACATCGACAAGGAAACGGTCGATTTCCAGCCCAACTACGATGAGAAGGAACTGGAGCCGACGGTCATGCCGACCCGGTTCCCGAACCTGCTGGTCAACGGTTCGGCCGGCATCGCGGTGGGCATGGCGACCAACATCCCGCCGCACAACCTCACCGAGTCGATCAACGCCTGCATCGCGCTGATCGACAACCCGGAGATCGACGTCGACGGGTTGATGGAATACATCCCGGGCCCGGATTTCCCCACCGCCGGCATCATCAATGGCACCGCCGGCATCGTCGCCGGCTATCGCACCGGGCGCGGCCGCGTGCGCATCCGCGCCAAGGCCGACATCGAAGTGGCCGACAACGGCCGCGAGGCCATCGTCGTCACCGAGATCCCTTACCAGGTCAACAAGGCGCGTCTGATCGAAAAGATCGCCGAGCTGGTCAAGGACAAGAAGATCGACGGCATCTCCGAGCTGCGCGACGAGTCCGACAAGGACGGCATGCGCATCTACATCGAGGTCAAGCGCGGGGAATCGGCCGAAGTCGTGCTGAACAACCTGTACCAGCAGACCCAGATGGAGTCGGTGTTCGGCATCAACATGGTGGCGCTGGTCGATGGCCGCCCGAAGTTGATGAACCTCAAGCAGATGCTGGAGGCGTTCCTGCGCCACCGCCGCGAGGTCGTCACCCGCCGCACCATCTTCGAACTGCGCAAGGCGCGTGCCCGCGCGCACATCCTGGAAGGCCTGACGGTCGCGCTGGCGAACATCGACGAGATGATCGAGCTGATCAAGACCTCGTCCAACCCGCAGGAAGCCAAGGAGCGCATGCTCGCCAAGACCTGGGCCCCCGGCCTGGTCGGCGCGCTGCTGGGTGCCGCCGGCGCCGAAGCCTCCAAGCCGGAAGACCTGCCCAAGGGCGTGGGCCTGGTCAACGGGTTCTACCAGCTGACCGAGGTCCAGGCGCAGCAGATCCTGGAAATGCGCCTGCACCGCCTGACCGGGCTGGAGCAGGACAAGCTCACCGACGAATACAAGCTGCTGCTGGAAACCATTGCCGGGCTGATCCGCATCCTGGAAAACCCGGAAGTGCTGCTGCAGGTGATCCGCGACGAACTGAACAACGTTCGCGAGGAGTTCGGCGATGCACGCCGCACCGAGATCCGTCACAGCGAAGAAGATCTCGACATCCTCGACCTGATCGCCCCGGAAGACGTGGTGGTCACGCTGTCGCACGCCGGCTATGCCAAGCGCCAGCCGGTCAGTGCTTACCGCGCCCAGCGTCGCGGCGGCCGTGGCCGCAGCGCGGCGGCGACCAAGGAAGAGGATTTCATCGATCACCTGTGGCTGGTCAATACGCATGACACGCTGCTGACCTTCACCAGCAGCGGCAAGGTGTTCTGGCTGCCAGTGCACCAGCTGCCAGAGGCTGGCTCGAATGCGCGCGGCCGTCCGATCATCAACTGGATCCCGCTGGAAGCCGGTGAACGCGTGCAGGCTGTGCTGCCGGTGCGCGAATACGCCGAAGGCCAGTTCGTGTTCTTTGCCACCCGCAACGGCACGGTCAAGAAGACCCCGCTGAGCGAATTCGCCTTCCGCCTGGCGCGCGGCAAGATCGCCATCAACCTCGACGATGGCGATGCCCTGGTCGACGTGGCCCTGACCGACGGCGAGCGCGACATCCTGCTGTTCGCGTCCAACGGCAAGACCGTGCGCTTCGGCGAAGACCGCGTTCGCTCGATGGGCCGTACCGCCACCGGCGTGCGCGGCATCAAGCTGGCCAATGGCGAGGAAGTCGTCAGCCTGATCGTCGCCGAATCGGCGGGCGGCAGCGACGAGGAAATCGAGGACGAAGGCCAGGAAGAAGTGATCGAGGCCGTCGTGGAAGAGGGCGTGCAGGTCGGCGTGGAAGACGCGGGCGTGGCCTACATCCTGACCGCGACCGAGAAGGGCTACGGCAAGCGCACGGCGCTGGGCGAGTACCCGCGCAAGGGGCGTGGCACGCAGGGCGTGATCGGCATCCAGACCAGCGAGCGCAACGGCAAGCTAGTGGGCGCGATCCTGCTGGGCGCGCACGACGAAGTGCTGCTGATCTCCGATGGCGGCACCCTGGTGCGCACGCGCGGTTCGGAAATCTCCCGCGTGAGCCGCAACACCCAGGGCGTCACCCTGATCCGCCTGTCCAATGGCGAAAAGCTGCAGGCGGTCGAACGCCTGGATGCCTCGCTGGACGAGGGCGAGGAAGGGGGCGAAGGCGAAGAGGTCGCGGTGGACACCATCGCCACCGAGGCACCCGCGCAGGACTGAGCCTGCCTGCGGTGACAACCCAGCCTTCGATGACGCCGGCGCAAGCCGGCGTCATGCGTTTATGGACGGCGAGCACGGTTACGCTGCAGTGCAGATGGATTTTGAACGATCTAATTCGACACAATCGGCCTTTCGCGTTTGTGCGCCCTTGTTCCTGGAGCTCTTGATGATCCGGCCCGTATTGATCGCCACCTGTGTGTTGCTGTCGGCCGCCCCTCTGCATGCGAAGGACATGCCCCCTGTCGCACGCGATCTGGCCGCCGAGGTCAATCCTTTCATCGGCACCACCAATGGCGGCAACGTGCACCCCGGCGCGACGATGCCCTTCGGCCTGGTCGCCTTCAGCCCGGAACAGACACCGCTGCCAGGCAAGCGCTTCCCGATCGCCGCACCCGGTGGCTACGAATGGCGGGCCAACGGCGTGCGCGGTTTCAGCCTGACCCACGTCTCGGGCACCGGCTGCACCGGCGCCAGCGGTGATATTCCGATCATGCCGGTGACGGTGCCGGTGACGACCTCGCCGGCGGCGGTGGACGCCGGGCTGATGTACGCCAGCGTGCTGGATCACGCGCGCGAATCCGCCAGCCCGGGCGCGTATGCGTTGAAGCTGGACAACGGCGTGGCCGTATCGCTGGCGGCGACTGCGCGTACCGCGGTTGGCCGCTTCGTGTTCCCGGCCGACAAGCCGGCCAACCTGTTGTTCCGCACCTCCGACAGTGAAGTCGGCAGCAGCGACTCGACGCTGCACATCGACCCGGCGACGCGGACCGTGAGCGGCTCGGTGACCAGCGGCAACTTCTGCGGTTACCTCGCCGAAGACCGGCGCGAGAGCTATTACACGCTGCATTTCGTGGCCCAGTTCGACCAACCGTTCCAGGTCGGCGGCACCTGGCGCGACGACACCGTGCAGGCCGGCGCGCGCGAAGGCGGCGGTGGCACGAGCTACGGCACCCGCGGCCATCCGCCGGCAGGGCGGGGCGCAGGCGGCTGGATCAGCTTTGACGCGGCGCAGGGCGCCACGGTCAATGTGCGCATCGGCGTTTCCTATGTGGACGAAGCCGGCGCCCGTGCCAACCTGGCCAAGGAAAGCCTGTCCGGCGGATCGCTGGAGGCCACGCAGGCAGCAGCGCGTGCGGCCTGGAATCGTCTGCTGGGGCAGATCCAGGTGGACGGCGGCACGGCGGACGAGCGCACGGTGTTCTACACCGCGCTCTACCACGCCATGCTCGAGCCCAATCTCTACAGCGATGTCGATGGACGCTATCGCGGATTCGACGGCGCGGTGCATCGGCTCGCGCGCGGGCAGCAGGCGCAGTACGCGAACTACTCCGGTTGGGATGTCTATCGCTCGCAGCTGCAGCTGGTGACGCTGCTGGACCCACAGCGCGGCGCCGACATCGCGCAATCCCTGCTCAACCAGGCCGAGCAGAACGGCGGCGTGTGGGATCGCTGGACGCATCTGACCGGCGCCACGGGCGTGATGAACGGCGATCCTTCGCCGCAGTCGCTGGCGGCGATCCATGCCTTCGGTGGTCGCAGTTTCGACCTGCAACGCGCCTATGCCTCACTGAAGCGGGCGGCGACCGTGCCTACGGCATTGGATCTGGGACGCAAGGGCTGCCCAGTGCTGTGCGTGGGCCAGCGTCCGGGGCTGGATGCATGGTTGAAGCTGGGTTACATGCCGGTGGGTGCGCCGGGTTGGGGATCGGTGTCGGACACGCTGGAGATGGCGGCCGCAGACTTTGGCCTGGCCGAACTGGCGTTGGCGGCGGGCGATCGCGAGGGGGCGAAGGCGTTCCGTGCGCGGGCGGGCGGCTGGCGTCATCTGTTCAACCCGCAGGCCACGGCGCAAGGCGGCTATCTGCAGCCGCGCAATGCCGACGGCAGCTGGACGAAGTTTGATCCGGCCTCGGACGAAGAGTTCGTGGAGGGCAGCGGCGCGCAATACCTGTGGATGGTGCCGTTCGATGCAGCGGGATTGTTCGAGCAGCTTGGAGGCGCGCAGGCGTCGATCGCGCGGCTCGACGCGTTCTTCCGCAATCCGGATGGCAGCTGGGCGGTGACCAAATCCGGCCCGTTGCATGCAGAGTTGGACAACGAACCTTCGATTGCTGCGCCCTGGTTGTACAACTTCGTCGGCCAGCCGTGGAAGACGCAGGCCACGGTGCGCGCGGCGATGCGGCAGATCTGGACGAACACGCCCGAGGGCATCTCGGGCAACGATGACCTGGGGCAGATGTCGTCGTGGTACGTGTGGTCTGCGCTGGGCTTGTATCCGGTGTATCCGGGGCGCGCGGAGCTGGTGATTGGCAGCCCGCTGTTTGCGCGTGCGGTGGTGTCGCGGCCGGGTGCGCGGATCGAGATTCTCGGTCATGGCGCTGGGGCCCAGGCGCCCTACGTGCAGTCGTTGCGAGTCAATGGGCAGGGTAGTGATCGGGCCTGGTTGCCGGCTGATTTCATCGAGCGCGGTGGCACGTTGGAGTTCGAGTTGGGGACTTCGCCGAACGAAGGTTGGGGAACCAGGGAGTTGCCGCCTTCATTCGGGCCGCAATCAAAAATTTGATTTTCTGATCCCCCGCGCCTGTGGAGCGGCAAATCCCGCTACGCGGGCTTCGCCCCCAAAGTTGCTGCGCAACTTCGGGCCCCAGCTCCGGGCTTGCCTACCCCCGCGCCTTCGGCGCGTCCCCCTAACAAAGGGGGACTCTCCACCAGAGGCGATATCGCAGTTGATCTTCGATCCGGTCACTGGGATCTATCGGGCGTCCGGGGTCTCGCCTCCGGATGCCAAGCGCAGAACCAAGAGAGCCGCTTCTAAGAACAACGCGCGCAAAGAGCCAACTGGAGAAACAGCCCCCCTTTGTTAGGGGGGCGCGCCGACAGGCGCGGGGGTAGGCAGGCCCGGAGCTGGGGCCCGAAGTTGCGCAGCAACTTTGGGGGCGAAGCCCGCGTAGCGGGATTTGCCGCTCCACAGGCGCGGGGGGATCAATCGGGCACTCTTACCATCCGCGTCATCAAGTGCTCGACGATCTGCTCCGGCGCCGTAGTACGCCCCACATGCGCAGGCGAAACCTGCACGATCGAACTGCGCTTGGCCGTCAACCAGTGGAAACGCGCACGCGGCGGCAGCGCCGCAATCGGTCCAGCACCCGCTTCGCCGCGGCAGATCGCCACGATCGCGTCCAGGTAAGGTCGCAATGCCTCGATATCCAGGCTCGGCGCAAAGGCGCGCAGGCGCGCTTCGTCAATCTCGATGCGTGCTTCCAGATGACGTGCGGTCGGGCAGGAGACAATCACCCCGACGTTGATGAACTCCTCACGCTCCACCCGCGGCACCACGCGGATGGTCGCGTAGTCATACGTGTGCGGCGTGGGCACGGAGCGCCTCCTCAACGAAAATCCGGCGCTGGGCCAGGCGCTGTTGCAGATGCTCAACGTAGGCGTCGCGCTGCGCAGCGGTATCAGCAAAAACTGGGTCCGCCAGCAACCAGGATTCCGGAATCTGATCGACGATCTCACGGATCGTGGCCAGGTCCAGCCTGGGCGCCAGTTCGGCATCCGCCGCCGCGATGTCCGTGGCGAATGGCAGCAGGACGTGGTCGCGAATCATCGCGAACGGCTTGGCCGCGGCATCGCGCGCACTGGCCCAGTCGTGATGGAAGTAGAGCGAGGCGCCGTGGTCGATCAGGTAGAGCTTGCCGTGCCACACCATCAGGTTGGTGTTGCGCGTGGTGCGGTCGACGTTGGAGATGCAGGCGTCGAACCACACGATGCGCGAGGCCAGCGCCGGGTCCGGGCGCATCGCCGCCGGATCGTAGTTGATCGCGCCGGGCAAGTAGTCCATCGCCAGGTTCAGGCCTTCGCTGGCGCGGATCAGGTCCTGAATCTCCGGGTCCGGCTCGGTGCGCGCGAACTCCTTGTCAAGCTCGGCAAACACCAGCTCCGGCATCGGCAGCCCGAGCGCCCGCGCCAGTTCGCCGGAGATCAGTTCGGCGATCAATGCCTTCGGGCCCTGGCCGGCGCCACGGAACTTCATGACGTACAGCCCGTCGTCGTCGGCTTCGATCACGGCAGGCAGCGAGCCGCCTTCACGCAGCGGCGTGACGTAGCGGGTGGCGTGGACGGTGCGCAGGGCAAGGGGCGTGCTCATCAGGGCTGCAAGGGTACGTGATTGGCTGCCACGCCTCCAGACACAGGGCTTGCCTGCGACAAATCTCATCCGCCGCGCGGGCGATATGACGTGTCGCCCGGTTTGAAGCATGGATGCCGGATTCGAGCTGAGCCGCTTGGCGGTGGCTGCTGCAATCGGCGCGCCATTCGGCGGGCGGATGGCGGCAGGTTCCCGGCGCCCGCGATGACAAGGAGGTCGCGATGTCTGGTTCGCGCGTATTGCGGTGCGTGGTGGCCGCGTTGATTGCCGCGGGCGCCTTTGCCGGCGGGCAAGCAGTGGCCAACAGTTTCTGCAGCATCAGCGGTTGCCAGGTGCGGCCGCCTACGTTGATCCCGGGATATGGCGGCGGCGGTGGAGGTGGTGGCTGGGGGAACGACGGAAATTCAGGAGATCCGGAGCGCGAATACCAGGCTACGTGGTGCATGGACTTCCCGCATGAGGTCGGGAAGTATGGCTGTGATGTGTATTCGCCGCCGCCATTGACGGTGAACGGGTGTGGCGCCTCCGCTGGTACGCCTGTGCCCGACTTTCTGCTCAGCCCCGTCAATCCGGGCGTGGCGGCCAGCTTTGGCGGCATCTTTGCGGAGGCTTGCAACCGTCATGACAGCTGCTATGGCACGGCGGGTGCAAGCAAGGCCGTCTGCGACGAGGCGCTGAATCGTGACATGGTCAACATGGGCAAGGAGAAGATTTCAGTGCCCCTTGTGTACCTGTTCGACGCGGCAATACGCGGGCAAGCCTGGGCCTACTCTCGCTATCTGCAGTGGGACTGGGTGCTGCCCTGGAACTCCGAGCAACACTTCAATCGTGCACAGGATGAGGGGTACTGCCGCAAGTGGGCGGCAGAGTATGGGCAGATTTGTCGATGAGGGTGCCGGCGATCAAGAAGGTGGCGGCATCGCTGCTGATCCTGGCCCTCGCAGCTGGCGGGTATCTCTTAGTCCGCGCCGTGCGCGCGCCACCCGGCTTGCGGGCGACGCATACGACGCCCGGGCCTTTGCCGAAACAAGCGCGCGACCGCGACCCGGCAGGCCAGGGAGCAACGCTGCGACCCCATAGGCGCACGATCACGACCAGTACCGTCGATGCGCGTGCGCTCATGGCCGCTGACGTTCGGCGCGTGGCGCTGTCTCCTGAAGAGGTTGACTGGCTGCGCCGCCACTACTATCCGGACGATCAGGACCTCGCCTCATTGGACTCACTGGACCTGCAGGCCTTGCGAGGCACCCAGGATCCACGACTTGCGACGCTGCAGGGATTGGCGCTGATTCGTCGCGGCGATCCGGAAGTCGGCGCACTGGTGCTGCTGTCCGCAGGCGCGATGGGCGCGATCTACGCGTACGAAGAGGGGGCTATCGCCGACCATCAGGTAATGGTGAAGCGAGTGGGTGCCACGTTGGAGATCGACGATGTCCTGAGGGCGCGTCTGGAAGTAGCGAAAATGCTGGGCGACCATCGGGCAGATGACCTGGTCAGGACATACCTGCCCAACTACCCGATGGCCGAGCGTGCGGCGCTCGTCCAGAGACAGGCTTCGGAGTTCTTCAGGCAGCTCGGGAATGACGCGCAGCTGAGGGGAGCCACGGCCCCAGGCCCGGATCTGCGGCCGAACCTGAAGCAGTGGCAGGCGTTGAAGGCGCTGACTGAGTCAGGCGGCTCGACCTCTGTCGTCGTCTACTCGCAGGATTAGATGTGGCGTTGCGGGGTCAGAAGGGCGGAGATCGGCGACGTATAGGACTGATATGAAGATCAGCATTCGCGTCCTGGTGGTCGTGTCGCTTTCCGGGGCGCTCGGGCTCGCCGGTCTTGCCGCATTCTTGGCGCAGCGGCCCGATGGCACCGCGCCTGTGCGGAATGATCTCGAAGCAGTGGATTCGCCGTTGCGACAGCGCGATAGGGCTCACCGAGGCGAGAACATAGGGCGAACAGTGCCGCCGGTGAAGTATCGCAATGTGCACCTGTCGCTGGGTGAGGTCACGAAGATGGATTCTCGCCAAGTCGCCCTGTCGGTTGAAGAGATCGACTGGATGCGCAGACACAACTTCCCGGACAGCGCGGATCTCGCAAGCCTCGCCACATTGGATGAGAAGGCATTGCGGGGCGTCCGTGATCCCAGGCTCGCGACGCTGCACGGATTGATGCTGATGCGGAAAGGTGAAACCTTTGCGGCGAGTGCTGTGCTGGCTCATGCGGGCGCAATGGGATCCATCTACGCTGCTGAAGAAAGCGCCGTTGCCGAGTATTTCGTCTTGCAGGAGCGTCTAGGCCCCTCCATCGAAAACGATGATGTACTCCGCGCCCGTCTGGAGGTCGCGAGGATCATGGGCGATGACAGGGTGGATTTCCTCATCGAGAAGCATCTGCCTGGCTACTCGATCGCAGATCGCGCATACCAGGTGCAAGCGCATACCACCGTATTTCTCGGCAAGCTCGGCGAAAGCGCACAGCTCACCGGATGGCCAGCGCCTGGTCCTGATCCGCGCCCGAATGCCGAGGCATGGCGCAGGCTCCAGGAAACTGCTGCAACACAACCGCAGACCCCGGTAGAAGTCTACGTTCTGGAGTAATCCCCCAATGAGAAAACAGACGCTGCTGCTCTCGGCTGGACTGCTGCTGCTACTTGGCCTGGCAGCGTTCCTGGAACTGCGACCTGCAGCCCCAGTGGCTGTTTCCGCCACCGATTCACAGCCCAGGCCTCCATTGCTGGCTCGGATGGTCGCGCAAGGCGGCGATGTACTGGCCTCGATCTTTGCGGCGCGCTTCCCGGTTCGCGGAAAAGTGCGAGCGTCTGAGGCCGATTCAAATGTGCTGCTATCGCAGGACTCACGGCGCGTCGCCCTGTCCCAGGCGGAGCTCGGTTGGCTGCAGAAACATGCCTACCCGACGGATGCAGCGCTCGACGCCCTTTCCTCGGTGGATCTCGCCGCCCCGGAGGGTTCGCTGAGCAGCGAAGCGATGACGCTGCGGGGACTGGCATTGTTGCAGCGTGGCGCGGTCCCGGAGGCGATTGTCACCTTGCGCAAGGCCGCGGCCCAGGGCGCCATCTACGCTTACGAAGAGGCGGCGATCGCGGAGTATCGCCAGCGTGTGGCGCAATCCGGAAAGGCAGATGACGCCGACGATGTATTGCGTGCACATCTGGAAGTCGCGCAGATCCTGGGCGACTACAAGGTCGATTACCTGACTGCCACGTACTTGCCGGATTACCGGGATCGCAATCCACAGCGCGCCGAGGCGATGCAGCGCTACACCAGCGAGTTCATGCGTCAACTGGGTCTGGGTGCGCAGGCGCTTGGCGTAACGGCACCCGGGCCGGATCCGCGCCCTGGCGGCGAACAGTGGCGCGATCTCCAACGGCTCAGTGCGGCGGGGGAGTCGGCCAGGGTGGATGTGTACGTAGCCGAATAGCCTGCGCAGGAACGGTCCTGCTCAGGTTAAGGCGTGCATTGCGGTAGCGGATGTTGACCTTTGATGGAAGAGAGTGATGAGGAAGCGAGGTTTCTGGTGGCTGCTCGCGTTGGTCTTCTTGGCCAGTCTGATCGCGCTGGGCTATTGGCTGCTGGATAGCGAGCGCGTCCCCGGCCGGGCTGGGAGCGCACCGCAGACGAAACTGGCGCACGCTAATCACGGCGCAAAGTTGGCTAGTCGCGTCGGCACTGGCGCCATGCCGCCGGTATCCATGGATTCCCAAGCCCTATCGCGCCTCGATCCCAGGTTGATCGCGCTATTGCCAGACGAACTCGACTGGATGGCGCGCCACCACTTCCTTGGCGAAAGCGATCTCGCTGCCCTGTCTTCCTTGGATGTAGACGCCTTGGACGGCACCCGCGACGCAAGGCTTGCGACCATGCAAGGCCTAGCACTCCTGCAGCGAGGAGACAGCAGCGGGATGGCCGTCCTCTTCGCGGCCGGGGCCATGGGTTCCCTCTATGGCTACGAAGAGGCAGCACTGGCCCAGCATCGCGAGCTCAAGGAACGCCTGGGTTGGTTCCAGGACCACGATGACATGCTGATGGCGCACCTGGAGGTCGCAAGGATGCTGGGTGACTACAAGGTCGATGCCCTGGTGGCGAAGCACTTGCCCGGATATCCAACGGCAGCTCGCGCAAGGATCGTACAAACGCACGCCACTGAATTTCTTCGGCAACTCGGCATCAGTGCACAAATGAGAGGGATGGCGCCGCCGGTCATCGATCCGCGTCCCGCCGAGGAACAATGGCGCGATCTCCAGCGGCTCAACGCGGCCGGAGCGTCGACAAGCGTCGACGTCTACGTCGCGCAGTAGCTGGACATGTTGCTTCACTTCACCGCGCGTCGCGAATGGATGGAAGCCGCCTTCGAACAGGCCGCAGGCTATCCGTCCGAGTCCGACTCGGCGCCCGCTTCTTGCATCGAGACCTGGTCCTGGCTCCTGGCCTTGTTGATGCACGACAGCCTGGCAGATGTCGACGCCTACCTTTCCGCCGCAACGCGTCTTGCCAGCCGCCAGGGTGAAAACACACTTGCCCGGCATTTGCGGACGGTCAGCGCAGCGTCCAGCGCCACCGTGCTCGCGCATCGGGCATCAATGCTCACAGGCTTGCATCCACGCCAGCGCCACGGTGACATCGTCATCCATACCGAGCATCGCTTCACCCGTGACTTCCTGCCGCCGCCGGCACCCCGCATCACGCAGGCCATGGTCGATCTGTTCCGTCTGCGTGCCCGCGCGAGCGTCAACGCAGCCACACGCATCGCCAGTTACCTGATCCTGCTCACCGTCCACCCGTTCCGCGATGGTAACGGTCGCACCGCGCGCCTGCTCTATGCGGCCGATACGAGCGCCGCCAATGCGCCGGCGGAAAATCTGTTGGGCTTGGCGTGGCTGCACGGCGAGCGCAACGCGCGTTTCCATCTCGCAGCAAAATGTGCGCGTGCCGGTGACTTCGAGATGCTGTTCGCCTTGCGCGCAGAAGCGGGGCAAAGGGCCGGCCACGCCTTGCGAGAGGTCCTGCACACGCTGCATGACGCGCTAGGCCATGCCGACACGGCGGCCATCGAATCAGCCGCGCGCGCCCTGCATGCCCGCTTCGCCCATCACGTCAGGCAGGATTGAGAATCCCGGGCAGGTCCAGCGCCTTTTCCTTCGCGCATTCGACGGCGATCTCGTAGCCCGCATCCGCATGCCGCATCACGCCGGTGGCCGGGTCGTTCCACAGCACGCGCGCAATGCGCTTGGCCGCCGCTTCGGTGCCGTCGCAGACGATCACCATGCCGGCGTGTTGCGAGAAGCCCATGCCCACGCCACCACCATGATGCAGCGACACCCAGGTCGCGCCGCTGGCCGTATTGAGCAGGGCATTGAGCAGCGGCCAGTCGGAGACGGCGTCCGAACCATCGCGCATCGCCTCGGTTTCGCGATTCGGCGAGGCAACACTGCCGCTGTCCAGATGGTCGCGGCCAATCACCACCGGCGCCTTGAGTTCACCGTTGGCGACCATCTCGTTGAAGGCCAGGCCCAGGCGGTCACGGTCGCCCAGGCCTACCCAGCAGATGCGCGCCGGCAAGCCCTGGAACTTGATCTTCTCCGCGGCCATGTCCAACCAGCGATGCAGGTGCGGGTTGTCCGGAATCAGCTCCTTCACCTTGGCATCGGTCTTGGCGATGTCTTCCGGATCACCACTGAGCGCGACCCAGCGGAACGGGCCGACGCCGCGGCAGAACAGCGGGCGGATATACGCCGGGACGAAGCCCGGGAAATCGAAGGCATCGTGCACGCCTTCTTCCAGCGCCATCTGCCGCAGGTTGTTGCCGTAGTCCACGGTGGGCACGCCCAGGGCGTGGAAGCCCAGCATCGCGCGGACGTGCGCGGCCATCGAATGGCGCGCGGCAGCTTCCACTTCCTTCGGTGCGGAAAGGCGCCTGGCATCCCATTCTTTCACCGTCCAGCCTTGCGGCAGGTAGCCGTTGACCGGGTCGTGGGCGGAAGTCTGGTCGGTCAGCAAGTCCGGCTTGACGCCGCGACGCAGCAGTTCGGCCAGCACGTCGGCGACATTGCCCAGCAGGCCCACCGACAACGGCTTCTTCGCCGCGCAGGATTCGGCGATCAGCCGCAGCGCTTCGTCCAGCGAGTCGGTCCAGGTGTCGAGATAGCCGGTGCGCAGGCGCATATCGATGCTGGACTTGCGGCATTCCACGGCCAGGCACGAGGCGCCGGCCATTACCGCGGCCAGCGGCTGCGCGCCGCCCATGCCGCCCAGGCCGCCAGTGAACAACCACTTGCCGGCGAGGTCGCCCTGGTAGTGCTGGCGGCCCATCTCCACGAAGGTCTCGTAGGTGCCCTGCACGATGCCCTGCGCGCCGATGTAGATCCAGCTGCCGGCGGTCATCTGGCCGTACATGGCCAGGCCCTTCTGATCGAGCTCGTTGAAGTGGTCCCAGTTCGCCCAGCGCGGGACCAGGTTGGAATTGGCGATCAGCACGCGCGGCGCGTCGGCATGGGTGCGGAACACGCCCACCGGCTTGCCGGACTGCACCAGCAGGGTCTGGTCATCTTCCAGGCGCTTGAGCGTGTCGATGATGCTGTCGAAGCTTTCCCAGTCGCGCGCGGCGCGGCCGATGCCGCCATACACCACCAGTTCTTCCGGCCGCTCGGCCACGTCCGGGTCGAGGTTGTTCTGCAGCATCCGCAGCGGCGCTTCGGTCAGCCAGCTCCTGGCGCTGAGCGTGCTGCCGGTCGGGGCGTGGATCACGCGGTTCGGGTCGCGACGGGTCATGCGGGTTTCCTCGAAGAATAGGGTGCGGCGTCAGTGGCGAAGGCAAGGCAGGCGCGCAGCACCTGGCACAGCACCGCGCGCAGCGGCACGGCGCGCTCGGGCAGCCAGGGCGAAGGCCAGTTGCCGGCGGCCACGATGTCGGGTTCATGCATGTAGCCGCGGCAGGCCAGCTCCATCTGGATCGCATGCACGCCGTCGGCCGGTGCGCCGTAGTGGCGGGTGATCCAGCCGCCCTTGAAGCGACCGTTGCGCACATGGCTCATGCCGCTGCCGGCGCAGATGCTTTCGATCGCGTCGGCCAGCGCCGGGTCGCAGCTGGTATCGACATTGGTGCCGATGTTGAATTGCGGCAGCTCGCCGTCGAACAGGTGCGGGATGTGCGAACGGATCGAATGTGCGTCGTACACCACCACGCGCGGATGTTGCGCACGCAGGCGCGCGATCTCCGTGCCCAGGGCCTGGTGATAAGGGTCGAACCACTGCGCACGTCGTGCGGCGATTTCGGCGGCATCCGGCGCCATGCCTGGGTGATACAACGGCTCGTTGTCGAACGTGGTCAGCGGGCACAGGCCGGTGGTGTTCTGGCCCGGATACAGGGACACGCCGCTGGGATCGCGATTGACGTCGATCACCGAGCGTGAGATCGAGGTGCGCACCGTGGTGGCGCCCAGCGCTTCTGCAGCGAAGTCATACAGGTGGTGCACCCACCAGTCGGTATCGCGCTGCGCCAGCCATGGCGTGGCGAAGCGGTCGGTGAGCGCCGGCGGGAAATCGCTGCCGGTGTGCGGGAAGCTGACGATCAGCGGCGCTTCGCCGCGATGCACGGTCAGCCAGTCGGGCAGGGTGCTCATGTCAGTCACCTCGCGGGTGCGGCTCATCCGCCGCACACGTCGGGCAGGGCCATGCCCGCGGCGCTGGCCAGCGCGCCGGAGCGCACCAGTTCCGTGGCCACGAGCATGTCCGGGTGGAAATGCCGGTCTTCCTGCAGCATCGGCACGCGCGCGCGCAGCACGGCCCGCGCGCCTTCCAGCGCCTGGCTGGAACGCAAGGGGGCGTGGAAGTCGCAGCCCTGGGCGGCGGCGAGCAATTCGATGCCGACCACGTGCGCGGCATTGGCCGCCATGTCGAGCAGGCGGCGTGCGCCGTGCGCGGCCATCGAGACGTGGTCTTCCTGGTTGGCCGAGGTCGGGATCGAATCGACGCTGGCCGGATAGGCGCGTTGCTTGTTCTCCGACACCAGCGCCGCCGCGGTGACCTGCGGAATCATGAAGCCGGAGTTCAGGCCCGGCTTCGGGGTCAGGAACGCGGGCAGGCCCGACAACGCCGGGTCCACCAGCATCGCCGTGCGGCGCTCGCTGATCGAGCCGATCTCGCACACGGCCAATGCCAGCATGTCCGCGGCGAAGGCCACCGGCTCGGCGTGGAAGTTGCCGCCGCTCAGCGCTTCGCCGGTGTCGGCGAAGACCAGCGGGTTGTCCGACACGCCGTTGGCTTCGGTTTCCAGCGTGGCGCCGGCCTGGCGCATCACGTCCAGGGCTGCGCCCATCACCTGCGGCTGGCAGCGCAGGCAGTACGGATCCTGCACGCGAACGTCGCCTTCGCGATGCGATTCGCGAATCGCCGAACCCACCATCAAGGTGCGCAACGCCGCCGCCGTATCGATCTGGCCGGGCTGCCGGCGCAGTGCGTGGATGCGGGGGTCGAACGGCGTGTCCGAGCCCTTGGCCGCTTCCACCGACAACGCACCGGCGACCAGCGCGGCGGTGAACACGGTTTCGATTTCGAACAGGCCGGCCAGTGCATAGGCGGTCGAATACTGCGTGCCATTGAGCAGGGCCAAGCCCTCCTTGGCGCCGAGCGTGATCGGCTGCAGGCCGGCGCGCGCGAGCGCTTCGGTCGCCGGCAGGCGCTGCCCGCCGACGAACGCTTCACCGACGCCGATCATCACCGCCGCCATGTGCGACAACGGCGCCAGGTCGCCCGAGGCACCGACCGAACCCTGGCACGGCACCACCGGGATCACGTCGTGCACCAGCAGGCCTTCCAGCAGCGCCAGCGTCTGCGGATGGATGCCCGACGCGCCCTGGGCCAGGCTGGTCAACTTCAGCGCCAGCATCAGGCGCACCACGGCGCGGGGCATCGGTTCGCCCACACCGGCCGCGTGCGACAGCACGATGTTGCGTTGCAGCTGTGCCAGGTCTTCCTGTGCGATACGCACGCTGGCCAGCTTGCCGAAGCCCGTGTTGATGCCATACACCGGCGCACCCTTGGCGACGATCTCCGCCACGGCCTGCGCGCTGCGCGTCACTGCGGCCAGCGCGGACGCATCCAGGCGCACGTCAGCGCCGCGATAGAGAGCGCGCCATTGCGCGAGGCTAACGGCACCGGGGCGCAGGACAAGGGGGGAACTCATGCAGATCTCCGAGATTCAAAAGTGCGCCCGCGCCACACGCGGGCGTGCAAGGGGTTGAAGCCCATGCGGTAGACCAGGTCGGCCGGGGCATCGATGTCCCAGATCGCCAGATCGCAGTCGTAGTTTTCGCGCAGCTGGCCCAGGCGCTGGCCACGGCCCAGCGCACGCGCCGCCTCGCGGGTGAAGCCGGCGATGCATTCGTCGACCGTCATCCGAAACAGCGTCGCGGCCATGTTCATCGCCAGCAGCGGGCTGGTCAGCGGCGAGGTGCCGGGATTGCAGTCGGTGGCCAGGGCCAGCGGCACGCCGGCCGAGCGCAGCGCGGCGATCGGCGGCAGCAGGGTGTCGCGGGTGAAGTAGAACGCGCCGGGCAGCAGTACCGCGACGGTACCGGCGGCGGCCATGGCCTCCACGCCGGCGTCGTCCAGATGTTCGATATGGTCTGCCGACAGCGCGCCATGCCGCGCCGCGAGCTCCGCACCATGCTGGTTGCTGAGTTGCTCGGCATGGATCTTGATCGCCAGGCCGTGCGCCTTGGCGGCAACGAACAGCTGCTCTGCCTGCGCCCAGCTGAAGGCGATGTGCTCGCAGAACACGTCCACCGCTTCGGCCAGGCCTTGCGCGGCGATCGCCGGGATCATCTGCGTGCAGACTTCATCGAGGTAGGCCTGCTTTTCTCGATCCGGCGGCACGGCGTGCGCGCCGAGGAAGGTCGGCACGACTTCGACCGCGCGCAGCTCGCCCAGCCGCCGCGCCACGCGCAGCTGGCGGCTTTCGTCTTCCAGGCTCAGGCCATAGCCGGACTTGATTTCGATCGTGGTGACGCCCTCGGCCAGCATCGCGTCCAGGCGCGGCAGCGAGGCGGCGAGCAGGGCGGCCTCGTCTGCCGCGCGCGTGGCGCGCACGGTGGCGACGATGCCGCCGCCGGCGCGCGCGATGTCGGCATAGCTCGCGCCGCGCAAGCGCTGCTCGAATTCGTTGGCGCGATTGCCGGCGTACACCAGGTGGGTGTGGCAGTCGATCAGGCCGGGGGTGATCCAGCGTCCCTGGCAGTCGATCCGCTCGCCCGCATCGAACGCCGGTGCCGCACTGGCCGGGCCGGCATAAACAATGCGTCCGGCCTGGCAGGCGATCACGCCATCCTCGACCGGGCCGAGGCCGCGCGGGTCAGCCAGGGTGGCCAGGCGGGCGTTGTGCCAGAGCGCGTCGCAATGCATGTCGTGATCCGGCGGTCGTGATATGTCTATACAATAAAAGCCGACAAAGGAGGGTGTCCAGTGGCGATGCAGCAAACCTCGAACGCTTCGGCTTCCGCCCCTGGCCTGTGGGCCGCGTACGCCTTGCTGCCGGACGGCTGGGCGCAGTCGGTCCGCCTCGTCCCGGCGGCCGGACGCTGGCAGGCCATCGAGGTGGGCGCCACGCCACAACCGGGCGATGAGCGGCTCGGCGTGGTCGTGCCCGGGCTGGGCAACCTGCACAGCCACGCCTTCCAGCGCGGCATGGCCGGCTTGACCGAGATCGGCGGGCGCAGTGGCGACAGCTTCTGGAGCTGGCGCGAATTGATGTACCGCTTCCTGGAGCGACTGGACCCGGACAGCTTCCAGGCCATCGCCGAGATGGCCTACATCGAGATGCTCGAGACCGGGTTCACCCGGGTGGGCGAATTCCATTACCTGCACCATGCCCTCGACGGGGCGCGCTTTGCCGACCCGGCCGAGATGTCCGCGCGCGTGGCCGCCGCCGCGCAGGCCAGCGGCATCGGCCTGACCTTGTTGCCGGTGTTCTACGCACACGCGGATTTTGCTGGCGCGCCGCCGAACCCGGCGCAGCGCCGCCTGATCCACGATGTCGAGGGCTTTGCGCGCTTGCTGGAAGGCTGTCGCCAGGCGCTGTCGTCGTTGCCGGACGCGGTGCTCGGCATGGCGCCACACAGCCTGCGCGCGGTCACGCCGCAGGAGTTGGCGGCGCTGCTGCCGCTCAATGCAGGCCCCGTGCATGTCCACATCGCCGAGCAAACGCGCGAAGTGGAGGCTTGCCTGGCCTGGTCCGGGCAGCGTCCGGTCGAATGGCTGCTGGCGCATGCGCCGGTGGATGCGCGCTGGTGCTTGGTCCACGCCACGCACGTGACGCAAGACGAGTGGCGCGGAATCGTCGCGCGCCAGGCCGTGGCCGGGCTGTGCCCGATCACCGAGGCCAATCTCGGTGACGGCCTCTTCCCGATGCGCGACTTCGCAATCGCTGGCGGCCGTTTCGGGGTCGGCTCCGATTCCAATGTGCTCATCGATGCGGCGGAGGAATTGCGCCTGCTCGAATACGGCCAGCGCCTGACCCTGCGCGGTCGCAACGTGCTGGCCCAGGGCGAGCTCTCCAGCGGGCGCTGGTTGTTTGGCAAGGCCCTGGACGGTGCGGCGCAGGCGCTGGGCGTGGAGGCAGGCCTGGCCGTGGGACGGCCGGCGGAAGTGGTCGAACTGGACACGGCGCATCCGGCGCTGGCCGCACGCCAAGGTGATGCCTGGCTGGACAGCTGGACTTTCGCCGCACGCGGCGGCGCGGTGCGCTCGGTCTGGCGCGATGGCCGCGTGCTCGTGCGCGACGGCCGCCACGTGGCACGCGAACGTATCGTGGCGCGCTACGCCAACGTCATCGCGCGCCTGCTGGACCAGGTCGCGTGAGCACATCGTCCGCCCGCGTGAGCAGCGCCACGTTGCATCAGCGCATCCGCGATGACATCCAGGGCCGCATCCTGCGCGGTGATTGGGTGCCGGGCCATCGCATTCCCAGTGAACACGATTTGATGGGTGAGTACGCCTGTTCGCGGATGACCGTGAACAAGGCGCTAACCCAACTCGCCAGCGCCGGCCTGATCGAGCGCCGTCGCCGCGCCGGCTCGTTCGTGGCGCGCCCGCATCCGCATCTGGAGCAGGTCGCGCTGCAGATCCCGGATATCGAAGCCGAAGTGCGCGCGCGTGGCCTGGACTATCGTTTTGAATTGTTGCAGCGCCGCCTGCGGGCGCCGCGCGCCGGCGCGGCCGAGGAGCAGGCGTTGGCCGAAGGCGGGCACGTCCTGGCCCTGGACAGCCGCCACCTGGCCGACGGCCGTGCGTTCGCGCTGGAACAACGATTGATCGACCCGCAAGCCGTGCCGGCCGCGCTCGAACAGGATTTCGCCACGCAGGCGCCCGGCAGCTGGCTGCTGCGCCATGTGCCGTGGACCCGTGCCGAACACCGCATCAGTGCGATCAGTGCCGATGCGGCGCAGGCGCGCCTGCTCGACGTGGCCGCCGGAAGCGCGTGCCTGGTGATCGAGCGCCGCACCTGGCGCCACGAACAGCCGGTGACCTGGGTGCGACAGATATTCCCGGGCGGCTTCTACGACTTGATCGCGCACTTCACGCCCGGCGCCTGAGTCGCGCGTTCAAACCCGGGTTTCCAGCGTGCCGATGTCCTGGCTCGGGTCTGCGGGCGGGGTGGTGTCGCCCGGCGTGCCGCCCGCTGCCCCGGGTTGGGCGCCGGCAGCGGGCGAAGGAGGCGGCGAGCCGGGGGGTGTCAGCGCCGGTTGGCTTCCCGGTGAAGGCACGAATTTCTTGTGCAGCAACTGGTCTGGATGCGTCGCGCGCGGGCGCAGCTGGTTGCGCAAACGGATCAGCGTGCGCAGCGGATGCGCCGGATACGCGCGGGGCCCGGCGGCGTTCGAGGCAAGCGCATCGGGCTCCTGGACGAGCTGCGGATAGCGCGAGTGGGCACGCACCTCGCGACCGGTCGCATCGGCAAGGCCTTGTGCCGCCGAGTTGCTTCCGCCCTCGGTGGCCCTGCATGACAACAGGTACAGGGGATCGGACGAGCCTTGTCCACCGACTGCGCTGGACACCAGGTCCAGTCCCTGATCCTGCTTGAGGTAATGCACCAGCTGTGCCGGCGTCACTTCCTGGCTGAAGGCAAAAGTCTCCGGCAACAGGAACGTTTCCGGCGTCTCCCACAGGTGTACCTGCCTGCCGCTCTGGTACCAGACGCGTCCGGGCTCGCCGGGCTGGCGCTGGCTGCCATGCAGGACCAGCGCTTCCATCCCCTTGCCGCGATAGTTGCTGTTATAGCCGTCGGTGACGACGCGGTCGGGTAGTTCGACGTATTGCGGCTGGCCTTCGGCGTTGTCCTGGACGCGGAGGTAGTGCTCTTCGCGCGCGAAATTGATGTAGATGCCAGCGTCGGGCGTACCGCCGGACGCGCCTTGCGTCGACGGGCCAGGCGCATCGCCGGACGCGCCTTGCGACGATGGGCCGGGCGCATCGCCTGGCGGCGGCGAGCTGCCGGACGCGCCGCTGCCCGGTTCGGCATCAGCGCGCAAGGCGCCCGACGGCGGCGTGCCGGAGGCGTCTTCGCCAGGCAGGCGCGGCGCCTTCTTCGGGCTGAGCGGATAACCGATACGCCCGTCCGGTTGGCGCGTGGGCGGTTTGAACGTTGGCTTCGCCGCTGGCGCCGGCGACGACGGCGTGCCTGATACTCGGCCGCCGAGCCCCAGGACACCGTCGGCCAGTTCGTTTGGATCCACCTTTTCGCCGTTCTGCCACTTGCCGGCGACATCGGCCACGCTGGCGACCGCGCCCGCCACCCCCAGCCCGGGCACGGCCATCTGGATCGGCGCGGTGAAATAACTGCCGATCTGGCGGGCGGCATCCACTTCTTCCTTCGTCGCCTCGCGACCGTTCCACAAGTGGTGATGGATCTGGGTGAACGAGTCGGCCAGCGCCGCGCCCGGGTTGCGAAACGTATCGATGAAAATCTCGCCGAGCGTCCTGGGCTTGGGCGGCACCGGTGCGATGTACATGGCCGGGTCCCATTGTTTGGGGGTGCCGGCCCCGGCCACTTCGGGCACCAGGCCAACACTGCCATCGGGTTGCTGCTGCAACTCCTCGGTTTCGGTGCCGGGCACGGCGGGCGTGGGCTTGCTCGCGCCAGGCTGCCCCGCGGTCTGATGCGTGAGCCGCTCCTGCTTGAGATTGCTGTTGCCATCGGCATGCCGCTTTGTGCGGGCAGGGCTCGTTTGGCCATCCCCTGCCGCTGGCTTGCTCCACTGCGGCGGCTGTGTCACGCGGATGGTGTTGCCGTTGATTTTCATCGTCTCTGCCTTGCCTGCGGCGCGCGGCCTGCGCCGGGACGAATTGCAGCGCTTTGCCCGGTCGCAGGGTGTTGACCGTGTACCGCGCCGATATCGCTCGCGCACTCCGCAATACAAGCGCACCACCCCGGACGAACTGCGCGCGCCACGATGTCGGTGTCCCAATACATGAGCCCAGGAGGCCAGGATGAACGTAGGCACGATCCAGCGCAGCGCCGCCGCTGCAGGCAGTGGCACCGGCGCGGTGTTCTCGCAAGGCGCGGCACGAACCGGCGGCGCGCAGGGCATGCCGTCACCGGTATCGATGGGCATGCAGCGTGCTGCGGACGCACCGTCACCGGTGTCGGTGGGTGCGCCGGATGCGCGCGGCGCCGAAGGCGCACAAGGCGCCCCTGCTGCCATGGGTGCGCAGGGCGCGCAGGCATCGCAGGGGGCGCAAGGCGCGCAGGGTTCTGAGGGGGCTCAGGGGGGCCAGGGCGAGCAGGCCGGTGGCGGCGGGGAAGATCAGGCCGCTGCGGGCATGGAAGCGATGCGCCAGGGGATGGACCTGTTCGGTCGCTTCATGGATCTGGTCGGCAAGGGGCTGGACCTGGCGCAGAGCATCGTCGGCCAGGTGGGTTCTATCGCCAGCCAGGCGATGTCGATGGCGCAGCCGCTGGTGGGATTGGCCAGCAAGATCGGCGCGAGCGGCGCTTCGTAACACCAGGCGCCGATCCATCCCGCTGACGCCACAAACGCAGAAGGCCGCCCACTGGGCGGCCTTCTGTCAAACCCGCCTCAGGCTTACTTCGCCTTCGGCACATCCTTGGGCTGCTCGCCGTCGGCGCCGCTGGTCAGGCCACGCTTTTCGAGCAGCGGCTCGATCTGCGGTGCATGGCCGGCGAAGTTCTGGAACAGCGCCATCGCATCCACGCTGCCGCCCTTGGACAACAGCGTCTGGCGGAAGTGGTCGCCGTTCTCGCGGCTCAACCCGCCGTGTTCGCGGAACCACTGCTGGGTGTTGGCGTCCAGTACCTCAGACCAGATGTATGCGTAATAGCCCGCCGCGTAACCGCCCATGATGTGGCTGAAATACGGCGTGCGATAACGCGGCGGCACCGGCGCATAGGCGATGCCGTCATCGGCCAGCGACTTGCCCTCGAATGCCATCACGCCTGCGGCGTCCGGCACCTGGCCCGCCGGCAGCTGGTGCCAGTTCTGGTCGAGCATCGCCGCACCGAGGTATTCGGTGGTGGCGAAGCCCTGGTTGAACTTGGCCGCGGCCACGACCTTGTCGAGCAACGCCTGCGGCATCGGTGCGCCGGTCTGGTAGTGCTTGGCGTAGTTCTTCAGGATGCTCGGCCAATCGGCCCACATCTCGTTGACCTGCGAAGGGAACTCGACGAAGTCGCGCGGCACGCTGGTGCCCGAGAAGTACGGGTACTTCACGTCCGAGAACATGCCATGCAGTGCGTGGCCGAACTCATGGAACATCGTGGTCACTTCGTCCCAGGTCAGCAGGGTGGGCTGGCCGGTCGGCGGCTTGGGAATGTTGAGGTGGTTGGCGACCACCGGCTGGTCGCCGGTCAGTGCGGACTGCGACACATAGGAGTTCATCCAGGCGCCGCCGCGCTTGGAGGCGCGCGCGTACGGATCGTGGATGAAGATCGCCAGCTGCTTGCCGTTGGCGTCGAACACGTCGTAGACGAGGATGTCGTCGCGGTACTTGGGCAGGTCGTGGCGTTCCTTGAAGGTCAGGCCGTATTCCTGGTTGGCGGCGAAGAACACGCCGTTCTCCAGTACGTTCTTGTATTCGAAGTACGGCTTGAGCTGCGACTCGTCGAAGTTGTACTTGGCCTGGCGCACCTTCTCGCTGTAATAGGCCCAGTCCCAGGGCGCGAGCTTGAAGGTCGGCTGCTTGGCGGCCTTCTGCTCGGCATCGATCATCTTCTGCAGGTCGGCCGCTTCGCGCTTGGCGTTGGCCACGGCGGGCGGGGCGAGCTGGCCGAGCATCGCATTGACCGCTTCGGGCGTCTTGGCGGTCTGGTTTTCCAGCGAATAGGCCGCGTAGTTCGGGAAGCCCAGCAGCTTGGCCTTCTCGGCACGCAGCTGCATGATCCGCGAGACCAAGGCGGTGTTGTCGAACTCGCCGCCATGGCTGCCGCGATTGACCGAGGCTTCGTGGATGCGCTGGCGCAGCGCGCGATTCTTCAACTGCGCCAGCGGCGGCTGGCCGGTGGTATTGAGCAGGGCGATGACATACTTGCCATCCAGCTTGCGGGCCTTGGCCGCTTCGGCGGCGGCGGAGATTTGCTCTTCGGACAGACCATCGAGTTGCTTGACGTCGTCCACCACCACGGCGGCGGCGTTCACCTCGGCCAGCACGTTCTGGCTGAACTGCGTGCCCAGGCGCGCCAGCTCGGCGTTCATCGACTTCAGCGTGGCCTTGTCCGCCTCGGACAGCTTGGCGCCGTCACGCACGAAATCGGTGTAGTACTTCTCGACCAGGCGCACGCCCTCGGCGTCCAGGCCCAGCGTATCGCGCTTGTCGTACAACGCCTGGATGCGCGCGAACAACTTGCCGTTGAGCGAGATCGCATCGCGGTGCGCGGAGAACTTGGCCGAGTAATCGGCCTGCAGCTGCTTGCGGGTATCGTTGGTGTCGGTGCCGACCAGGTTGAAGAACACCGTGGTCGCGCGGTCCAGCACCTGGCCGCTCTTCTCCAGCGCGATGATCGTGTTGTCGAAGGTCGGCTTGGCCTTGTTGTTGGCGATGGCGTCCACTTCCTTCAACTGCTGCGCCATGCCCGCATCGAAGGCCGGCGCGAAATCGCTGTCCTGGATCTTGTCGAACTGCGGGTAGTGCAGCGGCAGCGGGCTTTCGCTGAAGAACGGGTTGGCCGAGGCCGGGGTGGTGGAGGCGGCAGTGGCGCTCATGGCGATGACGGGGTTGGCGAAGGCGGGCGTGGTCGCGCCGAGGGCGACGGCCAGGGCCAGGGCGAGGCGGGTGGTCAAGGAAAGCTCCTGCGAAAACGGAACCTTGGACACTACCCGAAGCTGCCGGCGCTCTGCCCGTGACGAAAGGCATGCGACAAGACGGTTCTACAGCACCTCGAACTGGCGCACGATGAAAAGCACCTGGTAGCCCAGCCCGGCCAGGGCGAAGGTCGCGTGGTAGCCCGGGCGGCGGGTGGCGATCGCAATCAGGCTGAATGCGACGAATGCCAGGTCACGCGCCAGCATTTCCGGGGCCAGGTGGGTGAAATAGTCCGACCCCTTGACCCGCGTGTCGGCCAGGTCGATCAGGTAGGCCAGCGCCAGCAAGCCGAAGAACCAGGCCCGGCGCGAGTAGTAGTAATCGCGCCAGTCCTGGTACTCGTCGATGTTTTCCGGCAGCACCAGGGTGCACAGCAGGTATAGCAGCAGCGCGTACACGGTGACGAACAGGTACAGGTTGAAGGTCCACTGCGTGACCAGGCTGAGCCGGTATTCCCACCACCAGAAAGAGAGCAGGTAGAGGAACATCGAGGCCGCCCAGACCAGGTGGACCCAGTACACGCGCTTGCGGCCGGGGTGCTCGATGATGCGCGCCAGCTGGCGCAGCAGATGGGTCAGGCCCAGGCCGACCACCATGCCGAGCACGATGCGCATGTGGATGAATCCGGCGGACAGCGCATCTGCGGCAGCAATCAGCATGCGGGCATTCCCGGGGTGCGTGGGGCGATGGTGTGCCGGTGCGGGCGGCAACACAAGCAGGTGCCCCTGGCGGTGCGGCTGGATTATGCTGCGGGCAAGCAGCAGGGGGATGCAGTGAGCACGATCTACGATTTCAGTTACCACGACGGCGCCGGCGTGGCGCATGCCTTGTCCGCGTATCGCGGCCAGCCGATGCTGCTGGTCAACGTGGCTTCGCGCTGTGGATTCACTCCGCAGTACGCCGGATTGCAGGCGCTGTGGCGCACCTATCGCGAGCGGGGCCTGATGGTGATCGGGTTCCCCTGCAACCAGTTCGGTGGGCAGGAACCGGCAGGCGATGACGCGATCAAGGTGTTCTGTGCGCTGGAGTACGACGTGGACTTCCCGCTCTCGCGCAAGATCGAGGTCAACGGTGCCGATGCCGACCCCTTGTGGCGCTGGCTGCAGGGCCAGCGTCGCGGGCTGCTGGGCAGCCGCGCGGTCAAGTGGAACTTCACCAAGTTCCTGATCGACCGCCAGGGCGCCGTGCACAGCCGTCACTCGCCGACCCGTTCGCCCCAATCGCTTAGCGCACGGATCGAGCATGTGCTGCGCTGAAGTGAGCTGGACGGCGGGCGAATGCCGGTTGGACTTTCGAGTCGAGCGCATTGGCTTGCGCGTGGAGATAAACGGCGCCACCGACACGCAGCAGGCGCGGCTGGCCTGCTGGGCCCGACTGGCCGAAGAAGTGACCCGGCGCAGCGCCGCGGCAGTGCTCGCAGTGGACAAGCGAGAGGGCGGACTAGCCTCGCCCCATCAATGGCACTCGTTGCTGGAGGAACTGGACATGGACGCGCTCAAAGCGCGGCCCTTGGCCTACGTGGGCGCGTGGCCGCACTTCACCCAGCTTGAAGCGTTGAATTTCTCGTTGCTGGAGCGGGGTTTCCAGGCGCAGGTGTTCGACGACGAAGCCGCCGCCGAGCGCTGGTTGCGGTATGGCGAACACGGGCGCGTGGCGCGCCCGGCGGATCACTTCTCGACGAAGGCGCGCTCGAACACGTAATGGCCGAGGTGGCCGATGCGCGGCGAGGCCTCGAAGCCGCGCGCATCGAGCACGCTGCGCAGGTCGGCGAGCATCTGCGGGCTGCCGCAGATCATGAAGCGATCATTGGCGACATCCAGCGGCGGCAGGCCGAGGGTGCGCTGCATCTGGCCGTTCTCGATCAGCTCGGTGAGGCGGCCCTGGTTGGGAAACGTCTCGCGGGTGACGGCGGGGTAGTACAGCAGCTTGTCGCGCAGCAGATCACCGAGGAACTCGTGCGCGGGCAGTTCGCGCTCGAAGTACTCGCGATAGGCCAGATCCTTTTCGAAGCGCACGCCGTGGGTGAGGATGACCTTGTCGAAGCGCTCGTAGGTTTCCGGATCCTTGATCACCGACAACCACGGCGCCAGGCCGGTGCCGGTGCCGAGCAGGTACAGGTGGCGGCCGGGGTGCAGGTCGCTGATGAGCAGGGTGCCGGTGGGCTTCTTGCCGACCAGCACCTGGTCACCGGGCTTGATGTGTTGCAGGCGCGAGGTCAGCGGGCCGTTGGGCACCTTGATGCTGAAGAATTCGAGCTGCTCTTCCCAATTGGCGCTGGCGATGGAATAGGCGCGCAGCAGCGGGCGGGTGTCCGTTTCCAGGCCGATCATGACGAACTGGCCGTTCTCGAAGCGGAAGCCGCTGTCGCGGGTGGTGGTGAAGCTGAAGTAGTCGTCGGTCCAGTGCCGGACCTCGAGCACCGTTTCGGCGCCAAAAGCGGAAGACATGCCGGGAGAATTCGTTTGGGGGGAAACCGTACCAATTCTACCCCAAATGAGAGCTGCTCTCATCTTATTCCCTGCGGCTGTTGCCACTTCCCTTTGTTCACAAGCGGGGCTGTTTCTCCATTTAGTACTTTGCGCGTCTGATGGTTTGCACTGCGCGGTAGCTTGCGTCGGCTTACGGTGCGGGCCCCGACCCCTCGGGGGCAGGCGTTTCGGTTCCGGCGTACGTCCATGTACTCAGTCACCGACCGTAGGCCATCCATGGCCTACTAACGCCTGCCCCCGAGGGGTCGGTGCAAGGCGCGTCATTTCCTCACTTCGACCAAGCGGCATTTGATCTTCGATCCGGCATCGGGATCTGTGGGGCGTCCGGGGGCGAGACCCCTTATCGGGGGCATGTGGCGACATGGATGTCGCCACATGAGCTCAAGTCCATGGATGGACGCT